>JACZCZ010072219.1_pt1 | contig 79853 bp, 62 predicted proteins | sample 8641811 | NCBI WGS metagenome assembly JACZCZ01 (sample SAMN15324610, study PRJNA640507) | soil metagenome | isolation source: intercropping peanut in the first line | place: China: Luxin town, Laibin City, Guangxi Province | collected 2019-07-25 | depth 10cm m | reverse complement strand
GTATGGGTCAAAAGCCCATCGAGGGTTCGAATCCCTCTCTCTCCGCCAGATTTCCTTGCCTTTCCGGGGCTTATCGGTGCCCGCCTCTCTCTAATGCCAAACCAGTGCCCTCCTGAAGAGCACTGGGCGGGCTACGCTTTCCTTACGAACTGCGACTTCAATTGCATTGCACCGATCCCGTCGATTCTGCAGTCGATGTCATGGTCGCCATCGACGAGCCGGATGTTCTTGACCTTGGTGCCCATCTTGACGACCAGCGACGATCCTTTCACTTTCAGATCCTTGATCACGGTTACAGCATCACCGTCGCTAAGCATGTTGCCGACGGCATCGCGCACGACGCGGTCAGGTTCGGCAGCCTCCGCCGTGCTCTCTGGCCATTCATGGGCACACTCTGGACACACATAGAGAGCCGCGTCTTCGTAAGTGAGATTCGAGCCGCATTTCGGGCAAGGTGGAAAGTCGCTCACTGATGCACCTGCGATTCACGAGTATGTAGTCTGGATCATTCCGGGTCGTCGATGCCTCCTAATCCTCGCCCGGCCGCAGGACGTGCGCTGGCCGCAGCAGCTTGGAGCTGATGCTGAGCTGTTTCGCCCTGGCTGCGTCGAGATTGATGTGCAGGCGGATCTTCTGGTCGACGGTCACGAACCGGATTATGCCGCCGTTGCGGGCGAATCCCGGGAAGTCGCCTACTGTCAGGATCGGCTGGTCGTCGAGCCGCGGCAGTATCTGCGGCAACGCGTCGCGCATCGATCGATCGACGAACAGGATGTGACAATCGGCAAGCTGCGGTGATGGCTCTTGATGACGCCGGACGATCAGTGGCCGCCCCTCGATCCGTTCATCGCGCACGATGTCATCGAGTGTCGCGCCAAAGGGGTCCGTGCCGAGCACGCAGATGACCAGGGGGGCTTCAGCGTTGGCAAACGCGTCGGGCGGCCAGTCGACGAACTGCACGAAATTGAAAATAAACACCGCCTTCACGTCGTACTCGCTCGGCGCCGCCGCAGCCGGTTGCACGAGTGGCGCCGATATCGCCCACGTGAGCGCGATCCAGGTGCGGGCGCGCTTCAAAAACCCCATGCGAATTTTCCATAGACTGCGCGCTCGATCTCTCCGCGCGAAGCGGGCGTACCGAACTCCAGGTGATGGTCGTGCAGCAGGTTCTGTCCGACCAGCGACAGCTCCATCTCACGCCAGCCGCGCCACGCGATGCGCAGATCCAGTTCCGTGTAAGCAGGGATTCCCTCGCCGCTCGGCACATCCGGCAGCCGTTCGATCTCAGAGACGTACCGCAACTGTGCATCGATCTGAAATCCACCCGGCAGATCGAGGAAGGAGCGCAGACCCGCGGTCTGCCGCGGCGTAGCGTCCTCGAGCCACACGCCGCGATTCAGGTCCAGGCCGGCGGCCTCGAGGTCCATGTCGATGTACGCGTAATTGGCGCTCAAACGCCAATAGGGCGTCGGCGTGAAGGTGAGCAACGCTTCGATGCCCCGCGTGTGACCGGAGTTGCGATTCTGATAGACCACTGGAACGATGGTGCGACCGTCATCCGGATCGATGAAAGGCGTACCGATCTCCAGGGAGGCCAGTCCGTCGTAGTCGTTGTAGAAGGTTGCCAGATCGAGCGACAAAGAGGCCGTCGCCTTCCAGCGATAGCCCAACTCGTACGCGAGCAGCTCCTCGGAATCGAAGTCATCGTCGCCCATCAGCAGGAGCCGCGGGTTGCCCGCCGGATCTCCAGCGTCGACCAGGATGTCACGCTCCACGCGCGTCGGCACGCGCACGGCACGCGAGATTGCCGCCCACAGCGTGTGACTGGCCGCGACACTCCATGCAGCACGCACGCTGGGCTGCCATTCGGTGCCGCTGAAGTCGTTGTGCTCGAGCTTGGTGCCGAACGTCACTAGCAGGCTGTCTGTGAGACGGAACTGATCCTGGATGAATCCGCTCGCGATCGCATCAGTGGCGTCCGCCGGAGAAAGGGCGAAGATTCCCTTGCCCTGATTGGTGTTGTCCGAGGAACGGTAGGCGAGACCCCAGGTAACGCTGTGTCGAGTGCCGATCGCGAGGCGATGCTGGAAATCCACATCGACGGTCTGCAGTTCGTCGTCGTAGCTGGGATCGTTGCGGCGGGTCAGGTCGTAGTACGCCCGCAGTTGCAGCTCGGCGTGATCGTCGATGCGTCGCTGCCAGCGTGCCAGTACATTGCCGCCCTCCAGTTCGACCCGCAGGGGCCCCGTCGGGCCCTCGCGTCCGATGACGGTGATGGACGGTGCCAGCTGGCCGATCTCGCCGCGATACACATCGCCCTGCACCGTCAGCGTATCCGCAAGGCCGAGTTCCCAGTCCGCCCGAAAGCCACCGTGCGCCAGTCGGCCATCGTCGGTGTTCGCCGTCTGCGGGTGGTGAGAATCGTCGTGCTCGGCATACTTGCCGAAGACGCGGATGTACGCGTTCTCGCCCAATGTCGTGCCCAGGCGGGCTGCAACGTTTGCTCGGCTCTCGCTGCCGGCTGCGGCCTCGAGGTACGCGCCCTGCGTATCCTTGGCGGCTCGTGTGGTGATGCTGATGACTCCGTTCACCGCATTCGACCCCCACAGCGTCGCCCCCGGGCCGCGGATCACTTCGATCCGCTCGATGTCCGCCACGAGATAGTCCTGCACGTCCCAGAACACGCCCGAGAACAGCGGCGTGTAGATGCTCCGCGTGTCCGAGAGCACCAGGAGCTTTTCCGAGTTGACGCTGCTGAAGCCACGGGCACTCACGGCCCAGCTCGAGGCATTGCGCTGGGCGACGTGCAGCCCCGGGACGAAACGCAGCGCCTCGGGAACATTCGTGCTGCCAGAGCGGCGGATGTCCTCGTTCGTCACGACGGCGATGGCAGCAGGCGCCTCGGACAGTTGCTCACGGCTGCGCGAGACGGACGTGATCTGCAGGTCCAGCAGCTCTTCGACGCTCAGCTTCTTGAGCTCGGTGATCGACGTCGCAGCCGGGTCCATGTTGGCCGTCGCGGTCGTCGTCGCGAGCGCTATGGCACCGAACAGGGTGAGAGGCTTCCATGCGCGCATTACGAATGCTCCTGTTCGCTGGTTTCGGTCGCGGAGGACAACGTGAAGAAGAACGTGGCGCCGCGGGCGGGTGCCGCTTCTGCCCACACCGCTCCCCCGTGACGGCGGATGACCCGCTGCACAATCGACAGGCCTACGCCCGTGCCGGGAAACTCCGCTTCCGAATGCAGGCGCGAGAATGGCGCAAAGATGCGGTGCGCCTGCGCGGGATCGAACCCGGCGCCGTTGTCGCGAACGAAGAACGGGCAGGGCGGTTTCGAGGCGCGCCCGATCTCCACATGAGCCTGCGGTGTATCGCGCGTGAACTTCCAGGCGTTGCCGATCAGGTTCTCGAGGGCGACGCGCAGCAGGCGTGGATCCGCGCTGCACGAAAGCGGCGCTCCGATGCGTACGCACACGTCTCTGTGCGGCTCGACTTCGCGCAGTTCGCCGATGATTGCCTCAGCCATTGGAGCGATATCGACGTCGATGCGTTGCAGATCCGTCGCTGAAACGCGCGACAGCCGCATCAGATCATCGATCAGCTGGCTCATGCGTCCTGCTGCATTCAACGCCCGCTGCACATAGTCGCGTCCACGCTCATCGAGCGCATCCCCGCAGTGCGTCGCGAGCAGGCCGATGAACGCATTGATGGAGCGCAGCGGGGCGCGAAGGTCATGTGAGACCGAGTGCGTGAAGGCCTCCAGCTCCTGGTTGGTGTCCTTGAGCTGGTGGGTGCGCTGTTCGATGCAGCGTTCCAGGTCCGAGTTCAGTCGGCGCACGGCCTCCTGCGCCTGCCGCAACTGGACGTTCTCGTCACGCAAGTGGTGTACGGTCAGGGCCCGCTCCAGGACCGGCAGGATCATGCGCAGAGTGAACGGCTTCAGGATGTAGTCGAGAGCTCCCGCCTTCATCGCCGCCACGGCGCTGTCGATGGAGCCGTGGCCCGTCATCACGATGCCGATGAGTTGCGGATCTTGCTCGTGGGCGGCATTCATGAATTTGATGCCGTCCATGCCGGGCATCGTCAGGTCGGTGAGCAGCAGGTCGAACTGCTGCGATCGCAGACGTTCGAGTGCTGCCTCCGGAGTCGTGAAGCCGGTTGTGACGTAGCCTTCGAGATCCAGCACGTTGCAGAGCGCGGCGAGCTGAGTCGGGTCGTCATCGACGATGAGCAGGCGGGCCAGCGTATCAGTGGCGCTCATCGGAATCTCCGTGACGGGGCGAGCCGGATGAGTCCACGCCGCCAGCGAGGCTCGCTGCCGTGACCACTTCGGACATGGCGCGCCTCAGTTCCTGCAGCGTGGCCGGCTTGCTGAGCAGACAATCGACATCGGCTGGAATGCTCTGTTCCTTCTGCAGCCGCTGTCCCCAGCCGGTGAGCATCATCACGCGCGTGCTGGGTGATGCCGTCTTGATGGCGGCTGCGACCGCGCGTCCATCCACATAGGGCATGCCGAGATCGGTGATCACGATGTCGTATGGTGTTCCAGCTGTGATGCCAGCGCGGAAGGCATCGATACCCGCCTGACCGCCTTCTGCTACCCGCACTTCGTGTCCGTCGAACTTCAGGATATCGTGCAGCGTCTCCGCTACCACGGCGTCGTCATCGACGACGAGCACTCGCTGCGGAGCGACCCGTTGCGTCGCGGCGATCTCGCGAACGAGGTCGGTCGCCGGGGCCGCCGCGAACGCCATGCGCACACGCGTACCGGCACCTGGCGCGCTGTCCATCTCGATGTCGGCGCCATGACGTTTGATCATGCCGTAGACCATGGCGAGGCCCATGCCGGTGCCGCGTTCGCCCTTGGTGGAGAAGAACGGTTCGAAACAGCGGCGGCGCGTCGTCTCATCCATACCGGCGCCGGAATCGGCGATCTCCACGAAGACCTGTCCCGCGCGGTTGGCCGATGTGCGCACGGTGAGGAGGCCGCCCGCAGGCATCGCATCGACGGCATTGAAGATGAGATTGGTCAGGGCATCGCGCAGGTCGCTCTCGTTGCCGAGCAGCCGAGGCAGATCATCGGCAAGCTCGCGCCGGACCTCGATGACGACGCCGCGCTCGTTGGCCATGTCGCTCCAGCGGGCACGGGTCAGCTCCAGTTGATCGTCGATGAGTGCGTTGACATCCACGGACGAGAACTGCGGGCTATGGTCGCGCTGTCGATAGAACTCGCGCAGCCGCGACACGGTCTGACCCACGTCGCCGATCGATCGCTGTATCACTTGCAGTGAACTGCGCGCCCGATCCGTCAGCGCCGTTTCCCGCTCGAGCAGCGAATCGACGTACAGGGCCACGGGCGCGATCGCGTTGTTGATGTCGTGGGCGATTCCGCTCGCCATTTGCCCGAGCGCCCGCAGTCGCTCCTGCTGCAGGATCGCGTGCTGACTCTGCCGCAGATCATCATAGGCCTGCCGCAGCTCGGTGTTGAGCTGCACCTGGTGCGCGGCAAGTGCGACGTGCTCGCTCAGCTGTCGCAGAAATTCGCAATCCGGGCTGCTGAAGGCGGCGGGCTCACGCCGTGCGGCGATCAGCGCGCCGAAGACCCTGTTCTCCACGGTCAGGGGTGCGGCGACCAGCGAACACAGACCCTCTGCGGCGAGCAGGTGCGGAAACAAAAAGTCGATCTCGCGTACATCAGGCTCGTAGACGAGCTGGCCTGCGACGCAGCGCGCCAGCCCGTTCGAATCGATGGGAAGGCTGGCAGGCGGCATCAGACCCATGTGGCGCGCCACACTCAGACTCTTGCTGCCGATGCTGTTGACGGTCAGTGAGGGCTTGATCGGGTCATAGAGACAGACGCAGCCGAAGTCGATCGGCATATTGTCTTCGAGGTTGCGCAGGATGACCTGGAAGACGCTTTGCAGATCCTGGCGCTCGCCTATGGCGCGCGTGGTCCGCTGCAGCAGGTTCAGGCGCGCGAGTTGTGCATTGAGAGTGGCATTCTGGGTGGCGATCCGGGCCAGCATCTGGTTGAACGCGTCTGTCAGGAGATTCAACTCATCCGTGTCCCCTGCGTCGGGAACACGCACGGTGAAATCCGCCCGTTCCGAAACGGCGCGCGCCGATTGTGCCAGCGATAGCACTGGTCGCGAGACGCTCTGTTGCAGAATCCGCGACAGCATGTAGGCGAGAAGAATCGAGGCCGCCATGACCGCAGCGGCGATGGTTCCGTAAATCCAGAGCCCCTGGTAGACGACGCTCAGGTCGGAGCGGACGAACAGCGTGCCCAGACGTTGGTCGCGCGTTTCGCTCACCGGCTCGAAGCCTTCGATGTGCATGCCGAGGAGCCGGTAGCCGTCCTGCTCCGGCCTTGCAGGCAGCGCCGCGGCGTTCGGTTTGGAATATGCCGCAAAAGGAGCGCCGCTGGCGTCGTACAGCGCTGTCGCTTCTATGGTGGGTTCGCGGCTGAGCGTTGCGAGCAGCTCGTGAGCATCCTCCGAGTCGCGAAAGGCGAGTGCGGCCGTGCTGTTGGCTGCGATGATTCGAGCCAGCGTTTCGACTTCGAACTGTCTGTCGCGCCGCTCTTCGAGGAGCTCATAGGCCAGGAGCGCCGTGCACATCAGGACGATGGCTGCCGTGCTCGTCAGCAGCATCATCTTCATCAGCTTGCGGCGGATCGGCTGCGGGCGACCGGTCATCGTCGGTTCGCCACCGCCTGCCGCATCAGCCAGGCACGACACCTGCACCGATGAGCTTGAGTCATGATCCGGTCTTCCTTGTTCATCGGCACTGCCATCGTGCCATCAGGGAGAGTCGCCCCGTAAGCCCCGCGCAAACCATACCACGGTCGCAGATTGTCACAGCGCGGAGTAGGTACTTACCCGGTGACGGCGTCCGCCGAAGCTCGTCAGGAACTTCATACTCCAGAACGCGCTGGTCGCGTCCGAATCATCGCGGCCGCGCAGATCCAGCGCTGGAAATCGGTGAGGCCCGTACGGTTCGTCGATCGTCCGACAGCGCCGAGGCCCGGGGCCCGTACGGTTGATGCACGCGATGATCGCGGTGACGAAATCGAGACTCGATAGCAAGAGCACGAAGACCGGCGTCACGGCCGAGATGAAACAGGAGGTCTTATAGTTGAATAGCGCGTATCCCATCCGCCGCTGTTCGGAAATCGCTCGGTGTCCTTCTCAATGACGAAGGCCTGAGTGAAGACATCTGGCACGTCCACGACGAACGGCGCGCGGAGGCGACGACAGCCCGGTCCTCATATCCTTTGAAGTCGTCGCCGAGCGTCCGATCAATTGCCCTGATGTGCATGCGACACCGTGACCGCTACACGCTCAATACCGTCTACTTCAAGCTGCTGCTCTCGTCGGCTGCCAAACGTTGTGATTGCGCTCCACGCCAGGCCACGAGCAATCAGCGCTTGTGGACTCTCCATTCGCTTCACTCGACTCGAACCAGATTGAGTGCCTTGAGTGGTCGTCGCCCGAGTAGGACAGCACGCGACGAACCGCCAGGTCAGGGGCGTCGACGAAGAGGACCGTTTCCGCACGGGCCCCGGTTATTTTCGCCGCAGGCTTGTTTGGGTACCCCGCTCGCGCACCGAACGTTGACACGCCAGCTCCCACCCCTAAAATACGCGGCCCTGTTGGGTGCCGAATCTGGTGCCAAATCCGACCTGACAGAGACAGATTGAAGTCACCCTTCCAGTGGCTGCAGTCCATTAGTTTTGGCCATCCTTGTGGTAGGATGCGCGCCCCGCGGCGGGGGGTGTCATGACTCCTGCCCTGGAACTCCTTGAAAAAACAGGGGTTTCGCATTCCGGGTTCTCTGCAAACCCGCCATGACGTCGATTACGCGCCCGTAGCTCAGTTGGATAGAGCGTCTGGCTACGAACCAGAAGGTCGGGAGTTCGAATCTCTCCGGGCGCGCCATTAAATCAAGAACTTACGATCCCTCCAGGTCGCCTTGGCCAGAAGGTTGGCGGGAGCTTTGCGGGACTTCGCGCCGCTCCACGCGGCACCTGCGCACCCGCGTCAATTAGACACTCCGCTTCCACAATCGGACACGGGCCGGCACGGGCTGCGCTGAGCAGCCACTCGTTGTCCGAGCTGCAACGCGCCGGCTTGCGGTGTCAACGAAGACCGCGAACGTGTCGAACACGGAAATCCAAATAGCGATCCAGATCACACCGTGAAGAAGACGCGCCCGCAAATGATTGGCTGGCCGTAACGGCCGGAGGAAAATTCTGGCACCTCGTACGCGAAGTGAATCATGAGAACAATGAGCTTCGGTCCGCGTCAGTGCGTTGAGTGTCGGCTCGGGTATCGGTAGTCGTGTCCCTGCCATGACGCTGGAACATATCTTCATCCTCTGGGTGGTCGTCACGCTCTATCTGTGCGTGGTCTTCTTCTATGAAATGTGGCGCTATCGAAACGGCTACTACGAAACACCCAAGGCCATTCAGATAGAGAAGCCACGCGAAGCGCCTGCACCACGCAAGGAGCCGCTGAAAACCTTCACCGCGGCAGAAGAGGCGCAGCGAACCTCGCCGGCCGTTCGACAAAGTCCTGTAGTCGAGCGCCATGAGGAACTCATGGACTGGCTGATGGATCACAAGAAGCGCGATCCTGCGGCCGCCCATCTCGGCGCGACAGAATAAGGGGCGGCTGCGAGCCAAACCCGCACATGCACGAATCCTGACACTCGCGCGTAGCCGGCAGGCGACGACGGCGGGACCGTTCCAATTCAGCTTGTCGTTCGGAATGCCGAGCTTGTCGCGGATGTAGAGCTCCCAGCGGCTCGAGGCCGCGATCCCGGCTTCCTTCGCTTCTATCAGCACCATCGGCGGCGCCGTCCGACAGCTGCGCGTTGCGCGCGGGCCCATGGATCGCGGCCCATGAAAACGCTGACACCCTACGGTCCTCGCCATGCCCCCTGATCCCCGTCGGCCGGCAGGCTTGACATGCCCACGTACTGGTTCGTACATTCGCTGGCAATCGAGTCCGTGCCGGCACGCATGGGCGTGTGGGCAGAACAACAGAATCGACACCACAGGGGGCAAGTGAATGCGTAACAGAACATCAGCGGTCACCCGGGCATCGCTGCTCGCAATGCTTGCGAGCAGCGCGGCGCTGGGCCAGGAGGCGCAGCCGCAATCCACGCCATCCGATTCGAAGCTCGAGGAGATTGTCGTCACCGGATCACGCATCTCCCGCGCGGACTTCTCCTCGACGAGCCCGATCGTCACCTTCGGGGAGGAAGCCATCACACAGACGGGTACGGTCAATATCGAGAACGCGCTCAACCAGTTGCCGCAGTTCGTGCAGGGCCAGACGCAGAGCACCATTGGTGCCGTTGCGCTTGCGGGCCGGGCGTCACTGAACCTCAGAGGCCTCGGAGAGACGCGCAATCTGGTTCTTCTCGACGGTCGCCGTCTGCCGCTGTCGAACGCGAATGCGGTGGTCGACGTGAACCTGATCCCGCAATTCATCCTGCAAGGTGTCGAGACGATCACCGGCGGCGCATCCGCCGTCTACGGTTCCGACGCCATGTCCGGCGTGGTGAACTTCAAGAGCAAGAGCGACGTCGATGGAGTCCAGCTCGATATCCGCTCCGGCATCAGCGATCGTGGCGATGCGAACACCACGGACGTCGGTATCACCGCAGGCTTCGCGATCGATGGAGGGCGTGGCAATGTTCTGCTGTCAGCCGGTTACACGGATCGCGAAGAGCTGTTCGGCAAGGAGCGCGACTTCTATCAGCTCGGCGTGCTGTCGTCGTTCATCGCGCAGGGCACGTTCATCCCGTCGCCGACCAATCTACCGACACAAGCGGCCGTCAATGGCGTGTTCTCGACCTACGGTGTCGCTCCAGGCGCTGTGCTCAACTCGCGCAGTCTTGGCATCAACGACGATCGGACGTTGTTCGGCCAGATCGGCGCCGTGAACTATCGCGGTCCGACGACCGAGTACTTCAGCACGACGGGCGGTACCGTCCGCCAGCCGGTGACCTACCAGGAGTACATCGTCAATCCGCTGGAGCGCAAATCGTTCTTCGGCAAGTTCGACTACGATCTGACGGAGGACCTGACGGCCTACGGCCAGTTCCTCTACAACAAGACCACGGCGACGGGGCAGGTGGGCTGGACGCCGACGCTCTACGTCGTTCCGACGGTGCCGGTGACGAATCCCTTCATTCCGGCCGATCTGCGCACGATCCTTGCGTCGCGGCCGAATCCCAACGCGGACTTCACGATAAATCAGCGCTTCATGGGCCTCGAGGATCGCAAGTTCCCGTCGGACTTCACGGTGGGCCAGTACATCTTCGGCCTGCGCGGCAACCTGCCATTCAAGGACTGGCGCTGGGATATCTATGGGTCGTACGACTCCACTGACCTTGTCGAAACTCAGGACAAGGCGATCCTGAACTCGCGCATGCGGAATCTTCTCTACGCGGCTGATGGCGGTGCTTCGATCTGCGCCGGAGGTTTCAATCCGTTCAGTCTTGCCGCATCGACGAACGTGTCTGCGCAATGCCGCTCGTACCTCGAGGCAGAGACCCACGACTACACGCAGCTGACACAGACGATCTTCGAGGCGAACCTGAATGGTTCTCTGTTCTCGATGCCCGCCGGTGACGTGAAGTTCGCACTCACCCTCAGCACGCGCGACAACGAGTTCGAATTCGATCCGGATCCGTCGCGCGAGAACCTGGACATCATCGGAACGCTGCAGACTTATCCCGCCGAAGGTTCGAGCGATGTGAAGGAAGCAGCGATCGAGTTCCTGGTTCCCCTTCTCGCCGACAAGCCATTCGCTCACAGGCTCGACCTGAACATGGGCTTCCGGACGTCCGACTACGATGTGTCAGGTCGCGTCGAGACCTACAAGGCAGACGCGATGTGGGAGCCGTTCCGTGGCTTCTCGATCCGCGGCGGTTTCGAGCACGCAATTCGTGCGCCGAATATCGGCGAGTTGTACAACCAGCTCGGCGCGCAGGCGCAGATCGGTTCGCCGCCAGGCCAAGGCGATCCTTGCGACGTCCGGTCCTCGGCGCGAAGCGGTGCGAATGCAGCAGCGGTGCGAGCACTGTGTATTGCGACAGGCATCCCGACACAGATCGCGGACACGTATCAGTACACGACGGTCGCGATCGGCGTGATCAACAGCGGCAATCTCGAGCTGACGCCCGAAGAGGCCGACACGGTGACTCTCGGTGTCGTATTCCGGCCGCAGTTCGATGCGGCGCTGGTCCGTGACATGCAGTTCTCCGTCGACTACTACGACATCGATATCACCGACGTCATCGGGCCAATCGCGGGCGGCACGGCACTCAGCAAGTGCTACAACCTCGATGGCAGCAATCCTACGTACGACGCCGGCAATGCCTACTGCCAGATGATCAACCGCAATGGGACGACGGGCGGTGTCGATACCGTCGCGACGCCGTACTTCAACCTCGGCGGCCTGCGCACCAGCGGTATCGATGCCCAGCTCGACTGGAAGATTCCCGCGGGGCCGGGCAGCCTCGATGTGAGCCTGCTGGCCAACTACACGGAGTCGTATGAAGTCCAGTTGCTCGCAGGATCGGCTTGGCAGGAGTTTGCAGGAACCATCGACGGCACGCAGAACGGCGGTATTCCGATTCCGGACTGGAAGTCATTGCTGTCGCTTACGTATCGGCTGACGAACTTCGAAGGCGGCATCCGCTGGCGTCATCTCCCGACCATGGACGACATCACCTCGGTAACGCGGCCGGCGAGCCCGGCGCCCGGTGTGCCTTCGTACGATCTGTACGACGCGACACTGTCGTATCGTCTCAACGACATGTTCCTGTTCCGGGGCGGCGTCAACAATCTGCTCGATGAGGAGCCGCCGATCGTGGGCGGCACAATCGGTCAGACTCAGCCGGGAACGTACGACATCATCGGCCGCTACTACTACTTCGGATTGCAGATGAACTTCTAGCGGGCATCGCATGCAGCCTCTCTTCTTCGGGGGAGAGGCTGCGAATCAGTGATGCGGGGATCGGGACGAGCGGCTGCCTGCCGCAGGTGCCTGCAGGCCGCGTATCGACGCGGGATGGTGAAACTGGCGGATGAACTTGCGCGCTGTCACCAGGGCGAGACGTGCACATTCCTGCGCCCCGATAACGCGGGCGAGGGCGGTTCTGGGAATTTCCACCGAGTAGGGGAGTTCGGGTGGAAGAGCGCCCAGAATCCCCGACAAGTCGAGGCCGCCTTCGCCCAGAAACAATCGATCGTTGCGCGCTGCGTAGATCAATCCGTCCACGGATTCCGGCGACTGCGCCGGTGCATCGCAGACCTGCACATACCGGAACCACTCGCGCGGCAGCTCGGCGAGCTGGGCGACGCTGCACCGTGATCTCGAGAAGTGCAGGGTGTCGATCAGAAGTCCTGCGTTGGGGCGCCGTGCTGCACCCACGATGCGTGATGCGCGATCCAGGTCCGGCGTCTCTGTCCACGTGACGAACTCGAGATCGATGCTCAATCCTCGTGGTCGTGCCGCGTCGCACAGTTGACCGAGATGATCCGCCGCTCGGGAAATCTCGACATCGGCGGCTTGCGCAATAATGTGTCGCGCGCCCAAATCGGCGCTGATGTCGAGCAGAGCGTCGAACGCCGCGACGTCAAAATCCGGAGTCAGTCGGACGAGCTCTACGTCCAGTACTCGTACGCCGCTGTCTTCGAGTCGCTTCTTGGTCTTGCGCAGAAGGCTGCGATCGCTCGCCAGCGCGAACACCGGTTCGGTCTCGACGACCGGTTGCAGTCGGAGCCCCACGTAGTCGTACCCGGCGTGCCACGCGACCGTGATCATCTCCGGTGGCGCAAGACCGAAGACCGACAGATACGCCAGAGAGAATTCGTGATGCATTGCGGGCAATCTTCCGCGCCCCTCGATTCGATGAACCAGATGGTACAGATGGATGGACTAGTTCGTCCATAACCGGCTACTCTTCGCGGACGATTCCGGCGTGGGGACGCCCGTCATGCCGGCGGGCGAGTGCGCGGATCACGTTCAGCAGGCCACATGAAGCAATACGATCACTACATCGACGGGCGAACCGCGCAGCCATCGAGCGGCGCGTACTTTCCGACAGACAATCCGTATACAGGCGAAGCCTGGGCAGACGTGGCGCGAGGTAACAGCGAGGATGTGGACGCGGCGGTCAGCGCGGCAAAACGCGCTTTCAGCGAAGGCCCCTGGGGGCGTCTGACCGCGACACAGCGCGGTGCATTGATGCGCAGGCTCGCCGACCTGATTGTCGAGCACGCCCCGCGGCTTGCGCAGATAGAGCAGCGCGACAACGGCAAGCTCGTTGCGGAAGTAAGTGCACAGGTGAGGTACATGGCGGAGTACTTCCACTACTACGCGGGTCTCGCCGACAAAGTGGAAAGCCACGTCATCCCGACCGACAAGGCAGGCGTGTTTGCGTATACACGTTACGAGCCGAAGGGTGTGGTTGCGATCATCACGCCCTGGAATTCCCCACTAACGCTGACGAGCTGGAAGCTTGCACCGGCGCTGGCTGCTGGCTGCACGGTCGTGATCAAGCCGTCCGAGTTCACTTCGTGCGCGATTCTGGAGTTCGCGGAGCTGTTCAAGCTCGCGGGCTTCCCGGATGGTGTCGTCAACGTCGTCACAGGATTCGGTGAGGAAGTCGGCAGTCCGCTCGTCGCCCACGGCGCTGTAGCTCACATCGGATTCACTGGAGGTGAAGCTGCGGGCATCCGCGTCTATGAGCAGGCCGCTCGTGGCCTCAAGACCGTGACGCTCGAACTCGGCGGCAAGTCGCCCAACATCATCTTCGACGATGCGGATTTCGATCAGGCAATCAAGGGCGTCGTTTCGGGCATCTTCGCGGCGACGGGGCAAAGCTGTCAGGCAGGCTCCCGCCTGCTCATCCAGCGCTCGATTCACGATGCATTCGTCGCGCGGCTCATAGAGTTCGCAAGGACGATCAAGCTCGGCGATCCCACCCAGCCCGATACCCAGATGGGCCCGATCGCGACGCGACCGCAGTTCGAGAAGGTTCTCAAGTACATCGAACTCGCGAAAGCCGAAGGCGCGACATGCGCGTTCGGAGGCAGGCCTCGCGCGGATCTGGGCGCGGGACAGTTTGTCGAGCCGACGATCTTCACCAACGTCGACAACCGGATGCGCATTGCGCAGGAAGAAGTCTTCGGTCCGGTGCTCAGTGTCATTCCCTTCGACAACGAGCAGGACGCCATCCGCATCGGCAACGACGTTCTGTACGGCCTTGCGGCAGCGGTTTGGACGCGCGATCTGCAGCGCGCCCTGCTGATGAGCGAGAAGCTCAAGGCCGGCACTGTCTGGATCAACAACTACCGCGCCACCAGCTTCACCTCGCCGTTCGGGGGCATGAAGCGTTCTGGCATCGGACGCGAATCCGGTATCGACGCCATCCGCGAGTATCTCGACACGAAGTGTGTCTGGATGTCCGCCGGTCTCGATGTCGCCAATCCCTTCATCCGTCGCTGAGCGAAGGAGAAATCGTTCCATGGCAGCTGTCCTTGCCGGCATCCGCGTCATCGACATTACGAATGTGCTCGCGGGCCCGTTCTGCTCGTATCAGCTGGCGCTTTCGGGCGCAGAAGTCATCAAGGTCGAAGTGCCCGGTTCCGGCGACCTCGCGCGCCAGCTTGGATCCGATGCGGAGCTCAGTCGTCGTTTGATGGGCGCTTCATTCCTCGCGCAGAACGGCGCCAAGAAGTCGCTCACCGTGAACCTCAAGGAGGAGGGCGGCAAGGAGATCTTCCGCCGGCTCGTGAAGAGCGCCGACGTGGTTGTCGAGAACTTCCGCCCAGGTGTGATGGATCGCCTCGGTGTCGGCTACAAAGCGCTGTCGGCGTTTCACCCGAGGCTGGTCTATTGCGCAATCAGCGGCTTTGGCCAGGACGGACCGATGAGCGACGCTCCGGCATACGACCAGATAGTGCAGGGGATGTCCGGTGCGATGAGCATCACCGGTGATTCCGCGACGGCGCCTCTGCGTGCCGGATACCCGGTGAGCGACAGCGTCGGCGGAATCACCGCCGCCTTCGCGATCTCCAGCGCACTCGTGGGCCGGGAACGCACAGGCGAAGGCCGCTTCATCGATGTCTCGATGCTCGATTCCACGATCGCTGCAATGGGCTGGGTCGTCTCGAACTACCTGATCGCCGGCAAACATCCGGAGCCGATGGGGAACGAGAACTTCACCGCGGCGCCTTCCGGAACCTTCAGAACAGGCAACGGGCTGCTCAACATCGCTGCCAACACGGAAGAGCAATTCGTGGCGCTCGCGAAGCTGATCGAGCGTCCGGACCTGCTGCGCGACCAGCGGTTCCTGACCCGTGAGCTGCGGTTGCGCAATCGCGAGATGCTCACGCTGCAGATCGAGAAGGAGCTGAGCCAGCAGTCGGCGAAGTACTGGGAGGATCAGCTCAATCGAGTGAGCGTCCCGGCAGGGCGGGTGCTCAGCGTGCCGCAGGCGCTCGATCTGCCGCAGATCAGGCATCGAAAGATGATTCAGAAAGTCTCTGATGTTCCGGGCCTGCCGAATGACATCTCTGTCGTGCAAGGCGGCTATCGGTACTCCAATGCGTCACTGCCCGCGGATCTGCGTCCGCCGGCACTCGGCCAGCACACCGACGAAATTCTCAAAGGCCTGGGTTACAGCGATGCCGAGATCCAGGGCTTCCATGCGAGGAACGAAGTATGAGCGACGCGCAGTCGCTGCTAGACAGCGCGCAAGCGTGGTGGTCGACGGACATCATCGATATTCATCCCGGCAAGATCGGCATACGCGGCTATCCGATCCAGGACCTCATCGGAAAGCTGACGTTTCCGCAGATGATCTGGTTGATGGTTCGGGGTGATGTGCCTTCGAAGCCGCAGGCGCAGCTGCTGGAAGCGGCGCTGGTTGCTTCGGTGGATCACGGACCGCACGCGCCTTCGATCGCGATCGCTCGCATGGCAGTGACCTGTGGAGTCGATCTCAACAATGCGATGGCGTCCGGGATCAACGTGCTTGGCGATATTCACGGCGGCCCCGGCCAGCAGTGCATGGAACTCTATGAGCAGGTTGCCGCTGCTCACGACGGGACCAGGCAACTCGCCGACGTGACAGATGACGTGCTGGCGCGCTTCATCGCCGCGCGCGGCAAGATCGTGCCGGGTTTCGGTCACCGGTTTCACCCCATCGATCCTCGCGTCGAACCGCTCCTTGGACTGGTCGCGAATGCGGCCTCTCAACAGGTCGTATCGGGACGCTACGCGGCGATCGGCCGCGCAGTGGAGGCGGCGTTGCAACGCCGCACGAACAAGCCGATCCCGATGAACATCGACGGCGTGACCGCGGTGATCTTCTGCGAGCTCGGCTTCCCGCCGCCGATGGGGCGCGGGCTGTTCATCCTGTCGCGCTCGGTGGGAATTCTCGCTCACGCCTGGGAAGAGATGCAGAACCAGCATCGCATCAAGGGACCGATGCCAAAGGAAATTCCGTACACATACACCGGTCCGCAGGACCGCAAGCTGCAGCCGGAACAATAGTCGCTGCCCTCGCAGCGAAACGAATATCAACAGGGGTCAGCCATGAAAGAGTTCGTCGCCCACCTGCTCGTGAAGTACCTGGAGGACCGAGGCGTCGAGCACATCTTCGGCCTTTGCGGTCACACGAACATCGCTGTGCTCGCCGCGCTGGAGAAGAGCTCGATCAAGTTCGTGAACACCCGGCACGAACAGATCGCGGCGCACGCAGCAGACGGCTATGCGCGCGCACGGAGGAAGACCGGTGTCGTGCTGAGCCATCTCGGGCCAGGACTGACGAATGCTGCAACCGGCGTCGCGAACGCCGCACTCGATTCGGTGCCGATGGTCGTCATCGCGGGTGATGTGCCCAGTCACTACTACGGAAAGCATCCGCATCAGGAAGTGAACCTGCATGCCGACGCGTCGCAGTTCGAGATCTACCGGCCTTTCGTCAAGCGCGCGTGGCGAGTCGATCGGCCGGACCTGCTTCCGGAAATCATCGACAAGGCATTTCACTTGGCGGAGAGCGGACGGCCCGGGCCGGTACTCGTGTCGGTGCCGATGGATATCTTCTCGGCGCAGATCGATCCGCGGCTCTTCGATCGGGTGAAGGTCAATGTGCAGAGCTATCAGAAGCCGTCCATCGACGATGCCACGGCTCGCAAGATCATTGCGTTGCTCACCAGCGCGAAGAAGCCGCTGCTGTACGTTGGTGGCGGCATCCTGCTGGCGGATGCAGCGAAGGAACTGCGTGACTTCGTGGACCACCTCGGTATCCCGGTCGCGCATTCGCTCATGGGGAAGGGCGCGCTTCCGGACGATCATCCGCTGACCCTGGGAATGACCGGCTTCTGGGGTACTCAGTACATCAATGACTCCTGTCGCGGCGCGGACTACATCCTTGCCCTGGGAACACGCTTCTGCGAAGCCGACTGCAGCTCGTGGGAAGGTATGTACACGTTCAACATGCCGCCGACGAAGCTGATCCACATCGACATCGATCCGGCGGAGATCGGACGCAACTATCCCGTGGAGCTGGGTGTGATCGCGGATCTGAAGCAGGCTCTCGCTGTACTCAATCGCGTTGCGCGCGCGATGTTGCCTCAGCCGCGTCGCAATGAACGTCTTGTCAACGAGATCGCGGAGTACCGCCGCACGTTCAAGGCGGGCAATGCTGTGGCAGAAGCGAGCGCCCAGTTTCCCATGCGACCGGAGCGCATCCTTGCGGATGTTCGTGCAGTCTTGCCGCGCGATGCCCTCATCACGACAGATGTAGGCTGGAACAAAAACGGCGTCGGCCAGCAGTTTCCCATCTATGAGCCGGGCTCGATTCTCACTCCGGGCGGGTTCGCGACGATGGGATTCGGTGCGCCGGCAGCGCTGGGCGCGAAGATTGCGTGTCCGGATCGCGTTGTCGTTTCGCTCGTCGGCGACGGAGGCTTCGGTCAGAATCCGTCGGTGCTCGCGACGGCAGCCGAGCAGGGCACTGCCGTCGTATGGGTGATCATGAACAATCTGGCGTTCGGCACGATCGCTGGGCTGGAGAAGGCTCACTACGGCACGACGTTCGGCACGGTGTTCCAGAAAGACGGCAAACCCTATTCGCCCGACTTCGCGGCAGTGGCGCAGGCGTATGGCGTCGATTCCGTTCGCATCGAATCGGCCGCGCAGTTCAAGCCGGCACTCGAGAATGCCGTGCGATCCGGCAAGCCCTACGTTCTCGATGTGATCATGGAGAACGCACCGGTACCGACGACGGGACACTGGAACATCATGGATATCTACTCGCCGGGTCAGAAGCGAACGCACGTGACGGTCTGAGAACCAAAGCAATGAAATCCTCCAGGCGACTCGTCCCCTCGTTGCTGGTCGGTTGTATGTCAATGCTCGCGATGGGTGCCATCGCGCAGATCGTAGAGACACCGATTGCGGGTGATCCCCTTGTCATCGACAGCGGCAGGATCGCAGGCAAGAAGCTTCCTTCCGGCGTGCGCGCCTACTTCGGAGTGCCTTTTGCGGCGCCGCCGACAGGAAGCTTGCGTTGGCGTGAACCGCAGCCGGTGTCGCCGTGGAAGGGAACATACAACGCGGATCGTTTCGCCCCGGAATGCATTCAGATCCTGCGGCCTCACAACATCAACCACTACTTCGGTGAGGAGGCGACGAGCGAGGATTGTCTCTATCTCAATGTCTGGGCGCCCGAGAGCGCGAATGCGGAGGCGAACCTGCCGGTCGTCCTTTGGATCTACGGCGGCGGTTTGTCCATCGGCTCCGCGAGCATGGCGAACTATTCGGGTGAGAATCTCGCGAAGAAGGGTGTTGTCTACGTCAGCGCCGGCTATCGGGTGGGAGCTTTCGGATTCATGGCGCATCCCGAGCTCACCGCGCAGTCGCCGCATCGCGCCTCCGGAAACTATGGTTACCTCGATCAGGTGGCTGCGCTGCAATGGATTCAACGCAACATTCGCCAGTTCGGCGGCGATCCGGGCCGCGTCACTATCATGGGCCAGTCGGCCGGCGCAGGTTCGGTGTTCAGCCTGCAGGCATCACCGCTTGCGAGAGGGCTGTTTCATCGCGCCATCGGCATGAGCGGAGGCGGGTTACGCGTCGGTTCGGATCCTGTGGCGCAAACAGAAGCAGAAGAATCGGGACTCGAGCTGCAGCACGCGCTCAAGGTCAGTTCGCTCGCCGATCTGCGCAATGTCCCCGCGGATCGCATTCTCGCCGCGCAGGCAGAGTTCCAGCTTGGGGGAACCGCCGGCACAGTGCGATTCCGTCCGAATCTGGACGCGCACTTCATGCCACGAACGCCGCGGGAGGTTTTCGCCAATGGCGATCAGAGCGATGTGCCTCTCCTGATCGGCTTCACCCGCGATGAGAGCTCCAACGAGCTGCGAACCGCTCGCAGCGCTGATGAGTTCCGGGCAGCCGCCCGAAAATACTTCGGTGACCGCAGTCCGGAGTTCTTGCATCTCTATCCGGTGCGTGAGGACTTGTCGACGCTGGGTGCGCAGGCCGCCCGCGACGGCGGCATGGCGACATCCATCCGGTCATGGGCGCTCGGGCAGCTGACCCGCGGCAAGGCGCCGGTCTACGTATATATGTATGCCCACCCGCACTCCTACGCGCCGGGCGCCCGGTTCGCTGATCTGAATCCGGAGACAGCGGGCGCATATCACTCGAGCGAGATTCCGTTTTTTCTGTTGACCCAGGATGTCTACAACAGGATTCGGGAGACCCGGGCCTGGACGGAGTACGACAGGATGCTGGCAGGGAGGATGTCGGATGCGATCGTGGCGTTCGCGGCCACGGGCAGTCCGGATACGAAGGACCTGCGGCTGCCGCGCTTTGACGCACGACGTGAACAGCTGACGGAGTTCGGCAACCCGGTGCGCACAATCGCGTTCGACAAGGCACGAATGGATTTCTTCGCGACCGTCAACGCACCCGGCGCAGTCGGCCCTTCGGCCACGCCCCGCAGTCCGCGAGACTGATCAGCCTCAATCGTCGTGCACTTCGACCCGGCGTACCTCGCCAACGACGAAGATGTAGGAGAGTGCACCGATCGCTGCGATGACACCGATGTAGGCGAGAGCGCCGAAGAAGGAACCGGTCGAGCCGACGATGATTCCGATGACGATCGGCGTCACGATGCCGGCGAGGTTCGCGCAGAGATTGAAGACGCCGCCCGTCAGGCCGATGAGATTCTTCGGCGCGACGTCCGTGATGAGTGTCCAGCCGAGATTGACCATGCCCTGTCCGAAGAACGCGACCGACAGGATCGCGATGACCAGTTCGTTGCTGTCGACGAAGTTCGCACCCACGATGGTGGAAGCGAGCAGCAGGCCGGTGAGGATCGGCAGCTTGCGTCCGAGCGTTGCCGATCCTGTCTTCTTGATGATCATGTCCGAAATCCAGCCGCCGCTCAGGACGCCGATCGACGCGGCGATGAAAGGCAGCACGGCGTAGAAGCCGACCTTGAGAAACTCCATCTGCCGCTCCGTAGCGAGGTAGGTCGGGAACCAGGTAAGGAAGAACACCAGCGTGGAGTTGCCGGCGAACTGGCCGATCGATGCGCCGAGGATCTGGCGATGTCGGAGCAACTTGCCGATGTTGCGCCAGGCGAAGGGTGTGGCGGGGCCCTTGTATCCAAGTCCGCCGCCTGCCTCGATGTAGTCGAGCTCCGCTTGATTGACGCTCCTGCTCTCATGCGGTTCGCGATAGAGCCGCAGCCAGATGCCGGCGAACACGATGCCTGCGAGTCCGGCAATGACGAACAGTGCGCGCCATCCCATCGTCTGCACGACGAAGAAAAGAACGGGGCTCAGGAACGCGAGGCCGAAGTACTGGCCAATCGAGTACACGCCGGTGGCTCGTGCGCGCTCATGCTGCGGAAACCACGTGCTGAGGATGCGGCTGTTCGAGGGGAAGCAAGGCGCTTCCGCGACGCCGAGGCCCAGGCGGAAAGTGAGCAGTGAGGCGAGTCCGGTCGCGAAGCCCTGGAGCAACGTGAACAGCGACCAGATGGAGACCGACCAGAAGTAGGCGAGGCGGGCGCCGACCCTGTCGAGGAATGCGCCGCCGGGAATCTGCGCTGCGGCATAGGTCCAGGAGAACGCCGAGAACACGATTCCCATCACCACCGCGTCCAGTCCGAGTTCCTGCGTCATGGACGGGGCGGCGACGCCGAGGACAGCCCGGTCCAGGTAGTTGAGCATCGTGCCGACGCTGATCAGGGCCAGAACAGTCAGGCGGGCCCTGGTCCGCCTGGCTGTCTGCGCGACCGGTGTGGCCGCTACCGATGCTGCATTCTCCATCCATCCCCCGGAAACGATCTTCGATGTTGTGGCGGCCGGCAGTGCCGGTGTCAATCGACTATGTACTAACTAGTACATGAGTGTCAATTTCACGCCCGGCTGCGCGCCGGCTTGCATCGCCTGGAACCTGGAATCATTCCGCTTGCGTACGCAATGAGGCGCAGGTGATACAGGGTGTTCCGGTGTGATACTTTTTGCATTGCGTCTGACCCGCCAGGGCTGGTTCGTCCAGGAGCCGGGTTGGCCAGGGGACCGGAGAACGTTCGATGCTGAAGAAAACGACGAAGAAGACGACCGAAGAAGAGTCGTCGACGCCGCGCGATGCCGATCGCTCGATGCAGGACATTCTCGCGATCGCGACCGAGGAGTTCGCCGTCAATGGCTTGAGCGGCGCGCGCGTGGATCAGATCGCGGAACGCACCCGCACGTCCAAGCGGATGATCTACTACTACTTCAATGGCAAGGAAGGCCTGTATCAGGCCGTGCTCGAGAAGGCTTACATGGACATCCGCTCGCTCGAGGAGCGCTCGAAGCTGCTGGACATGGAACCGCTGGCCGCAATGCGCAAGCTGATCGAGCTGACCTTCGATTACGACGAGACGCATCCGCAGTTCATCAGCCTGGTGAGCGTCGAGAACATCCACCAGGGCAAGCACATGAAGAACGTCCAGGCGATCAAGGACGTCAATGCCAGTGTCATCCGGACGCTAAGCACGATTCTCGAGCGCGGGCGCAAGGAAGGGGTATTCCGGGCTGACCTGGACCCCGTCGACGTGCACCTGCTGATCAGCGCGTTCTGTTTCTTCCGGGTCTCGAACCGCCACACGTTCGGCGCCATCTTCGATCGCGACCTGTCCGATCCGAAGCTGCGCAAGCGGCACAAGAAGCTCATCACCGAAACCATCGAGCGCATGCTCGAAGTCAGGCCGAAGAAGGCCTGATTCTCCCGTGTCGGCCATCCGAAGGATGGCGCGGCCCTCGTTGCGCGAGTACAGTATGTACGAACTAGTGCGCACGCACTGTCGCCACGCTCGAGGGCAAGGTGTTCACATCCATTGCGACGGTCTCCATCAGCGGCAGCCTGGACACCAAGCTGCGTGCCATCGCCGAGGCCGGATTCGACGGCGTGGAAATCTTCGAGAACGATCTGCTCACCTATGACGGCGGCGACGCGAGAGACGTCGGTCGTCTGCTGCGAGAGCTCGGATTGACCTGCACTGCGTTTCAGCCGTTCAGGGATTTCGAGGGCATGCCGGACCCGCTGCGGGCGAGGGTGTTCGATCGCATCGAGCGCAAGTTCGATGTGATGGAAGAGCTCGGAGCCAACCTGCTCCTCGTGTGCTCGAACGTTTCGCCGTCGTCCTCGGCGGAGCGGGCGAGGATCATCGAGGATTTCCAGGAGCTGGGAACTCGGGCCGCAGCGCGCGGACTTCGCGTCGGCTACGAAGCGCTGTCCTGGGGGCGTCATGTGTTCGATCATCGCGACGCATGGTCGATCGTCCGCGACACGCAGCATGCCGCGGTCGGCCTGATCCTCGACAGTTTTCATTCGTTGGCGCGCAAGGTGCCGATCGAGAGCCTGCCGGACATAGATCCGGCGAAGATCTTCCTGGTACAGCTCGCGGATGCACCGCTGCTCGAGATGGACCTGCTCTCGTGGAGCCGTCACTTTCGCAGTCTTCCCGGACAGGGCGACCTCCCGATCGTTCCGTATGTGTCTGCGTTGCGCTCGCGCGGATTCGACGGCATCTGGTCGCTGGAGATCTTCAACGACCGGTTCCGTGCCAGTCCCGCCACGACAACCGCTGTAGATGGTATGCGATCGTTGCGGCTCCTCGAGGATCAGGTCGTGCGCCGGCTCACGCCGAACAAGCCGGCACCGTTGCCGCCGCGAGTTCAATGTCGTGGATTCGAGTTCGTCGAGTTCGCGGCGAATGAAGAGGAAGTCGAGCCGCTCGGACGCATGTTCGCGGCGCTGGGGTTCTCACAGGTTGGAAAGCACCGCTCGAAGGACGTGACGCGCTGGAATCAGCACGGCATCAACTTCGTCATCAACAGCGAGCCTGAAAGCTTTGCGCGAGCCTACGACAGCGTGCACGGCGCATCGGTCTGCGCGCTCGGTGTCAGCGTCGACAATGTCGATGCCGCCATGCAGCGTGCTCAGTCGCTGCAAATCGGGAGCTTCACGCAACCCGTAGGCCCGGGTGAGATGCAGATCCCATCCGTACGTGGTGTCGGCGGCAGTCTCGTCTACTTCATGCAAGCGGGAAACGAGCGCACTGTCTGGGAGCACGAGTTCGTTGCGCTGCCTGTGAAGGAGCCCCGCGATGCCGGCCTGTTGCGTGTCGACTATGTTGCCCAGACCATGCAGTACGAAGAAATGCTGTCGTGGCTGCTGTACTACCTGTCGCTCTTCGACGTGGCGAAGACCCCGCAGATCGAGATCGCCGATCCCCTGGGACTGGTCTACAGTCAGGCCGTTGAATCGCCCGATCGCGCGTTTCGCATGACGCTGGCCAGCTCCGCGGCTGCACAGACCCTGTCGTCGCGGTTCCTCCAGGGATTCATGGGAGCAGGCGTGCAGCACATTGCCCTGGAGACGGCCGACATCGTCGCGACCGCACGACGACTGCGCGAATACGGGCTCGAGATGCTGCCCATTCCGCCGAACTACTACGAGGATCTTCAGGCTCGCTTCGGCCTCGAACCGGCACTCGCCGAGCAGCTGGCCGAACTCAACATCCTCTACGACAGGGATGGGGAAGGGGAATTCTTCCAGCTTTACTCACGGGCGTTCGCGAAGCGCTTCTTCTTAGAGATCGTCGAACGGCGCAGCTATCGCGCCTACGGCCTGGCGAATGCGCCCATTCGCCTAGCCGCGCAATCCCGCTACCGGACGGATCGCACCGTCTAGAAAGTATGCAGGGCTTGCAATCCTCCCGTGGCTGCATGCAGTATGTACGAACTAGTACGGACAGCGCTGCCGGGATGTCGACCAGCGATGCAAACGTCTGACCGGGGGTATCGATGAAGGTTGGGTTCCTGAGCACGGTGCTGATCGGCGCCGCCGTTACCACGCTCGCCGCACGAGCAGAAGCGCCTGCCATTGATGCTGCCGTCGCCGCGACGCCGGTGCTCGATGATCGCTATCCGCGTGTCGCTGCTGAGTTCGAAGGCGACGTCGAGAGCTTTCCCGATCTGGTCTACTCCGTTCTGCCGGGATACCGGCCTCTGCGACTCGATCTGTACAAGCCCACGCGCTCACCCGCGAGCGCCGCCGGCTTTCCGCTGGTGGTCTACATCCACGGTGGTGGCTGGCAGAGTGGACACACGCGTCACTCGGGTGCTTTCGCGAACTGGCCGGCGGTGCTCGCGAAACTCTCATCGAAGGGATACGTCGTCGTTTCCGTCGAGTACCGATTGAGCTCAGAGGCGCGGTTTCCGGCGCCGCTCCAGGACGTCAAGACTGCGATTCGCTGGTTACGCGCCAGGAGCATGGATTTCTCGATCGACAGGACGAAGGCTGTCGTCTGGGGCGGTTCCGCGGGTGGGCAGCTCGCAGCGCTCGCAGCTACGTCATGCGGGATCGGGGAACTCGCGCCGAAGTTCATGAAGGACGGCAAGCCCGACACGACGTCCGTGCTGGCGGCGCAGTCAGATTGCGTGCAAGGTCTCGTAGCCTGGTATGGCGTGTTCGACTTCGCCGCGCAGCCGCTGGCGAATCAGCGCCCGGAGAGTGCGGACTCGCCCGTCGGCAGATATCTCGGATGTAATCCAGCGGAGTGCGGACCCACGGCAGCACTCGCGAGTCCGATCACTCATGTGGAAGCGCGCGATCCACCTACGCTCCTGATTCATGGTGAAATCGACAAGGTAGTACCGGCCACTCAGTCGAAGGCGTTCCATGCAGCGCTTCGAGCGAGGGATGTGCCCGTGGAACTGATGATCATTCCCGGCGTCGACCACAGTTTCATCGGATCGAGCGAAGGTCAAACGCGCGAGGCCAGCCTTGCAGCGCTGTCGAAGACCTTTGCGTTCATCGATGCGACGATCGGAGGGAAGCCGTGAGCGTGACGGACCATCGTCGCGTCCTTGCGGGTCTCATCGGCTCGCACATCCAGGCGTCGCTCACGCCTGCCTTGCACATGCGCGAAGGCGCAGAGCAGGGCATGCAGTATCGATACGAGCTCTTCGACCTCGATCGGACGGCCGGCGGTCCGCTCGCCCTCAGTTCCCTGATCGCATCCGCGCAGGAGCAGGGCTACGCCGGACTCAACATCACGCATCCCTGCAAGCAGACGGTCCTGCCGTTGCTCGACGAGCTGAGCGTGGATGCGAAGGCGCTCGGTGCGGTGAACACTGTCGTCCTCGCTGGAGGACGAAGAGTGGGCCACAACACCGACTGGTGGGGCTTCGCCGAGAGTTTCAAGCGTGGCCTGCCCGACGTTCCGATGGGTCACGTCGTCCAGCTCGGTGCGGGCGGCGCGGGTGCCGCCGTCGGCTACGCAATGCTGAAACTGGGTGCGGGATCACTCAGCATTCTGGATATCGACAAGAACAGGATGCACGCGCTCGTCGAAACGCTGAGCAAGCTCTTTCCCTCTCAGCGCGTGCAGTCAGTCAGCGATCTACCCGGCGCGATGGCAACAGCCGACGGCCTCGTGCATGCCACTACGACCGGGATGGCGAAAAATCCAGGATTGCCGCTGCCGCGAGAGCTGCTGAGTGCGCATCACTGGGTCGTCGAGATCGTCTACTTCCCGCTCGAAACAGAGCTGCTGAAGACGGCCAGCGCGATCGGTTGCCGCACGCTCGATGGCGGCGGCATGGCGATCTTCCAGGCTGTGGGTGCATTCCGCTTGTTCACCGGCATCGAGCCCGATGCCGATCGAATGGCCCGTCATTTCGATTCGCTTGCGCGGCGACCGGCCGCATTCGCAACCGCTGAATAGCTTCGCAGGAACCGCGCCGCCATTCATGCCTGAAGAATGTACGAACCAGTGCGGGATTGCCGCTGGAGAACGACTGGCCACGGACGGACGAACGGGCAGAGAACCCGTGAATCGATCGATGTGCACCGCGGGTGCATGCCTAGAACTTTGACTGGGGGATAACATGATCAACTTGCACTACGGGCGTCGCGTCCGCGGCACTTCCAGCGCCGCGCTCGCGATGACGATCGCCGCCATCCTGAATGCTTCCGCTGCCGCCGCACAGGAAGCGAAACCAGGCCTTCTCGAGGAAGTGATCGTCACCGGGACGCTCATCTCCGATCCGAACCATGTCGCACCGAGTCCGATCGTCATCGCCTCGGCCGAGGAGCTGAGGCAGACCGGCGCAGTGACGCTGGAAGCTTCGCTCAATCAGCTGCCGCAATTCTCGCCGGCCGGCACCGCGGGCAACGGCGGACAGGGAACCGGCGGTCATGCGACGGTGAATCTGCGCGGCCTCGGTTCGAACCGCAACCTGGTGCTGCTGGACGGCCGTCGACTCCCGCTGGCCGACATCTCCGGCAACGTGGATATCAACCTGATTCCCGATTCCGTGCTTGCCAGCGTGCAAACGATCACGGGCGGTGCCTCCGCCGTGTACGGTTCGGACGCGATGTCGGGCGTGGTGAACTTCATCACGCTCGGCCACTTTGAAGGCATCACTGCCGACGTCCAGTACGGCAACTCTGAACGGGGCGACTATGAGCAGGTCACGGCCTCGTCGGCCTTCGGCACGAGTTTCGCTGACGGCAGGGGAAACGCGCTGATTGCCGCGGGCTACGCGACTCGCGAAGGGTTGTCGGGTGCCAAGCGCGAGTTCTTCGAGTTCGTCACGCCTTCGTCCTTCATCGGGCAGGGCACGTTCGTGCCTTCGGCGACGAACTTACCCAATCAGACGGCGGTCAACGCGCTGTTCGCCAGTTACGGTGCCGTTACGCCGGTGAGCAACACACTGAACCTCGGGTTCAATGACAACGGAACACTCTTCACGCAGACGGGCGCCAAGAACTACCAGGGCCCGACGACGGACGGCTACGCGATCATCGCGGGCAACGTACGCATGCCCGTCGGGCCGCAGACGATGATCATGAATCCGCTCGACCGTACGTCCGTGTTCAGCAAGTTCGACTACGAGTTCAGTCCGGATCTCACGCTGTACGGTCAGTTCATGTACGTCGATTCCGAGGTCTATACGAGCAGCGGCGGCAGCCTCACGCAGTTCGGCACGCTGACGACGATTCCGATCACCAACCCCTTCATCCCGAACGACCTGCGCACGCTGCTCGCCTCGCGCCCGAATCCAAACGCGCCTTTCACCTGGAATGGCCGCTACGTCGGGATTCCGGCGAAGGCGTGGGATGAGTCGTACACCACGGCTCAATACCTGGCAGGGCTCAAGGGCTCGCTGCCCTGGAAGGACTGGACCTGGGACGTCTACGGTGCGTACGACACGACCGATCACGTTCAATCGAACTATCACGCGGTGTTGAAGAGCCGCGTGCAGGCGCTGTTGAACGCACCCGATGGCGGCAATTCCATCTGCGCGGGCGGGTTCAATCCGTTCTCGCTCGCGAACAGCATGAACATCTCGGATGCGTGCGAAGCCTACATGACGACGACAGCGACTAGCACGGAAGCGTTGTCGCAGACGAACTTCCAGGGTGTCGTGCAAGGCAGCCTGTTCTCACTGCCAGCCGGCGACATGAAGCTCGCGCTGCTGGGCTCGTATCGCGAGAACACGTATCGCTCGAACCCCGATTCGCAGCTCGCCGCACAGAACATCGAAGCAGTCATCGCCTCGCAGGCGTCTGTTGGTGAGTACGATGTCACTGAGTTCGCCGGGCAGATCGACATCCCGGTTCTCAGCGGACTGCCGCTGATCGAGCAGCTGAACATCGGGGCGGCGTTCCGTCGCTCCGACTATTCGACGTCGGGCAGCGTCGACAGCTACGAGGGCGATATCAAGTGGACACCGGTTCCGGGTCTGCTGATTCGCGGCGGCTATCAGCGTGCGGTGCGTGCACCGAATATAGGCGAGCTGTTCGCCGCGGATACTGGCGGTCAGATTGCATTCGGTACGCCACCGGCGGCAATCGGCGATCCTTGCGATATCCGTTCGACGGCACGCACGGGAGCAGGCGGCAGTGATGTGCGATCGCTTTGTCTTGCGCAGGGTATTCCGGCCAGCGTCATCGACACGTACACATTCCCCACGACGGCAACCGCCAGCCGGACTCACGGCAACCCAGCGCTCGCTCCCGAGACAGCCGATACCTACAACGTCGGATTCTCGTGGAACTCGCGGGCCGAGTCGCCGTGGCTGAGCAACATGTCCGTCTCGCTCGACTACTACAGCATCGACATCAAGGACGTGATCTCGGTCGTGCCGGGCCTCACGGCACTGAGCAAGTGCTACAACCTCGATGGCTCGAATCCTTCGTACGCAGTGACCAACCCGTTCTGTACGCTCCTGACGCGCGACTCGAACGGACTGTTGCAGCTCATCGAAACACCGTATCTCAATCTCGGCGGCTTGCGCACCAGCGGCGTCGACCTGCAGTTCTCGTGGAGCGCCGACGTCGGGCCCGGCAATCTCTACTTCAGCACCGGCGTCGGCTATTCGGAGGAGTTCGCAGTCCAGACACTGCCTGGAACGCAGTTCCAGGACTATGGTGGCACCAACACGATCGGTTCCAGCCATCCGGAGCTCAAGGCATTGACGACACTTGGGTACGGATTCGGCGGTGCAACGGTCGCCGTTCGCTGGCGCTATCAGGATGCAATGGCTGACGTGACGTCCGTGACAACGCCGACGAATCCGGGCGTCGGCGTGCCGACCTACAATCTGTACGACCTCGTGGCCACGTACGAATTCAACGATCAGTGGCAGTTCCGCGCCGGCGTGACGAACCTGACGGACGAGGAATCCGTGTTCGTATCGAGCTCCCAGACGAGCACCGACACGAGCGTTTTCGACCCGGTCGGCCGCTCGTACTACTTCGGCGTGAAGTTTTCGATGTAGATGCGAAGGGGAGGGGCATGCGCCCCTCCCTTCCTGTCATGTCGAAGCAATGTCGCGCCGCATTTCTCGTTCTACTGTGCACCGCGTGGCCGGTGGGCGCGCCACACAGCAGCGCGCAGGCTGCGCCGAGTGCCGATTGCGTATCTGCGAATGGACTGGAGTTTGTCTGTGGCGCGGAGAGACCCGAAGATCTCGCGCGCATTCCCGGCACGCGTTGGATTGTCGCCAGCGGATTCGCGAACGGTGCCGGCCTCAAGCTCATCGATACCGACGCTAGATCGATGCGGTCCTGGTATTCGGGTACACGCCACCAGCAAGCACTGGATGCGCGCCGCTTCCCCGATTGTGATTCCGCACCGGATGCGTCGCTCTTCAATGCGCAGGGACTCAGCCTGCGGCCCGGCAAGGACGCGCGCCATGCGCTGTATGTCGTGAATCATGGCGGACGCGAAGCCATTGAGATTTTCACGATCGACGCTACAGCCGACGAGCCCGGCCTGATCTGGAATGGCTGCGCACTGATGCCCGAAGGGTTCGCCGCGAACAGTGTCGCCAGCTACTCGGACGGCACCATTCTCGCGAGTGTGCTCACGCGTCCTGGAAAAACGATCACGGATTTCTGGCGGGGCGAGATCACCGGCGGAGTCCATGAGTGGCGGCCGGGGCGCCGGGGATTTCATCTCCTGCCCGGTACCGAGTTGCCGGGCAACAATGGCATCGAGACCGCACGCGATGACAGCGCGTTCTACGTCGTTGCCTTCGGATGGCGCTCTGTCGTGGTCTTCGATCGTGCGAACCCTGCGAGCTCGGCGCGCCGCCTGCAGGCGCCCGGATTCATGCCCGACAACATCCACTGGGACGGCGACCGGCTGCTGCTTGCAGGAATGCAGTACGACGAGCCGGCTTGCGGAGGAGTTCGCAGGATCATCGACGGCAAGGCCGACGACATGCGATGTCATCGCGGTTACACCGTTGCCGAGCTCGATCCGACGGCATTGGCCTTCCGGATTGTCGCGTACTCGGAGCCGAACCCGGCGTTCAATGGCGTCTCCGCTGCTGTCATCATCGGGAAATCGCTCTGGCTCGCGTCGTACCAGGCGGATCGAGTCGCCGTCCGCAGACTTCCCGACGCGGATTCCTTGCAGCGATGACAGGCACCGGTGAGCGACGCGTCTGACAAGACGCAGTTGAATGCCGTTCCCGGCTCGACGTTTCAGCTTGTGATGGGAACGAACACACGAGGCCGTCGTTGTCTCGGAGGATCGATCATCTGTAGCGCGACGAGTCCGAGGAGGGTATATGAATCTGCGTTTTCCGATCGTATTGCTCGCTGCCATGATGGCAGTCGCCTGTTCGCGGCACGACGACTCCACGACCGCGCCGCAGGTTCCCGACCAGGCTCCCCCAACCGCACCCACCACGCCTGCGCCTCCGCCGGATGAGGTGCCTCCGCAGACGACGGCGCCAATGCCGAGTGACACGCCGCCTCCGCAGGAGTCTCCGCCGCCCGGCCAGGATTGATATCGGTGGGCCCGGGCCTTCCGGGCCGACAGCAAACCTTCGACATCCTGCAATTGACGTTGACGCGGGAGCCCCCTCAGCATCCGACAACAATGGCACGACGGCGCCGTTGGTCGGCTGAGGGAGGTTGCCATGGGGTTGATCAGGGTCCCGCGTGTTGTGGGAGTGTTGCTTGCGCTGTCGTTCAGCGTAACGGCAGCGGGCGCCGGGCAGGAGAGGATCGGGCTCGTGCTCGGCGGCGGCGGTGCCCGAGGCGGGGCGCACATCGGCGTGCTCAAGGTGCTCGAGCGCGAACGCATTCCGATTCACGCGATCGCCGGGACGAGCGTGGGATCGATCATCGGTGGACTGTACGCCGCCGGGTATTCCCCGGAAGAGATCGAGGCGATCATCCGCTCGATCGACTGGGTCGACATCTTCCACGATAACACGGCTCGTCGGGACGAGCCGATGCGCCAGAAGGAAACCGATCTCGGCCGCCTCGCAAACCTGGAGATAGGACTGGCCGAAGACGGCAGCCTCACCATTCCGACGACGCTCGTTCGCGGCCAGAAGCTTGGGTTGCTGCTGCGGCGCATGTTCCTTGGCCGGGCCAACATCAGCACGTTCGACCAGCTGCCGATTCCATTCCGCTGTGTCGCTACGGATATCGGTGTCGTCAGACCCGTGGTGTTCGATTCGGGCGATCTCGCGCTCGCGATACGAGCGAGCATGGCAGTGCCCGGTGCGTTCGCGCCAGTGAAGCATGACGGCAAAGTCCTGGTCGATGGCGGCGTCGTCGACAACGTGCCGATCGATGTCGCCAGGCAGATGGGAGCCGATAGACTGATCGTCGTCGACGTCGGGCAGCCGCTAGCGCCGGCAGAAACGGTGAACTCAGGCTTCAGCATCATGTTGCAGATGATCAGCGGCATGATGCGCGACCGTACCGCCGAGCGTCTCGCAACGCTGAGTGAAGGCGACATCTTCATCCGGCCCACGCTGGGCGACATCACCACTGCCAGCTTCCCGCGCGCGGCGGCGGGTATCGATCCGGGCGAACAGGCCGCGCTGGCGGTCGTGGAGAAGCTGCGATCGTTCTCGGTGTCGGAAGAGGAGTATCAGGCGTGGCAGAAGACGCAACGCTATGAGTATCCCTCGCATCCGGAAATTTCATACGTGCACGTGGATGCGAGCCGGAGCCGCACGTCGGAGTTCGTGCACGATCGCATCACGCAGAAGCCGGGAGAGAAGTTCGATCCGGACCGGGTCGAAAGCGACATTCGCGGCGCCTACGGCCGCGGAACGTACGATTCGATTTCGTATCACCTCTCGACGAACGAGCAAGGTGAGACCGGGCTCGAGGTGCTGCCGGTGGATTCCGCGCTCGGCCGCACCGTGTTCCGGCTCGGGCTGCAGATCAACGATGACTTCGAAGGCAACGACGACTATCAGCTGAACATCGAGAGTCGCGTGACGAGCCTGAACGAAAAGGGCGCGGAATGGCGCAGTTTCGTCGGCCTTGGTCGAGTCACTGCGGCGGAGACGGATTTCTACCTGCCGTTCTCCGAGCGCGGCAACTGGTTCTTCTCGCCGCTCGTTGCGTACTATGCCCTCAATCAGCCAGTCATCGCGGATGATCGCTCGTTGAGCGAGGATCTTGCGCTCGCGCAGTATCGAGTCGAGAGCTGGTACGGAGAACTGCGGATTGGCCGCGACTTTGGCGATCGCTTGCGGCTTTCCGCCGCGGCATTGCGCGGCCAGGATCATGCTGATCTGACGATCGGCCTGCCCAACATTTTTCCCACCACCCTGCTCGACGACGTGGGCGGATTCAACGCGACAATGCTCTGGGACAGCCTCGACAACGTGCGATTCCCCAGGCGCGGCATGCGAGCCGAGGTCAGCTACACGTCGTATGACACGCACATGGGATCGGACGAAGACGGAAACCTGCTGCGAGTGAGCATGGACAAGGCGCTGAGCTTCGGGCGCAACACATTCCTGCTCGGCGGCCGTGCTTCGCTGGCGAAGGATTCGGTCGGCGCTCAGCAGTCAGGAGCAACCCTCGGCGGACTCACTTATCTGTCGGGTCTGCGCGATCGCCAGCTCTTCGGCGATCAGATGCTGCTGGTGAGGTCGATCTACTATCGCCGCCTGACGCAGCAGGGCCTGCTCTTCGACGTCCCGATGTATCTCGCCGGCAGTGTCGAAGGCGGCAACGTGTGGGAAGACTACGATGACGTGTCGTTCGACGACCTGATCGGCGCCGCCAGCATTTTCTTCGGCATCGACCTGCCGATCGGCCCGCTGCAGCTCGGTTACGGCCAGACATTCGACGGTCGAAGCGCGATCTATCTGACGTTCGGGTCGCTGGTGTTGCCGGACTACAGATGACCAGCAAGCGGGTCTCAGAACATCTGCCCCACCGAAAAGTGCACATGCACTTTCTCATCACCGAATCCGGTGGTCAGCGGATAGCCGAAATCGAGCCGCAACGGCGCCAGTGGCGTGCGAATGCGAAGGCCGATACCAGCGCCCACCGCGAGATCGTTGAAGGCGATGTCTTCGAAGCGTGCGAAGGTGTTGCCGGCATCGACGAACGCGACGCCGCTGATGGGTCCCCAGATCGGGAATCGGGCTTCCGTGTTGAGCACGACGAGCTGGGTTCCGCCGAGTTCGAGCTCTCCGACGCTCACCGCGGAGAGCGAGCCTTCGGAGTAGCCGCGAACCGAATTCGTGCCGCCCGCAGTGAAGAACAGATCGATTGCCGAAAGCGGCGCCGTGCCGGAATAGCCGTGGACGGTGCCGAATCGGGTGCCGGCCGCGAACGTCACCGGGCCCCATGAAAACAGCTGCGATTGTCGCCACAGAAACCGGTAGTAGCCGAGGTCGGATCCCAGCCATTCAGTGCCCAGCTGCAGGCTCAAGCTGCTGTACCAGCCGCGCGTCGCGTCGAACGCGCTGTCGCGATGATCGATGATCGCGGCGATAGACGGGCCGGCGAGGTTGCCCGAGGTGCTCACATCGATGGTGCCATCGGCGAGATGCACGTCGTCGTAGTTGTAGTCGTACGCCCAGGTGAGCTCGATGTTCGGTTTCCACTGCCAGCGCTGTTCGATGGAAAGGTCGTGTTGAAGATGGTCGACCGTGATTCCATTCGAATGCGCACTCTCGTCGCGACCGCTCAGGTAGATGCTGGTGCGGATTGGCCAGCCGAACGAGCGGGGCGCGGAGAACAGCGCCGACAGCGCACCGAGATCGGGTGTCCATTGGCCGCCCAGGCTCGCTTCCATCGCGCGACCCAGGAAGTTCCTATCGGTCAGGTCGGCCGACACGCCATAGGACAAGGTGTCGTCGCTGACGCCGGCGATCTCCGCGCCGGTGGAGACTTCGAGGCCGTATCTGAACTGGTATCGGCGCGGTTCTTCCGTGCGCACCCACGCGAGCACGGATTGCTTGTTGCCCGCGTGATCGACGCTCGACGGTTCGAAGTCGACGCTGACCTGCCGGAAAGAACCGATGTCGTACAGGTTCTGCCGTGTCTTCTCCAGGGCATCCTGTCCGGCGATATCACCCGCTTTCAGCGTCACCGCCTGCGTCACGAGCTTCGATGACGTGGTTTCCGCGCCGACGATGCGAACATCCTCGATGACCTGCTGCGCACTCTCGTTGACGACGACGTTGAGCGCGACCCGCGAGTTCGGCTTGTCGTGTGTCGTCTTGATATCGACAGTCGCGTCGCGATAGCCAAGTCGCATGTAGTAGCGCTTGAGCCGCTGACGGCCTTCGTTCACGGCGACCGAGCCGAACGGAGCCCCGGCTGGCAGATTCAATGCCGCCAGTGCAGCGTCGCGGCGTGTCGGATCCGCTCCCGTGATATCCACGCGGGACACGAGCGTCCGGGGACCTTCGACGACTTCGATCGGCAGCACGGCCGAACTGCCGTCGAAGGCCGGCTTGCCCACTTTCACTCTCGTATCGAGATACCCGAGCCGCGCGTATCGGCCTCGCACGATCCGCAACACCGAGTCGGGATCGACCCAGATGCTCGTCGGGCCGGTCTGCGTTTCGGCGAGCGTATTCAGATCCGCGCTGGAAATGGTCTGGTTGCCTTCCCAGTTCAGCCGCAGCTTCGAGGTCTGCGGTCCCCTGTCGATGCGAACGATGGCCTTGGCGAGCTCGGGGGTGTCGGAAACGATCTCGACATCCACCTTCGCCTGAAGGTAGTTGCGCTCCGCGAGCTGCTGGCGCGCTGTTCGGGCGAACTGGTCTTTCAGGATCTGCGCGACCGGAATACTGCGCCACACGTTGTTCATGGCTTCGATGCCGGCCTTCGGTAGCTTGTCCGCCGGGAACTCCAGTACTGTCAGCGGCCCGCGCTGGATCTGATAGTCGAGGGCGATGTGCGACGCGCCGTCGCCCGCGCTGGTCTCCTTCCGCGTGGGCATGATGCGAACGCGCTGGTAGCTGCGATCACGATAGAACGTTTCGAGATGAGAGCGATCCTCGGTCCAGCGCCGGACGTCGAACATGCTGCCGGATTTCAGCTTCAGGCCGCGGCTCAGCTCTTCGACGGGAAAGCCGGGCGAGCCGCCGAACGTGACGTCACTGACTTTGCGTTGCCGTATCGTTGCCCGTGATGCCGTCGCCGTCGGTGCCCGTCCGCCGGGACCGAACAGCACCGTGCGCCGGAATTCGAGGCTGCGCTCCGTGTCTTCGACCGAGGCCGCGCGGAACTGATAGTTGGGCCACGGCTTCCAGTCGAGCACCCACGTCAGGGCGCCGGTCTCGAGATTGTCGGAAAGGATCAGCGTGAAGGTGCGCCCGAGCGATTTCGAGACGGTGACATGCTGCGCGGAGTCCAGATTCTTGGAAACGAGATCGAGATCCGCCGTGCCGATGCTCACCGAATCGAGACCGACGAACTTGCCCGCGAAGCCGAGGATGTCGTTGGACGCAGCTGCGAGCGCGAACTGGTTGGAGTCTTCGACGCCGCCACGCGTCGATTCCACGGAACCCGTGACGATGAGCGACTTCAGGTCCCGTTCGCTGAGCGGGGGCGAGGAGCTGTAGGACGTCTCGATCCGGCTGGCCGTACCGCTGATACGCAGCGTCACGTCGTACTTGTCGATCTTCGTTTCGCCGATGACATCGAGCGTCGGCTGCAGACCCTCCGCGGGCGAGAAGTGCAGGGAGCTGGCGCGCAGTTCGTACGAGCGACCGCCCAGGCGAATGCGTCCGCCATCGAGCGTATCGATTCGCCCCGTCAGCGCGGGCGCTTCGATCGTGCCGACGAGGCGCAGATCGGGGATCAGCTCGATGTCGCCGGCGCTGTTGTCGATGACGACCGGATCGGTCGTCTGTACGCCGACGTCCAGTCGCGTGGCCGTGAACCATTCGGGCAGGGTCGATTCATCGGAGTAGTCTTCGGTGGTGAGTGAATCGACCAGTTCGAGGATGCGCGTGATCGGCTCGGTGTAGCGATTCGCGGTGATCGTTGCATTGCCGGCAATCGTCGACACGCCGTCGACGGGTTGCCAGACCAGGGAGGTCGACGTCTGGCTGTAGAGTCCGCGGGGATAGTCGAGCATCACATCCTGCGCATCCAGACTCATGCGCCCTTTCGGCGTGTGGCTGGAGAGATCGATGCGGCCATCGATCTTCACCGCGCCGCCGTTGAGGTTGCCCGTGAGCTGATCGACCTGCAGGTCCCGATCGCCGAGGCGCAAACGTCCGGACCAGTCGGACAGCATCAGCCGCGATTCGGGGATCGCCCAGTCGGCATCGTCCAGTGCGATGTTCGCCGTCAGGCGCGGATCAGTTGCAGGCCCATCGAGTGCGACGCGACCCGAGACGCGGCCGGTCATTCCGCGGCTCGCGATCGCTTCGAGCAGGCTCAGGTCCGCCTGCAGATCCAGTGTCAGATCGTGAGTTCCATCCGGCGTGAGCGCGACGCGGCCGTGACCTGTGAGTTCGTTGCCCGTGCCTTGCCATCGAAGCTGCTGCAGTGTCGCCTCGCCATCGGCGATGCGCACGATCGTCGGCTCCGCTTGCACGAGTTCCTCGCTGCGACTTGCGATACGACCGCTCTCGATCCGGACTTCTCCTTGCAGCGCCTTCAGTGACGGCTGCAAGGTAACGAGATGTGCCGTCACATCCACGTTGGCGCTCGAGCGAATCTGCTCCCTGGTCTCGTCGTCGGGAGCAGGCGCCCACGCGAGAGCGGCTCTGGCGTCGAGCCTTGCGGGTTCATTCGAACTGTCCGTGATGAACTTCCAGCCTGCTGGCAGCCAGTCGTTGGCCCAACTCAGAGGAATACTGCCCGTGGCATGGGCTTCGCCATCATTCGTGGTGCCGCGAAATTCCGCAATCGCGGCGCGCGATCCAGTGAAGTCCACTCTGAGCTTTGCATCTTTCAGGATGGCGGCATCCTTGTGGATGATTGCCAGCTCGGGCGCGGACAGGTCGCCTTGCAACGTCAGTCCAGCCGCCGATCGCTGCAATTGCATTGCGCTCGAGATGCGGCCATCGACAGTGAACGGATCGTGGCCTTGCGCGGCCGACGCGAGCGGTTGCAACGATCCGAGGTTACCCTCGAGCGTCAGCGATGCGCCCCCGTCCGGCCCCTGTAGCCCGAAATCGGCGGACATGCGCATTGCTACGTCACCGACCTTCGCGGTCGTCTCTTCCAGTCGCAGCCGGGTGTTCTCGAGTCGCGCAAGCAGCGGTGATTCGATATGGATCGGAACGCCTTCGAACGATGCATCCGACAGTGAGGCCTCGACGCGGGCCGATGTCGCAAGCAGATCATTGGCCGCGCCACGAAACGAGAGATCACCGTCGACCTGACCCGAGACGTCAGCAGGCACACCGGCCGCGGTGAGCATCGCGGCGATCGGTGCTCTCCGGACTCGGCCCTGGCCATTGAACGCGTAGGGTTCGCGCGTTGCGATCTGGCCATCGATATTCAATCCGAAGGTGGACTCGCGCACGTGAAGGTTCGCAGTGCGATCCGACAGGTCGAGGTTCGCATGCAGCGGGCCGACTCGCTGGCCGCGAAAATCTGCGTTGCCGATGGTGAGCGAGGCGATCCCCTTCGGACGATCGAGCGTTCCGTCGATATCGATGCGCAGCGATGTGTCGTTGACCTGCGCGACGCCGCCGTCGTTCGCGACCCAGCGAACGGTGAGATTCTGTCCCGACCCCTGGAGCGACAGTTCCTTCGAGGCGAATGTGTACCGACCCGATGCATCGAGGCGGCCTCCTTGCGGTTGCACGAGCTGCAATCGCTCAATATCAATGCTCTCTTCCGAGAAGCGGGCGTCGAAAGACGCGTTGCCGATCGCGTTGTCGTCGAAGGCGAGTCGCGGTCCGCGCAGCGCAATACGGCCCTTGGGTGCAGCGATGGGCCCAGTCCAGCTCGCTGAGGCAATCAGGTCACCTTGCACGCCAGGCTGTGTCACTGCCCACAGCGTGGTGCGCAGCCGAAGCGTGCCGCTCGATGTTGCATCGCCCAGATTCGCGGCGAATCGCGCGTCCACGTCCGCCGTCGGCCACGGCGCGACCTGCAGACGAGGTGCTTTCAACTGGCTGTCGATCTGCAACGCACCCAGCGTTCCGTGCAGCGTTCCGTCGAGGCTGGCGGTGCCCGACACTGTCGATGCATCGACAGGATCGAGCGGAATGCCCCAGGCCCGAATGCGCTCGAGGGCCGTCCGCAAATCAGTAATGTTCAGTGCCATTCGCCCGAGAATCGGAGCATTGCGCCAGTCATCGGCCTTCATGCCGAGTTCCGCCGTCAGCTTCGCGTTCCAGGCTTTCTCGCTGCTTGCCGTCACGCTGATGTCAGTCAGCGATCCTCGGGGTGCTGCATCGATGCCGACGTCGACGGCTGCGCCCTCGGCACCGGCTTCGGCGTCCAGCCGCATGTGTATTTGTGGCGGTTTTCCCGCAGTGGCCGGTGTCCACCGGAACTCAGCGGTCCCTGTGCTTGGCAGCGGTTGGCGCTCGCCTTGCATCGCGACGAGCTGCCGCAGATCCAGCTTGCTCCATTCGGTGTGGAGCTGGCTTGCTGCGTCAGGATCGATGGACCCGGCTGCGTGCAACTCGCCTCCAGCGATTCGGATCCGCAAGCGTTCCACTTCAATCGTTCCAGAACGCCATGCGCCGGCGAGTTCCGCCTCGCTTGCTGTGTAGCGCGCCCAGGTGAGATCGCGGCCCAACGCGTGAATCTCCGCAGCAGGGTCGACGAGCGGCCCTCGTACCCGGCCAGACAGTGTGAGCACGCCGGCCACGGCTTCAGGCGTCTTGGCCGTCTTCCAGGTCGCGAGGTCGCTCGTCCCTTCGAGGCGGAGATCGAGCTCGGGATTTTCACCCGCGATTTCGACAAAGCCGTTGCCGGTCAGATGCGCCCCCGCGCCGATGGCGCGAAACTGAGCGATCGAGAGCTTCGCCCCATCGAATGTCAGGTCCGCTTCAACGGACGTCAGCTCCTGGCGCAGGGTCTCGAGATCGATGACCAAGCCGTTCCGCGCTTCGATTCGTCCCGTAGCTTCCCGGCCTCCTTCGTGAGATGTCACAACAAGCCGGACATCCCGCGCTTCGTAGCGGTGTGACTCGCGTTCGATGCGAACGTCGAGTTCTTCGATATCGAGCGTCGGAATCCAGAGGTCGCCTTTCTCGTCCGCGCTCTCGCCGAACGTGGGAAGGTTGGTCGCGCCGTTGCGCTCGCGAATCGAAAGCGCCGGTGATCGCAGCGCGACTTCGCGAATGCGAATTTCTCCGAGAAGGATCTGGGTCCCCAGCCCGACGGAGACGCGTTCAGTCCTGAAGAAAGGCTCGTCGGGCGTAGCAACCCCGGCGATGGAGACGTCTTCGAGTGCCCCCGACAACGTAAGCACGTTGTATTTCAGACTGCTCGCACGCAGTACCAGTCCGTGGGCGCGCGCGATTTCGATGACCTCCGCGAGAACATATACGCGCACTGGTGCAAGGTGCGCGATGGCGAGTGCCGCCAGCAGCATTGCGGCAATCGCGAGCACGATCCGGCCGACGGTTCGCCGCACAGGTCGCGGCAATCGCGGCAGAGGATCGCGATCGACTCCCTTCATGGCTTCGGTCCGCTGAAACGATGGGCGGTGAAACTGTTGTCTTATGGGCCAGCCGCCAGCTGAACGGAGGCCTCTCGATCAGTCATATACCGCGTGCGCGGGCTGTGCGCCATTCGCAACGCCCGTGCAGCGAGATTGTCGGTTTTGCAGCCCTTTCTGCGGACCCTTCGATCGGACGCCGGATGTCCTCCGGCGCCCGGACCCTGGCCTCGCGGTTCAGGCTAGTTGTTCTGGGCGGCGTTCTCCGCCTCTTCACGGTTCATGCGAGCGAGCCGCTGTTCAGCTTCGCGTGCCGCCTTCATCTCATCCGGAGATTTCCTTTCGGCAGGCGCGAACGAATACACGCCCACGGCGCCGATCGGCGTAATCAATGCTTTGGTGCTCGGAGTACTCACACATCCGCCGAGCGCGAGACCAGCGGCGACGAGAACGAACGAGTGTCGTAGTGACTTCATGCAGGAATATCTCCCTCACGATACCTGCTGTCTAAACGCATGAAGCCGGTTCCAGGTTGAGGCGAAAGCGTTGCTTTTGCGCTGCGCTTCGCTCATCGGCGACGTCCAACGATCGACCACGGGCGAAAACAGTTCCCTTGCGGGCTGACAAATTCGGTCACGTTGGCGATATTTCGGTGCGCTTGCGCGGCTCCGGTTTAACAATTGTCGTTCACGTATTCAGGGAACCGATGCAATCGCATGAACGGCTTGTGACGGCGCGCACTGTCCCGGATGAACTGTGATGCCGTTCTCGCTGCGCATTCCGCGTCGCTGCGTAGAGTGCCGCTCGGCTCGCGATTCGCGAGACGTCTATCAAGAAACAAGGAGTGACAGGTATGAGCAATCCATACGATACCGCTGCCGCGCGGATGTCGATCCTGCCGCGCAGCCTGAAGTTCAAGGGCGAACTCTCGGCCGACGAGGATCTGTTGATTCAAGGCTCCATCGAAGGAACGATTCATCACACCCAGCGCGTGACCATCGGCTCTGAAGGCAACGTCAAAGCCAGCATCAGCGCGCAGATCATCAAGGTCGAAGGAACAGTCGAGGGCGACTTGCAGGCAGGGAAGTCGGTGTACGTCGATCAATCCGGCAATCTCCGCGGCAACATCCGCGCGCCGTCCGTGTGTCTCGTCGAAGGCTCGAACTTCAACGGCGCCGTGGACATGGGTTCTCGCGCGGCCCAAGCCAATCCGCGCACCACGCGTACTGGGACGAACGGCGGCTAAACCGCCCGCAGGACGAGCGTGTCACTCTTTGACCGGATACTGAGGAGAAACAGCATGCGCAATCTGATTCTGGACACCCGCGCCGACAACGAGGCGACGCGGATCCAGCCGCAACCTTCCTTCGCCGTTCCGCCGCCGCGACAGAGCGAACAGAAGGCGATCGCCGTTCTCGGTCCGACGCTGCGTTTCAAGGGCGAACTGAGCGCGGAAGAAGACTTCATCCTGCAGGGCCAGCTCGAGGGCTCGATCAATCACACGCAGAGCGTGACGATCGGTACGGACGGCTCCGTGATCGGCAACATCCACGCCCGCCACATCACGATCGACGGCAAAGTGGAAGGCGACCTGCATGCGACCGAGGCGGTCGTCGTGCACGCCACCGGCGAACTGACCGGCAACATCTTTGCTCCGAAGGTCGGCATCGTCGAGGGTGCGTTCTTCAACGGACGCGTCGAGATGGGCGAAGCCCGTGCATCAGGCCGCCGGCCCGGTTCGCGACCAGGCGTGCCGCTTTCGTCGGAAGAGACGGAGCGGATGCTTGCGGGAGGCGATTGATTCCGTCGACCGGACGGTGATGAAACGAAAAGGGCTCACTCGAGGTGAGCCCTTCTTCTTTGTGCGATGAGAAGACTTGCGTTCAGGTCGCGAGTTTCTCTTCGATGCCCGCGATGAGCGGGCGGTCATCGTGCTCCCAGGGATGGAATCCGGGGCGATAGAAGCTCATGTACGCGCCGAAGATCTTGCGCAGCAGGCCTGGCTTCACGAAGTGGAACTTCAGCACTCGCCACCACGTACCCGGCTTGTTGATACCGTCCTGCCGGAAGAAGTCCGCCATGTGACGGCGATTCGAGCTCCAGAACTGGATGCTGATCAGCAGCATCACCTTGCAGCGGATGAAATAGCGGCGCCAGGCCGGCATGTTCTTCGTCACGGCGAGATAGGTGTCGTAGGCGACGCTCTTGTGTTCGATTTCCTCGATCGCGTGCCATTGCCAGAGTTTGCGTACATCCGCGGGCGCGCCGGGCAGGGGATCGGGGTCCACGAGCAGCGAATGCGCCATGATCGCGGTGAAGTGTTCGAGGGCCACCGTCATTGCGAGCTGACCGATCGGGTGCCGTGTACGAGCCAGATCCAGTCGCATGCGGGTGTGCGCATCCATTGCAGTGGTGTCGTAGCCCGCGCCTTTGACGAGCTTGTTGAAGACCACGTGCTCGCGCGTATGCATGGCCTCCTGCTGCACGAATGCGCTGATCTGCTCCTTCAGGACGGGGTCGACTTCATCCCGGTAACGGCGCACCGCCTCGATGAAGAACGTTTCTCCTTGCGGGAACGTTACCGAAAGCGCATTGAAGAAGGCGGTCGCCACCGGATCGCCGCCGTGCCACCAGCGGGGATTGGTACCATCGCGCTCCACGTTAAGTTTGCGGGGCGTGATCGTGAGATCGGCGGGTGTGGTTGCACTTGCCATAAGCGAGCCTCGGACGGGGACCTGAAGCGATGCGGACCGCAGGCATCTAAATTCTTATTGAGATTGCTGTCAATAGTGGCTACCCAGAAAAAGCAGCTTACGAAGCGCATCCGCCGGACCCCCGAAGAAGCCCGGGCCCTGGCGCTGGAATCAGCGCGTCGTCTGCTGATCGCAGACGGCCCCGATGCCATTACGCTTCAGGCGGTGGCGGCCGACCTTGGCATGAGCCACACCAATCTGATCCACCATTTCGGATCGGCTGCCGGCCTGCAGTCGGCGCTGATGGGGGAAATGGTCCGGGAGCTCACCTCGGTCCTGGAGAAGGCCGTTGAGCGCTTTCGGGCCGGCGAGGGCAGCGAGCAGGATTTCGTCGATATCGTCTTCGAAGTCTTCGACAAGGGCGGGGCCGGACGCCTGGCCGCGTGGATCGTGCTCTCCGGCGAATCGGACAAGCTCGAGCCCGTCGGCGAAGTCGTACGGACCTATATCCGCAATGTCGAACGGGGTGCGGACGATGCCCACGGCGACGTGCATGAACGCATCACCTCGGCCTCGTTGCTGGTGACCCTGGCTGCGTTCGGCGATGCGGTGATCGGCGACAGCATCGGCTCGATGATGGGTCGCGAACGCAAAGCGATGCGCCGCATCATTGCGGAGCTGTTGCCGATGGTGCTGATGCCGCCGAAGCGGGGAAAGTAGCGGTGCTTCAGCCCGCGTCTTCGATCTGCACGCCGAACGTATTCAGCGCCATCGAGACCATCGTGTACTGGCCGACTGTGAAGACGAGATCGATGACCTGCTTCTCGTTGTAGTGCTTCGTCAGCGCTGACCACGTTGCGTCGGCTATGAATGAATCCCGGTGCAGCTCATCGGTCGCTTGCAGCAGCGTGCGCTCGGCATCTGTCCACCCTTCCGCCGCTGCGCCGATCTTCGTTCTCTCGATCTCCGCGTCCGAGAGACCGGCCGCCTTGCCGACGCGGGTGTGCTGATGGAATTCGTACCCGGACCGGCACAGATGCCCGACGCGGAGAATCGCGATCTCGCGATCGCGCGCCGGCAGCGACGACTTGAACAGGATGTGATTGCCGAACGGCGTCCAGCGCTTGTAGAGATCCGGATGCCGGACGAGCGTCCTGAAGATGTTCAGCACCCGCGGCGGATTGCCGCGAGTGAGCAGCTCGCGCTGCTCATCGCTCCATTCCTGTTCAGGCAGCGGCGCGATCCGGGGAGTCTTCAAACGCATGGTGATTCGTGTCCGTGTCCGTTCTGACTATCCGCCATCCGCTTTCACTTCAAACCGTGAATCCTTCCTTCGACAGCGGCAGCGTCCGTACCCGATGCCCGGTCGCCGCGAAGATCGCGTTGCAGATCGCCGGTGCGACCGGCGGCAAGGCCGGCTCGCCGACGCCCGTGGGCGAGTAGTCGCTCTGGATGAAATGCGTTTCGACCTTCGGTGCCTTGGCAATCCGCAGCAGGGGATAGCTGTCGAAATTGTTCTGCTGGATCCGGCCGTTCTCGATCGAGATCTCCAGGCCCATCGTGCTGAAGCCGTCGATGACGGAGCCTTCGACCTGGTTTTCCGCGCCGCTCATGTTGACGATCGGGCCGACGTCGCCCGCCACCGTCACTCGATGCACGGTCAGCTTGCGATTCGCGTCGACGCTGACTTCCGCAACTTCCGCGAAGTGGCCGGCATGACTGAAATGGAAGGCGAGACCGAGGCCGCTGCCTTTGGGCATCTTTCTGCCCCAGCCGCCTTTCTCCGCAGCCAGCTTGATCACGGCGACTGCGCGTTCGGTGTTCAACGCGAACTCGTTCTTCGGCGCCAGCCAGCGCGGCTCGCCCATGAGATCGATCAGGAACTGCAGATGATCGCGCTTGGCCGCGACCGAACACTCGTGCAGGAACGACTGGATCGCAAACGCGAGCGCACACGATCCCGGAGCGCGCCACCAGCCGGTTGGCGTCGCGAGCGGCAGCTTCGACTGGGTGATGCGGACGTTCGGTACGAGCAGCGCCGGGAATTCATCACCAGACATCTGGCCGGCGAGCGCGGGTTTTTCGCCATCCTGCGTGAACGTGATGAAGTGATCCTGCCACGCGACGAGCTTGCCGCCGGAATCGACGCCGCCCTTGAAGGAGTGGAAGCCGCCGACGCGGTAGAAGTCGTGGTGCATGTCGTCTTCGCGCGTCCACTGCAGCTTGACCGGCACACCGGCCTGTCTCGAGATCCACGCAGCTTCACAGATGTAGTCGTTCATCAGGCGCCGGCCGAACCCGCCGCCGACGCGTGTCTGATGGATCGTCACCTTCTCGACGGGGATGCCCAGCGTTCCCGCGACGAGGCGCAACGCTGCATCGGCCGTCTGCGAAGGAGCCCAGATCTCGACTGCGCCGTCCTTGAACGAGGCCGTGCAGTTCTGGGGCTCGAGCGGCGCATGCGACACGAACGGATAGGTGTAGAAGCCTTCGGCAACGCTTGCGTTAGCCAGTGCCTTGTCGAAGTCGCCCACGGCCTTCAGGGATTCCGGGCCCTGCGAGCCCGCGAGCTTTCTGGCTTCTTCGACCGACTTGCTCCAGCTGTCCTTCGACGCACTGGATTCGTCCCACGTGATCTTGAGCTGGCGCTTCGCGCTGAACGCCGCCCAGGTGGAGTTCGCGAGAATCGCGACACCGGGCATCACTTCCGTGGGCTTGCCGTTGCCTTCGACGATGAACGCATTGGTGACGCCGGGCAGCTTCTTGATCTCATCGAGATTCGCCGACTGCACTTTGCCGCCGACCGCCGGGCACTTCTCGAACACGGCGATCTGCATGCCCGGGACGACCTGGTCGATGCCGAAGAGCGGCTTGCCGGTCACGACCTCGACGTTCTCGACGCCGGTGATGCGCCTGCCGAGCAACTTGAAGTCCTTGCGGTCCTTCAGCTTGAGGGCCTTCGCATCGGGCACCGGCAGGTCGGCTGCCTTGCCGGCGAGATCACCGTAGCCGAGCGAACGATTGCTCGCGGCATGCGATGCGACGCTGTTCGACGTCGTGATTTCCGCTTCGGGGACACCCCATTCTTTCGCGGCAGCGGCGACGAGCATCGCGCGGGCCGTGGCGCCTGCACGCCGCAGCTGATCCCACGCCATCGGAATCGAGCGCGAACCGCCGGCACTCTGGCGACCGAAGACTGTCGGATTGACCGCCGCCTGTTCAACTTTGACCCGCGCCCAGTCGGCGTCCAGTTCCTCGGCGACGATCATCGGGAAGGACGTCTTGATGCCCTGGCCGATTTCCGGTCCCTTGGAATAGATGACGATCGTTCCATCCGGCGCGATACGCACGAAGGCATTCGGTACGAAGCCCTTCGGCGCGCCGTTGGCGAGTGCTTCGCTGCCTACGTGAAAAGCGAGGAGCAGGCCGCCGCCGGCCATGCCCGAAATCTTGAGGAAGGATCTGCGATCCAGCGACGGCAGTGCACCAGCACGCTGCTCCGCGGCCTGCATGAGTTCGCGGGAGGGGCTGTCGGTGAGAACCGATTGTTCGACTGCGCTCATGGTGCACCTCACTCGTGCGTGTTGCCGGCCGCGGCGTGAATGGCCTTGCGAATCCGCTGGTACGTGCCGCAACGGCAGATGTTGCCGCTCATCGCAGCATCGATATCGGCGTCGGTCGGCTTCGGATTGCGATTGAGCAGCGCGGTGGCCGACATGATCTGGCCGGCCTGGCAGTAACCGCATTGAGCGACGTCATGTTCGACCCAGGCTGCCTGCACTGCAGTGAGTTTGCCGCCGGCGGCGAGTCCTTCGATGGTTGTCACCTTCTGACCGGCGACCGCGGAGACCGGCAGCACGCACGAACGCGTCGGAGCGCCGTTGAGGTGCACGGTGCAGGCTCCGCACTGCGCGACGCCACAGCCGTACTTCGTGCCAACCAGGTTCAACTGATCCCGGAGCACCCACAGCAGCGGGGTCGATTCATCGATGTTGCCGAGGTCATGGTCTTTGCCGTTTACGTTGAGGCGCATGGCGGGATCTCGCTGCAAAGAAGGGGGAATGTCGGGGTGGGCAATGAGCCCGATTGTTCCACGGTCGCGGGGCCCGAACAACGCTGACGGTCGAGCGCCACGTGCGTCTCGTCGCACGGGCAGTGAGCGGGGTTTCCCTGCATTTCTCCCCCGGAACCCGGCGAGGGGTCCGGGCATTTTTCAGTACCGGTCTTTGTGGAGAATTGTTATGCGAATGTTCCTGGTCTGCGTTGGAATCGCCGCATGGCTGATGGCGCTCGCGGTGCTGCTCGTCTTTGCCGACAACGGCGGTGCTCAGGTTGCCATCGCTGCCGGTGTGTTCGCGGTCGTCGCCGTCGTGGCGCTCGGCTGTGAAAGGATCATCAAGACGCTGGAAGAAATCCGCGATGGACGCGTGGCGCTGAACGCAGCGAAGCCGACGGCAGGGAAACCAGTGAGCGTGCTGAAGACGGGAATTCCAGCAGGTGCGGGGACTGCGGCCACGGTCTGAGCGGAAGAAGAATGACGATGTATCTCCGTGCGCGGGGACGGCCAGGGTACTGCTTGTTAGCCTGCCATTCGCCCGGCCCGGCGCGTCGCCGAGAGCGGCGTGACCGAGCCTGTATTGAAGTTGTCCATCCAATCGCGACACGCGTCCGCGGCGAGCGCGGGACTGTAGAAGTAGCCTTGCGCGTAGTCGTAACCCGCAGCGGCGAGTGCGGCGGCATGCTCCCGTGTCTCGACGCCCTCGGCGACGACTTGCAGTCGCAGTGCGTGCGCCATCTGCACCGTGGAGTCGACGATGATGCGATCGCGATCGCGGTCCAGCATGTGCATGACGAACGACTTGTCCAGTTTGAGCGCATGAACGGGCAGGTCGCGCAGGTAGCCGAGTGACGAGAACCCGGTACCAAAGTCGTCGACTGACATCAGCACGCCGAGCTGTCGCAGTTCGCGGATGACCCTCAGCGCGCGGTCGGTATCCGCCATCATTGCGCTTTCGGTGATCTCCAGCTCGAGCAGGCGCGGATCCGCGCTGTGCGCGTGCAACAGTGTTTCCAGCTGGCCAGGAAAGTCTTGATCCTGTAGCAGCCGCGCCGAGAGATTCACGGCGATACGCGTCCCGAACTGCTGATCCTGCCATTTCGCCGCCTGGGTCAACGCCTCGCGCAGCGTCCAGTACGTCAGCGGCTTGATGAGATCGGTGGCCTCCGCAACGCCGATGAACTCCGCGGGACTTACGGGGCCGAACTGCGGGTGACGCCATCGCAGCAGTGCTTCCACGCTGTCTGCGTGTCCGCTGCGCAGATTGATCTGCGGCTGGTAGTGCAGACTGAGCTGACCTGCTTCGATCGCCTGGCGCAGTTCGCTGACCATCGTGAGCCGGCGAACGCTGTGCTGGTCGAGCGTTGGATCGTACAGTTCGAATGTGCTGCCATGGCGCTTGCACGCGTACATCGCGACGTCCGCGTTCTTGAGCAGCGCATCGCTCGTGGCGGCGTGCTGGGGGAACAGCGCAATGCCGATGTTGACGCCTACATCGATTGCGATGTCATTGACGTGGATCGGCGAGCGCAGGCAGTCGTTCAATGCCACCGCTGTTCTGGTGATCTCGTCGATGTTGCCGATGCGATCGAAGACCAGCGTGAACTCGTCACCGCCGATGCGTGCGATGAATCCGCTGGCGCTTACGGCCTCGAAGCGCCGGGCCACCTCGCACAGCACCTGGTCACCCACGGGGTGACCCAGCGTGTCGTTCACTTCCTTGAAGCGGCTCAGGTCGAGCATCAGCAGCGCCACTGATTCAGCGGCGCGCGTGCGCTGCAAGGCTGCATTCAGATAGGCGCTCAGCGCTGTGCGATTGGGCAGCGAGGTCAAGGGATCGTGCGTCGCCTGGTACTGCAGCGTCCGCTGCTGCACCTGGCGCTCGGTGACATCCCGGACGATTGCAGTGAAGAGAGCTTCGTCCGGGAAGTCGATGGGGCTGATCGAGACCTCGATGGCGAACGGATGGCCCTTGCGCAGTGCTTCGATCTCCAGCAATCGTCGCGGCTGCAGCTCGCCGCCGGAATGGGCGGGCAACGACGGAATGAACCTGCGCAGGCTCTGGTCCATCAGCTCCTGCGGGTTGCAACCGAAGAGCTGGGCTGCCGCCGCGTTCGCGGTGCGAATCGTTCCCTGCCGGTCGATGCACAGGATACCCTCGGCCGAAGACTCGACCACGCTGCGCAGCAATGCATCGCGACGCTTGAGGCCGAGCGAGTAGATCATCGCGCGCCAGGTTTCGCGATCGAGGCTGCGCAGGGTGCTGACGGCGAACGCCGTTGCTGCGATCAATGCAACGGGTACGAACTCGATCGAGATGCCGGCGGCGGCGAACAGCCAGGTCCAGACGAACGCCGCAAGCAACAGCCCGCCAGCCAGCGCGATGAGATTGTGGCGCCATCGATGCGCAGCGAAGTGGGCGGCGCTGGCCGCGGCCGCCAGGGCGAGCATCAGCAACTCGACCCACGTGGGGGCAGAGACCGGTATACCGCTGCGCACCGACTGAATGGCGAGCGCCTGAACGACGACACCGGGCAACGATCGGTACACAGGCACTGGCACCATGTCGTTCAGTTCGACGGCCGTTGCGCCGATGAGCACGGTTTTGTTCATCAGCGCGGACGCAGGCACGCGCCCTGCAAGCAGATCGACGTACGAAATGAACTCGAAGGAGGAGGGCGAAAGCGAGAAATCGATCGGGATCGTGCTCTGCGGTGGCAGGTCGACATTGGCCATGAAGGCGACGGCGGAAGGCACTTCGCTGTCCAGCATCGACCACGTCGTCTTCACTGCCCGCACGAGGCTGTCGGCACCCGGTTCGGCGAGATTGACCCCCGCCAGTGTCGCGTGACGCGAGAACTGGTCGAGCGGTGTCGTGATCGCGAGCGTATCGTCGTCAGCAGTGCGCTGAATGAAAGTGGGCAGCACGATGCGCCGCTTGTCGAAGCGAGAAAGCGCGGCCTCTAGCAGAGCGTCGTCTTCGGGAGCCGAGTGGGCGCTGAAGTCGATGTCGATGAAGACCGCTCGCGGCTTCGCCTGGGCGATGCGCTCCAGCAGTCGCGCGTGATAGCGCCGCGGCCAGGGCCATTGCTGCAGATCTGCGAGGCTCTCCGGATCGATGCCGACGATGACGATGTCAGAGTCGACTTCGTGCTGCAGGATCTGCGAGCGTACATCTCGGGCAGCATTCTCCAGCGGCCCCAGGTAACCGCCGGCGCGCAGCAGCCATACGGCTGCGAGAACCGCCGGGGCAATCAGCCACCAGCCGTGTTCCCGCAGGCGGTTCATCAATTCTTGCCGCGGTTGAGGAGGCCGTTGAGCAGGCCGCCGCCCGTGTCGCCGCCGCCGATATCGAGATCGATCGTGCCTGTGCCGAGATCGACGCCAACGTCGACTACGCCGCCGACATCGACGTCAGCGCTCACGTCGCCCGCACCTACATCGACAGTCGCGCCCGCATCGACGATTGCAGTATCGATGCTCGTGTCGACCCCGACTGACGTGTCAGGACCTGCGGCGGCGTCGAGCCCGAGCGAGACGTCAGAGCCTGCTGCTGCGACACCAGAATCGAGGCTGACGCCGGCGCCGCCGCTGTCGAGGCCGACATCAGCTGCAAGGCCAACATCCGTTGCGACGGGACCCTGCGCGCCGATATCAACTGCAGCGTTCGCACCGGATGTGACATCGAGATCGATGGCTGCGCCGGCCGATGCGACGGTGTCCACAACCGGCAGTGCAGCGCTCGTCTCGACCGTCGCAGCGACGCTGCCGCCGCCCAGGTCGACTACCGCGCCAGCATTCGCGCCGGCGTCAATCCCGCCGAGACTTACGCCGGCATCTACAGCCGCTGAAACGTTCCCTCCGGAGAGACCGACGTCCGCACCAACGGAAGCGGCAGCACCTCCCGCATTGAGCTCAACTGTGGTGCCGGCTGCAACGGCATTGCCGATATCGATTCCTGCAGAGACTTCGGCGGTGACCGCTTTACCCGCACCTAGAGCCACGGTCGCATCGATAGCGCTGCTCCCCTTGCTGCCAGGATCTGCGAGGCCGGGTACTTCAGCCGAATCGCTCCCTGTTCCGTCGATGGCTGCAGATGAGGGCAGGGACGACACGATGCTGATCGCATCCGCGGCGCCAGATTGCGCCGGCTGGCTTGCGGCCGCCGCATCTCCTGCGCTCGAGGCGCCCGGCTGGTCCTGAAGGTTGCGAACGGCAGTCATGCGCAGCACACGAATGCTCACGTCATTGCGATTGCGAATGGCGATCTCGCCGGCGCTGAGGTCGATCACGTCGCTCTCGTCGGTGGCGCGTACTTCGAGACGACCTTCGAACAGCGCGATCGTGGTGCCGCTCTCTTGCGAAGCGACGTTGAACTGCGTGCCCTTGATGACGGCTACGAGATACGGCGTCTCGACGCGCAGCCGCGTCTTCTCGCGCTTCGCGACGTTGTAGAAGGCGTTGCCGCGGATCTGGATGACGCGCTCGATCAGTCCTTCGTTGGCGGCGCTCTGCGGGATTTCGAGCTCGGTGTTTGCTGCCGCTGCGATGGTGGTCGCGCCCTGGCGCAATTCGACTGCGCCGTCCGCGCCCGTGCGAATCGTCGCCGGCAGTTGCAGGATCGCGCCGACGGCCAGAGGCGCAGTCGAACCGGCCATCGTTGCAGTGGCTGTGCCGTGCACGGCACCGACGACAATGTCGCCGCTGGACTGCGCGTGCGTGACATTGCAAAGCGCGACCAGCGCGACGGCGAGTGTGAAGAACGCGAAAGCATGTGGTCGCAGAGTGCCGCCCGGCGCTCTGGGACGAAAGAACGAAACCATGTGTGCCCCTCATTCCCCGATCAGCAAACGCCGCTTAGAGTAATGAGCGCGGGGCTGAGCGGATGTGAGGGTCATCGCAGCATCGCAGCGAAGTTTCGTCGACGATGCGCATCCTTCAACACGATGCGCCCGCCATGATATTGCATAACTCTCGTCATCGAGAGCTTCCGTCAAATCGCGCGAACGCGCTTGTCATAATTGCGTGCGCGTTGTGGGTGCATTCCTCACACGCTGAAAATCCAGCACTTTCCGCAACCGTGATCGATGGCGTGACTGCCTATTCGCCCGCGGCATTGTTCCCTGTGTATCGCGAGCAGCTGGGTCAGGCGATCAGCAGTGAGAGCGCCCGAAGCATCGTGGCGGAGATCGAGGCGATGTATCTGCGCGATGGCTATTCGCGTCCCGAGTTCCGATTGCAGAATGATCTCGTCGGTTCAGGCGTGCTGCAGATCGAGGTCTTCGAAGCGAGGCTGAGCGGCATCGAAGTCGAAGGCAACGCGGGACCGTACGTGCGGACGATCGAACAGCTCGTGGATGAGCTACGCAGCCAGGTTCCGTTGCGGTCGGATCAGCTGCAGCGAGCTTTGCAGCGGATGCGCGAACTGCCGGGGCTCGAGTTCCGCGCCAGCATGCGTCGCGACGAGGAGCGGCCGAACACGTTCGCGCTCGTTATCGATGCGCGGTACAAGCCGCTGGAAGCGACGGTGCAGCTGACGAATCGCGGAACGCAACAGATCGGACCGGAGTTCGCGCTCGCGCAGCTGACGGCCAACAACCTTCTCGGGCGCAACGAGCGCCTCGGCATGTTCATCTCTTCGGCGACGGACTACGAGGAGTACCACGGCGGCGGGTTGTTCATGGATCTGCCGATCGGCACACATGGTACGCATCTGACCGGCAGCACGTTTGCGTCGCGATCCAACCCGCACGAGCGGCCGGATCGTCCTGATGTCTATGATCGGGATCGAACATCGATGCGTCTGAATCACCCGCTGAGCTCGACTCAGCGCCGTACACTGACCGTCAGCGGCGGTTTCGACGTCGACAATCTCGAGATCACTCGCGAGGGCGGGCAGCTGCGCGACGAGCAGTTGCGCGTTCTGGAAATCGGTGGCCGCTCATCAACGCGCAGCAGTGCGACGACTCAGCGTCTGCTCTCCATGCAGTTGCGGCAGGGACTCGATGCCTTCGGGAGCCATCTCGAAGCGCGCAACCTGCAGAACGACGAGCGTCGCCTCGATTTCCTGCTGATGCGCATGCAGTACACGCAGCTCACCCGCTTCGCCGATCGGTGGACGGTGCGCGTCGATGCGCTCGGCCAGCAGTCGGCGTACGTCCTTCCCGATACGGAGCGCTACAAGATCGGCGGCGAGCGGCTCGGACGCGGCTTCGAAGTGACGGAGATCGCGGGTGATCAAGGCATCGGCGCGAAGCTCGAACTGCGCCGCGACCTGACCGGCCCGAGCGCCGCGATCGGCAAGACGTCGCTCTACGGCTTCTACGACTTCGGTGCCGCCTGGAAACAGGATCAGTCCGGCCGCGAATCCGCCGCCACGACCGGCCTCGGATTCGCCCTCGAATGGGGGCGGGTCGCGGGTTATCTGGAAGTGGCCAAACCTCTGACGCACGCCGACGTCGAGGGTGAGCGGGAGACGAAGGTCTTCGCGGAAGTGAGCTTGCGGCTGTGATCCGCTGGCCCTGGTCATCCCCGCGCACGCGGGGACCCATCCCGGACTCCCGCTTTCGCGGGACGAATCACTGCCCGTTCTTCTACCGGAAGCGTTTGCTCGTATAGAATCCCGCCGGCGTCTTGCGCTGCAATAGCGCGGGAAATCCCTCTGACGGAGACGATTCTTGAGCGAAGCTGCTGTTCCGGCCGCCGTCGACGGCGCCATTCAGGCCGACGTTGTCATCGTCGGCGCGGGGCCCTGCGGGCTGTTCCAGATTTTCGAGCTGGGGCTCCTGGGGATTCGGGCTCACGTCATCGATTCGCTCAAGCATCCGGGCGGTCAGTGCAGCGAGCTGTATCCGGAAAAGCCGATCTACGACATTCCGGCGCTGCCTGTCTGCGGGGCGCAGGAGCTCGTCGATCGACTGCTGCAGCAGGCGAAGCCGTTCAATGCCCAGTTTCATCTGGGCGAAGAGGTCGTCGAGCTGAAGATACTCGAAGACCACACGTTCCTGCTGCGCACTTCACAGGACACGCGTTTCCACGCCCGCACGGTGATCATTGCCGGCGGCCTCGGCTCGTTCCAGCCCCGCCGGCTCGGTGTCGAGGGTGGTGAAGCGTTCGAAGGCAGCCGCATTCACTACAAGGTTAAGAGTGCCGCGGAGTTCACAGGCAAGCGCCTCGTGATCTTCGGCGGCGGTGATTCCGCACTCGACTGGACGCTCGAGTTCGCGGGCAAAGCGCGCAGCGTGACGCTTGTCCACCGTCGCCCCGAATTCCGCGCAGCGCCGGCATCTGTTTCCCGCATGCGCGACCTCGTCGATCACGGCAGCATCAAGTACGTCGAAGCGATTGCGCAGTCGGTGATCGCAACCGACGGCCAGTTCCAGGGCGTACGCGTCAAGCGCAGCGACGGCGAACTGGTGGATCTCGAAGCCGATCAAGCGCTGGTGTTCTTCGGCCTGCATCCGAAGCTCGGTCCCATCGCCGAGTGGGGTCTGAACATCGACAAGCGCGCGATCCTCGTCGACACGGAGAAATTCCAGACGAACATTCCCGGCGTCTTCGCGATCGGCGACATCAACACGTACCCCGGCAAGAAGAAGCTGATCCTCTCCGGTTTCCACGAAGCCGCACTCGCCGCATTCGCCGTCGCACACCACCTGAACCCGGCCAAGAAAGTGCCGCTGCAGTACACGACGACGAGCCCGATCATGCACAAGAGGCTCGGAGTTCCGGATTGAACCCGCTTCTGGCCGATCTCCTCCAGGTCCTGCGGCTCGAGCGTCTCGAGCTCGATCTGTTTCGCGGTGAGAGCCGCGATCCAGGGCACCATCGTGTTTTCGGTGGTCAGGTGCTCGGGCAGGCGCTTGCTGCGGCATACGCGACGGTCGAGAACCGCGGCGTGCATTCACTGCACGCGTACTTCCTGCGGGCGGGAGATCCGGATCATCCGATCGTTTACGAAGTCGATCGCAGTCGCGACGGCGCGAGCTTCACGAGCCGCCGGGTCGTGGCGATCCAGCACGGCGAGCAGATCTTCCACATGTCGGCGTCCTTCCAGGTTCGGGAGGAGGGGGTCGATCGCCAGGGCATGATGCCGGATGTGCCGGGTCCGGAGTCGCTGCCCGACATGGCGGTCGCTGTGGAAGAGATGAAGAAGAAAGCACCGGATCGGCCGCGACCCTTCATCGCGCACGATCGGCCCTTCGAATTCCGGCCGGCCCAGCTGCCCGATCCGACTGCGGAGGTTCCCCGCGAACCGAGCATGCGGATCTGGTTCCGGGCCGTCGACCGGGTCCCCGACGACGAGGTTCTGCACCGCTGCCTGCTCGCCTACGCCTCGGACTACTACCTCCTGGGCACGGCCGTCATGGACGCCCGCCTGGCCGTTGGCCCCAGGAATCTCCAGATGGCCAGCATCGACCACGCCATGTGGTTCCATCGTCCCGCCCGGGCCGACGAGTGGTTGCTCTACGTGCTCGATAGCCCGACTTCGAGCAGCTCCCGGGGCTTCGCCCGCGGCAGTATTTTCAGTCGGGACGGGACGTTAGTGGCGTCGACGGCTCAGGAAGGCCTGGTCCGCCGCCGCAAGCCCGAACCCCCGTCTGCCTCCGCCTCCGGTTAGCAGCTAGCTGGCTTCCCCGGATCGCGTTGCGATGAGTCCGGCTGAAGCCGGACTCACAGCAGGACTCCTCATTCTGGCCAGCTAGCCGGCCGGCCAGCTAGCCAGTCACCTGCTCCGGTGACCTCCCGGTATCAGCACATATCCAAACCATATTTCTAGGCCGTCGGGGCGGGGGCTAGAGTCCTGCGCCTATGTATCAGTACGATCAGATCGATCAACGACTTGTGGATGAGCGCGTCGCCCAGTTCCGGGATCAGACGCGGCGTTTTCTCGCCGGTGAGCTGAGCGACGACGATTTCCGTTCGCTGCGCCTTCGCAACGGCCTGTACATCCAGAAGTACGCGCCGATGCTGCGTGTCTCCGTTCCTTACGGGCTGTTGTCGAGCCGGCAGGTGCGCATGTTCGCGCGCATCGCGCGTGAGTACGACAAGGGCTATGGTCATTTCACGACGCGCCAGAACCTGCAATACAACTGGCCGAAGCTCGAACAGGTACCGGACATTCTCGCGTTGCTCGCCAGCGTCGAAATGCATGCGATCCAGACCAGCGGCAACTGCATTCGCAACGTGACGGCCGACCATCTCGCCGGCATCGCGCCCGACGAAGTCGAAGATCCGCGGCCGTGGTGCGAATACATCCGCCAGTGGGCGACGCTGCATCCTGAGTTCTCGTACCTGCCGCGCAAGTTCAAGATCGCTGTGACGGGCTCGCCGCAGGACCGCGCTGCCTCCAAGGTGCACGATATCGGTCTGCATCTCGTCCGCAACGACCAGGGCGAAGTCGGTTTCGAAGTGCTCGTCGGCGGCGGTCTCGGTCGCATGCCGATGATCGGACACGTCATCCGCAAGTTCCTGCCGAAGCACGACCTGCTCAGCTATCTCGAAGCCATCCTTCGCGTCTACAACCTCGAAGGCCGTCGCGACAACATTCACAAGGCACGCATCAAAGTGCTCGTGAAAGCGGTCGGGCCGGAGAAATTCGCCGAGATGGTGGAAGCAGAGTGGCAGGCTTCGCGCGACTTCGCTCCGGTACATGATGCAGCAGGCTTTGCGCGCATCGCCGCGTTCTTCACGCCGCCGAAGTACGAAACGCTCGCCGATGAAGATGTGCTTTCCGGCAAGCCCACGGAATTCCGCAACTGGTATCAGCGCAATACGAAGCGTCACAAGGTCACCGGCTACCGGGCCGTTTTCCTTTCGCTCAAGTCGCCGAATCGTCCTCCCGGCGATATCACCGACGCCGAAATGGACCGCGTCGCCGATCTGTCCGATCAGTATTCGCTCGGCATGGTGCGCGCGACGCACGACCAGAACCTCATCTTCGCGGACGTACGCCAGCGCGATCTCTACAGCCTGTGGCAGTCGCTCAAGCTGCTCGACCTGGCGACGCCCAACATCGGCACGCTGACCGACATGATCTGCTGCCCGGGCCTCGATTTCTGCTCGCTCGCGAACGCACGCTCGATCCCGATCGCGAAGCAGATCAACGAGCGCTTCGACAACTTCGACTATCTCTACGATCTCGGCGACATCGAACTGAAGATGTCGGGCTGCATGAACGCCTGCGGTCATCACCACGTCGGCCACATCGGCATTCTCGGCGTCGACAAGAACGGCGAGGAGTGGTACCAGATCACGCTCGGCGGCTCCGCGTCGGGCCCCGATGCGGCACTCGGCCAGGTGATCGGACCGTCCGTCGCGTACGACGACGTCGCGGAAACGATCGACCGCATCCTCAACGTCTACATCAGCGAACGCGAAGAGGGTGAGCGCTTCATCGACACCTTCCGCCGCGTTGGCGTCAAACCTTTCAAGGCCCGTGTGTATGCGCCGTCTCATCAAGCAGCGTGAAGTCATCGTCGATGAGTGGCGCTACGCGGACGAAGATCCCGTCGGCCGCAACCGCGCGTTGATCCTGCCGTTCGCCCGCTGGAAGGAAGAGCGCGATCGCTGGTGGCTGTGGGACGGCAAGCTCGGCGTCCGCCTCGGACCTACGGATCCCGTCGCCGCGCTGGAGCACGACTTCCTGCGGGTCTCGCTCGTCGCACTCGAGTTCGGCGGTCTGGCCGAAGGGCGCGGCTACAGCCAGGCGCAGCTGCTTCGCAAGCGCTACAAGTTCACTGGCGAATTGCGAGCGGTCGGCAAGATCCAGCGCGACCAGTTCTTCTACATGGCCCGCTGCGGTTTCGATGCGTTCGAGCTGCCGGAAACCGCGAACTTCGAGGACGCAATCAAAGCGTTCGATGACTTTTCGGTAGCCTATCAGGGCGCCGTCGATTCGGGACTGAGCCTCGCGCGTCGCGCGGGCTGAGCTTCTCTTCCTGTGGGTCCGGCTTTAGCCGGACGTCATCGCCGCAGGCGATCTGGCTGCGCTGACGTTCGACCTGAAGTCGAACCCACGAGTGAACACCGCAGCCAAGTATCTTTCCTCCTTTACCTTCCTCGCTTCGCCGTTGCATTCTCCTGCGCAAAGAACCAGGGGGATTCGCGTGCCATCACTCCTCGACACTTCTCTGCCCGGCCTCCGCATCGATGCCGCTTCGCCCAGGGCGATCCTCATCATCGTTCACGGCCTTGCCGAATACGCCGGCCGCTATCGCCCGATCATGGACGAGCTGGCGAAGAGCGGGATCTCGAGCGTCGCATACGACCAGCGGGGCCATGGCGACGCTGAAGGCACGCGCACGCACGTCGATCGCTTCGAAGATTTCGTCGACGACCTGAACCTCCTGGTTCGCGCTGTTCGGGCCGAGCATCCCGAGCTGCCCATTTTTCTCTGGGGCCACAGCATGGGGACGATCGTGGCGCTGTTGGCGGCGTCCGATCCGCAGATTCCCGTTCGGGGCGTCATCACGACGAGCAACTCGCTCGAGATCTTTCGGCGCGGCACGAATCCGTTGAATCCGTTTTTCAGGTTTCTCTCATGGCTGGTGCCTCGCGTGCGCATTCCGCTGGGTCTCGACAGCACCAGGATCTCGACTGACGAAAGCGTGCAGCGCGCCTACGCCTCGGATCCGCAGATTCCATCGACCGCGAGTTTGCGTCTCATCGTGGAGTTCGCGGCGGCTTGCGAGGATGCGCGTGAAGCGGCTGCGGCGATCACGTTGCCATTGCTGATCGTGCACGGAGAGGAGGATGCGATCGCGCCTGCGGAGGGCTCACGTGCGCTGTTTCGGTTGCTGGCGTCGACCGACAAGCAGCTGCAGATCTATCCTGGGCTGCGGCATGAGGTGCACAACGAAGTGCCTGCCGCGCGACAGGAGTTCATGAATCTGCTGACGCACTGGGTGATTCAGAGGAGCTAGTGGGGGTTCTTCCGCTCGAACCGCGCCCGCCGGGAACCTTGCTGCATCACTGCGCGCTTACTTCATATCTCTGCTACATAGACGCGGCCATGTCGAGTATTGCTTTCAAGCGCAATCGCCTGCCCTCATTGCTGGTCTTCATCGTACTCGTCGCCGTGGCAGCGTCGACCGGCGCGTTGTTCGAGCCGGGCAGCTGGTACGCACACCTCGAAAAGCCGTCGTGGAATCCGCCGAACGAAGTGTTCGGTCCGGTGTGGACGGTGCTGTATGTGCTGATCGCGATTGCAGGATGGCTCGTGTGGCGTGCGAGCGGTCGGATGGCGCTGGCCGTGCAATTCTGGGTCGCACAGTTGCTGCTTAACTGGATGTGGTCGTTCCTGTTCTTCGGTGTGCATCGACCAGACCTCGCGCTGGTCGATATCGTGCTGCTGCTGGCGACGATCTTTGCATTCATTGTCACCGCCCGTCGCTACAGCACAGTGGCGAGCTGGCTGTTCGTCCCGTACGCTGCGTGGGTCAGTTTTGCGACCGCGCTGAACTTCATGATCTGGCGCCTGAACGGATAGCGGCAGACAGTGGGCGCAGAATTCCGCCGGTCGCAGCAGGGAATCAACGCGAACCGGGGGGATCTGATGAGTGCAGCAGTCTGTATCGTGACGGGATCGGCGACCGGTATCGGCGCTGCATGTGCCATCGAGCTCGCGCGTCGCGGCTGGCGCACGGTCATCAACTTCACCAAGAGCGAATCCGAGGCGAAGGCGACTGCCGCTGAGTGCGAGAAGGCGGGCGGCGAAGCACTGCTGGTGAGAGCCAGCGTGGCCGAGGACGCCGATTGCCGCCGCATGGCGGATGCGGCGCTCGAGAAGTGGGGCCGCATCGACGGCCTCATCAACAACGCCGGGACGACCAAGGTCGTCTTCAATCACTCCGACCTGAATGCGCTGAGCGCAGCCGATTTCCAGAGCATCTATGCGGTCAACGTAGTCGGTGCGTTCCAGATGATCCGTGCCGTGGAGCCGGCGATGCGCAAGCAGGGCAACGGTTCCATCGTCAATGTCTCGTCGCGTGCCGGCATCGACAGCATCGGCACCTCGATCGCCTATGCCGCATCGAAAGGCGCGATGAACACCATGACCATCGGTCTTGCGCGGGCGCTCGGCCCGCAGATCCGCGTCAACGCCGTGTGCCCGGGCTTCGTGGAAACGCGCTGGCTCGCAGGCGCAATCGGCGATCGCTACGAAGAAGCCCGCGCCCGCTACGCCGGCAACTCGGCGCTGCAGACGACGAGCACGCCCGAAGACGTTGCGGATGTCGTGCTCAGCTTGCTGACCGGGATGCGGACGGTCACGGGCGAATTCGTGATCGTCGATGGAGGAAACAGGCTGGGGGCGGGAAGGAGATGACCGAGAAGCCGGCAGCTCTCGTCACACCCTCGCAGGGGAGTGTCCATACCCTGCAACAGGATGGATCCCCGCGTTCGCCGGGATGACGGCGTTGCGAATCATGCGCTCCTGATATCCGCAAACTGCAGCGCCGCCAGCCTCGAGTACAGCTCATTCGTCGCCAGCAACTCCGCATGAGTGCCGATCGCAGTGATCCGGCCGTGGTCGAGCACCACGATGCGGTCGGCTTTGAGGATCGTTGCGAGCCGGTGCGCGATGATGATCGTCGTGCGGTGTTCCATCAGTCGCTCCAGGGCTTCCTGCACATAGCGTTCGCTCTCTGCATCGAGTGAGCTCGTCGCTTCGTCGAGCAGCAGGATGGGCGGATCCTTGAGCAGCGCGCGTGCAATGGCGATTCGCTGGCGCTGGCCGCCGGAGAGCCGCGTGCCGCGTTCGCCCAGGAATGTGTCGTAGCCTTCGGGCAGCTGTCGAATGAACGTATCCGCGCCTGCGGCTCGTGCAGCGGCTTCGATCTCTTCGTTGGTCGCGTTCGGGCGGCCGTAACGGATGTTTTCCCGCGCGCTCGCGCCGAACAGCACCGTTTCCTGCGGCACGAGACCAACGCGCTGGCGAATGTCTTCCGGCTTTGCGTCCGCAATGTTCACGCCATCGACGACGATACGTCCGGCGGCGGGGTCATAGAACCGCAGCAGCAACTGGAAAGTCGTGCTCTTGCCGGCGCCGGACGGGCCGACGAACGCGACGTTCTCACCCGGCTGGATGTCGAGCGTGAAATTCTCCAGCGCCTGCGTGTCCGGGCGCGAAGGATAGCGGAACGAAACATGATCGAAGCGAATGTGGCCGGTGGCCGTGGCGGGAAATGCCTGCGGGTTGGCCGGTGCGACGATGGCAGGTGTCGCGTTCTTGAGTTCGACGAGGCGTTCCATCGCACCCGCCGCGCGCTGCACCTCGCCCCACATTTCACTGAGTGACGCCGCTGAGATGGCGACATACACGGCGTAGATCAGGAACTGGCTCAGTTCCCCGCCGGTCATGCTGTTCGCAAGCACGCGGTGCGCGCCTTGCCATAGCACGAAGGTGACCGCACCGAAGATCATCATCGTTCCGACTGCGGTGAGGACTGCGCGAACCTTCGTGCGCTTGACTGCGACGGCAAATGAGTCTTCGACCGCCGTCGTGTAACGCGCGCTATTGAGTTGCTCGAGCGTGAACGCCTGCACGGTCTGGATCGCGTTGAGCGTCTCTCCCGCGAGTCCGCTGGTATCGGCAACTTTGTCCTGAGCCTGGCGCGAGAGCGTTCGCAACTTCCTGCCGACGACGATGAGCGGCACGATCACGAACGGAATCAGCAGCAGGATCATGCCAGCGAGCGACGGGCTCGTGGCAACCAGGAGCACGAGTGCCCCCACGAGCTGGATAGACGATCGCAGCGTGATCGACAGGTTCACGCCCGCGATCGATTGCACCAGCGTGGTGTCCGTCGTGAGTCTCGAAAGCACTTCGCCCGTGCGCGTGACTTCGAAGAACGTCGGATCCATCCGGATCACACGCTGATAGATGTCGGAGCGCAGGTCTGCAACCACGCGCTCGCCAAGCCACGTCACCAGATAGAAGCGCAGCGCAGCGAAAAGTCCAAAGACCGCCGCAGCGCCGAGGAACGCAACGAAGTAGAGATCGATCGTCGCACGATCCTGCACGACCATGCCCTGATCGATGACGCCGCGGAATGCGAGCGGCAGCACGAGCATCGCGCCCGATGCGATCAACAACGCCCCCAACGCCAGCACCAGCGTCTTCTTGTAGACGCGCAGGTACGGCCATAGCGAGCGTAGCGGCTTCAGCGAGCGGGATTTGGGACGATCGGGTTCCATACCTTCCATTCATCGATACACCGGCAACTCCACATCCGCAAACAGCCCGTCGACATCTTGCGGGGTCGCCGCGTTGCCGGCTCTGTCCACGAGTCGCTTGCTGAGATGCGGTGCGAGCAGTTGCAGGAACTCATACATGTAGCCACGCAGCAGGGCTCCCTGCGGATAGCCTGCCCAGGTGACGTGCCAGGGAAAGAGGTGTGAAGCGTCGATCGACACGAGGTCAGCGTCTTCGCGCGGATCGACGGCCATGCTGGCGACGATGCCCACGCCGAAGCCGAGACGCACGTAGGTCTTGATGACGTCGGCGTCACGTGCGGTGAGCGCGACGTGCGGCGTGATGCCGGCACGCGCGAAGATCTGTTGCAATGAAGAGGGTCCACTGAATCCAAAGACGTACGTGACGATCGGATATTTGCCGAGCGTTTCGATCGTGATCTTCGACTCGTTCGCGAGCGGATGGCCGTAGGGCACGACGATGCGGCGATGCCAGCGGTAGCAGGGCAGCAGGACGAGGTTGGAGAAGAGGTCCTGCGAGCCCGTGTTGATCGCGAAATCGATGCGGTCGCGGGCGGCCATGTCGGCGATCTGCTCGGATGTGCCCTGGTGCAGGTGCAGTTCGACGTCGGGATAGCGCTCGCGGAATTTGCGAATCACGGGTGGCAGGACGTACCGCGCCTGAGTATGGGTCGTCCCGATGGACAACGAACCCCGGCCATCGCCCTTCTGCTCGTCGGCGAGGCGCTTGATGCTCTGGACCTCTTTCAGGATCCGCTGAGCCCGCTCGATCACCCGTTTTCCGGCCGGTGTGACCCGGGTCAGATTGCGCCCCTGGCGCAGGAAGATCGGGAATCCGAGCTCATCCTCGAGCTGCTTCAATTGCTTCGAGACGCCCGGCTGGGAAGTGTGCAGCCGTTCCGCCGCCGCGGTGATGTTCAGGTCGTTCTCGGCGATGGCGGCGAGGTAGCGTAATTGTTGTAATTTCATGGACTTGAATCTACCCGAAGGGGCGTCGAAAAGTCATAACGCGCCCGCATCATGACAGAACAAATGGGTCTTTCCCTGGTTATAAGCCGGTTAGCTAGAGTCCTTGCGACGGCGATGGCCGGACACCGGTTTTTCCCCGCCAGACCGTACTTAAGACCGTCGCAAGAAGAAGTTCATGACCACCGCCAGTTCAAACGCCAACACGCTCTCCAGCGCCGACGAATTGTCGCCGCGTCTCGAAGCGCTGGTGCAGGGCACACGGGCGCTCCTCGAGCGTGCAGTGCTCGACTACAAGGACGTCGTCTACTCGAACAGCCTCGGTGCCGAGGCGATGGTGCTCACGGACATCATGGCGACCTACGCTCCCGAGATCGAGATCTTCACGCTCGATACGGGTCGCCTTCCCGACGAGACGCTGGCGCTGCTGGATCGTCTCGAGCGCCGCTACCAGCGTCGCATCCAGGTCTTCTCGCCCGATGCATCGCAGATCGAGCAGTACGTGCGCGAGAACGGCATCAATGGTTTCTACCTCGGCCTCGAGGAACGCCAGTCGTGCTGCCATATCCGCAAGATCGAACCGTTCCGGCGCGCTGTCGCGGGTCACAAGGCATGGGTGACCGGTGTTCGCCGCGAACAGTCGGCTGAACGCGCTCATGGCGAACAGATTGCGTGGGACGATCGCTACGGTCTCTGGAAAGTGAGCCCGATGCTCGAATGGAAGGAAGAAGACGTGTGGGCCTACATCAAGGCGCGCAATCTTCCCTACAACCCGCTGCACGACAAAGGCTATCCCAGCATCGGCTGCGCACCGTGCACGCGCGCCGTCGAACCGGGTGCCGATCCGCGCTCCGGTCGCTGGTGGTGGGAGAATCCGGAGTCGCGCGAATGCGGTTTGCAGCCGCGTCGCCGCGTGATCCCGATCAAGGTCGAGCCTCGCCGCGCTGTGGCGCCTTAGCGCCGCCCGCGGCCGGTTGAATTCCATGGATTACTTCCCGATCTTCCTGAAACTCGCGGACGAGCCCGTCGTGGTCGTCGGCGGCGGGGAGGTCGCTGCCCGCAAGATCGATCTGCTCCTTCGGACGGGCGCGAAAGTCACGGTCGTCGCCCCTGAGTTGATCGAGTCGCTCGCCAACCTGGTGGCTGCCGGGACGATCGTTCACTTCGCCTCTGAATTTCAGCCCGAGCATCTGAACGGCGCCCGCATCGCTATCGCGGCGACGGACAGGCAATCCATCAATGCCTGGGTCGCGCATCAGGCAGAGCGCCGCAACATTCCCGTGAACGTCGTCGATGATCGCGAGCTGTCGCGGTTCATCGTGCCGGCCATTGTCGATCGCTCACCGGTCGTGGTCGCAGTCGCAAGCAGCGGCGACGCGCCGGTGCTCACTCGCAGATTGCGAGAGAAGCTGGAAACATTCCTTCCGCAGCGTCTCGGTGTGCTCGCGAAGCTCGCCGGCAAATTGCGACCGGCCGTGAAGGCACGTGTAGAAGAGCCCGCCGCGCGACGCCGCTTCTGGGAAAGGTTCTTCGATGGCCCGCTGGCGTCGGATCTGCTCGCAGGGCGCAGCGATGCGGCCACTGTCGAAGCACGAGTCGAGGAATCGCTGCGTGCCGCGAGCGAAAGCGTCAGACCCGTTGGTGAAGTCGTGCTGGTCGGCGCCGGTCCCGGCGATCCGGGCCTGCTCACGTTGCGCGCGCTGCGCGCACTCCAGAACGCCGATGTCGTTCTCTACGACCGGCTCGTGTCCACGCAGATCGTCGATCTCGCACGTCGCGACGCCGAACGCATCTATGTCGGCAAGGCACCCGGCGCTGCGCATGCGTCGCAGGAACAGATCAATGCATTGCTCGTGAAACTCGCCCGCCAGGGCAAGCGCGTCTGCCGGCTGAAGGGCGGCGATCCCTTCATCTTCGGTCGCGGCGGCGAGGAACTCGAAACGCTGGCAGCCGAAGGTATCCGTTTCGAGGTCGTGCCGGGAATCACAGCCGCCGCCGGTTGCGCAGCTTACGCAGGCATCCCGCTCACGCATCGCGATTACGCACAGTCACTCACGTTCGTCACCGGCCACTGCAAGGGCGAGACGGACAAGGTCGATTGGGACCTGCTCGCCCGTCCCGGCCAGACAGTCGTGTTCTACATGGGCCTCGGTCATCTCGAGAGCATCGTTGCCCGGCTGCGTGAGCATGGAGTTCCCGCAGAACGCGCCGCCGCGATCATCGAGCAGGGCACTCAGGCCACGCAGCGCGTCGTGACCGGCACGCTCGCGGACCTGGTCCGCAAAGCAGGGGAAGCCCGTATCGAATCGCCGGCTCTCCTGATCGTCGGCGAAGTCACGCGTCTGCATGATGCGCTGCATTGGTTCAATGCGAACGGTCAGCGCAGCGATGAGATCTCGGCACTTGCATTTACCAACGAGGGGAGGCTTTCGGCATGAGCATCCGCAACGGATTCGCCGACGCCATCGGTAACACGCCGCTCATCCGTCTCAACAAGCTTAGCGAGGAGACGGGCTGCGAGATTCTGGGCAAAGCCGAGTTCATGAACCCCGGCGGCTCCGTCAAGGACCGCGCTGCCCGCGCGATCATCGACGAAGCCGAGCGCAGCGGCCGGCTGAAGCCCGGCGGCACCGTTGTCGAAGGCACGGCCGGCAATACCGGCATCGGCCTCGCTCATGTCTGCAACACGCGCGGCTATCGCTGCATCATCGTCATGCCGGACAACCAGTCGAACGAGAAGTACCAGATGATCGAAACGCTCGGCGCCGAGGTGCTGCGCGTGAAGACGGTGCCTTACTCGGATCCGAATCACTACCAGAAGGTCGCGGCGCGCCTCGCGGCCGAACTGCCGGATGCGATCTGGGCCAACCAGTTCGACAACACCGCGAATCGCGATGCCCACGAACAGACCACGGGTCCTGAGATCTGGCAGCAGACCGCAGGACGCATCGATGCGTTCGTGGCAGCGACGGGTACAGGCGGCACGCTCGGCGGCATTTCCCGCTTCCTCAAGAAGCAGCTGAACGATCGCGGCCGCAAAGTGAACGTCACGCTTGCCGATCCGCAAGGCAGCTCGCTGTATCACTGGCTGCGCAACGGCGAACTGAAAGCAACCGGCCCCGGGTCGATCACCGAAGGTATCGGCATCGGCCGTGTCACCGCCAATCTCGAAGGTGCGCCGATCGACGATGCAATCCACGTTACCGACGTCGAATGCGTGCGCACGGTGTATCGCCTGCTGCGCGATGAAGGCCTCTTCCTCGGCAGCACGAGCGGCGTCAACGTCGCTGCGGCGCTGCAGATCGCGCGCCGCCTCGGGCCTGGCCACACGATCGTGACGATCCTGTGTGACACCGGCGCGAAGTATCAGTCCCGCTTGTTCAACCGGAAATGGCTCGCGGAGAAAGATCTGCTCGATGCCGCCGGTTTCAGTCCGACGCTGGGCCAGCCCGCCGCCGGCCAGGCCCCCGTTTCAATCATGGAGATTCCCCGTGTCGTCGACGGCTACCCACACCGACTCCGCGCTTAAGTTCGAGCGCCATCCGATCCACACCGACGTCGTGATCGTCGGTGCCGGTCCCTGCGGCCTGTTCCAGGTTTTCGAACTCGGCCTGCTCGGTCTCAAGGCGCACGTCGTCGATTCGTTGAAGGCGCCGGGCGGACAGTGCGTCGAGCTCTATCCGGACAAGCCCATCTACGACATTCCCGCCGTGCCTGTGTGCACCGGCCAGGAACTCACTGATCGCCTGCTCGAACAGATCAAGCCATTCGGCGCGGGTCTGCATCTCGGCCAGGAGGTCACCCAGGTCGAACGCCAGGAGAATGGCCGCTTCCGCGTCGTCACCAGTGCCGCAACTGTTTTCGATGCTGGAGCAGTCGTCGTTGCAGGCGGCGTGGGATCGTTCCAGCCGCGCCGGCTCGATGTGCCGGGGGCAGCGGAACTCGAAGGCAAATACCTCCACTATCGCGTGAAGGATCCTCGCGCGTTCGCCGATCAGGACGTGCTGATCCTCGGCGGCGGCGACTCGGCGCTCGACTGGGCACTGACGCTCGTCGATCACGCTCGCAGCGTCGTCGTCGTGCATCGTCGGCCAGAGTTCCGTGGTGCGCCTGCGTCGGTCGCGAAGCTCTATGCACTGCGCGACGAGCATCGCGCAGACGTGCTGATCGGTACCGTGAAGGAATGCACGCACGTCGATGGCGTGCTCAAATCCGTGAGCGTGCAGGGCGCCGATAGTGTCGTCCGTCGCGTCGACGCCGACCAGGCGCTCGCCTTCTTCGGGCTGAGCCCGAAGCTCGGACCCATCGCCGAATGGGGCCTGGATCTGCAGAAGAAGCAGATCAACGTGGACACGGAAAAATTCCAGACGAACATTCCCGGCATCTATGCCGTCGGCGACGTGAACACGTACCCCGGCAAGAAGAAGCTGATCCTGTCGGGCTTCCACGAGGGCGCGCTCGCGGCGTTCGCGATCAAGGAATACCTGGAGCCCGGCAAGAAGGTCCACCTGCAATACACGACGACGAGCCCGCTCATGCACAAGCGTCTCGGCGTGGCCGACGAACCCGCCGCCGACGAGCGCAAGGTCGCGGGCAGCAGGTAAACCGCCGGCAATCGTTGCAAGAAGAGCGTTCTGAGGGTTCAAAAGGCGGTGGTGGGCGGCGTAGTATCGGCCCATGCGCATTACAGCCCCCGCATTCCGCTCGCTCGCGACCGTGTCGGCGGTTGCCGTCGCTCTCGCAGCCTGTCAGTCGGTGCCCGAGAAGTCAGCCTTCCCACAGTCCGACCTCAAGCTGATTCGGTCTGCGCCTCTCCAGTTGCCTGCGACATGCACCGCGACCAGCAGCATCGCCGTCGACTTCACGGTGCTTGAAAGCGGACAGACAGACAATATCCGACCCGCCGGGGGGCCCGAGTGTCTGCAACAGGCGCTCACGGCCTGGGTCGCGTCATTCCGTTATGCGCCCGTGACGGCTGAGGTTCCTGCGACCGTCGAGTGGCTGCTCGTCGAAGCGAAGAAAGGCTCCTGACGCCCCGCTGCAACCTTCTTCGCGCATGCGCAAGAAAATCCTCTGGTCGATAGTGGCGTTGTTGATCATCGGCGGTGTGATCGCCTGGATCACCACTCGTCCTGAGCCCGCGGATACACGCTACAGCGGCGCTTACGCTCTCGATGACGGTTCCTTCGTCTTCATCGCGCCCCGCGATGGCGGCGTCCTGCGCTATCGAACGATGTCGGGCGAAAGCGGTGCGCTCTGGCCCACTGGCGTGAACCTCTTCGAAGGCGGGCGGGGCTGGGCCGAACGCGAACCGCCGTACAACAAGTTCACGTTCGAAATGGATGCGCAGGATCATCCCGTGGCGCTGCTCTGGGAGCAAACGGGCATCGAGCCTCGCCGCGCACCGATCGTGAAACTCCCGGAGCAGATCGTCGAGTTCACGAGTGGCGAGTTCACGCTGCGCGGAAAGCTCGTCATGCCCGCCGCGCAGTGCCCGTGTCCCTCGGTCGTCGTCGTTCACGGCTCCGAGGACTACAGTGCCGTCGATTTCTACGCCGAGCCGTACATCTACGCCGCGAACGGTTTCGCTTCACTCGTGTTCGACAAGCGCGGCACGGGCGAATCGGAAGGCGAGTATTCGCAGAACTTCCGCGTGCTCGCAGGCGATGTGCTGGCTGCGGTGAAGTGGCTTCGCGACCAGCCGGGCATCGACGGCGGACGAGTGCATCTCGCAGGATTCAGTCAGGGTGGCTGGATCGCGCCGCTCGCCGCTGCACGCGACGCGAACATTCGCAGTGTGCTGATCGGCTACGGGCCGATGGTCCCCGTGACCGGCGAAGATCGCTGGGGTTACGTGTACGCCCTGCAGCAGAAGGGTTTCGGCGCCGACGCGATCGCCGAGGTCGACAAGATCGATGCGGTGATCTCCGACATTTACGATCGCGGACAGAATCGCTGGAGCGAACTCGGCAAGATGCTCGATGAAGCGCGTGACCGGCCCTGGTACGACGCGGTCAAGGGCAGCGATTCGCAGATCGGATTCCTCACCGAGACGAAGTTGCCGCTGTGGTTCGTGCGATTGCACTTCTGGTGGAAGTTCGGCCGGCTCGAAACGCCGTTCATCGACCGCCTGTACGACCCGGTGCCGACGCTCGCTGCCCTCGAATCACCGAGCTTCTGGATCTTCGGCGGCGCGGATTCGAGCATGCCGACCGAGTGGACGATCGTGGAGTTGCAGAAGCTGCAGCGACGCGGCAAACCGGTCGACTACCTGATCTATCCCGATGCCGATCATGGCATCCTGAGATTCGAAACCGACAAGGATGGTCATCGCCGCGTGATCGGTTACGAGCCCGACTACTTCAAGATGCAGATCGACTGGCTGCGCCGGCACAGCGATACGGCCACGCCATCGTCGTAGCCTGCTGTGGGTCCGGCTTCAGCCGGACGTCATGCGAAGCACCCGGCCGGACTGCGTCCGGCCAGCGCCTGCCGGCGTAACGTCCGACTGAAGTCGGACCCACAAGAAGACCGGAGCCGCCTCACATACAGATCGCCGCCAGCTCCTTGCGCGCCTTCGGCGGAATCCGCGGGTAACGAAGCTTTTTCGCATCCATGTGCTGCTCGAGCAGCGTACCCGTGTTGGTCGAAACGTAGTCCGGATCGCTGCGATAGGCCACGTCGCCCTGCGCCTCTTCGAGCGTTACGGGCTCGAAACCCTTTGCGCGCAGCAGATCGAACAACGAAGGCAGGATCTCCGGGCTGAACGCGCCGAGATGCAACAGCAGAACGTGGCTGATCTCGCGCCCGTACACGATCTTCGCCATCTCGCGATTGGCATCGAGATACGCCGACGCAGTTTCGAGATAGCTCGATCTCAGCCACGCGATCGCCTTGTCGTCCTTGCTGTCGGCGCAGCGTGCATAGGCGCTGTTCCACAAGTAATCCTCGTAGTCGAGCGTTGTCTGCGCGATCGTGTAGTTGCGCCGCTGCAGGTAGTCGCGCACCGCACGACGTTTCTCGATCGTGTCTCCCTCATGCAGATACGGATACCGAAACCAGCGCCATTGCGTATCCGCGGCGAGCAGCAGCAGGGCCGGTTCGTTCTGATCGATCTCGCGCTGGAAGGCTTCGGCGGAGTTCGTCGTCAGATCGATGTGGCCATACGTGTGATTACCCACGCGTTGCCCGCCGGCCATCCACAGCTGCAATGCCTCAGCGCCGGCGGGATTTCCCTCGAGCTTCCTCGCATTGATGAAACCGACCATCGGCGGCAGCCTGCGCTCCGCAAAGATCGGCAGAACGCGACGAACGATGTCCGCCTCCGTCACGCCCGTCTGCAGCGATCCGTTCACTGGCAGGTCGTCGAATGTGATCGCCACCTTCTCGGCAGTAGCAAGGCAGGGAGCCAACGCGAGCAGCGCGGCCAGTGCGCTGCTCGCGTGGCGGAAAGAATCGAACGCCCTCATTCCTTGACCATGCAGAAGACGCACAGCTTGTTGCCGTCGAGATCGCGGAAGTATGCGCCGTAGAAGCCGCCGCCACGTGGACCGGGTTTGCCTTCATCCGCGCCCCCAAGTTCGAGCGCCTTGGCGTGGAACTGATCCACCACCGCGGGTGCGTCGACGCTCAGCGCCACCATCGTGCCGTTGCCCGATGATGCAGCCTTGTCATCGTAAGGCTTGATGACGCCGAGGCGTGGGCGGCCGGGCTTCGGCGATGCCCACAGCACCATGCGATCGGTGCTGAATGCGCGCTTCGCTTCGATGACGCCGAGCAACTGGTCGTAGAAGCCCGTGGCGCGCTGGAAATCGTTGGTGCCGAGCGTGACGTAGCCGATCATGACTGTCCCCCTTCAATGACATGATTGTCGAAAGAGCGTCATTGTAGCCGGGAAATGCCCAGCCTCAGGCGGCGTAACGATCACTGTCGCAGAATCTTCTCCATCGCCTTTCCCTTGGCGAGCTCGTCGATCAGCTTGTCCAGGTAGCGGATTTTCTGCATGAGCGGATCATCGATCTCCTCCACGCGAATGCCGCACACGACACCCTTGATGAGCGCGGCGTTCGGGTTCAGCGCGGGAGCCTGCGCGAAGAACGTTTCGATGTCGGCTTCCTTGTCGAGCTGCTTCTGCAATCCCGCCTGCGTATAGCCGGTCAGCCAGCGGATGATCTCGTCGACTTCATCTTTCGTCCGATCCTTGCGTTCCGCCTTCTGGACGTACATCGGATAGACCTTCGAGAACTTCATCGCGAAGATGCGGTGTCCGGACATCGTCATTCCTCCAGGTGCGGCGCTCAGGCCCAGTATTCATCGACCAGCCGCTGGTCTTCGTCGTAGATCCAGCACTCCGCCAGCTTGCCATCCTGCACGCGGTACTTGAGCAATCTCTCGATCTCGACGGACGACCCGTTGCGCTCGAACCGTTCGACGGCGATCACCAGCCCGAAGTGGTTTCCCGCAAGAACGTCCTTGACGGACACGAGTCGCCGATTGGTCTTCTCGCGCACCTGCTTGAGTACTGCCAGGCAGGCAGCCTTGCCCCGATGCACGCCAGCGAGCGGGCTGCGCCCGAAGTAATGGAACACGACGTCGTCGTGATAGCTCGCGACGATGCCCTGGAGGTCGTTCGCAGCCCAGGCGTCGGCGTAGCGCTTGACGACCGAGTAGATATCTTTGTCGGAATTTGCAGTCATCGGCTCTCCGTTCTGGACACTCTACCTGTCCCCAGCCTGCATCTCCGTAAACGCTCTCACCGCGACTGCAGCCAGGAGCGCGGTCAGCAGTATCCCGCAGGCACCGATGAGAATGGCGAGCAGTCGGGTTGGAACCGTCTTGGGTGCAAGATCTCCGTAGCCAATCGTGAGGCCGGACACGAAGGCGAAATACACCGACTCCATGATCGTCCAACCCTCCATGCGCCCGATGAGCAGGCCGAGCGCGACGATCAGCAGCAGCAGCAGTGACAGTATCGGCCAGATCACCCGCAGCCCGACGAACAGGCCGGCGAGGAAGTTGCGCCGCATGGTGCGCGAATCCATAGGTTCTCCGAGTTCAGGCAGGTTTTTCGCCGGGTTCACCGCACGTTTTCTTCCTCTCGCCAACATAAGCCTTGCCGCAGCCAGGTGGCAACGGTCTGTCCTTCCGCATGGATTCCCGACCAACTTGTCACACAACCGCCCGTCCGCCTGGGCTACCCTGCGGATGCGTTCTCCAGGCGACGATCCATGGCAGATTCATTCCAGGACCTTCTAGAGCAGCGTCTTTCCCGTCGGCAGGTATTGAATGGTGCAGCAGCACTGATCCCGCTTGCTGCCGCGCCGACACTCTTCGCGAGCGGCTCGGTCGCCGCGGCCACACGCAATACACTGAGATTCGCTGCGATCGATCGCTCCCGCGACGATGTCGTGCTTCCCGACGGCTACACCTACGATCTGGTCGCGCGCTGGGGCGACAGTCTCTTTACGGGGACGCCTGATCTGGACACGGCGACGCTCGCTGAGGGCGGTCTCCTGAAGTCCGGCATCGCCGAGCAGCAGACGCGGCAGTTCGGCCAGAACTGCGATGCGATTCGCTACTTCCCGCTCGATTCGCGCGGCAAGCGCGGTCTGCTGTGCGTGAATCACGAGTACACGTCCGACGAGTTGATGTTCGCGAGCCATGACGGCTTCGACGCAAAGAAGGGGGCGATCCGCGGCTATATCGAGAGGCATCCGCAGGTCGTGCCAGTGACGCAGGCGGCTCAGGGCGTTTCGGTCATCGAGATCGCTCTGGGTCGCGACGGCTGGCGGCTCGTGAAGGACTCGCGTTTCAATCGCCGCATCACCGCGCACACGCTGGCCGAGATTCGCGGTCCCGCGCGCGGCACTTCACTCGTGCAGACGAAAGGGGATCCGACGGGAACGCGGGTCTTCGGAACATTCGCGGGTTGCGCGGGCGGCGAGACTCCCTGGGGCACGTATCTCAGCGCCGAGGAGAACATCCAGGACTACTTCGGCAACTTCCGGCGATTGAAGGAGATGCCTGGCGTCGATTCATTCGTCATCGATGCGCATCGACGCTTCCGCATGCGACAGGAATCGGCCTACGGGTGGGACGTCACCGATCCGCGCTTCGACCTGGTGAACGAGCCGTGCGAGCCGTTCCGCTTCGGCTGGATCGTCGAGATCGATCCGCGCGATCCACAGCGTCCGCCCGCCAAGCGCACCGCGCTCGGGCGGTTCGCACACGAAGGTGCGGGCACGATCGTCGCGAAGAGCGGGCACGTCGCTGTCTACATGGGCGACGACGACAAGTTCGAGCACATCTACAAGTTCGTGACGTCCGGTCGTTTCGACAAGGACAATCCCGCCGCGAATCGCGACCTGCTCGATGCGGGCACGTTGTACGTCGCTCGATTCGACGCGGATGGAACCGGTCGCTGGCTGCCCATGGTGTTCGACGCCGGGGGGCCGCTGAATGAACGCGCCGGGTTTCGGCATCAGGGCGATGTCGTGATCAAGGCGCGGGCCGCAGCGACTGTGCTCGGTGCGACGCCGATGGACCGCCCCGAGGACATGGAGGTGAACCCGGTCACCGGTCGCATTTACGTCTCGTGCACCAACAACGCAGAGCGCACTGCGTTGCCAGTGACGAAATTGTACGCGGGTCGCGAAGTCGAGGCGGGTCCCGACGCAGCCAATCCGCGCGGCAAGAACACATGGGGCCACATCATCGAGATTCACGAGAACCATGACGATCACACGTCGCTCGCGTTTCGATGGGAAGTCTTCATTCTCGCGGGCGATCCGCGGGGCAAGCTCATCACCGACATCAAGGATGTCCGGCCCGGCATCGACAGCCAGAGCGCGTACTTCGCGGGCTATGCGAATGTCGCCGACCTCAGTCCCATCGGTTCGCCCGACAATCTCGGCTTCGACCCTGATGGCAATCTCTGGGTCGTCACGGATGGCCCACAGCCTCGAGGGGGCAACAACGGATGCTGGGTCTGCCCGACGACCGGCCCTGATCGCGGACGCCTGCGTCAGTTCATGAGCGGCCCGATCGGCGCCGAGATCTGCGGTTGCCAGTTCACGCCCGACGGCGAGACGTTCTTCCTCAGTATCCAGCATCCCGGCGAAGGCGGCAGCGTGCTGAAGCCCAGGAGCCACTGGCCTGACGGGCCGGGTACGCAGCCGAGATCGTCGGTGATTGCCGTAAGAAAGAAGGGTGGGGGGAGGGTAGGAACCTGATCCGGCTGTGGGTCCGACTGAAGCCGGACCCACAACCAGAAGCCACTCATCACTCATCGCCCGTTCCCTGTTCCCGCCTAAAGCACCTTCCCCGGATTCATGATCCCCTTCGGATCCAGTGCCTGCTTGATCGTCCGCATCACGCTCAACGCCACCGGATTCTTGTAACGCTGCAGCTCGCTGCGTTTCAGCTGTCCGATTCCATGCTCTGCGCTGAAGCTTCCGCCGTAGCGTGCGATGAGGTCATGGACGGCCCGGTTGATTCGCGGCGCGAGAAGTTCGAACTGTGCGGCATCGCCCTGCGCGGGCTGGCTTGCATTGAAGTGCAGATTGCCGTCACCGAGATGCCCGTAGGCAACGATGCGTGCTTCCGGGGAGATCTGCTGGATCGCAGCCGACGCTTCGATGATGAACCGCGGCAGCTCGCTGCTCGTCACCGACACATCGTGCTTGATGCTCGCGCCTTCGCGCCGCTGCGCTTCGGGGATCGTTTCGCGGAGGCGCCAGAATTTTTCGCGCTGCGCTTCGCTCTGCGCGATCACGGCGTTCAGCACGATGCCTTGCTCCATCGCGGCCGTGAGATCGGCTTCGACGCCGGCGCGCATGCCGGTGTCGTAACGGCCGCTGCCGATTTCGAGCAGCACGTACCAGTTGTGGCGCTCTTCGAAAGGATCCTGCGTCTGGCCCACGTGTTTCAGCACGAGGTCGAGCGCGAAGCGTGGCATCAGCTCGAAAGTGCTCACGCAATCGCCGCTCGCGGAACGCATGCGCGCAAGCAGGGCGACGGCGGCCTGGGGCTCGGGCACTGCGACGATCGCAGTCACGAGCGACGTCGGTCGCGAGAACAGCTTGCACGACGCCGCAGTGATGATGCCGAGCGTTCCTTCGGCCCCGATGAACAGATCGCGCAGGTCGTAGCCCGTGTTGTCCTTGCGCAGGGAATTGAGGGATTCGAGCACGCGGCCGTCCGGCAGCACGACCTCGAGGCCGAGGGTCAGGTCGCGCGTCATGCCGTAGCGAAGGACGGCGGTGCCTCCGGCGTTCGTCGAGAGATTGCCGCCGATCTGGCATGAACCCTCCGAGCCCAGGCTCAGCGGGAAAAGGCGATCGACGGAGCTGGCGGCGGCCTGGGCCTCCGCGAGGACGCAGCCGGCTTCGACGATCATGGTGTAGTTCAGCGGATCGACCGACCGGACGCGCCGCATCCGCGACAGGGACACGACGACCTGCGATCCATCGCTGCTGGGCGTGGCGCCGCCGCAATAGCTCGTGTTGCCGCCGACCGGGACGACGCCGATACCGGCTTCATTACATAGTCTCAGGATCGCGGCCACCTCCTCGGTCGATTCCGGCCGCAGCACGAGGGGGGTCGTGCCCCGATACAGCTTGCGATGGTCGACGACGAAGGGTTCGACGTCACCCGCCTGGTCCAGGAATCCCTGGGGGCCGACGATGCCTCGCAATCGGTCGAGTGCGCCGGCGGGCGGTTTTTGTGTGGAGGCTGTCATGGCGCGATTCTAGTCGCGTGCGCGACACTGCGTGTTGCGGTTGCACGCATTCGCATAGCGTAGAATCGCGGGCGTTCAGGGAGGGAGGGGAGTCATGCCGGTCTTCATTGCATCGATCCTGCTGCAGGTGGCGCTGGTCGTTCATGTCATCCGCACCGGCCGCAATTCATTGTGGATCTGGATCCTGGTCCTGATGCCGGTCGCAGGTCCGATCGCGTACCTGCTCGTCGAAGTGCTCCCGGAGCTTCTTGGCGGACGGACGGCGCGGCGTGCGGTGTCGAGCGTTCGTAAGACACTCGACCCGGATCGCGATCTGCGCGAGGCGCACAAGGTCGCGCGCCTGACCAACAGCATCGACGCCAAGCGCCGTCTCGCGGACGAACAGCTCGCGAGCGGGCAGTACGATGACGCGATCGTCAGTTACCGCGCGACGCTGACCGGCCTCTACGAAAAAGATCCTCACCTGATGCTGGGCCTGGCCCGTGCGCTGTTCGCGAAGGGCGATGCATCCGGCGCGCGTCAGACGCTGGACGATCTCATTGCCGCGAATCCGGATTTCCGTTCGATCGACGGCCATATCCTGTACGCGCGAGCGCTCGAGGCGGAGGGCAGCTTCCAGAAGGCGGCGGATGAGTATGAAGCGCTGGTCGGATATGACGCCGGCGCCGAAGCCCGCTATCGCCAGGCCGCGCTGCTCAAGCAAATGGGTCAGATTGGACGGGCACGCGAGTTGTTTCGCAAGCTCGTCGAGGATTCCGAGCTGACATCGCGTCACGCGCGGCAGTTGCAGAAGGAATGGCTGGAACTCGCGAAGAAGGAGATGACGGATCAGGGCACGTGATCACTCGATCACGCTCGCGTCGGTCACCTTCGTGCCCTTCAGCTCGCACGCGACATCGATCACCTGTTGTCCCTGCGTCACACGCCCCTCGATCAGGCGCTCGTTGTCCTCGTAGCTTTCATCGAGCGTCAGTTCGAAGTGGCCGTTGAGGGGCATGATCTTCGCGTCGATCAGGGCTTTCTGACAGAAGAACGACGGGCACTGCTCGCGTGCTTCCTTCGAATCGAGCGAATCGCAGCCCTTCACGACGGCAGCCTTGTCAGTACGCAGCAGCCCGGGTTCATTCAGCGAGTCCAGCAGCGAGAACAGTCCCCAGAGCGATATGGCGCTGAGGCCGGCAACGACGCCGAGGCGGAGGGGGAGCATGTCAGTGGACGGTCCAGCTTCGCATTGAATGCAGCGTAACGCATCCCGCGCGCGTCACGTCATCGTCTTCATCGCTTCATAGGCAGCAAGGGCCTGCTCGCGGCTTTCCCTGAGATCGACGATCGGCTTCGGATAGGTCTCGCCCAGCTTTACGCCCGCCTGCTCGAGCACCGGCTCGGGCGCCGACCAGGGTTGATGAACGAAGCGATCGGGCAGCGCTGCGATCTCCGGGACCCACTGCCGGAGGTAACGACGGTGCGGATCGAATTTCTCGGCCTGCAACACCGGATTGAAAATCCGGTAGTAGGGCGCTGCGTCGGCACCGCAGCCGGCGGTCCATTGCCAGCCCAGCGTGTTGTTGGCGAGATCGGCGTCCACCAGCGTGTCCCAGAACCAGCGCGCGCCCTGCAACCAGTGCGTCTGCAGGTTCTTCGTCAGGAACGACGCGACGATCATCCGCACGCGGTTATGCATCCAGCCGGTGTGCCACAGCTCGCGCATGCCTGCGTCGACGATCGGAATGCCGGTCAGGCCGCGTTGCCACGCAGCCAGCGGCTTGCGATTGCGTTGCCAGGACCACCGCTCGAATCGTACGTCCAGCGGTTTCGTGGCCGTGTGCGGAAAATGAAAGAGCAGGTGATGCGCGAACTCGCGCCAGCCGAGCTCACGCGCATACGTCGCCAATGAATCCGACGAAGGCGACAGCAGATGCAGTTGCGCGAAAATCTGTCTCGGTCCGATTTCGCCGAAGTGCAGGTGCGGCGAGAGCGACGACGTCCCTGACTCGTCGGGGCGATCTCGCGCAGTGCTGTAACGATCGGCTGCATCCGCAAAGCTATCGAGCTGCTCCAGCGCTCCCGCTTCGCCCGGCTGCCAGCGCCCGGCGAGACCCGCGTCCCAGCGAATCTTCGGGAGCAGGTCCAGTTTCGACAGGGGAGCCGAATCGGGCCAGCCTTCAGGAGGCGGAATGCGTCGAGGCGGGGATTGCGGCGACGGGAGGCCATCGAGCTTTGCGACTGCGGCACGCCAGAAAGGAGTGAACACGCGGTAAGGCTGCTGCTGGACGTTCTTGATCGCCCACGGTTCGAGCAGGAGCGCCGCGTTGTGACTTTCGGCTTCGATGCCGGATTCGCCGAGCGCGGTCTTGATCGCGGTATCCCGCGCAACGACGGCGGGTTCATACAACCGGTTCCAGGTCACCAGCGTCGCGCCCGTGTCGCGAATCAGTTGCCGAAGCTGCGACAGAGAGAGCCCCTCACGAACGATCAGTCGGCTGCCACGGTCACGCAGAGCCGCGTCGAGCGCGGTGAGGCTGTGATGCAGCCACCAGCAGCTTGCCGCGCCTGGTGCCCACTCGCCCTCTTCCTCTGGCGCGTGAATGAACACCGGAACTACATGTGTCGCCTGTTCGATGGCATAGCGCAGCGCCGGGTTGTCGGTGAGCCGCAGGTCGCGCCGGAACCAGACGATGGCCGTGCGGTGAGACTTCATGCTTTGCGATCCGCAGAAAGAAAAAAGCCCGGGCTCAACGTGGTGAGCCCGGGCTAGGGTTTCGAACGGTTGATTCTCAGCCTGCGTTACGCAGCGCCGCGATGCGCTCTTCCAGCGGCGGGTGAGTCATGAACAGGCGCTTCAGGCCATTACCCAATCCACCAGTGATGCCGAACGCCGCCATCTTGTCGGGCAGTGCAGGCGGGTGCGCCTGACGCAGGCGCTCGAGCGCGCTGATCATCGACTGGCGGCCGGCGAGCGTGGCGCCGCCGCTGTCGGCACGGAATTCACGCTGCCGCGAGAACCACATGACGATCATGCTCGCCAGGATGCCGAGCACGAGCTGCGCGACGATCACCGTGATCATGAAGGCGGGGCCATGACCGCGCTCGGTCTTGAAGACCACCTTGTCGACGGTGTAGCCGATCACTCGTGACAGGAAGATGACGAAGGTGTTCACGACGCCCTGGATCAGCGTCAGCGTGACCATGTCGCCGTTCGCGACGTGGCTGACTTCGTGGCCGAGGACTGCCTCCGCTTCCTGGCGCGACATTCCGCGCAACAGGCCGGTGCTGACCGCCACCAGCGCTGCGTTACGGCGGGCGCCGGTCGCGAACGCGTTCATTTCGGGAGCATTGAAAATGCCGACTTCAGGCATGCCGATGCCGGCCGCCTGGGCCTGGCGACGGACAGTCTCGACCAGCCACTGCTCGTCGGCTGTACGCGGCTGTTCGATGACCTGCACGCCCATCATCCGCTTGGCGCTCCACTTGGAAATCGCCAGCGAGAACAGGGAGCCGGCAAAGCCCAGCACCGCCGAGAAGACCAGCAGGTTGTTGATGTCGAGCCCCGTACCCTGTTCGTTCAGGATTCGGTCGACGCCGAGCAGCCGCAGCGTCACGCTCAGCACGAGCAGGATGGCTACGTTGGTCGCGAGGAACAGGAAAATTCGCTTCATTGAAGGCCCCGTTGGATCAGTCCGCGAAATGGTGCGGATTGCTGCTGCATGTATGGGTCGGGCGGGGGGATTTCAAGCACCGCCGGCAGGGTGGCTGCCGACGTCGGGAGACGGGACCCGAGGGGATTCGCCGCCCCGGGTGCTACAGGGCGCACCCGGGATCACGCGCCGCGTCAGTTGTCGTCGCGGTCGCTGTAGTCGTCGTCCATGTCCTCGTCGTCATCGTCGTCCCAGTCGTCATCATCATCGTCGTCGTCTTCGTCCCAGTCGTCGTCCTCGTCGTCCTCGAGGTCTTCGTCGCCGTCCTCTTCTTCCTCGCCGTCGGCGCTCGCCCAGCCTTCCGGCTCGGTGGTGCGCTCGAGGTCCAGCTCGTGCCACGTGTCGAGATCGATCTCCTCGATGTCGCCGTTCTCGTATTGAATCTCGACCAGTTCGGCGTCGGGATCGACGGACAACACCAGGAAGATCTCGTTCTCTTCCAGATCTTCAAACCACTGCCCTTTGATCGGGTCGTAGTCTCTACCCACGTGACACCTCAGACG
>JACZCZ010039624.1_pt1 | contig 83956 bp, 81 predicted proteins | sample 8641811 | NCBI WGS metagenome assembly JACZCZ01 (sample SAMN15324610, study PRJNA640507) | soil metagenome | isolation source: intercropping peanut in the first line | place: China: Luxin town, Laibin City, Guangxi Province | collected 2019-07-25 | depth 10cm m | reverse complement strand
GTCCGCGAGGACGCGCCGTTCGACAAGATCTGCTACATCGGCTGCGGCGTGACCACGGGCATCGGTGCCGTGATCAACACGGCGAAAGTCGAGGCCGGCGCGAACGTCGTCGTCTTCGGTCTCGGCGGCATCGGCCTGAACGTCATTCAGGGCGCACGAATGGTCGGCGCCAACAAGATCATCGGCGTCGACCTGAATCCGCGACGCGAAGCGCTGGCGAGGAAGTTCGGCATGACGCACTTCGTGAATCCTAAAGAAGTCGAAGGCGATCTCGTGCCGCACCTGGTCGAGCTCACCGACGGCGGCGCGGACTACAGCTTCGAGTGCGTGGGTCATGTCGACCTGATGCGCCAGGCGTTGGAATGCTGCCATCGCGGCTGGGGCGTCTCCGTCATCATCGGCGTCGCGGGCGCTGGGCAGGAGATCAAGACGCGGCCGTTTCAACTCGTGACGGGCCGCGTGTGGAAGGGCACCGCGTTCGGGGGCGCCCGCGGGCGCACCGATGTACCGAAGATCGTCGACTGGTACATGGACGGCAAGATCAACATCGACGACTTGATCACGCACAAGATGCCGCTGGAAAAGATCAATGATTCATTCGATCTGATGCATCGGGGGGAGTCGATCAGGAGTGTGGTGGTGTTCTGAGAAGAGGCGCGACGGGGTTCTCCCTGCGGATTTTCCTCCCCCGCTTCCGCGGGGGAGGCGACACGATACGCGCTACTGCGCCTTGTAATTCACTTCGACGAATACCGTCCGGTCGCGGCCCGGGAAGTATCGATAGTTGCCGAACGCGAAGTCGGCGCGATCCGCATACGCGCGGTCAGTGAGATTGTTGAGGCGGACGAGGGCGGTCCAGTTGTCGGTGGCGCGCCAGGAGACACGCAGATTCAGCAGGTCGTGGCCTTCGTATTCATGCGCGTTGGCGGCATCGACGAAGTAACGGCCGACGCCGACCCATTCCAGTTCCGTGCCGATCGAGTCGATCGGGCGCCACTCGATACGGGCCGTGTTGACGTGGCGCGGCGCGGTGTCGACATCGCGGCCCGCAACGATCGTCTCGCCTTGCTCGACTGTGCGATTGAAGTCGTACGTGTGCTTCGCGTAAGTGCCAGCGACGCCGAGACTCAGAGAATCGAGCATCGCCCAGTTCAATTCGTACTCGACACCGCGATGCTTGGTGCGGCCGTCGCTGACGTTGAACGCATTGGCGTCGCGGAAGATGACGTTGTCCTTGTTCATCCAGAAGCCGGCGATCGAGTAGCGCAGCGCCGAGAACTGGCCGCGTGCGCCGATTTCGGCGCTGTCCAGCTCTTCGGAATCGAGATCCGCGATCGACTGCTGGCGCTGCAGCCGATAGAGCTCACTCGTGTCAGGAGCGCGATAGCCGCGAGTGCCGGCGACATACAGCGTGTGGAATTCGCCGAGTGAGTAGGTCAGTCCGAGCTTTCCGCTCACGTTCGTGAAATCGTCGCTGCGATCCGCGGGCCGGCTGTACAGACAGCCCGCGCCGGGGCAGTTGGTGCCGTCGTCGCGCGTGTTGCCGTTGATCATGTGATTGTCGTAGTCGTAGCCGACGTACTCGAGCCTCACGCCGGCGCTGAATTTCCAGCGCTGTGCGAAAGGTTGATCGAGCTGGCCGTACAGCGCCGCCACGGAACTGCGCACGTCGTAGTCGTAGTGCTTGCCGGCCGGCCGGATCGCATTGGCGGCGGGCGTACCGTCGGTTGCGGGGCCGTCCTGCGTTTCCTTCAGGAATCCGTCGGCGAACTCGATGTCGATTCCGGTCAGGAGACTTGTGTTGGTGAATGCGTCGATCTGCAGTGCAGTAAGTACACCCACGGAATCCTGGCCGTTCTCCTCGGTGGGCTTGCCGATCAGGAAGTGCTGCAGGAAGTCCATGCGCGAGTGGCGGACGTAGGGTCGCACGTCGAGCTGGACGCGTTCGCTGAGGGGGCGTTGATACTGGCCGGTGAGCCTCACCGCGTAGGCATCGCGATAGGCCTCGGGATTCGGGTTCGATTTCGCGATCGCCGGATCCTTGTACGCATTCTCGCCCTGAATGAAGCCGGCCGTTTCCTGGTTGAGGTTCGTCGCCGCCAGGCTGAGTCCCAGCGTCGATGGGTCCGAGCGATGGACGAGCTGTGCGTTGAGCTTCTGTTCTTCGAGTCCCGAGTCATCGCGCCAGCCGCCGTCATGCGAGGCGAGGCCGACGACACCGAAGTCCGTGCTCCGTCCGACGGTGCTGTAAGCGAACTTGCCGCGATAGAACTCGTCGGGACCGCTTTCGATGCCGAGCCCTGCGCGCGGCAGTTGGCCGGGTGATGCCTGAAGAACGTTCACCGCTCCGTGCATCGCACCCGAGCCGTACACGACGCCGGCAGGGCCGCGCAGCACTTCGATAGAGCGCGCTTCTTCCGTGTTCACCTCGAAGAGTTCATTGACGTTGCAGAAGCCGACGGGCCGGATCGGGATACTGTTCTCGAGGAACAGGAAGACGCCGCAGGAGCCGGGGCCGGAAAGCACCGGGGAACGAATCGCGGTCAGGCTTTCCTCGCCGCTGTTGCGCTGGATCATCGCGCCCGCGGCGCGGTTGATGATCTCGCTGTGATGCGTCGATCCGACCATCGCTACAGCATCGTCGCCGATGAGTGAAATGCTGCCTGCGTAGTCGCGAAGCTGCTCTGCGCGACGCGTGGCGGTGACGACGACTTCATCGACCTGCTCCGCGGCGATCGTCGCGGCAGGGACGCTGGCACAGAGGACGCTGAAAACACCGAGGCGAATGGCGGACTTCACGGAACTCTCTCGACTGATGCGGGGCGACTCCGCACGGTGCTGCTGCAGCAGAGGCGGCGACGGCATCATAGATGATCCGTCCAGGCCACGGCCTTTCTCGGTCCGGTGTGGACTTTTCTTTACGCTCTCGGGAGCGCGAACGCCACCACGTAATCGCCGCGCGTCGTGCCGAGGCTGCCATGCCCGCCTGCGGCGATGACGATGTACTGGCGGCCGTTCAATTCGTAACTCATCGGGGTTGCCTGGCCTCCTGCGGGGAGGCGCGATTTCCAGAGTTCGCGACCGGTTTCGATGTCGAACGCACGCAGATAGTCATCGGTCGTGGCTGCTATGAAGATGAGGCCTCCCGCCGTTGCGATCGGTCCGCCCATGTTGGGCATGCCCAATGTCGCAGGCGGAACGAACCAAGGCGTCTTGCCCCTCGTCGATCCCAGCATGATCTGCCAGCGGATCGTATTGCGTTTCAGATCCACTGCCGCGAGCGTTCCCCAGGGCGGCGGTGTGCAAGGCAGGCCCAGCGGTGACAGCAACGGCTCGCGCCGCATGCCGTAAGGAGTGCCTTGCTGTCGGGCGAACTCCGAGTGAGGCCACTCGCCGGACCGTTGCGCGTCGAAGTCGTCGCGAGGAATGAGCGTGACGACCATCGGCACATTGTTCACTGCGGCGATGACGAGTTGACGCTGTGCGTCGAACGCGAGGCTGCCCCAGTTCACACCGCCTGCGTAGCCCGGCGACATGATCGAACCTTTCAGGCTCGGCGGAGTGAAGATGCCCTCGGATCGATATTGCTCGATCAGTGCGCGGCAGCGCCCGCGATCGTAGAACGTGAGTCCCCAGGCATCGTTCGGCGTCACGGCGGCGTGCGATACGAGTGCCGGGGTCGCGGGGAAGGGTTGTGTCGGGGCGGTCGATTCGCCGGCGACGTCGCTCGCCGGCACGGAGCGTTCGATGATCGGAAAGACGGGCTCGCCGGTTTCCCGATCGAACACGAAGAGCATGCCCGTCTTCGTCGCCTGAACGACGGCAGCGATCGATTTGCCTTCCCGTTCCATGTCGATCAACAACGGCTGCGAGGCGACGTCGTAGTCCCAGACATCGTGATGCACGAGTTGTTGATGCCACACGACCTTGCCATCGGCCGCACGCAACGCGACGAGCGAATTCGCGTAGCGGTTGTCGCCCAGCCGTTCGCCGCCGAAGAAATCCGGGCTCGGCGATCCGGTGGGTACGAACACAAGGCCGCGGCCTTCATCGATCGAGAGCACCGACCATGCGTCCGCCGCGCCCGTGCGCTTTGCAGCTGCCGGCGTCCAGCCGCGAGCGGCAAGATCCATGTCGGTGTCCGAGGGGATGGGATCCCACGCCCATCGCTGGAGTCCTGTTCGTGCATCGAATGCGCGCACGATCCCGCGTTCGAGTTCGACGGCGCCGTTGTCGCCGACAGCGGAACCGGTGATGACCAGGTCGCCGTAAATCGCGGGCGGAGAGCTGACGAGGTAGTTGCCTCGCTCGGTGACGCGGATGCCGCGAGTCAGATCGACGGTTCCGCCTTCGCCGAAGTTCGCACACGGCTGACCGGTGCGGCCATCGAGGCTGATCAGCCGTGCGTCCAGCGTGCCGATGAAGATGCGATGAGCGCAAGGTGCATCGGCAGGCGCCGCCTCATCGATCCACGATGAAACCCCGCGTGAAGTCGCTTCGGAATACGGCAGGTCGCGCGGAATCTTCGGATCGAAGCGCCAGCGTTCGCGTCCCGATTCCGGATCCAGTGCGATGACGATGTTGGTCGGGGTGCTGAGATACAGCGACCCGTTCACGAGAATCGGCGTGGTTTCGAACGCGAGCTTGCCTGCGCGCTTGAAGCCCGCGCCGAGCTCGCCGGTCCGGTAAGTCCAGGCGATTTCGAGCTGGTCGACGTTGTCGCGGGTGATCTGCCGGGCATCGGCATAGCGGTTCCCGCCGGGATCGCCGCCATAGGCGCTCCACTGAGACAGATCCTCGCCGCCGTGGCGCGTCGGCGGTGCGGCGAGGCTGGGCACGGCAAGCCCGACGATCAGGCAGGTCAGCGCAAAAGGAGGACGTCGCAGCATGGGCACAAATCGTAATGGAGGCCGCTGCCAGCGGCATAGCGCGATGGGGCAAGCGGGACACACGCCACTCTCGCGGCTTGGCCAGCCAGCCAGTTAGCCAGCTGGCTGGTTTCCCAGGCTGCTACCATCGCCCCGTCCGCTGTCGCGCTTGTGAATACGACAACCATGAACCGACTGCATACCCTGCCGATCGGCGCACTGATCCTGCTGTTCTCTTCTTTGTGGAGTACCGCCGCCGTTTCGGCGGACGCCGCACGCCCTCGTGTCGGGCTGGTGCTCAGCGGCGGCGGCGCACGCGGTGCAGCTCACGTCGGCGTGCTCAAGGTTCTGGATGAAATGCGAGTGCCGATCGATGCCGTGGCCGGCACCAGCATGGGCGCGGTTGTCGGTGGTCTCTATGCGTCGGGTATGTCGGCGCAGCAGATCGAGGAGCTCATCAGCTCAGTCAACTGGCAGGATGCGTTTCAGGATCGTCCGCCGCGAGCGGAGCTGGGCTTCCGCCGTAAGCAGGACGATCGCAATTTCCTCGTGCGCTATGCGCTCGGCGTGCGGGATGACGGATTCGTCCTGCCCCAGGGGCTCGTGCAGGGGCAGAAGCTCGAGCAGGTGCTGCGCAACGCCGCTCTGCCGGTCGCGACGATTCAGGATTTCGATCGCTTGCCGATTCCGTTCCGCGCGGTGGCCACCGATCTGGAAACGGGCGAAGCCGTGCTCATGCAGTCCGGCGATCTCGTGACGGCAATGCGTGCGAGCATTTCGGCTCCGGGCGTGTTCGCGCCGGCGCAGCGGGACGGGCGGCTCCTGGTCGACGGCGGTCTCGTAGAGAATCTGCCGATCGACGTCGCGCGAGCGATGGATGTGGATGTGCTGATCGTCGTCGATGTCAGCTTCCCACTGTACGCGCGCGACCAGCTTGCATCGCCGCTCGAAGTCACGAACCAGGCGTTCGCGATCATGATCCGCAATCGCACGCTGGAGCAGCGCAAGAAGCTGACGGCGACTGATGTGATCATCGATCCGCCGCTGGGCCGTTTCCTGTCGACCGATTTCTCCCGCGTGCCGGACGCTCTGGAAGCGGGGCAGAAATCCGCCAACGATGCGCGAGCGCGCCTGTCCGCGCTCGCGCTTTCCGAGGATGACTACCGCCAGTATCTCGTCGGGAGAAATCCGCGATCGACGCAGACGCCGACGATCCAGTTCGTGCGCGCCGATGCGCAGTCGCAGGATCACGCGCGACTGGTCGATGCGACGATGGAAGACGTCATCGGCAAGCCGCTCGATCCCGAGACACTGCGTCAGCAGTTGTCGTCGCTGTACGCGCTCGATCTTTTCGAGACGATCGACTACACGCTCGTCGAAGCCGACGGACAGACCGGGCTCGAGATGAGCCTGCGGCGCAAGAGCTGGGGCCCGAACTATGCGCGCTTCGGACTGAATCTCGAAGACGACTTCGAGGGCAACAGTCGCTACAACGCCGCGATGCGCTTCATCATGACCGAGCTCAATTCCCTCGGCGCCGAATGGCTGACGGACCTGCAGATCGGCGAGAACCCGCGCGTGTTCACGGAGTTCTATCAGCCGCTGTCGCTCGCGAGTCGCTACTTCGTCGCGCCGCAGGTCGGCTTCGAGGAGCGCAGCGTATTTACGCTGCAGGATGAGAACCGCATCGCCGAGTATCGCGTCCGCACGCTGCAGGGAGGTCTCGACGTCGGGCGCGAGCTGTCGAACTGGGGCGAGGTCCGGCTCGGCGTGCGCCGGGGCGAAGGACGTTCTCACGTGCTCATCGGCGATCCGACGCTGCCGCCGGATGATTTCAGTCGTGGCGGCGTGTTCGCGCGCTTCTCATACGACAAGCTCGACAGTCTCTATTTCCCGCGCAAGGGCCAGTTGTTCGAGTTCGAGTGGCGCGGCGAACGCACGGACTTCGGCGCGGACCAGGAATTCGACGCATTCGTCACGACCTGGCTGATCGCACGGTCGATCGATCGGCACACGTTCGTCTTCTCGACCGATATCGGCACCACGGTCGACGATCTGACGCGGCCCGAGGATTTCTTCTCGCTCGGCGGCTTCTTCAATCTGTCCGGCCTGCCGCCAGGCTATCTGTCCGGCCCGCACTTCGGCATCGCGCGCCTCATCTACTACCGCAAGATTGGCCGCGGCGGCTCAGGCGTGCTGGATCTTCCCGCCTACGCAGGTTTCTCCCTGGAGGCGGGCAATACGTGGCTGCGCCGTGATGACGTCAGCACCGGCGATCTGCGCAAGGATGGAAGCCTCTTCTTCGGCGTCGATACGCCGCTCGGACCGGTCTATCTGGCGACCGGGTTCGATGAAGGAGGGGACAAGCAGTTCTACTTGTTCCTGGGGAGGTCGTTCTGAGGGCTGCTGGCGACTGGCCAGACCTGAGCGGTTCTTGCCAGCTGCCAGTGACCAGCCGCCGGATCGCGCGTCCGCGCGCCTACTTCTCGATCTTTTCGTATTCCAGCGTCGGCTGATCGCCTGGCCGAAAGTAAACGTATCGTCCGCTCATCTCCTTGAGCGCCTGGTCGCGTTCTTCGCGCGTCGCGTACCAGTGTTCCTTGCCCCAGTCGTTGCCGACGAGATTGCGGAAGGGATCGGTCGATCGCAGCCTGACCCGGATCCCGAAGGGACAGCGGCTGGGCATCGGTTCGGCGAGATTGTGTTCGTGGCAAATCGGCATGGCGGTCGGGTGCTTGATTGGACGGCGGGCATCATAGCGGCGTCCGGCATCTCGCGACCACCCGGTCCGGGGCCATTTCTTGCCGTTGCTGCGTAGTCCCAGCGCAAAGAGTCAGTCGTTCGTCGCGCGCTCACCTGTACACGAAGTCCCTCCGTGGACGATACGACTGTCACAGAAGAATGAACGGTCGTACACCTTCGTGTAACGATCTTTGTCTCCAGCGCCACGGAATGTTCGCGCGCATCTCCGCGTCGCTATTGCAGTTTGTCTCATCTGTGGCTTTTTTGTGTGTTGTAGGCACCTGCGCGGGCCTGCGTCGAAACCTTTCGTCGCATCTGCGTATCTCATAGTCGTAAGTCGCTTGTATACCGACGCGTGACGTCGTCATCTACACCGTGCGGGGCAAGCGCATCTGGCAGACATGGGGAGCACACAACGGATGATCGTTCGCAGAACGCACGAGCTACAGAATGGGGCGTCGCCGGCACGGCTGGGCACCGATGACAGCGTCATCCTCGATCTGAACACCCAATCAATCGACTACACACTGGATGGCCGCCGCCTTGCCCTTCTGTGCGCATGGAACGGCAGCGAGGAAGTCAGCGTCGACGGTCGCCGCATCATGATCGACGACGACACCTGGATGCTGGCGCCGGCGGGACCCGTCGCGGTCAGGATCCGGTCGCCGCGGAATGTCCACTCGCTGTCGATCCTCTTTCGGCCGGGCATGCCGGAAGAGGTGCTCGGTTCGCTCACGACGCCCGAGGATCGCATGCTCGAGGACGGCGAACTGGCGACGGGCTCGGTGCTGCCGTTCGCACCGCATCTGCACACTCACGATCGCAGCGTCACGCCAGTGCTGCTCTTCATCCGGCGTCACTGTGAAATGGGCCTCGACGACGGGCTCTGGTACGAAGAGCAACTCGCGTTCCTGCTCGAGCGGTTGCTGATCCATCATCGCCATTTGCTAGCGCGCGCCCGCCAGATTCCCGTGCGTCGCGCCGCAACGCGTCGCGAGATCCTGCGTCGCGTCTCGCTCGCGACGGATTTCATTCATTCGAATTTCTCGCGCCCGCTGATGCTCACCGACATGGCGCGCGCAGCTTTCCTTTCGCGGCACCATTTCCTGCGGCTGTTCAAGCAGATTCACGAAGTCACGCCGCATGAATACCTGCAGCGCAAGCGCACGTCCGTCGCCGCACGCCTGCTGCGAAGCAGTCAGCGGCAAGTCGACGAAGTCGTGAAGGAGGTCGGCTTCGATTCGCGCTCGACACTGTTCCGCGCTCTGCGCCGATTCCACGGCGTCACCCCACGCGAATGCCGGAATGCCGCGGAAGCACCGGTGTTCATGGGGAATGTGGGTGGAGGAGGGGCGCAGTGGGTGGCAGACGACAATACGCCGCGTCGGGCGGAGGCCATGGCGCACTAGCCTGCGTTACGACTCCACCAGGTGCCTCAACCTCTCCTGCTGCAATTTCTCTCGGTCACGCGCGATCGTCAGCGTCTTCTGTAGCGCGTCGGAGTCCGGATTCAGCGCAAGGCCGCGCTGCAGGTCTCGCAGCGATTCCTCGATCTTGTTCAGCCCCAGGTGGCATGCAGCGCGGTTTTGCCACGCTTCCCAGTTGGTCTCGTCGATCGCCAGCGACTGATCACAGAAGACCAGTGCCTTGTCGTACTGCTTGAGTGCTGCATGAGCGGCACAGAGATTCGCGAGAGCGGCGGCACGGTCCGAGGGAGAAACCGTGGCATTCAGCCCAAGCTCGGTGAGTTCGATGCCGCGTTGCCAGTCGCCCGACAGCATCGCCTGTGCGCCTTCGGAGAGCTGAGGATTGGCGCCGAGCACCGTGGAGGCGCCTCCAGACGATCCTGTCTCGGCAAAGCCCAACGTCCACGGGACGATGCCGCAGGCCATCGCTGCTGCCATCCATCCCCATCGCAGACGCCGGATACGCATGACTACCTGACGACCTGAGCGCGCCGGGAGCGCTGGCTTTTCCCGTGGTCGACCGCATCTATAGCACTCCGGGAGCGGCGATCAAGTGCAGGCTTGGCGGGATGCAGGGTCGACCGGCGCGCAGCGCGCGAGGCCGCTGGCTCCTGGCTACTGGCCAGAACAGGGACTCTCGTTATCTGGCCAGTCGCCAGAGGTCCCCCCGTCTTCAGCCGCCCGGTGAAAACCCGCCCCATTGCCCCCATCAAGTCAATCTCCGTAGTCTTCCGTCCCCTGACCGCCATCGTTCTGTCGAGGTCACCCATGTATTCGTTCCGCAAGAAAGCTGTCATGCCCGATTCGGCCGACATCCTGCCGGGCCGGGACGCCGCGATGCCCGTTCCTCACCAGCATTACGTCAACGGCAACCGCATCGTCGCGCCGTTTCCCCAGGGATTGAAAAAGGCGATGTTCGGCCTCGGCTGTTTCTGGGGCGCAGAGCGCAAATTCTGGCAGTTGCCCGGTGTTTACAGCACGGCCGTCGGTTATGCCGCCGGATCGACGCCGAATCCCACTTACGAGGAAGTGTGCAGCGGCTATACCGGGCACAACGAAGTCGTGCTCGTCATCTACGACCCCAAGGACATCGAGTACGACGAGCTGCTGAAGGTGTTCTGGGAATCGCACGATCCGACCCAGGGCATGCGGCAGGGCGGCGACGTCGGCACTCAATACCGGTCCGGCATCTATGCCTTCGATGCCGAACAGAGAGCTGCGGCAGAGGCGAGCCGCGAGCGCTACGCAGAGGCGCTGCGCAAAGCGGGCCATGCTGCGGCGATCACGACTGAGATCGAGGATGCACCGACGTTCTACTACGCCGAGGATTATCACCAGCAGTACCTGGCGAAGAATCCGAAGGGCTACTGCGGTCTCGGTGGTACGGGCGTAACCTGCCCGATCGGTCTCGCTGTCGAGCAGTAGAGCCGATGCGGTTTCCGACGGGCCGCGCACCGCGGCCCGTCGATGAGGAGTTCAGGCGACTCGAGAGGGTTGGCTCATGGACATCCGGCGATTCCTGGCATGTGCGCTGCTGAGCGCGGTCCCGCAGGCTCATGGCACAGAGAGGCTCATCGTCCACGAGTGGGGCACGTTCACGTCGGTCCAGGGTGCCGATGGCGTGCAGCGGCACTGGAAGCCGCTGATCGCGGCGGATCTTCCTGACTTCGTTTACAGCAGCGCGACGCGCAACGGCGGCTTCGCCAATGTCGTGCTCGTCGATCAGACGCGGAAGGATCAGACCGTCGGCGTCCTGCGCATGGAGACGCCGGTCATCTACTTCTATTCCGACAGGGAACTCGACGTCGACGTGCGCGTGTCTTTTCCCACGGGTCGAATCACCGAGTGGTATCCGCAGGCGGACAGCATTGGTCCGCACTCCATGGCTGTCGGTGGTCGTACCCGCTATGACCGGCGCTCGATCATCGAGTGGAAGGGTGTGCGGATTCTTGGGCCGGCGTCGACCGAAATCGGCGCCGACAAGCTGATTCGCGATCGCGAAGACGCGCATGCGCGTCACTACTACGCAGCCCGTGCGACCGACGCTAATCTTCTGCGGACACAGTCGCCGCACGCCCGAAGCAAGGCCGAGTACGAGCGCGATCTGTTCTATCGCGGGATCGGGTATCAGGCCGCGCCGCTCGAGGTGAAGGTCTCGGCGGACGACTCATCGCTTGCCTTGTCGAGCGATGAACCGGTTCCCGCAGCGTTCGTGCTGACGATCCGCAAAGGCATGATGCGCTTTCACGAATTGGGATCGCTTGCACCCGGCGCTGACCGCGTCGTGCAACTCGATGTCGAGCCCTTCGATGCTGTGGTCAACGTGCAGGCCCGCGTCATGAAGGAGATGGTCGCGACGCTGATTTCCCAGGGACTCTTCCCGAAGGAAGCGCTCGCGATGGTCGAGACCTGGAAGGATCAGTGGTTCGAGGAGGAGGGCACGCGAGTGCTCTACGTGCTGCCGGCCGCGTGGACCGATCGCATGCTGCCGCTCGATATCGTGCCGCGACCCGATGCGATCGTGCGCGTGATGATCGGGCGGGCGGAAATCGTCATGCCGTCGATAGCGCGCCAGCTGCATCGGGACATCGTCGCTTTCGATTCCGCGAATCTGCACGAGCAGCAGCGGATCGTGGCGTCCGTTCGCGAGCTGAATCTCGGACGCTTCGTTCTGCCCGCGATCGAGATCGCATCCATCGCACCCGATGGCCACAGGTTCTGGGACGCTGCTTCGAGACTGTCGAGCGCGCTGAACAAACCCGCGGCGCCGAAGATTGCGGCTTCCGTTGCGGTCGAAGCGGGGCCCTGATTCAGTCGAGCCGTTTCAGCAATGCCGTGCCGCCGAGGCCGCGCATCTGACCGACGATCCATTCCTGGCGTGAGCGCACGTAGCGCGACGGTGCATTCGCACGCAATCGCTTGGGATTCGGCAGAACGGCTGCCAGCAGTGCTGCGTCGTACGTGTTCAATCGGGCAGCGGGCTTCTTGAAGTAGGTTTCGCTGGCGATGCCCACGCCGAATACGCCTTTACCGAATTCGGCGATGTTCAGGTACACCTCGAGAATCCGCTCCTTGGGCCAGAGCGTCTCGATCAGCAGCGTGAAGTAGGCCTCGAGTCCCTTGCGGATCCAGCTCTTGCCGGACCAGAGAAACAGGTTCTTCGCAACCTGCTGCGAGATCGTGCTCGCGCCCCGCACACGCCGGCCGCTTTCGCGTTCGTCGAGCGCTTTGTCTATCGACTTGAAGTCGAAGCCGTAGTGGTCCGGAAATGTCTGGTCCTCGGACGCGATCACCGCCAGTTTCATCTGCGGCGAGATGTCCTTCGCGTCGACCCATCGCTGCCTCACCGCATATTGCGGCTTCGACGTCGCGGCGACGAGGCGCTCGCGAACGATGAAAGCGGATGTGAGCGGATCGACCCACCGCATCACGAGCACCGCCGACACCGTCAGAATGATCCAGCCGAGCAGCAGCCAGCCGACGATGCGAATGAAACGGCGCAGCATTCGATGAGGCGCGAGCTGTGGGGCGTGAGCCAGAGTTCCGGGGAATGTCTGGCTCCAGCCGCGCGCCTCCTGCCTCAAGCCTCCTTGTCCGGAACCACCGTCACCGACTCGATCGTGACCGGCTCGACCGGTACGTCCTGGTGGCCGCCGCGGCTGCCCGTCTTGACACCGACGATGGCATCGACCACTTCCATGCCGGAATCGACGCGGCCGAAGACGGCGTAGCCGAAATTGGCGGCGCCCTTGTGATCCAGGAAATCATTGTCGACGACGTTGATGAAGAACTGCGACGTGGCGCTGTTGATGTCGCTCGTGCGGGCCATCGACAGCGTGCCGCGCTTGTTCTTGAGACCGTTGGTCGCTTCGTTCTTGATCGCCGGGCGCTGACCGGCCTTGGTCTTCAGGTCAGCGGTCATTCCGCCGCCCTGCACCATGAACCCCGGGATCACGCGATGGAAAACCGTGCCGTCGAAGTAGCCGTCCTCGGCGTACTTGCGGAAGTTTTCCGCGCTGATCGGCGCCTGCTTGTCGAACAGCTGGACAGTGAAGGTGCCTTTGGAGGTTTTGAATTCGAGCATCTGGGAATTACCTGAAGAAGTTGGATAGCGGATAGCGGATGGTCCGAAGAAGCGGCGGATGGGCGTCTATCCGCCATCCAACTTTCCTTCCGTTACCCGTTCGTGGCCTGCCAAATCCGGATGGGAGGTTACGTGAGTAAAGCCTGAGCGCACAAGCAACTCGCGGACCGCGGGACCCTGTTTCCAGCCGTGTTCCAGGATCAGCCAGCCGCCGGGCGCGAGGTGATCGGGCGCCGTGCCGACGATGTGTTCGATCGCCTCGAGTCCGGTGCGTCCGCTGACCAGTGCCATCCCCGGTTCGTTGCGGCGGACGTCCGGTGCGAGATCCGGATCTTCGCTCGCGATGTAAGGGGGATTCGACACGACGAGGTCGAAGCGACGACCTTCGAGCGGCGCGAACCAGCTTCCCTGCAGCAACGTGACGCTGGCGACCTGCAGCCGCGCGAGGTTGCGCGCTGCAATCTCGAGCGCGGACTTCGACGCATCGACGGCAACGAGACGCGCGGCCGGTCGTTCGTGCGCGATCGCGATTGCGATGGCGCCGCTGCCGGTGCCCAGATCGGCGACATCGATGACAGCGTCCTTTGTGGAATGCGCGAGTGCGCGCTCGACGACGAGCTCGGTCTCCGGTCGCGGAATGAGGACCGCGGGTGTGACTTCGAGCAGCAGCGACCAGAATTCCTGTTGTCCGCGAATGTATGCAACAGGCTCGCCCTGCAGCCGGCGCTTGATGAGCTGCTGGTACGACCATCCCGCCTTCGGCGGCAGCAGGCGCTCCGGTGCGCTGCGAAAAGCCGTGCGCGAAAGCCCCGTTACATGCTCGAGCAGCAACTCCGCGTCGAGTCGGGCGGAAGGGGAAGCGCGCGACAGCATCGTGGTTGCGGTATGCAGCGCATCGGAAATGGTTTGCGAGGAATCGGCGGCGGGCATTGGGCGCATCAAGTCACGTACAATCGACGCACAGATTATCCGATCCGCGCGACACGCGCCGCGTTCTGGCCAGTCGCCAGCAGCCCTCCGGAGCTCTCTTCATGCACGTCTATTCCAATGCGCTCGAAATGATCGGCCGTACGCCGATGATCAAGATCAATCGCCTCGACACCGGTCCCTGCGAGCTGTTCCTGAAGCTCGAGATGATGAATCCCGGCGGATCGATCAAGGATCGCATCGGGCTCTCCATGATCCAGGAAGCGGAGAAGCGCGGTCAGCTCAAGCCGGGCGATACGATCGTCGAAGCGACCGCCGGCAACACGGGCCTGGGTCTCGCGCTCGTCGCGGCACAGAAAGGCTATCGAATGATCCTGGTGCTGCCGGACAAGATGAGCCAGGAGAAGATCTTCAACCTGCGTGCGATGGGCGCGGAGGTCGTGCTGACGCGGTCCGATGTCGGCAAGGGGCATCCGGAGTACTACCAGGATCTCGGCGCAGCCATTGCGAAGAAGATGGGCGCTTACTTCATCAACCAGTTCGCGAATCCCGACAATCCCAAGGCGCACGAAGAAACCACCGCGCCGGAAATCTGGGAGCAGATGCAGCAGAACGTCGACGCCATCGTCGTGGGCGTCGGCTCGAGCGGCACGATCGCGGGCCTCGCTGCCTACTTCAAGAAGCACGCGCCGCATGTCGAGCTCGTGCTCGCCGACCCGCAGGGGTCGATCCTCAAGGAGTACATCGATACCGGCAAGATGACGCAGAAGGGTTCCTGGCTCGTCGAGGGCATCGGCGAGGATTTCATTCCCGCGATCTGCGACTTCTCACTGACGAAGCGCGCGTACCGGATTCCCGACGGCGAATCGTTTTCCACTGCGCGCGAGCTGCTGCAGAAGGAGGGCGTGCTCGCGGGCTCGTCGACCGGAACGCTGCTGGCCTCAGCGCTGCGCTATTGCCGCGAACAGAAGACGCCGAAGCGCGTCGTCACGTTCGCATGCGATACGGGTGCCCGCTACCTGTCCAAGCTCTTCAACGATTTCTGGATGGAGGACCAGGGATTCACGCAGCGCGAGAGCTTCGGCGATCTGCGCGATCTGATCGGCCGGCCTCATGGCCAGCGTGCGACGATCACCGTGGGTCCGGACGATGCGTTGACGACCGCCCACAATCGTCTGCGCAACGCGGGCTTCTCGCAGCTGCCGGTGATGGACGACGACAGGCTGATCGGTATCGTCACCGAAGACGACATCCTGCGGTTCGCGTTCGGCCGCCCGGAATGCTTCAACGAGCCGGTGCGCAACGCGATGACGAAAGCGTTCCTGCGCGTCGACAAAGGCACGTCCATGAACAACCTGGTCGCGATGCTCGAAGTCCGCTCGTCCGCCGCCGTCATGGACGGGGACAAGTTCCTCGGCCTGGTCACGCGATCGGACGTGCTGAACTACCTGCGCCGGCAGATGAAATGCTGAAGTCGCCGCGGAGTGATCAGGTGATAACGCAAGAGTCTCACCCGGATCTCCGCCATGATTGACAATTCCGCCCACTGACCATCATCAATCGGCCACCCGTTACATATGTCCTCATCCACTCGTCCTCTCGGTTTCGCCACCCGCGCCATTCACGCCGGCCAGTCACCCGATCCCTCCACGGGCGCGGTGATGCCGCCGATCTACACTACCTCGACCTACGCGCAGTCCAGCCCGGGCGTGCACAAGGGATACGACTATTCGCGTACCAGCAACCCGACGCGTAATGCGTGGGAGCGCTGCATTGCCGATCTCGAGAGCGGTGTACGCGGCTTCGCGTTCGCGTCGGGCATGGCGGCGACCAGTACGGTCATCGAACTGCTCGATGCAGGCAGTCACATCGTTGCGATGGACGACCTGTACGGCGGCACGTTCCGCTTGTTCGAGCGTGTACGTCGTCGCTCGGCGAATCTGGACATCACTTTCGCGGACCTTTCGAAACCGGAAGCGCTTGCCGCGGCGGTGCGTCCCGAGACGAAGCTGATCTGGATCGAAACGCCGACCAACCCGACGCTGCGGCTGGTCGACATTGCCCAGGTCGCGGAGTTTGCCCGCAAGCGCGGCATTCTCACCGTCGTGGACAACACGTTCGCGAGTCCGTGGATCCAGCGGCCGATCGAGCTCGGCGCGGACATCGTCGTGCACTCGGCGACGAAGTATCTCAACGGCCACTCGGATATGGTCGGCGGTATCGCCGTGGCGGCGAGCAACGAGCTCGCGGACAAGATCGGCTTCCTGCAGAACGCCGTCGGCGGCATCAGCGGACCGTTCGACAGCTTCCTGGCTCTGCGCGGCCTGAAGACGCTGCCTCTGCGCATGCGGCAGTCCAGCGAGAGTTCGATCCAGATTGCGCAGTGGCTCGAGAAGCATCCGAAGGTGAGTCGCGTGCTCTATCCCGGTCTGCCCAGCCATCCGCAGCATGAGCTCGCCAAGCGCCAGATGAAGAACGGGTCGAGCGGCATCGTGACGTTCTTCGTCAAGGGCGGACTCGAGGAGACGAAGACGTTCCTCGAGCGCCTGAGCATCTTTACGATCGCCGAGAGCCTCGGCGGCGTGGAAAGTCTCGTCGACCACCCCACGCTCATGACGCACGCATCCATTCCGGCCGACAAGCGCAAGGAACTGGGGATCGACGACTCGCTGGTGCGGCTGTCCGTGGGTATCGAGGACGTCGAAGATCTGATCGCCGATCTGGGCGATGCGCTGAAGTAAGCGCCTTCAGATCATGCCGGCCTTCTTGACGGCCTGGTAGCGATTCACCAGTTCGACGCCGAGTCGCTGCGGCTCGGCGTCGACCATCAACGCATCGCGGGCGGCAACCTGGTTGAATGCAGTGCGCCGCCCCTGTTCGTAGAGATGCGCGCTTGCGACATCGAGTGCGGATTCCACCGTGCTGATGGGCTGGGCGATCAACTCGCCCACTGCGCGTTCGCGCAGGCTCGCGGTGAGCACCAGATGCCGGGATCGCAGCAGGCGCAGGGCTTGTTCGAGTTCACCCGTATCTTCGTCGCGGAAGTTCGTGATGAAGATCACGAGCGCCCGCTTCCGCAGTCGTCGCAGCAGATCCTGCGCAGCCAGCAGGTAATCCGAGTGGGTGGGGGTGGGCTGCACTGCGTAGAGCTCGCCCATCAACGCGTTCAATGCTGCAGCGCCCTTGCGGGGAGCGAACCAGCGCTCCTCGCCGGGTGGAGTGCCGAAAGTCATTGCTCCGACGGCGTCACCCTGCCGTAACGCGACGTAGGTGAGCAGCATGGTGGCGTTCAGAACCTGATCGAAATGCCCCGTGCCGATTCCCTGCTGCTTGTCATCCGCCCGCATGCGGCGACCGCAGTCGATCAGGAGGATGACGCACTGGTCTCTCTCGTTCTGGAACTGGCGCACGACGAGCTTTTCCGAACGCAGCGTCGCCTTCCAGTCGATGTGACGCACGGGGTCGCCGATGCGGTATTCGGAGAGTTGCTTGAAGTCGGTGCCTTCTCCGCGCTGGAGGTAGGTCTTGATGCCGATTTCCGCTAGTCGCCGGTCACCTGCCAGCCACGCGTAGCGGGCAACCTGCGCGAAATCCGGGTACACCCGGCGGTGCTCGGTCTCGCCGATCCGCTCGAGAATTTCCCACAGCCTGAGCCGCGAACGTATCGCGATGTCTGCTGGTGCGAATGCAGCAGTGCCGCGACGCGTTGGGCTGGCTGCGTATTCGACGATCGTCAGCTTCTCGGGAATGAGCTCCACCGCTGCGGGAAGGCCCTCGGTCGCAACTGTTGCATCCGCATGATCGTGGAGACGCACTTGCCACGGATACCGGCCGCTCGCGGTGCAATGCAGTTGCACGCGCTTCTGCACGCCCAGCGCGAATGCCGCCGGCAGCTGACGCGTCATGGTCACAGCAGCCGCGTCCCACGCCCGCTTCGACAGCGCGTAGTCAGCGAGACCGAGCGCCGCGAGCGATCCGAACCAGAGTCCGGCAAATACCGCGACTGCGGTAGCGGAGAAGCCGGCGATCAGGGCCACCAGCGCAATTGCAGCGCCGGCACCCAGTGTTGCCAGCATCACGCCGCTTGGAGCGAGCCGCATTCTCATCATCAGACGCGAGGCGCGGGCACGCTGCTGAGAAGTGCGGTCAGAAGCTCATCCGCCTTGCGTCCCTCGAGGAGCGCGTCGGGCGCCAGTGCGATGCGATGGCGCAGCGCCGGCAGAGCGAACTTGCGGATGTCGTCGGGAGTGACGAAATCCCGTCCATCCAGCATGGCAGTGACTCGTGCAGCGCGGACCAGCGAAATCGCGCCGCGACTGCCTGCGCCGATCGCGAGTCCCGGCCATTCGCGTGTAGCCCGCACGATGCGTACGGCATAGTCCACGACGCTGTCGTCGACGCGCTGGCGGACAGCGATCTGCTGCAGGGTCAGGACCGAGCGTTCGTTCAGTACGGGTTTGACGTCATCGAGCGGCAGCCGGTCGCCCGCCTGGTTGCTCGTCGCCCTGATCACGACGCGGGACTCGTCTTCCGTGCTGGGATAGTTGATCTCGATCTTGAACAGGAAGCGATCGAGTTGGGCTTCGGGCAGCGGATAGGTGCCCTCGGTCTCGACGGGATTCTGCGTGGCCAGTACGAAGAACGGCTGTGGCAGCGGCAACGTCTGGCCTTCGAGCGTCACCTGGTATTCCTGCATGACTTCGAGCAGCGCGCTCTGTGTCTTCGCGGGCGCTCGGTTGATTTCGTCCGCAAGCAGCACCTGAGTGAAAACCGGCCCGCGCACGACGCGCAGCTCACGCGTGTTCGGGTCGAGGATGGCGTGCCCTGTGATATCGGAGGGCATCATGTCAGGCGTGAACTGCACACGCGCGTGATTGAGCGAGAGCGCTTGCGAAAGCGCTCGAACGAGCAATGTCTTGCCGAGCCCCGGCACGCCTTCGATCAGCGCGTGCCCGGACGCGACGAGAGTGATGATGATCTGGTCGACGACGGCGGATTGACCGACCAGCGCGGTGCCGATGGCTTCGCGCAGTCGGTTCAGTACTTCAGCGGCTCGCGTGAGGGTATTGGTTTCGGCTTGCATCAGTAGGTCTCTCTGGCGCGGGTGGCGTTCGACAGGCGTCGTCGTGTGTATTCGATCACCATGACGGCATTGCGCAGCTCGGCGCGGCGGCGCGAGCCCGTATGGTTCACTGTTGCGGACAGGGTATCGGCGTCGACGTCCGCGATCTGTGCGATTCGCGCCAGGCGCTCGGCGGCGTCGAGCTGCGAATAGCCGGGAATGCGTCGCTGTGCCGTCTCATGCAAGGCGCGTACGCAGGCGGCATGCAGTTCTACGCCGCCACCGAAGCGGAGAGCGAACTGACCCGTGCCGCGAATTTGCTCAGCGATGGAGCGGCGTGCGGCAGCAGGCGCTGCAGCGAGGGGTCCGAGGCGCACGGCGCCCCGCCACAATGCCAGCGCGAGCAGGACGAGCGAGAGCGTGACGACGGGAGCGCCGTATCGCCACATCAGAGCGAGCAGAGAAGCCCGCTTCTCTTCGGACAGGAAGACGATCTCGTCACCGGCCATCAGCTGCGTGACATCCGCAAACAGGAGCGCGTGGTCGATCTCCAGCAGCTCGCGGTTGCCGAACGGAGTCGCATTGAGGACGGTGACGCTGCCTTTGCCGACGTTCACGCGGGCAGCCTGCAGATGTTCCTTGTCCCGAAGCTCCCAGGCAATCTGGCGATCTGCGGTGAGCCATGCGCCATTGGCGATACCGCAGACGTGGTACTCGTCGTGCAGGGCGATGGGTTTGGCAAGCAGTACGCCGCAAACGCCTTCGTTCGCCCACAGCAACTCGGGCAGGGGATCGGAGGGTTCGCTCTGCTCGTCGGGAGCCTCTTCCTGCGTATCGTTCCTCTCTTGTTCCTCTTCGTCCTGTTCCTGCTCGGTGGCCATCTTCCGGGCGATGCCGGACCAGCGTTGCAGTTCTTTCTCTCCGCCCACCAGGGTGTGATCGAGAATCAGCCGCCCACCGGCTTCGACCCATTGCTCGAGCTGTCTTCGCCGACCGTCGATCACGCTCCAGTGCCAGTGCGAGAGAACGACGATTCCTTTCTCAGGCAACGCGCCCAGGGTGTGGCGATGCTCCGTCGTGGCGCCGAGCGCTTCAGCGAGCCGCTGGCGCGAGTAAAACGGATTGTTCGCGGCTTCGCCCTTCAGGTTCGTTGGGATCCGGATGGTGTCCCAATAGGTGTTGCGGGCGATCCAGGTCGCCAGGAGTGCGACGCCGGCGAGTGCGATCGCGCCGATGATCCAGTTGCGGTTCATCGCACCTGTGTCTCCTGAGATACAGAAGGCGCCAGGGCCTGTGCGAAGCGGGAGCAAACGCTGTGCACATCGTCCGTCGCGGGCTCGTGGCCGCCATAGACAGCGAGCTGCCACATGCGCACCAGTTGCGAGACATACGCGCCGCTATCCGCAGCGAGGTGCCTCGTCGCGAGATCGATGCAGTCGTTTTCGGTCGTCGAGTGGCGGATCTCCAATCCATGACTGTGGGCAAGACGCGAGAGCAAGCCGCGATAGAGCAGCGAAAGGGCCGCTCGATGCTCACCGCGTTGCCAGAGGGCGAGCGCCTCGGCGCCGATGTCGTCCGGCAGGCTTTCGGGCCGGATGTCCAGATCGTGCACGTGCGTCGGCGCTTCGAAGCGGCGCGCAGCCGCATTCGGCCCGATCTGGCGCAGGAATCGCACGATGAAGAGCACCAGCAGGGCCGCGAGTGTCGCGACGATCAACCAGACGATGAGGCGGCTGCTGTCGGCGATCCATCGCATCAGATCCGCGAGCCATTCGAGCCACGAGCTGGGTTCCTTCTTGGGCTTGGGATCGTCGCTGTCGACCCAGCGGAGGATTCGCGTCGTGCGTTCGCTGGCGAGATTCGGATCTTCTTTCAGCTTCTCGACGGCTGCGGTCACGGTCTCTTCGGTAGGCGCATCGCCTTCCGCGGCGGTTGCCGAATGCATGAGCAGCAGCAGTGCTGCCGACGCCAGCACCGGCAGGGCGGCTCGCTTGCGTGACCGGTCACTGCGCGAAAGCACGCCGGAACTCCTGTTCGATATCCCACGCTTCCAGCTCGACGCGCCGGTTGAGATACATGGCGAAACCGCTGGCGACGTAGAAAGGTTCGAGGAACGCAATCACGAACGCGTAGGCCAGCGCGTACGCGAACTGCACGTGCGTCGAGCCGGTGCCGTCCAGCAGGCCCGTAAGGTCCGGCTCATATCCCTGCGGCGCAAACCAGTAGATCAGCGACAGCAGCGCGAACGTCAGCGCAAGCTCGGCCAGGCTGAAGGCGCTCGTCATCAGGAGCGGCGAGCTCGTGTGTCCGCGGCGAAGCTGTGCGATGCGCTTGCGCAGCTTGCTGCCGCGCTGTCCTTCGAGCTGATAGGCGGGCTGCGTGTATGAACGCCACGGCGACAGCCGCCGCGTCGTCCAGGTGCGGATGATCTGCCCCCACCACACTTGTCGTTGTGCTTCCCAGACATCGCGAATGCTGGTCTTCTGTCCGAACGCGGCCCGCGACAGCACGAAAAGGATCGTGCGATCCAGCCACGGCTTCGCCCACCACAGCACTAGGGCAGGCAGCCACTCCACGATCTCGATCAAAGCCAGGGAGAAGATCGTCACCGGCAACAGCACGATCAGGTAACACGAGAACACGCTGCGCGCCGAATACTGACAGAGCCGCACGCCCAGGTCCGCCGCTTCCATGTTCGTGCGGCGTCGCAAGCGGATTGCGAATGCATCAACGCGCACGACGACCCTGCAACGAGAGGTAACCGACGACGGCGATCCAGCACACGGCTGCGACGCTGTATTTGACGACGTGCGGTATCCACTGGGCCGACGACCAGAACGCCTCGACTGCGGCGGCGATCAGGAGCATGCCGGTGGCGCCGTACACGATGACGATCGATTCGCGTGCGGCCGCAACCAGCGACTGCATTCGTGTCGCCCGCCCGGGCGCCAGCAACGAATGACCGATCCGCAGGCCGGCAGCGCCTGCGAGAACGATGGCAGTCAGCTCGAACGCTGCGTGCGTCACGACGAACGAGTAGAAAGTCGACGACAGGCCGCGTTCCGTGAGGAAGCCCGCCAGGGCGCCGAAGAACGCGCCATTGAACGCGAGGAAGAACAGGCTGCCGACGCCGAACAGCAACCCACCCGCGAAGCATTGGAAAGCCAGGCCGATGTTGTGGCGGATGTAGAAGCCGAACATCATCCAGTCGGTGTCGGCGGTACGAAGCCGGCCGATGGAATCGGCGTCGTCCGAGTACATCTGTTCGAATTGCGCGGCGGTGGCCGGATCGACGACCGAGAGGATGAGCTCCGGTCGGAAATAGACGAGCAGCCCGATCACGATCGTGGGCAGAACGAATACGGCCGTCGCAATCCACACGTACACCGCGTGTGCGCGTACCGTCTGCGGAATCTCGCGTGCTACGAGCTCCTTGAGCCGGACGAGCCCGAATTCCTTGCGCTGGTAGATCACCTGATGCGCATCGCCGGTGAGCCGATCGAGTCGTTCCGTGAGATACGCCGGGTACGACCGCGCTCGCGCCAGTGCCAGATGTTCGCAAACGCGACGGTAGAGCGCAGCGAACTGCCCGCCGGCGACGGCGGCGAGTTCCTTCCTGTCGCCCGTGCGCAGTTGCGCCAGTCCTCGTTCGAGTGCCTGCCAGTCGCTCTCGTACTGCTGTTCGAATTGCAGCGGTGTCACGTCAGCGTCTCCCGAGCAGCCATTGTGCGACTGCCAGCACGCGCCGTGTGACCTCGGGGCCCGAGTGTCCCGCATCGCCACTCACGGGAGCGGCAATCGCGGCGAGTTCGTCCATCCGGTCTGCCGTAAGGCGCGATGCTCTCGCTGCGAGCGCGATGATCGCAGCCTGGTCTCTTGGGCTGAGCGACATCGCGGGTGCGAGCGGCGCGATGCTTTCGAGGATGACTTTGGACGAAGGCTGCGGCTGGTAGACGACGAGTGTCGCCGCCGCGATGTCGCCGAGGCGTTTGAAGTCGCTGCGCGTGAGCATGCTGATGACTGCGAATCCGTACAGCAGGGGCAGGAAGTCGACCACGCGCAGCAGGTTGCGGGTGAAGGATGCCGCCGGTGTGATCGGCAGGCCGGTGTCCATGACGACCTTCAGCTTCAACGCTCTCTTGCCCGGCGTCGTCCCCCAGCGACTGAGCTCGAACAGCACCGGGTAGAACCACTCGAGCAGGAACGCGATGATGAGATACAGCCCCACCCCGACGCCTTCCATGAAGCTGGCGACGGTGCCGATGGCCATGAGGATGCAGAGGCGGATGAACTGATCGATCAGGAATGCGTAGAGGCGCGGCGTGAGGCCGGCCGGACGCAACTCGATCAGAATGCCCTCCGGCGTCTCGGTCGAGACGCCGGTGTCCAGAACCTCACCGGCCACGAGCGGGAGGCTTAGGCTTTGACGACGATCGTGTCGGCGATCTTGTCATGCACGCACTGACGCTTCTCACCGAAGATCCACAGGTGATCGACGAGGTTGTAGATGTAGCCGACGACCGGGATCATGCCGGGCAGCGCGTTCACCACATTGCGCAACCAGAAGATGCGCGCAAGCGACGCGCGCGATCCGTCCGAGCGGACGACCTTGATAGTGAGCAGCTTCTTGCCGATGGTCTGGCCGTTCTTGTGAACGAGATGGATCGTGTAGCCGATGAGCGCTATCGCCAGCGCCGCCGTCACGAAAAAGCCTGAGCCGAACGAGACATCGCCGAGCCCAGCCTCCGGGTTGGTCCAGAAATCGGTTCCGATGCTGACGATCATCGGCACGACGACCAGGATGCTGATCACGCCATCGATGATGGCGGCTCCCAGTCGCGTTCCACGATCGGCATGCTCTACGGCAGTCGTGTCCACGGCGTCGCTTACTTCAGCAGTCGGCGGCGCGTACGGATTATTGGTCTGTTCTGTCGACGCGTTCATCTGATGCTCCCTGTTTGCCCAGTGTGGGCCGTGCAACCCCAATTCTGATTTCTGCCTCGCTGCGCTGGCGAGGCAGTGGTTATCGATTCTGCACGGTCGGCCTGGTGAAAGCATCTCCGGGGGCGGTTGTGGCGGCGCGGCAGCGTGCTGTCGCGGCGCAGATGCCTCGCCCGGGGTCTTACTCGACGATTCGGGCCAGCTGTTCCGCCTGGTACTCCTGCAGCAGCGGCCCAATCACTGGTTCCAGGTCGCCGTTCATGACGTCGGCGAGCTTGTACAGCGTCAGGTTGATGCGGTGATCGGTTACCCGGCCCTGTGGGAAGTTGTACGTCCGGATGCGTTCCGAACGATCGCCGGATCCTACCTGGGATCTGCGCGACTGGGCTTCGGCCTGGTCGCGCTTCTCCTGCTCGGCCGCCATCAGCCTCGCCTTCAGCAAGGACATGGCACGGGACCGGTTCTTGTGCTGCGAGCGCTCGTCCTGACACTCGACGACGATGCCGGTCGGCAGGTGCGTGATACGGATCGCCGAGTCCGTCTTGTTCACGTGCTGGCCGCCCGCGCCCGAGGAGCGGTACGTGTCGATCCGCAGATCGGCGGGATTGAGGTCGATGGCTTCGATCTCCGCCAGTTCCGGCAGGATCGCGACGGTCACGGCGGACGTATGGATGCGTCCCTGGGCCTCAGTGGCAGGTACGCGTTGCACCCGATGCGTGCCGGCTTCGAACTTCAGCCGCGAGAACGCACCGCGTCCGACGATGCGACTGATGACTTCCTTGTAACCGCCGTGCTCGCCGGCGCTCTCCGACAGGATTTCGACGCGCCAGCCCTGACCGTCCGCATATCGCGAGTACATGCGGAAGAGATCGCCGGCGAAGATCGCGGCTTCATCGCCGCCGGTTCCGGCGCGGACTTCCAGGTAGATGTTGCTCTCGTCGCGTGCATCCTTCGGCAGCAGCAGTTTCGCCAGTTCGCCGCTTTCGCTTTCGAGGCGCGTATCGAGCGTCTTCAGTTCCTCCTGGCCGAGCTCGCGCATTTCCGGATCGCTGCTGTCCGCCATCTCCTGCGCCTGCGTGCGCTCGGTGAGCAGGCGCTGATAGTCGCGATAGCGGCTCACGACGGGCTCGAGCTTCGCGTACTCCATCGACAGGTCGCGGAACTTGTCGTTGTTCGCGATGATCTGCGGATCGGCGAGCAGGCCGCTCACTTCCTCGTGACGATCGACGAGCTTTTCCAGTTTGTTTCTGATCGAGTCTTTCATGTCGGGGAGGGGAGTCGGATTCACACGCAGAGCACGGAGACAGGAGCGTTCGAGCCGCGGTTCTGAGGCCCGCTAATTCTTCTCGGTTTCGGGACTCTGTGATCTCTGGGGACTCTGTGTGAGATTCTTTTCTGCCGGCTCCGGCGCGAACAGAGCTTTCGCAGCCTGGATGAGATCGCCGTCGCCGCGCTCTGCGGCTTCACGCAGGCGCTGGCTAGGGCCGTGCAAGAGCCGGTTGGTGAGCGTCGCTGCGAGGAAGTCCATCACTTCGCGTGGGTCGCGACCCGCGGCGAGCATCTTCCGGGCCTGCTCGGTCGTCTGGGCACGGAGGGCTTCGGCATCGTCGCGCAGCCGCCGGATCGTCGGTACCGCATCGAGGGTCTTGAGTTGCTGTTCGAACAGCGCGATTTCCGCGGCGATCAGCTGTGCGGCGTCTCGCGCAGCTTCGCGTCGCGATTCGATGTTCTCGTTCACGACGTTCTGCAGATCGTCGATCGTGAACAGATAGATGTCTTCGAGCTTCGCGACTTCCGGTTCGATGTCGCGCGGCACGGCGATGTCGGCCATGAAGATCGGCTTGCGCTTGCGTGCCCTCAGTGCGGTCCGCACGGCGTCGTGAGTGATGACGGGAGTCGGGCTCGCCGTCGAGCTGATCACGATGTCCGCTTCGGGCAGATGCGTCGCGAGCGCGTCGAGGCCGATGGCGAAGCCGTCGAATTCCTTCGCCAGCTCCTGGGCGCGGTCGAGGCTGCGATTCGCGATGATCATGCGGCGCAGTCCGTTCGTGTGCAGGTGGCGTGCGGCGAGCGCGATGGTTTCGCCCGCGCCGACGAGCAGCGCCGTATGCGGTTCGAAGCTCTCGAAGACAGTCCGGGCCATCGCGACCGTGGCGGATGCGACCGAAACGGCGTTCGTACCGATGCGCGTCTCGGTCCGTACGCGCTTGGCGACGGAGAATGCGGTCTGCAGGAGCCGGTTGAGGAAGGGGCCCGTGACCCCGTGATCGAGAGCGGCGCGATAAGCGTCCTTGAGCTGTCCGAGAATCTGCGGTTCGCCCAGCACCAGCGAGTCGAGACCGCTGGCGACATTGAAGACATGCTGGACGGCCGACTGGCCTTGCAACTGATACAGCGAATCGTTCAGGTCGAGCTGATGCGCGGCAAGGTCATGCCATTCGCCCAGCCATTGAACCAGGGGCTGCGCGGAGGCGTTGCCCAGGGGATCGTCGGTGAAGCAATAGAGTTCGGTGCGATTGCACGTTGAGACAATCACCGACTCGCGTACGCCGGGAATGCCGTTGAGTGCCCGCAGTGCGTCCGGCAGCTCCGTACCCGCGAAAACGACTTTCTCGCGGATTTCTACGGGAGCCGTGCGGTGATTGATGCCGATGACGACGAATGTCATGTGAAGTGTCGCAAAACGGCCGCGATTGTCCGCCGAACCCGTCCGGAATGACAAGTTCTGAGGGTGTTCCCTGATATAGTGCCAGCACGATGTATCCGACTGCCAAACCTGCTTTTTTCACGTACTGGCGGCATCCGATCGCAGCAATTGCGGCCGCAATGGTCCTCGCGGGATGCGCCGGGACGGCCGCCCAGAAGACGACCGATGCGTTGCCGGACGATCCGAATGCGCTGGTGCTCGGCGCCGAGGTCGCCCTGCAGCGCGGGCAGTACCTGGAAGCGTCGCAGGCTTACGTGAAAGCGGCCCAGGCGGCGAATGACGAAACGCTCGCCGAACAGGCGACGAAGATCGCTTACGAACATCATCAATGGTCACTCGTGCTGGCCGGCGCCGAGCGCTGGCTGCAGTTGAACCAGACGAACGAAGAGGCGCGCCGCTTCGCGGCGTTCGCGGCCCTGCATCTCTACCAGATCGATCGGGCCGCTGAGCACCTGGGCTTCCTGCTCGATACCGCATTCATCAACCCGCCCGCCGGTTTTCTCGCGCTGCTGCCGCAGTTGGGTGATGAAGGCTCGGCTGCTGCTGCAACTGCTGTTCTCCAGAAGCTGGTCCTGAAGTATCCCGACCTGACCGAAGCTCACTACGCGCTGGGCCGTGCGGCGCTGCAGTCGGACAACTTCGCGCTCGCTTTGGAGCATGCGCAAAAGGCGCGCGAACTCGGGCCTTACTGGGCACCTGCCGGACTACTGCTCGCGCAGGTCCAACTGGCCCGCGGCGAGAACGATGCGGCACTGGCCACGGCGAAGACGGTCGTGGATCACGACAGCCAGGACTCCTATCGCCTCGAATACGCGCTGATGAAGCTGCAAGCGGGTCGCGACGAGGAAGGTCGCAAGGACCTCGAGGCGCTCACCGCGGGTGATTCCGGTGCGATCGCCGAGCGCGCGCTCGCCGATATCGATTTCCAGCTGGGCAATCGCGACGTGGCCGCGACGCGCTACAGCAATCTCGTGTCGAACGGACGCTTCGTGTACGAGTCGCTGTTCTATCTCGGCGCCATCGCCGAAACGCGGGATGCAACAGATGAAGCGATCCAGATCTACAGCCGCGTGACCGGCGGCGATCTGGCGATGGCAGCTCAATCGAGGGTCGCTCGGTTGAAGACCCGCAAGGAAGGCGTCGATGCCGGTCTCAAGCATCTCGAGGAGTTCGCGAGTACGCGCCCGCAGTACACGCTGGATGCGATCACTGCTCGCGCCGCGCTGTTGTCGTCGAATGGCGATGCGACGGGCGCCATCGCGCTTCTCGATAACGCGTTGAGGACGTATCCCGATTCGGCGGAGCTGCGCTTTGCACGCGTGTTCCAGCTCGAGGATGCCGACAAGGTCGATGAAGCAGTGAGCGCACTCAGGCAACTCGTCGCGGACCGGCCCGGCGATCCGCTCGCATCGAACGCGCTCGGCTATACGCTGGTCGATCGCACGAGCAAGTCGCGCGAAGGCCTGAAGCTCATCGAACAGGCGCTCGTGCAAACGCCGGACAATGGCGCGGTGCTCGACAGCATGGGGTGGGCGCTGCATCGGGTGAAGCGCAACGAAGAGGCCCTGACTTATCTGCAGCACGCGAAGCGCCGCATCAACGATCCCGAAGTCGATGTGCATCTCTACGATGTGCTGCTTGCGCTCGGTCGCAAGGACGAGGCGCTTGCGCTGCTCAAGGAAGCGAGCCAGCGTTATCCGGAGAACGAGGATCTGCAGGCTCGCCTGAAGTCCCTGCCGAACTGATATGGCGGGAGCGATGGCGGAAAGCCGGGGGTTGCACGTCCCGTCTGCATTGGGCCGCGTAGTCCTCGCGGTTGCGGCGACCGTCATGCTCATCTCCGGTTGCACTCACGCGCCAGCCCGTCCGCCCGTTGCGATTCCTTCGGATCTGAATCAGCTCGCACAATGGCAGGCGCGCGGTCGCATCGGCGTGGCGAGCGCGGCCGGCGGAGGGTCGGGCTCCTTTCAATGGCAGCAGCGGGGCGATCGTGCGGATGTCGAGATTCGCGGCCCGGTCGGGATCGGCAGCGTGCGACTGCAGGTTCAGGGCGACGTGCACGAGCCGCATGTCACGCTCGAAACGAGTGACGGCGTGAGGCTCGAGTCGCAAGCAGCCTGGGACGAACTCGAAGCACGCCTGGGCGCGCAAGTCCCTGCCGGACGATTGCGCTTTTGGATGCTCGGCATTGCCGCGCCTGGTGAGCATCAGTGGCAAAGCGGCACGGAGCAGGAGGCCAAGACACTCGACCAGGATGGCTGGCGCATCGACTATCAGCGGTTCTCGGATGAGCCGGGCGCGCACGTTCCGGTCCGCATGCGCGCGAGCAGCGGCGACACTAGCGTGCGGATCGTCGTCGACCGCTGGCAGCTCGGACAATGATTTCCGCGGGTGAACCGCTGGGATTGCCTGCCCCGTGGCCGGCGCCCGCCAAGCTCAATCTCTGCCTGCACATCGTCGGGCGCCGCGCTGACGGTTATCACCTGTTGCAGACGGCGTTCCAGTTCATCGATCTCGCGGATGAGCTGCGGTTCTTCCAGCGTCCCTCAGGTGTGATCGATCGTCTCGGCGGATTGCACGACGTGCCCGCCGAGAAGGATCTGGTTGTGCGAGCAGCGCGCCTGCTTGCGACGCACGCCGGCACGAACACGGGCGTTGCCATCGAAGTCGTGAAGAACATTCCCACGCAGGCCGGCCTCGGCGGCGGCAGCTCCGACGCAGCGACGACATTGGTGGCACTGAACCGGTTATGGCGGACGGGACTCGATGTCGATTCGCTCGCGCGGCTCGGTCTGCAACTGGGTGCGGATGTGCCGGTCTTCGTGCGCGGCCACGCCGCCTGGGCGGAGGGAGTGGGTGAGGTGCTGACGCCCATCGATCCGCCTGAAAACAGCTACCTGGTTCTCAAACCTCAGGCCGCGGTGAGCACCGCAGAAATCTTTCAGGCTGCTGAATTGACACGTAATTCCCCCGTCACGACAATACGCGCCTTTCTCGCGGGGGGTGGCCGCAACGACTGCACCTCCACCGTGCGCGGGCGTTATCCAGAAGTCGCCGAAGCGCTTGATTGGCTTGGAGAATTTGGCTCAGCCCGGTTGACCGGAACCGGCGCCTGCGTATTCGCTGCCATTTCCTCTCCGTCGATCCTGCGCGCGGCGATGGAGCGCTTGCCGACACGCTGGTCAGGGTATGTCGTAAAAGGTCTGAACGAGTCGCCGCTGCTGGCGCGACTTGCGGCCGAACCGGGCTGACCGCGGGATCGGGGACAGTTGTGCGATTCGCGCGAAGCGCGGAATCGGTCGAGCGGTACGAATTGGGGCGTCGCCAAGCGGTAAGGCAGCGGGTTTTGATCCCGCCATCCGGAGGTTCGAATCCTTCCGCCCCAGCCAGTTTCGAAATCGGAAGGGCTCGGGGCATGGGGTTTGGGTAAGACGGACGTCGTTCCGACCCGAGCCCCACGCCCCGGGCCCCGTGTCGGTCTTTTCGGGGAGCGTGGATGGATCGTTCAACGATGGCGGTGTTCTCGGGCAACGCCAACCCGCAGCTTGCGCTCGAAATCGCCCGTCATCTGACGGTGCCGCTCGGCCGCGCGTCGGTGAGCCGCTTCAGCGACGGCGAGACGACGGTGGAGTTGCTGGAGAACGTGCGCGGCCGCGATGTGTTCATCGTGCAGCCGACGTCGCCGCCGGCGAACGATCATCTGATGGAATTGCTGGTGATGGCCGACGCCTGTCGTCGTGCGTCGGCAGCGCGAATCACCGCGGTGGTGCCGTATTTCGGCTACGCCCGGCAGGATCGTCGCCCACGCGCGATGCGCGCGGCGATCACGGCGAAGCTGGTTGCGAACATGATTTCGGGTGCGGGCGTGGATCGATTGCTGACGATCGATCTGCACGCGGACCAGATCCAGGGCTTCTTCGACATTCCGGTCGACAACGTGTACGCGTCGCCGGTGCTGCTGGGCGATGCCTGGAAGCAGAAGTACGACGACCTGATCGTGGTGTCGCCGGACGTCGGCGGTGTGGTGCGAGCACGAGCGCTCGCGAAGCGCCTGGATGACGCGGACCTCGCGATCATCGACAAGCGCCGCCAGCGGGCGAACGAGTCGGAAGTCATGAACATCATCGGTGAAGTGCGCGGCAAGACCTGCGTGCTCATCGACGATCTGGTCGATACCGCCGGCACGCTGTGCCATGCGGCCAAGGCGTTGAAAGACGCCGGTGCGAAGCGCGTGGTGGCTTACATCACGCACGCTGTGCTCTCGGGCCCGGCGATCGATCGCATCGGCAAGTCCGAACTGGATGAGCTGGTCGTGACCGACACTATCCCGCTGCGCGATTCGGCGCGGGCATGTCCGAAGATCCGCCAGCTGTCGGTTGCGGGTCTCCTCGCGGAAACGATGCGTCGTATCCGGGATGAGGAGAGTGTGAGTTCGTTGTATATCGATTGATTGGTGATGAGGTGATCGGGTGATCCGGTGATGACGCAAGAGCATCACGAATCGCGCGGTCGCCTCGTCGTTTTGGCGCGATGTTCGTTTTCTGGTCGCGGAGCGGATGTCGCTTTTCGATGAGGTGGATGGGTAAGTCCTGCAAGGCGCTGCGGCGTCATCACGGGATCACCTGATCACTTCATCACTTTCTGCTGGAGTCTTTTTCATGAAAACCTCATTTGATCTCGTCGCCGATCCACGCGACGCGCAGGGGAAGGGTGCGAGCCGCCGCCTGCGTCGTTCGGGTAAGGTCCCGGCGATTCTCTACGGCGGCCCCCAGGCGCCGCGGCAGATCCTTCTGGATCACCAGAACCTGCTGACGCTGCTCGTCAACGAACGCTTCTACTCGACGATCCTGTCGCTGAGCATCAACGGCGAGAAGCAGCCGGCCATCCTGAAGGATGTGCAGCGCCATCCCGCCAAGAACCAGATCCTGCACCTGGATCTGCAGCGAGTTTTCGACAACGAAGCGGTCCGCATGGCCATCCCGCTGCACTTCAAGGGCGCAGCCGGTTCGCCGGGCGTGAAGACCGAAGGCGGCATCGTGTCGCACCTGCTGAACCAGGTCGAAGTGCTGTGCTTGCCGAAGGATCTGCCGGAGTTCGTCGAAGTCGACATGTCCGAGATGCACATCAACGACATGAAGCGTCTGTCGGATCTGCCGCTGCCCGCGGGCGTGCAGTTCGTGGCGCTCGCACACGGCCGCGACGAGCCGGTGGTGTCGATCCATCATCCGCGCGCGGAAGAGGCGGAGACGCCTGCAGCGACCGAAGCTGCTGCTGCGGCTCCTGCTGCCGGTGCGGCTCCTGCTGCAGACGCCAAGAAGGAAGAGGCCAAGCCGGCCGCTGGTGCTGCGAAGAAGGAAGGCGGCAAGAAGTGATGCGTTGCGGGCGGCCGGCTTCTGCCGGCCGTCCGCAGATGCACCAAGCACGATTGAGGATTCACGATGGGCAGGGGAGTGCGACACGCCCTTCTTCATCGCCCATTGTGAATCGTCAGTCAGCCATTCGCTCCCATGCCTGCCACCCCCATCAAGATCATCGTCGGACTCGGCAACCCCGGGCCCGAGCATGTGCTCACGCGTCACAACGTGGGATTCTGGTTCGTCGATGCGCTTGCGTCGAAACTCGGCGGACGCTTCCGCAGTCACACCCGCTTCCAGGGCGAGATCTGCCGTATTCAGCTGAACGGCGACGAAGTCACGCTGCTCAAGCCTTCGACGTACATGAATCGCAGCGGACTTGCGATCCGCGCACTCACTGATTATCTGAAAGTGTCGCCCGGCGAAACGCTGGTCGTTCACGACGAGCTCGACCTGCCTGTCGGCGATGCCCGCTTCAAGCTGGGCGGAGGCCACGGCGGTCACAACGGCTTGCGCGACACGATTACCCACATCGGCGCCGATTTCTGGCGACTGCGCCTCGGCATCGGTCACCCGGGCGACAAGTCGCAGGTGATCGACTACGTTCTGCGCCGCGCTCCGAAAGAAGAGGAAGAGAAGATTCTCGCCTCTGTCGCCTCGTCCCTGGATGCCCTGGATGTCTTCATGAATCAGGGGCCCGAGAAGGCGATGAATGGACTTCACCAAAGAAGAAGCTGATGGCGGATAGCGGATGGTGACTGGTCAGAGTCACGCAATACCGCTCTTCACTCTCGGCGCTTCCCGTCTCGAACGCTCCCATCCGCCATACGCTATCCGTCATCTACTTCGTAAATTATGGGCATCAAATCCGGCATCGTTGGTCTGCCTAACGTCGGCAAGTCCACACTGTTCAATGCGCTGACGCGTGCGCAGATTGCGGCGGAGAACTATCCGTTCTGCACCATCGATCCGAACGTCGGCATCGTGCCGGTGCCGGATCCGCGCCTCAATGAGCTGGCGAAGATCGTCAGTCCCGAGCGCATCCTGCCGGCGACGGTGGAGTTCGTGGACATCGCGGGTCTGGTGGCCGGTGCGAGCAAGGGCGAAGGACTGGGCAACAAGTTCCTGTCGCACATCCGTGAGACGGACGCGATCACTCACGTCGTGCGTTGTTTCGAGAACGATGACATCGTGCACGTCTCCGGTCGCATCGGGCCGCTCGACGACATCGAAGTGATCAACACGGAACTGGCGCTCGCCGATCTCGACACGGTCGAACGCGGGCTGCTCCGCGCGGAGAAGGCGGCGAAGGCCGGCGACAAGGATGCAATCAAGCAGCGCGACCTGCTCAAGAAGCTGAAGGAGCATCTCGACTCCGGCAAGCCCGCTCGTTCGCTGGTGAAGGATCCCGAAGAACGAAAGCTGATCCAGGAGCTGCAGCTGATAACGCTGAAGCCGCTGATGTACGTGGCGAACGTCGCGGAGAACGGTTTCACCAACAACCGACATCTGGATGCCGTGAAGGCCCGGGCGGCGGAAGAGGGTTCGCAGGTCGTTGCTGTCTGCGCCGCCATCGAAGCGGAGATTGCGCAGCTCGAAGAGGCCGATCGTGCGGATTTCCTCGCCGAACTGAAGCTGGATGAGCCCGGCCTCAATCGCGTGATTCGCGCGGGTTACAAGCTGCTCGGACTGCAGACCTACTTCACCGCGGGCGAGAAGGAAGTGCGTGCCTGGACCGTCAAGGTCGGCGCAACGGCTCCGCAGGCCGCTGGCGTCATTCACACCGATTTCGAGAAGGGCTTCATTCGCGCGGAAGTCATCGCGTATGACGACTACATCGCGAACAAGGGCGAGCAGGGCGCGAAGGAAGCAGGGAAGCTGCGACTGGAAGGCAAGGAGTACATCGTCCACGAGGGCGATGTGATGCACTTCAGATTCAACGTGTGAAGAAGGCGATTACGCGATCGTCTCGCCGCCGCCAAGGAACTCGACCAGCGTCTGCGTGAACTCCTCCGCCTGCTCGATATTCGACAGATGCGCCGCGTCGAGCAGCTTCAGTTTCGCATCGGGAATCGAACGCGCGATCAGCTCAGCATCCGACGGCGGTGTGGCGGGATCTTTCGACCCGCCGATCACGAGCGTCGTCGTGCGGATCGACTTGATGGACTCGCGCTGATCCATGTCGCGGATCGCCGTGCAACACGCGACGTAACCCTGCACTGAAGTGTTCAGCAGCATTTGCCGGACACGATCGACCCGTTCCGGTTGCGCTGCCCGGAACTCCGGGGTGAACCAGCGGCCGAGCACGGCTTCGGTCAATCCCGCCATGCCCTCCTGCTGCGCCGTCGCGATCCGTGAATCCCATCCGTCTTTTGGCGGCATGTAGGGCGATGTATTGCAGAGTGCAGCTTTCAGCACACGATCCGGCCATTTCTGCGCGATATACATGGCTGTCATTCCGCCGAGCGACAGACCGCACAGATGAGCGCGAGCGATTCCGCACGCATCCAGGATGGCGAGCGCGTCTCGCGCGAGGTCTTCGATCGTTGCGGTCCCATGCGATCCGGCGGTCGATTCGCCATGGCCGCGCGCGTCGTAGCGCACGACTTCGAACCGCTCCTGCAACGCGCTCATCTGGTCGTCCCACATCTCGAGGGCCGTTCCGAGCGAATTGATCATGAGCAGCGCCGGGGCGCCGGATCGCGGCGTATGGTCGCAGCGCAGCTGCACGTCCTGGGATTGAATGAGCTTCATCGGGAACCCTCTTGCAGTCGAAACATCACGGCGGCGGGTTGAGTTCCGAGATGACAGCCTGTGCGTGGTGGATCGCGGTATTGGCCGCAGGAACACCGGCGTAGATCGCGCTTTGCAGGATGACTTCCTTGACCTCGTCCTGCGTGAGTCCATTGTTGAACGCGCCGCGGACGTGAAGCCTGAATTCCTCCCACCGACCGAGAGCGATACAGGTGGCGAGCACCATGCAGGAGCGCGTCTTGCGATCGAGTCCGGGCCGGCTCCAGATCTCGCCCCATGCGTAGCGCGTGATCAGATCCTGGAATTCGCGATTGAAGTCGTTGAGATTGCCGGTTGCGCGATCGACCCACGCATCGCCCAGCACCGCGCGGCGATGCTGCATGCCGAGTTCGTGGCGCTCTTTGTCGTTCATGAATTTCCGCCCGGAGAAACTGTTCGTTGTTCGAGATAGTGCCGTGCGGCGGCATCGGCAGCGGTGACGTTGCGATCGATGTAGAACAGCGCATCGAGCTGCTCCGGCGGCAGCGCATGGGGTGCGCTGCGCAGTTCCTGCGCGACTACTTCTCGCAATGGACGATGCTTGGAGATCGCGATCCGTGTCCACTCCTGGACCGTGTCGTGAGCAACGTCGCGTCCCATCGCGGGCGCGAGCGCCTCGGCAACCGCGCTCGCGCCGATGAACTCGAGCGCGGCATCGAGATTCGACTGCATTCGCTGAACATCGACGCGCAGGCCCCTGAAGCTCTGCGTCACCGCGAGTACGGCGCCGTGAGTGAGGCTGCAGAGCTGAGGCAATGCAATCCATTCCGCGTGCCAGGCGCCTGCGGCGCGCTCGTGTTCCTGAACCATCGCAGCGAGCAACGTGCTGGCAAGTTGCGGCGTGACGATCGCGGCGGCACTCGCAGCAACGGAATCCACCGGATTGTGTTTGTGAGGCATTGCGGACGAGCCGCCCTTGCCGGGCGCCGGCGCTTCCGCGAGTTCGGCGACATCGCTCTGCATCTGCAGTGCAATGTCATGCGCGATCTTGCCGAGGTGTCCAGTCAGGGTCGCGAGCGCTGTGCCGCATTCGACGATGCGCACGCGATTCGTATGCCAGCAGATTTCCGCAGGCTGCAATCCCAGTCGCATCGCAACGCCGCGCACGAGTGCGGGAGCGAGGGGGCCGGCAGTGCTCAGCGTGCCGACAGGCCCACCAAGCTGCACACAGAAGTGCGTCTGCGTCAGTTGCATCATTCGCTGCGCACATTGATCCAGCCCCGCGAGCGCGGCCGCGAGCTTGTAACCGAACGTCGTCGCTGCTGCGTGCTGCAGCAGAGTGCGGGCGATCATGGGTGTGCGAACGTGAGCATGAGCGAGCGTCGCGATCGCTTCGCGCAACTGCGAGAGATCACGAATGATCGCAGCGAAGGTTTCCCGTAGCGACAGAACCGTCGCTGTGTCGATGACGTCCTGGCTGGTCGCACCGTGATGAACCCACGCCGCCGCCTCGGGGTCCGATGCCCTGACCAGCGCGGTGAGTTGCTTCACGAAGGGAATCGCCGGATTGCCGGCAACGCGCGCCGCCGAAAGATCGATGCGTGCGATCAGCTTGCGATCCGCGCAAGCATCCGCGATCACCCGGGCGGCGGGTTCGGGAATCAACCCGAGCTCGCCCTGGACCCGCGCGAGCGCGCCCTCGAAGGCGAGCATGTGGGCGATCTGCCGCTCGGCGGCGAACAGGCCAGCAACCTCTGTGCTGTGAAACTGAGCGTCCAATCGCTTACCCTGTAATTGCGGCGTTCCCATCCGCGAATGGGTTCATATTAAAGGAGCGGCCGCGCGCCGGCATCGGCCGATGTGCCGTGATTTGCCGACATTGTGTCGATCCCGTATAACGGGGCCAGCGCATACAGTAAGGTGCCCAGACAATTATGGAAACAGGCGGCAGTGCTCCCCCGGCGGGTGCGATCTTCCGGCGCGAAGTCCGGATCGAATGGGGCAATTGCGACCCGGCGGGGATCGTTTTCTATCCGCGCTATCTCGAACTGTTCGATGCGAACACCGCTTACCTGTTCGAATCCGTCGGCCTGCCGAAGCCGACGCTGGTGAAGTCTTACGACATCGTCGGCATGCCGATCGTCGATGTGCAGGCCAAGTTCTTCATGCCTTCGACGTTCGGCGACCGCATCACGGTCGAAAGCCGCATCGGCGAATGGCGCCGCTCGGGTCTGCGCGTCGATCACCGGTTGCTGAAAGAGGGCAAAGTGGCCGTCGAAGGCTACGAAAGCCGCGTCTGGGCGGGGAAAGATCCGGAGAAACCCGGCGGCATCAAGACCAAACCGGTGCCACAGGAAGTGATCGACCGATTCAGCGCTGCGCACTGAGGTGTCTCGATGAGCTCGCTTCCGGTCTACTCACGCGAGGCATTGCAGGTCGATCCGCCGTATCTGCATCCGCCGTATGCCTCGACGCGATTGCGTTCGCCTCGCGAACCGCTGGTGATCGTGCCGCATACGCTGTCGGAGTTGAGCGGACCAGCGTTCGGGCATTCCGATGTCCGACCTGAAGATGCCGATCTCACGGCCCAAGGCCAGGCACAACCGATCGGTGAGCGCATCATTGTCCACGGCCGGCTGCTCGATGAGAAGGGGCGGGCGATTCCCAACTCGCTCGTGGAGGTGTGGCAGGCGAATTCGACGGGGCGCTACAGGCATGCGCGCGATCAGCACGACGCGCCGCTCGATCCCAACTTCTTCGGCGCCGGTCGCTGTCTGACGGACGCGGAAGGTCGCTATCGGTTCACGACGATCCGTCCCGGTGCGTATCCGTGGGGAAATCATCCGAACGCCTGGCGCCCGGCACACATTCACTTCTCTCTCTTCGGTCCGTGCTTCCTGACGCGGCTCGTGACGCAGATGTATTTTCCGGGCGATCCATTGTTCCCGTTCGATCCGATCTTTCATTCGGTGTCGGATGCGAAAGCACGCGAGCGAATGATTGCGCGATTCGATTTGCAGGCGACTCGCCCCGAATGGGCGCTGGCTTTCCGCTTCGACATCGTCCTGCGCGGGCCCGAAGAAACGCCGATGGAGCACGGCCGATGAGCGTCACACCGTCGCAGACCGTCGGACCGTACTTCCAGATCGGCTTGATTCACGAGCGCTGGTCGAATCTGGCCGGCAACGGCGAACGGATCGCAGTCGAAGGCTCGGTGCTCGATGCCGAAGGCGTGCCGGTCATCGACGCGATGATCGAGATCTGGCAGCCGGACAACAGAGCCTTCGGCCGATTCGCGACCGATCCCACAACGGGCCGCTTTGCTTTCGAGGCTTCACGCCCGGTGTCGATCGGACCGGATGCAGCGGCCCATCTGTGCGTCGGAGTTTTCGCACGTGGCCTGCTCAAGCGGCTCTATACGCGCATCTATTTCGATCCGGCAGCGATCAATGGGAACGATCCGATCCTGAGTCTCGTGCCTTACGCACGTCGACCGACGTTGATCGCTGTTTCGACGGGGGATCGGCGCTACCGCTTCGATATCCGGCTCGCCGGGGAGGGCGAGACGGTGTTTCTGCAGTGCTAGCGCGGCGCCGCTGTCTCACAACCATCAGTGTCACCGCCGAGAACCTCACCGCTGCGATAGCGATTCTCACGTCGCTTAGATCTTTGCATTGCTCGTGCGGTGTGATTCGAGATAGGGCGGCCAAGCCCTAGTAGTCCGGTCCCCTCCAGAGTCCCAGGGCCAGCCAATGCGCCATTGCAGGCTGGACCTTGACATCATTCTATAATTCTACAATACTGAAACTATGGAAACGAATGATGTAGTAACCGCCCTGGCGGCTTTGGCCCATGAATCCCGGCTCGCGGTCTTCCGCTTGCTGGTGAAGCGGGGGCCAAATGGGTTCACGCCGGGTGAATTGACGGAGAAGCTGGAGATTCCGGCTCCGACCTTGTCCTTTCATCTGAAAGAACTTCAGCGCGCAGGCCTGGTGTCGTCGCGACGCGAGGGCCGATTCCTGTACTACAGCGCGAACTACCAGCGGATGAACGAGTTGCTCGGGTTCCTGACCGAGAACTGCTGCAGCCTGGCCGAGAGCACGTGCGCCGCGAGCTGCGAGTCGGCGGACAAGCCAAAGGCGAAGCGAGCATGAGCATTCGAGCCGCGCAGCAGCAGGATTGGCAGTCGATCGCGGCGCTGCTCGCAGCCGCGTCGTTGCCGACTTATGACCTCACATCCAGCTCGCTCTCAATGTTCACTGTATGCGAAGGGGCGGACGGGGTACTTGGTGCGGTCGCGTTGGAGGTCCGCGATCCAAGGAATGCGATGCTGCGGTCTCTGGTCGTCGGTCAAGGCCTGCGCGGAACAGGTATCGGGCGCTCTTTGGTTGCCGACGTCGAGGCGCACGCTCGATCGCAGGGAATCCGCACGCTTTATCTGCTGACGGATTCGGCCGAGTCGTTCTTCGCCAAGCTCGGATATCGCTGCGTGGATCGAGCGCTCGCGCCTGAAAGCATTCGCACGCACGCGCAATTCCAGACGTTATGCCCGGCCTCTGCGGCATTCATGCACAAGGTGCTGGCATGAGGCGTGAGCAGCAGAAAGGCGGGGTATCGCGCCGCATATTCCTCGCAGCGGGATCGATTGCCGCCGCAGCGCCGGCGCTTGCGGCCGACCAGACGGGGAGGGCATTGGGCGAGGGCCGCCGGCTGTATGGCGAGCGCTCTGTCTTTGAAAAGAGCACCCGCTCGTTCGGTGCGTCGACCTTGTCCGTTCCGACCGGCTCGAGTCGAACGCCCCTGCAGGATCTCTACGGCATCATCACGCCGTCATCGTTGCACTTCGAACGCCATCACTCTGGTGTGCCGACGATAGATCCGGCCGCTCATCAGCTCGTGATCCACGGGCTCGCGAAGCAGCCACTTCGCCTTTCAATGGATGACCTGCGCCGCTTTCCGTCCATCTCGCGAGTTCACTTCATTGAGTGTGCGGGCAATGCCGGGCGCGAGCACCGAGGCAATCCGGGCCCGACGGCTCAGCTCAGCCACGGGCTAGTGAGCTGCAGCGAGTGGACCGGCGTCCTGTTGCGGACCCTGCTCGATGAGGTCGGTGTTGACCCGGCGGCGAGCTGGGTGATAGCTGAAGGCGCGGACTCATCACGCCACGTTCGAAGCATCCCGATCGCCAAAGCGCTCGACGACACGATCGTCGCGTACGGACAGAACGGCGAGGCAATTCGACCTGAACAGGGATATCCGTTGCGACTCGTCGTCCCAGGATGGGAGGGCAACGTCAACGTGAAGTGGTTGCGACGCTTGCAGCTGGCGAACGAGCCGGCCATGGCGCGTGATGAGGCGTCGAGCTACACGGACCTCATGCCAAATGGAAAGGCTCGGCACTTCACCTTCGAGATGGAAGCGAACTCGGTCATCACGCGCCCATCCGGCGGGCAACACCTGGCGCACGCCGGCTTGTACGAGATCAGCGGGATAGCCTGGTCTGGCAAAGGCCGCATTGCGAGGGTCGAAGTGTCGACCGATGAGGGTCGCAGCTGGAGGGACGCGGAACTGCAAGGCCCGGTCCACTCCAAAGCGTTGACGCGTTTTCGCCTGCCTTGGAGATGGGACGGTGCCGAGGTCCCGCTTGAATCGCGGGCAACCGACGAAACGCACTATGTGCAGCCGACGCGTGAAGCGTTGATCGCTGCTCGAGGGATGAAGGAAGGGCCCGACGGCTTCAATCACTATCACGGCATCAAGCGCTGGTACGTCAAGGCGAGCGGCGAGGTGTTGCATGCGTAGACACCTCATGCTGTTGGCGCTCGCGTGCTTCAGCTTCGACACAGCTGCGGACCCCGGATCGCGCGCCAATGCGATCGGGCAGCCCATCAGTGAGCGAGAGGCTGCTTCGACTGGCACATCCGTGCTTCCGTCGGGCGTCGGCCTGCCTGAGGGACGCGGTCGCGCGAAAGAAGGCGCGGTCATCTACCAGTCGAAATGCGCCGCCTGCCATGGGGACAACGGCGAAGGCCGCGGCGACTTCCCGGCGTTGGCTGGCGGTCAGGGATCACTGGGCTCGGACAAACCCGTGCTGACAGTGGGCAGTTACTGGCCGCTGGCAACATCAGTATTCGACTACATCTGGCGCGCGATGCCGTACCAGGAAGCGGGTGGACTGACACCGGATGAGGTGTACGCCGTCACCGCATGGGTCCTCAGCGCCAACGACATCATCAGCGAAGTGGAATGGATGGATCGCGTTTCACTTCCGCAAGTACACATGCCGAATCGGGACGGCTTCATCCCGGATCCTCGCCCTGATACTCCGCCATCACGCAAGGCTGAGCAGTAGCGAGCGCTTACCTCGTTTTTCGGGAGCACACTCATGAACTTCGACACTCTGCCAGTAGCCGTGATCGGCGCTGGACCCGTTGGCCTCGCAGCGGCAGCCCACTTGCTGTCGCGCGGCATCAAGCCTTTAGTGCTTGAATCCGGCAACGCCGTCGGCGCCAACCTGCGTAGCTTCGCGCAAGTGCAGCTGTTTTCGCCGTGGCGCTACAACGTGGACAAAGCCGCCCGCGCCTTGCTGGAGCAGCACGGATGGCATGCGCCCGCCGATGACGTCCTCCCAACGGCGGGCGAGGTGCTCTCGGAGTATCTGAAGCCACTCGAGCGGCAGCTCACTGGCTATCTGCACTTCAATCACCGTGTAACCGCCATCGCACGCCATGGAGTGGACAAGGTCAAGACGGCCAGCCGGGAGAATGCGCCGTTCACCGTGCGAGCAACTGCACCCGAGGGTGAGCGAGAGTTCATCGTCCGCGCGGTGATCGATGCCAGCGGCACGTGGAACCAGCCCAATCCGCTCGGGGCCAACGGGTTGCCAGCGCTCGGTGAACGAGACCTTCAGGAGCACATCAGCTACGGCATGCCGGACATTCTGGGCGCCGATCGTTCGCGCTATGCCGGCAAGCGAGTACTCGTTGTCGGAGCAGGGCACTCTGCGGCTGGAAATCTCATTGCGCTGGCTCAGTTGGCGGACGAAGTGCCGACGACGCAGATCTTCTGGGCGATCCGCGGCGACAACTGGACGCGTATCTTCGGCGGCGGTGCGAATGACGGCTTACCCGCGCGCGGGGAGTTGGGCCAGCGCCTGAAGCGACTGCACAGCGGCGGCCGCCTGCAGGTATTCGCTTCATTCCGCATCGAGGAGCTCCGACGTGAGAACGCGCGAATTACCGTACTGGGCGTTCCCGGCGGAGCGGGACGATCGCGGATTTCCGGCATTGAGGAGATCATCGCGGCGACCGGTGCAAGACCGGATCTGTCCATCACCCGGGAGCTTAGGACGCGATGGGATCATTGGCTCGAAAGCACCGAGGCACTGGCACCGTTGATCGATCCCAACGAGCATAGCTGCGGCACGGTGCGCCCGCATGGCCATCGTGAACTCGCGCATCCGGAGATCGGCTACTACGCGATTGGTGCGAAGAGCTACGGCCGTGCTCCTACGTTCCTCCTGGCGACGGGCTATGAACAGGCGCGATCCGTGGTTGCCGCCATTGCGGGCGACGTGAAGGCCGCCGATGAAGTTGAGCTCGATCTGCCGCAAACGGGCGTGTGCAACGTGAGCTTTGCCGCGGCTCCCGCAACCGAGGAAGAGGCAGGATGCTGCGGTGGCCCGCCCAAGGCGAACGCGGAAGCCTGCTGTGTCGCAGATGAGCAGGCGAAAGCAGAGGGAGAGGCGGCCTGTGGCTGCGGACCGAAGGTGCAGGCGCTGCCGACGCCACGTGTGGCCCCGAGGGCATGCTGTGGCTGATAGCGGATCGCCGGGAGGCGACGGAGCGACGAAGCCGCTCTGGAAAGTCGTGAGCGCGCTTGGTCTCGCACAGATCATCAGCTGGGGAACGCTTTATTACAGCCTGACCGTGCTGTCGACGCCGATCGAGGCGGAGCTTGGGTTTAGCAAGCTCGTCACGTTCGGCGCGTTCACACTTGGACTGCTGGCGTCGGGCTTCGTCGCGCCGATCGTTGGTCGCCGGATCGACTCCGAGGGTGGCCAGCGAACGATGACTGCGGGTTCATTGTTGGCGGCGGTTGCTTTGCTGATCGTCGCCAGTGCCCGTGAACCGATCGTCTTTTCTCTCGGGTGGATCGTCGCCGGGATCGCGATGGGCGCTACCCTTTACGATCCTGTGTTTGCGTCGATCTTTGCGATTGCGGGTGATCGCTACCGCAAGGCGATTACGGGGCTCACGCTCTTCGGCGGGTTCGCCAGCACCGTGTTCTGGCCCACGTCGCATGAGCTGGCGACGACGATCGGATGGCGCTGGACGCTGGTGTTCTACGCCGGCCTTCATCTCGCAATCTGCCTGCCTATTCACTGGCACATGCTTCGAGTCGCGCATCCTCGCGCTCGCGCGACGCAAACATCATTCGACGCAACTCCCAAGCCCAGGGACTCCCGATTCACCTGGCTCGCGGCGAGCTTCGCGTGTGTAACGCTGGTCTTCGGTTCACTTTCCGCGTTCATCGTCCAGGCGCTGACGTCGCGCGGCTTCTCGGTTGAGGCGGCCGTCTGGATCGCGGCACTCGTCGGACCCATGCAGGTACTGGCGCGTGCGATCGAATGGATTGCGTCACCGCGGATCTCGGCAATCTCCGTGGGCACATTGGCCTTCGCCCTCTCGCTCACGGGCATGGTATTCCTCTCATCGGCACCAGCAAGTATTCTGGTCGGCGCCATCTTCGCGATCTGCTACGGCGCTTCGAACGGAATTCTCACCATTGCGCGGGGTGCAGTGCCCGTAGAGCTCTTCGGCCCGCAGCGACAGGGCGCAATGCTCGGTGCACTGGCGCGTCCGAGCTTCTTCACAAAAGCATTCGCGCCCGCGCTGTTTGCCGGAGGGTTGAGTATCGGCATCTCAATGCGCACGCAGCTCCTGGCGCTGGTCACCGTCTCGGTTGCGGCTCTAGGGTGCTACCTGATGGCGACACGCAGTCGGTCGTCGGTCGTGGTTTCGAGCCTTGAACAATGAACACAGCTTCGTGAGTGCCGACGCTGACGCGCTGAATCGATCTCCCGCTGGTGCGGTCGCCGGCGGGGCCAGCGTCGGGGTGCTCGGCGGTCTCATCGGTTTGGGAGGTGCGGAGTTTCGCCTGCCGCTCCTCATCGGCCTCTATCGGTTTCCGCCGCTCGAAGCGATCATCGTAAACAAGGCGATGAGTCTCGCCGTTGTGACAGCGGCGCTTGTTTTCAGATCCAGGGCCGTCCCCCTTGAGCAGCTGGTCGCGCACACCTCGGTGATAGTCAACCTGCTGGCGGGAAGCTTGATTGGCGCGTGGCTAGGCGCCGGATTGGCAACGCGACTCCACAGCCGAACGTTGTATCGCCTCATCAGTCTGCTTCTCGTCGGGGTCGCAGTAGTGCTCTTGCTCGGTCACGAGGCAGCAACTGCGCAGCACGCAGGCTTGGAAGGAGGGCCAGCGCTTTGGGCGGCGGGTATCGTGGCTGGCTTCTTGATCGGTGTGGTGGCGTCGATCCTTGGCGTGGCCGGCGGCGAACTGCTGATTCCGACTTTGATCCTGCTTTTCGGCATAGACATCAAGCTTGCAGGCAGCCTCTCGCTGGCGGTGAGTCTGCCGACGATGCTCGTTGGATTCGCCCGCTATAGTCAGGATCGCAGCTTCATCGCGCTGAGGAACAATGGACGCTTTGTCTTCTGGATGACTGTGGGGTCGATAGCTGGAGCGCTCGCCGGAGGCGTGCTGCTGGGCCGGATCGATCCCTCCTGGCTGTACCCGATGCTGGCGTCGATACTTCTGATCTCGTCGATCAAAGTCTGGAGACACGGATAGAGAGCCGCCGATGAACGAACGCGTTTCCATTCGTCCCGCCACCGGCGAAGACGTCGAACAGATTGTCGAGATCTACAATCACTACGTGCTCAACAGCACCATTACATTCGAGGAAGCGCCCGTCGACGCGCCAGAGATGGCGCGGCGCATCTTCGATGTTCGTTCGATCCCGTTGCCGTGGCTGGTCGCGACGAGTGATTCAGATGTGGTCGGTTATGCCTACGCGTCGAAATGGAGAGCGCGCGCAGCCTACAGGTTTTCCACGGAAGCGACGGTCTATCTACGAGCTGGACATGTCCACAAGGGCATTGGTAGTGAGCTGTACCGGCATCTCATCGCCGCGCTCCAGGCGGCAGGCGTGCATGCGGTGATCGGTGGTGTCGCGTTGCCGAACGATCCCAGCCTTCGCCTTCACGAGAAGCTGGGCTTTGAAAAGGTGGCTCACTTCAGAGAAGTGGGATTCAAGTTCGGTCGATGGATCGATGTCACCTACTGGGAGCGGATATTGAGTCCGTAAGTGACCGATCGTGCCGCCTGCAGCGCGTCGCCGATGCGCTATGTCTTCAATGCCGCGGCGCGTCTGCGTACCGACGGCGCGCGCTCGTACCAGTCGCGTGTGGCGGCTACGATCTTGACCACTGAAAGCATCACCGGCACTTCGATGAGAACGCCCACCACAGTCGCCAGTGCGGCGCCGGAGCGCAGCCCGAAGAGACTCACAGCTGCAGCGACCGCGAGCTCAAAGAAGTTGCTGGCACCGATCAACGCCGACGGGCCTGCAACGCTGTGTATTTCACCCGCGAACCGATTGAGGAGATACGCCAAGCCGGCGTTGAGATACACCTGAATCAGGATGGGAATCGCGAGCAGCGCAATCACAAGCGGTTGCTCGATGATCTGCCGTCCCTGAAAGCCGAACAGGAGAACCAGCGTGGTGAGCAGGGCAAGCAGGGAAACAGGCTGAATCTTCTTGAGTGCAAGCGCAAGTCGCGCCTCGCCACCGCGCGCTAGAAGTGCCGTCCGTATCAGCTGCGCAATGATCACAGGAACTACGATGTACAGGCACACGGACAGCAGCAGCGTTTCCCACGGGACGGTGATGGCGGAGAGGCCGAGCAGGAAACCGACGATGGGCGCGAACGCGAAAACCATCAGCAGGTCGTTGACTGCCACCTGGCTCAAGGTGAAGTAGGGCTCGCCACGGCACAGGTTGCTCCATACGAACACCATGGCCGTACATGGCGCAGCGGCCAGCAGGATGAGCCCAGCGATGTAGGAGTCGATCTGCTCAGCCGGGAGCCAGTTCCTGAACAGGTGACCGATGAACAACCAGCCGAGCAGCGCCATCGAGAAGGGCTTTACAGCCCAGTTGATGAAAAGCGTCACGCCAATGCCGCGCCAGTGGCTTCTGACGCCGCCCAGCGCGCCGAAATCGATGCGCAACAGCATCGGAATGATCATGAGCCAGATCAGAGCGGCCACAGGCAGGTTGACCTGGGCAATCTCGGCAGCGCCGATTGCTTCGAACGCCGCAGGGAAGGCGCGGCCGAGCGCAATCCCGATGACGATGCAGGCGACCACCCACACCGATAGATATCGTTCGAATGTAGACATTGAGTTTCAGTCCGCCCGCTGCAGTTCTTGCAGATGGAACGACGCAATACAAACGTCACACACCGATCCTACAACGCGGACAAGAGCGCAGACGATTCCAGCAGTCCGGCGTTACGGGACGATTAATCCAGTTCAGCGAGGCTCCCCGCATTCTCCACGGCCATGAGCTGGCTGGCGATCACAATCGCACTTTCCATATTTTCCAGCTCTCCGAAAATTCCAAACAGACCGTCACGATCGCGCAATAAAAGTCGCGTACATCTGTATGACGAAACGCAGCCCGGCGCGAATCCATGTCGAACGATGCCGGGACGCTCCAACGGTCGCTCTGCGCCGTTGGTGGGCTTGTGCTCAGGAGATTCGTGTCCGCGTCGCTGACGAGGCGGGCGAGACCGGTGCACTACATTTCTATTTGCTGGCGTGATCCTTGGGAGCGATCCATGAGAACGAGAAAGTTGCGTTGGGCTGTTGCAGGCGCGGTGGCGATGGCTTTGGCAGGCTGCGGCGCGGACGAGATTTCTTCGGCAGGCAGTGGTGGGCCCGTCACCATCAACAATCCGCCTCCGGTGAATCCAAACCCCAATCCGAACCCGGATCCAGAACCCGAAGGCGTCGAGGCGGCAACGGGTTGTCCCACGATCGCAGATCCGCAAGGTCTCAGAGACGACGGCACGATCAGCGGGCCGACGGGTACGTATCGGGTCTGCTCACTGCCGAGTCGCTTGAACGCCAGCGTAACGCTGACGCGCGTTCCGGGTCTGCTGTACGCCTTGGATGGTCGCGTGGATGTCGGCACCGATCGCGGTGCTGCACCTACCGCCGATGCGGCGGTCGTACTGACGATTCAGCCGGGCGTCGTCGTCTTCGGAAAGACTGGCGTGTCGTGGCTCGCGGTCAATCGCGGAAACCGCCTCGAGGCAGCTGGAACCGCGACGCAGCCAATCGTATTCACCAGCCGCGACAATGTGCTCGGGCTTGCGAACGATGACTCGCAGGGCCAGTGGGGCGGTGTCGTACTGCTGGGCCGTGCGCCCATCACGGACTGCACGGTTGCTCCGGCGGCTACGCCGGGCAGTGTCAACTGTGAGCGGCAGACCGAAGGTGCAGTCGATCCCGCGTACTACGGTGGCGCTACGGCGAACGACAACAGCGGCACGATTCGCTATGTGCAGATCCGCTATTCCGGCTACGTCCTCTCCGGCAACAGCGAGTTGCAGTCACTGACGCTCGGAGGCGTTGGTACCGGCACGAAGATCGAATACTTCCAGTCGCACAACAGCTCTGACGACGGGTTCGAGAATTTCGGTGGAACGACGCATATGCGCCGGCTCGTACTGACTGGCGCGGATGACGACGGCGTCGACCTCGATGTCGGATACAAGGGCACGATCCAGTACGTGATCGCGATCCAGAAGACCTCTGGCGCCGCCGACTCCATGATCGAGCTCGATTCCGCAAATGCGCTGGAAGATCAGACGCCGCGCACCTACCTGAAGCTCGCGAACTTCACGTTTGTTCATCGTAATCCGGCGAGCGGCAACAACGCCGCCATGCTCTTCCGCGGAAAGGCGGATGCAAGCCTGGTGAATGGCGTGGTGACGAGCCCTATGGCTTGCCTGCGCCTGAACGGCGCGAACATTCTCACTGCCGATGCCGCGACGGAGAAGGTGGGTGCGCCACTGTTCCAGTCGGTTGTGATGCAGTGTGCGGCGGCTGCGTTCGTCGGCTCCGGTGGCGTTTCAGCTCAGCAAGCCACCGACGCATTCAACGCGGGCACCAACGTGAATGCCGCGTTCACCGCCACACTGACCAACACCTTCGTCAATGGCACAAGCGAGGCTGCCGTCACGGCCACGGACCCGAAGACCGTGGATACGGCGTTTGATACGACCAACTACGTGGGTGCGGTCCGGGATGCCAGCGACACGTGGTACGCCGGTTGGACTTGCAACTCGGCTACCGCGAACTTCGGTTCCGCCGGCACGGCGTGCACGTCACTGCCGTCGCTCGCCGAGTAGTGCAGCTCTGCGTCCGCCGGGTCACGGCTCGGCGGACGCATCGATGCGATGAACGATCTTCAGAAAAATACTTGCAGGAAGATGCACATGACAACGTCACGCACCTGGAGCATGGTGCTCGCAGCAACCGCGTTCTCATCGGCAGCCTTCGGTCAGACGCCGATTGAAGTTGACGCATCACAGATGACGGCCGCGACAACTGCTGCGCCAGCCACAGATCCGTCAGAGGCTCAGTCAGTCGACGTGGCGATGCCTGGCGGCATCCCCGGCGTCGTCGTGATGGGTCGCCGCGAGCGCGACGTGCAGCGGGAGACGACGCAGGTCATCACTGTACTGTCGCAGGACGACATAGCCAGAACGGGCGAAGGTGATATAGCTGGCGCGCTTGGGCGGGTCACTGGGTTGAGTGTCGTGGGCGATGGATTCGTCTATGTCCGCGGTCTGGGCGATCGATATTCCCTCGCCTTGCTGAACGGCTCGCCATTGCCGAGCCCGGAGCCCATGCGACGCGCCGTGCCACTCAACCTGTTCCCGACGGATCTGGTCGCCTCTTCCCTGGTGCAGAAAACCTACTCGGCCAACTTTCCGGGAGAGTTCGGCGGCGGCGTCATCAACCTCACCACGCTCGCTACTCCCAAGACCGCCTTCCTGGATCTGAATCTCGGCGTCAGTGGCGACACTGAGACCACGGGGCAACTTGGCTACGACTACTACGGCAACAAGTACGACTGGACCGGTTACGGCAATCGGGACACGCCGTCGGCTCTCAATGATTTCTTCGCCAGTCGCCAGACTCTCAGCTCAGGTGCCGTGGACGCCGGCGCCATTGCCAGCCAGTTCGTCAGTCGAAGCAATGGGCTGGTTCAGCAGGTGAATGAGATACCAGCGAACTTTTCGGGTTCGCTCACCGGTGGCAACACCTGGCAGTTCGACAACTCCGAACTCGGGGTCATCGCGACGGCTGGGTACAACAACGACTGGCGTACGCGAGACAATACCGAACAGACGCCGGCCAGCTTCGATCTGTCCGTTCTCGACCACGACTATCGGACCGTCTCGACGGAAAACCATATCGTTGCAAATGCACTGCTCGGTCTCGGATACGAGTTCGGCGAAGGAAACACGCTGCGCTGGACGAACCTCTACATCCACGACACGCTGAAGCGCACGAGTCTGTCGGAGGGCGAGCAGAACAGCCAGGCGCTCGGTCAGGACTTCAACGAGCAGACGACAGCCTGGTACGAACGCGAACTGCTGAGCACCCAGCTGACCGGCGGATTCGAGTTCGACCCGGTCACGATAGGTACACGGGCTTCCTACTCGAAATCGAAGAGAGAGGCGCCGTATGAGCTGGGCATCGGCTACGTGCGGACCAATCAGCCTGCAAGTCCGTATGGCGAGTACTTCATCAACCGTCTCGACAATGGCCAGACGGGTTTCGCGGAGATCGCGTTCTCGCATCTCGAAGAAGACCTGTGGTCGGCTGGAGTGGATGTGACCACTCAGCTCATGGCGCGAATGTCGCTGTCGGCGGGCCTCGACATTACGGACACGCAACGAGACTCCACACGGCGGGCATTCCAGATCGTGGCGCCCTCCAGCTTCCCGAGCGGAGTAGCGATGCTGCAGCCCGACCTGTTGTTGAGCCCGGGGATCATCGATTTCTACAACATCGGCCTGGTGGAGACGACCGAGACAGATCCGGCATTTGCAGCTGAGCTTCGTACGCAGGCCGCATACGCGCAGCTCCAGGCGGAAGTAGTCACGGACCTGGAGCTCAGCATCGGTGCTCGCTACGAGCAGGGCGAGCAGGACGTTCGTCCGCTTCAGGTGTTTGACGTGCTGACGAACTCAGGCGCTTCGACGCATCTCGAGAATGACTACGTGCTTCCGGCGGCGACGCTGACCTACAGGTTTCGGGACAACATGCAGCTGCGATTCCATGCGTCGCAGACGGTTGCGCGGCCACAGTTTCGCGAGCTGATGTTCCAGCGGTACTACGACCCAGAAACCAACCGGACCTATCGCGGCAACCCGCTGTTGACGGACAGTGAGTTCATCAATGCGGAGTTGCGTTACGAGTGGTACTTCGCGCCTGAGCAGCGCTTCTCGGTGGCCGGGTTCTACAAGGACATCGACCAGCCGATCGAGACGTTCACCGGCTTCAACGACAACACGACAGAGACCAGCTTCGCGAACGCGCCGCAAGCCGTGCTCTATGGCGTCGAGATGGAAGCGCAGAAGTACTTTCCGCTCGAAAGATTCGGCGACGGCTTCTTCGGCTCGCGCCGGGCGGTGCTGATCGGCAACTACACCTACACGAACTCGCAGATCAACGTCGAGCCGGGCGACACGGTGAGCGTGTACGGCACCGCGACGCAGCCCGCGAGCAACTTCTTCGTCGATGGCTCGCCGATGACGGGGCAGTCAGACCACATCGTGAACCTGCAGTTCGGGCTGGAGGGCCAGGGTCGACTGTCCCAGCAGACAATCCTGTTCTCCTATGCGAGCGATCGCGTGACGAGCCGCGGGCCGTCAGGCATGCCGGACTTTTACGAGTCGACAGGCCTGCGAGTCGATATCGTGCTTCGCGAGGCCTTGCAGCTGTTCGACACGGACATGGAGTTCAAGCTGGAGGCGCGCAATATTCTTGGCGAAGGCTACGAAGAGTTCCAGGAGCGCGGCGGAAACACGGTTTACTACAATCGTTACGACATTGGCACGACGATCGCTGCATCTGTGACCGTGGCTTTCTGACCCCAAGCGGCGTCACCATGGACGGTGACGCGATCGTTCCGGTGGGAATCTCCGGACGTCAGATGCGGATAAGTACGGCAACAGGCGTCCGGCGCGAGAACCTCAGAGCCCGGGGCAACCAGGTTTGTTAGCGCTCCCATTTTCTGTCACTCTTGATGCCATGGAGAACAGAATGAGAGTGGGTAGCACGGTGGCGTGGGCAGCGCTTCTGCTGACGGGGGCGGCCAACCCGATAGGTGCGGCCAGCGACCTCCAGCCAGGCGCGAACCCCATCATCCGCGACAAGTTCACGGCCGATCCCGCACCGCTGGTCATCGGCGACACGCTCTACCTGTATGTCGGTCATGACGAGGCCCAGCGGGACGAGATGTTCAACATGCGCGAATGGCTGGTTTACTCCACCAGGGACATGAAGAACTGGACGGATCACGGGCCCATCCTGAAAGTCGCTGATTTCAAGTGGGCCCAGAAGGATGCATGGGCGTCCCAGGCCATCCACAAGAATGGAAAGTACTGGTTCTACGCCGCGGTCGAGCACGACAAGACGCATCCGGGCAAAGCGATAGCGGTGGCGGTTTCCGACACGCCCACGGGGCCTTTCAGAGATGCCAAGGGCTCCGCGCTGATCACCAACGAGATGACGCCGAAGGGCACTCATAGCTGGGAGGACATCGACCCCACGGTGTTCACCGACGACGACGGCATCACGTGGATAGCCTGGGGCAATCGCCAGTGCTATATCGCGAAGCTCAAGTCCAACATGATCGAGATCGACGGCCCGATCACAGAAATCACGCCGCCCTTCTTCGAAGAGGGCCCATGGCTGCACAAACGAAACGGGATCTACTACCTGACATACGCTTCGCTCGATCGAGCGACGCAGCGGGACGAGCACATCTCCTACGCGACTGCACCCTCGATCCGGGGTCCCTGGACGCCAAGGGGTTTGCTGACCGGGTCGGGCAAGTACAGTTTCACCATTCACCCCGGCATCGCCGAGTTCCGGGGTCGTTGGTACCTGTTCGTCCATAACGCAGACCTCGTAGTGGGCGACCAGAGCGGAGCCATCGGACGCCGCGCGGTAACCGTGTACCCGCTGTCCTACAACGAAGATGGCACGATGCGGCCGGTAGTGCAGGCCGATGCAGTCGAGTCGAGCGGTCGATGAGAACGGTCGAGCCGATGAAGAGGATGAGGTTCGCGGCCGCTGTCCTTGTGTGTGTCCCGCTGCTGGCAACTTCCGCCGGAGCGCAGGACGATCGCATGACTCCGATCGCTATACCGGCGCAGCCGACCGCTATCCCATTGAACACCGGCACCTTACCGAACGCGTCGGTGCCGGAAAGCTGGCACAGCCAGTACGGCAGCGTCTTCGCCCGCAACGTGACCGAGGCGACGCTGACCCCTTTTTTACCCGATACCGGCAAGGCAATTGGCACGGCAGTCGTGGTCGCGCCTGGAGGCGGCTTCCGCACGCTGTCGATGGAGAATGAGGGCTGGGATGTCGCCCGGGCGCTCGCGGCGCGCGGCGTGGCGGCGTTCGTGCTGAAGTACCGATTGAACCAGACGCCCGCCGGCATGCCCGCTTTTGAGAAGTCGATGGCGGAAATGTGGGCCACCGCGCGTCCGGCGCGTCCACCGCCGGAACAACAGATCGCGAGGCTAGGGCCACAGATCGCCGACGCGCGCGCAGCCTTCGACCTGATTCGTCGCCGCGCGGGCGAGTGGAACGTGAATCCGGACCGAATCGGCATGGTCGGCTTCTCCGCTGGAGCGATGCTGACCCTCGCGACGGCGCTGGCAGGGCAGGACGCGAAGCCGGCATTCATCGCCAACATCTACGGTCCACTCGCTCCGGTAACCGTTCCCGCCGAAGCTCCCCCGCTGTTCGTTGCGCTCGCCGCCGACGATCCACTATTCGCGAATGAAGGTTTTGGCTTGATCGACAGCTGGCGCGCCGCGAAGCGCCCGGTCGAGTTCCACCTCTACGAACAGGGCGGGCACGGGTTCGGCATGTATCCGAAGACGACCACCAGCACCGGCTGGTTCGATGCCTTTGTCCGATGGCTTGAGATGCACGGGTGGTCAAAGAGGGCGGGCTGAGAGTATCTCAACGCACGGGATATGCGGATTGCTGGCACTGGATCGCCGAGCCAACACTAACGGGACGGTTTGCCGGAGTCCGAGATGACTGATCTGCCGTCGGCTGCGTGGCCAGCACTCCCATACAAGGACTGGGCTTCGACCAAGGACACTCTGCACCTGTGGACGCAGGTCGTTGGCAAGATTCGCCTCTCCAGCACTCCCTGGCTGAACCACAGCTGGCATGTGCCCCTCTACGTCTCGGCGCGCGGACTGACTACGTCGCCGATCCCTTCGGGTTCGATCGTTTTCGAGATCAACTTCGACTTCATCGACCAGACGCTGGACATCGTTGCCAGCGACGGCGGGTTGCGCCGGCTACCCCTCGTTGCTCAGAGCATTGCCGACTTCCACCGAACAGTCCTGCAAGCATTGGCGGAGTTGGGGATCGAAGTCCGCATCAGCGATCGGCCCTGCGAGATCGCAGGTGCAATTGCATTCAGTGGAGATCACCAGGCGAGGCCATACGATGCGAGCGCAGCGCTTCGATTCTGGCGTGCGCTCGTGCAGATCGATCGCGTGTTCAAGCAGTTTCGTACGGGTTTCGTCGGCAAGAGCAGTCCGGTGCATTTCTTCTGGGGGAGCTTCGACCTCGCCGTGACCCGATTTTCCGGACGACCCGCACCGAAGTTTCAGGGGAAAGTGCCCGGGCTCGACATCCAAGTAATGCAGGAGGCGTATTCGCACGAAGTCAGCAGCGCTGGATTCTGGCCAGGCGGCAACGGCATCGACTACCCGGCCTTTTATTCCTATGCGTATCCGATATCCGAAGCCTTCCGGCGCTCTACTGTCACACCAGCGGATGCGTTCTTCAGTGAGGCGCTAGGAGAATTTCTGCTGCCTTACGACGCGGTGCGCCGCGCATCGCATCCCGATGCAATCCTGCTCGACTTTCTCCAGTCAACATACGATGCAGCGGCGAAGGCTGCGAACTGGGATCGCGCGGCGTTTGACTGCTCACTCGGGCAATCTGGTGTGCCAATTGCAATGCTCAACGGCTGACCTCACGGCGCCCTGCACTGAATGAGCAGGCACTCGCTGCAGCGGTCGGGCACGCCGAGGAACTGATCATCGATTGGAGTCCGAGCCCCGCAGGACCTGACGGGCGGGATTGCCGGGAGCAGCGATTCACGACACGCCTTTCATTCAGAGAAGGAATGCCATCACCATGGACACCACACAGGCCCGACGCGTCACCGGTCTCTGCGGCGTGCTGATCGGCCTCGGCGTCACACTCTCGATTCCGTTGTACTTCACGCACGCGGGTCCGCCGCCCGTCTGGAACGTCCTGAGCCGCGACCTCATCAACCTCGTGGTGATGGCCCTGTTCATCGTGTTCGTCGCCGGTCTCAGCCACATCCTGCGGCGAGCTGATGCGGCGAGCGAATGGGTCGCGTCCGTCGTGTACGGCGCAGGCATGCTGTTCATCGGCGTGTCACTGATCTCCATCGCGAACGAGGCCGGCGTGGTGTTTGGTGCGCCGGACGGAACGCTCGATCCAACGACAGACGGCCCGCTGGCTGAAGCGAACATTCTGATTCACGGATCCATCAAGCGGATGCTCACGGCGGTGATGTTGTTCGCAGCGGGCTACGCGGTGTTGCGCAGCGATGCACTCCCGCGCTGGGTCGGATGGCTGGCCCACCTCGTCGCGCTCGTCAATCTGGCGTTCGTACCATCACTGTTTTTCGGCCGCGATGTGACGAAGTTCTACAGTGCCCATGGCTGGGGAAACTCAGCACTGGCCGGCTGCCTGATCGGCTACTGGATGCTCGCGGTGGGTATGGTTCTGTTGCGCAAGCCCCGCACCGAAGGTGTCGCTGCCTCCGCTTGAAACGGACGTGACAAAAATGTCCGGCATCGTCGAATCGCTCCACGGTAGTAGCCTGGGATTTGCATATACGGGGAGCTTTCGCCGAGCACTCATCAAGCAGGGTTCTGTTGAAGGCAAGGCGACGCTCCCGATCCGACGCGGGCACCGAACAAAACTAGTCATCAACCCGTAACGCATCACGTGATATCTCTTGACCGCAGCCGTAGAAGTGTCGAAGGCTCTCATGAAGAAGATCCTGTTCATGTGCGTGGCCAATTCGGCTCGCAGCCAGCTTGCAGAGGGGTTGGGGCGCGCCATCCTGAGTGACGTCGCCACTGTGGCGAGCGCAGGCTCTCAACCGGCGAGCCTGAACCCTTACGCTATCGAAGTGATGAAGGAGATTGGGCTCGACATCTCCGGCCAGTACTCGAAGTCCGTCGATGCCTTCAACGTGGATGAGCTGGACCTCGTCATCACCTTGTGCGCCGAGGAGGTCTGTCCAGTGCTGCCTGGAAAAGTCGAACGCCTTCACTGGCCGACGCCGGACCCCGCGACGAAGGATCCGGAGATCACGCGTGATGAGATGCTGGTGCGGTTTCGAACTGCGCGGGATCAGATTCGTTCGAAGATAGAAGAGTTGGCGCGGATGCTCCGCGCGGGGCTCAGGGATTGAGGACGCGCTCCCAGTAGTCTGCGGCAGCGATGTCATCGGCGATAGCGGCGACTACCGTGCGCGCTCGCTCATATCCTCAAGGAACGGATGGATCCGCAACTCTGCTCTATCCGCTGTCGCCTCCTTGGATCGCGTCATTTCGGCAGTTTGAACCGCGCGAGCGTCCATCGGGTCACGTCTTCTTCCCACTCGTCACCGGCAGTAGACGTCAGCGGCAGGGCCAGGTTGGCCACAATCATCCAATCACCCACAGCGGTTGTACTGGCGGGGAACAGCAGTCCCGTCGGCGCGCCGTGCTGGTCGATCGCCAGGAAGGCGCCCGCGCGAACTCGTTCACGCCCCTGCTCGTCGAGTGCGACCACCGTGTCGGCCTGATTCGCAGCGACCCACAACATACCCCGATGAAACATGAGTCCATCGGCGCCGTGCACGCTCTCGGCCAGAACAGTAATCGGTCCACGGGGCAGGGGCATGCGCAGTACCCGGCCGTCACCTGCATTGTTGATGTAGAGGATCGACTCAGCTGCGTTCAGCGCAAGACCATTGGCGCCGAAGGGTAGTGCGCCCGCCGTTCCCAATAGCGGATCTCTCACCAGCGTTTCGACTTCGCAAGGCTTGCATGTCGTTGCGTTGGCAACTCGGTAGATTGCTCCCTGGAACGAATCGGAGACGTAGAGGGTGCCGCTGCGATCGAACTTCAAGCCGTTGATCGCAGGCAACCCTGCCGAGCCGAATCGGACGTCGTCTTTGCTTCCATCGGGATTGGACACGAGCCGTGGGGCAGGAGCAGGGGGCGTCAGTGCCCGAAAACTCGCGATGTCCTCGATCTCGGAGCCCGCATGAAAGCGGCCAGGCACCCGTTGGAGCTTGGATGCACCGAAGTTCAGCACGTAGACGTACCCGTCCCTGAACTCGATTCCCGTCAACGGCGTTGCGCCGAAGCTTCGACGGGAAAGAAGGCGCCCGTCCTCGGAATATCGCAGGAGCTGGTTGTTGCGTTCGTTCTCCGGCATCCGCGCGTCGAAGGTAGCCACGTAGATCTCGCGTGTCTCGGTGTCGCTTGTGATGCTCTCCGGATGGCGCACATCCGCAGGCAGAGACACAAACCGTTCGACGTCGAGCCGGAGTGGGCCAGCGGCGTGCGCCTGTGTGGTCGTGAGCGCGATCGCCAGTAAGAGAGTGCATGTTGTTCGTGTCACGATTGTTTCCCCGCACCGTGCAGACTGCAGAATGCACGCACGAGCGCGCCCTGCCAGAGGTCAGGATCGTGGCCCATCCAGCGCGCTTGCGTGAGTAGTTGGTCGGCGCCAATCATTTGCCAATCGGTGCCCGTACAGATTGGACGTGCGTGCGGTTCGGGGGGGCTGTGGGACGATTGGCCGCGATCGCTCGCAGTGATGAGCGCATCAGATTGCTTCATGCCCGGAAGAAACGCGTTGACCGGGGCTCAGCGATGGTTTGTAGTTCGCATCCCCATGCCTAACACCTCCGTTGCATTGAAGACTGTCTTGATGGCGGTGTCCGCCGCGTCCGTCCCGACTGCCGGGGCGCAGACGCAGGTGCATGCTCCCGGTTCCGATGTTCTGGAGTCCATCATCGTTACCGCCGGCAAGCACCGCGAGAGGCTCCAGGATCTTCCAGCATCGATCTGGGTCGCGACGGAGGAGAATCTTTCGCGCAGCGAGGTTCGCGATTTCGATGATCTGGTACGCATAGCGCCATCGCTGACGATCACCAAGACCACCCAGCCGGCGAACAACAGCATCAATATCCGTGGCGTGGGGACCTATGCGTTCTCCATCGCGACGAAACCCAGCGTTTCCGTCATCGTCGATGACGTTCTCCAGTCCTTTCAGGCACAGGCGTTTCAGGCGCTCGCTGACGTTTCTCAGGTCGAGATCCTGCGAGGTCCGCAGAGCACGCTTTTCGGAACTTCGGCCACGGCGGGTGTGATCAACATCACCACGAACTCCCCCGGCCCGGTGTTCGAGGCTGGCGGCAAGGCCATGGCGACCGATGATGGTGAAAGCCGTCTCAGCGGCTTTCTGTCAGGCCCGATGACCGACGAGCTGAGCGCTCGTTTGTTCGTGGGTGCTGTCTCTGATCGCGGCAACCTCTACAACACTTTCACGCGAAACTGGGTCAACGGTCATCGCGATGTCTTCGCACATGCAAAGCTTCTTTGGGAGCCCTCTGAGCCCTGGGCTGTCGCACTGTCCGCGCACTGGAGTGACACGGAAGCTTCCTGCTGCACGTGGGCGTCTCAATCTGTCAGTCCCGGCGTCACCTTCGGCAGGTTCCAGGGCTATCGGGCTCCTCAGGCTGCCGTGCTGAACGGCATTACGCCGGGTCCAGACAATCGACTCATTTCGGCGGACGTCGATCCTCGTGGGGACTCGGTCGATTACGGTGGGAGCGTGAAGGTGGAGCGACGCATCGGCGAACTCTCGCTGCTTTCAATCACCGCGTTGAACCGGTACCAACTCGAGGACAGGCAGGATACCGATGGCACAGCCTTCAACTGGGGACCCGGAGGAGCGGGGATTTCTGGCGCCATCCCCGGAGGGTCCGCGAACGGCGGATGGTTCCAGGTCGACTCCATCAGCGAAGAATTGCGGCTTGTATCGCCGCAGGATGATCGCTTGCGGTTCCTCGCCGCACTCTATTTCAATCAGACAGACTCGGAACGCTCGTTCGTTCGCGGTTCCAATGCGCTGACGCAGTACGGAACACTGACGACGGTACCTGCGACAGGCTCGGCATACTCGACCTACCTTGCAAGCGCCCGTGCCACGAACTACGCACTGTTCGGATCCGCCTCGTTCGACGTGACGACTCGTTTCGGCATCGTTGCCGGCATGCGGGTCAATCACGAGGAGCTGAGCTACTCGCTGATCGATCGCTTCAATCAGGTCACGTTCGGTGTTCCCGACTGCTCGACGTCGACGCCCAGCGGCTTGGCGGTGTCAACGTGCGATGACTTCGATTCGTTCGCAGGCAAGCTGGCGGTGACCTATGAAGTCACGCCCGCTGTGATGCTCTTCGCGGGCTATGACCGGGGGTACAAGGGTGCAGCCTACGACCTGACCAGCACCTACACGATGCGCTCTCCCGTTACGGCGCCAGGCCCCTATCAGGGCTTTCCCATTGGGGATGCGGTGGCAGCGCAGCAGCCGATTGCGCCTGAAACTGTCGATGCCTATCAGTTCGGCTTGAAGGGGCAGGTGGATCGTCGCCTGTACTGGAGTCTGACGCTGTTTGACCAGGTGTTTCATGACTTTCAGGCTCAGAGTCGCGACGAGCTCACGCAGCAGAACATTCTCAACAGCATCGAACAGGCAACGACGCGTGGCGTCGAGATCGAGGTGACGGCATCGCTGGGAGAGCAGCTGTCACTGAGTGCCAGCGGAAGCTACAACGACGCCACAATCGACGAGTTTCCTGATGCACCGTGTTTCTCCAGCCAGACGTCGGACCTGGGCTGTGTCGCCGGAAAGCAGGATCTTTCCGGGCGGCCATTGCCGAATGCACCCAAGTGGAAATTCAGTCTCGATGGACAATTCGAGCAACCCCTCGTCAACGACTACACGGCCTTTGCGACCGCGAGCTGGCACTGGCAATCGAGCATCATGCATAGCCTGCTGCAGGATCCGATGTCGGTGCAGGACTCGTACGGACTTCTCAATCTCGCCGTCGGGATCGAGACCAGCCGTTGGAGATTGAAGGCGTTCTGCGTCAACGTGCTCGATCAGAATTATTCCCTGACCGGGGGCCGCGATGGGAGCTGGAATATCAACCCATACGGTGCCTCCGCCGCACCGACAAGTGACGCTACACGTTGGACACCGGGAAGTGACAGCGCGCGGTATCTGGGTCTCGAGCTCAGCGTCCGCTACTAGCTCGGATCAGAGGTCGATGATTCCGCGCTTCGCGGAAAGGGTCACTGCCTGGGTCCGGTCACTGACGTCGAGCTTGCTGAATATGCTCTTCAGATGCCCCTTGACGGTGTCTTCCGAGATGGACAACACCCGCGCGATCTCCTTGTTGGCATGGCCGGTTGCGACGAGCTTGAGCACGCTGATCTCGCGCTCGGTGAGGCTGTCTTCGCCAGCGTGCTGAGCGATTTGCTGCGCGATTTCCGCCGGGATGTGCTTGCGCCCTGCATGGACAGTGCGAATCGCGTCCAGCAGCTCCTTGCGCAACGTGCCCTTAAGAAGGTATCCGACCGCACCCGCTCTCAGTGCGCGTAGCGCCAGCACGTCTCCCGCATAGGTCGTGAGAACGATGATCCGCGCCGCAGGAAACTCTGCACGGATTCTGATGATTGCGTCGACGCCGTTGAGATTGGGCATTTGCAGATCCATCAGCGTCACATCCGGCTTCAACTGGCGGAATGCGTCGACCGCTTGTGCTCCATCCTCCGCCTCACCGACCAGCACCATGTCGGCGCGTGGTTGTACCACCGCGGCGATGCCCTCCCTGAGCATGGGATGATCGTCCACCGTCAGCACGCGAATGAGATCGGTGCTGATCCTGGGTTCCTCATCATTCGTCTGATGCATGCAGCGTCCCTCTGTCCGCACGCGCCAGTCGCTTGGCATAAGCGACTGATGCCGGCACGACGATCTCAACTTCTGTGCCCGCATTGCGGCGGCTGGAAATGTGCAGCGTTGCCCGGACCTTCTGTGCGCGTTCGCGCATGCCCGCGAGGCCGAAATGGCCTTGCCGGCCATGGGCGATCACTGCCGCGTCGATGCCGATTCCGTCGTCGCGGATTCGTACATCGAGACTGCGTCGGCGATACACGATGTCGATGTCGATACTCTTTGCCCTTGAATGTCTGAACGCGTTGGTGAGCACCTCATTGCAGATGGCAACCAACTCGTCGTTCACGACGGGATGGAGCATGCGCACTGTACCCTCGATGACGACGCGCACTTCGGCATCTGACCCAGTGGAGAGTTCCTGAGCACGCTTCTGCAGCGCGTTGGGCAAGCTCTCTGCGATCTCCGCACCCCGCAGGTTGCGTACGCGATCGCGTCCTTCGGCGAGGACTTCATCGCCACGTGTCATCGCCTCTTCAATGAGTCTGAACGCCGGCTGGTCGGGAGCAATTCTGTTGGCGACGGATTGAAAGCGCAGCATCAGTCCCTGGAATCCCTGCAACAACGTGTCATGCAGCTCCCGGGCGATTCGCTCGCGCTCAGCCATGCGTGCCTCGAGCTGAAACCGCATACGGGTCGAGACCTGTGTCAGCCGTGCCCGATAGAGCATCGTCAACAGGGCAGCGATGCCTGCGATGCAAAGGACCAGAAAGGTTTTTGTCTGCACGAACGTCGGCGGGATCGTGAAGATCAGCGTTGCGCCCTCGTTATTCCAGACGCCATCACTGTTCGCCGCTATGACCTGGAACTGATGCTGGCCTGGTCCAAGCTGCGTATAGAATGCCTGCCGCCGGTTGCCCGCATCCACCCAGTCCTCATCGACACCGTCCAACCTGTATCGAAACTGCACACGTTCGGGAATCGAAAGGCTTAGCGCCGTGTAGTTGATCTCGACGTTGCGTGTCCCGGCAGCAAGTGACAGTGCCCGCCGTGCGTCATGTTCATGTCCGGCGGTGGAGAGCGACTGGATGTCGACGGGAGGGGGCAGGGGGTTGCGGTAGAGATTCGTGGGGTCGATCCACGCAAGTCCTTCACCGGTGGTGAACCAAACGCGCCCATCCGGGCCGGTGGCGACGGTGCTGCCGTACACGGCTCCATACGGTGCTCCGGGCAGGCCGTCGCGAGAGTCGATCAGGTCATATTGCAACGCCTTCGCATCCGATTTCAGCAGCGCGGAGAGTAGGTTGTCGCGGTCCATGCGCAGCACGCCAGCTTGCGTGAAGACCCAGGTGCTGCCGTCCTTGCTTTCGGCGATCCCCGTAACCACGTTGAGAACCGGCTCCTCAAGGGCGCTCAGCGAATGAAATTTCTTGCCGTCAAAGAACGACATGCCACCCTCGCCCCCGAAGATGAGGCCATGGGCGTACGGATGAATCAGGGTGATATCTCCGATCTTTATTTCGCGGTCAGAGAAGTCCTCAATCGAGTTGCCGTGCAGGCGGAACAGGGTTCCCCCTGAGTAGCGCGCCCACACAGCGCCGTCCGGAGTGGCGATCAGTACTGCCGTGGCGGCGTACTTCGAACGGATGTCGACCGACTCCCAGGTGTTATCGCTGCGCCGACGGAACACCCCCTTGTAGAACGCGGATATCCACAACTCGCCGTTGTTATCCATCACGGCTGAGTAGATGAAATCCCCGTTGACGCCCTCGGGCAATGTCACCGGCGGACGGAGATTCTTGCCCGCAAGTTGCTGCACCCCTTTGCTCGTCACGACAAGCAGCGATCCGGTGGTCTCATTCGCATGCATCGTACGCAGGCGACCAATGTTCGGTATCAACAGCTCCGGAGCTTGGTGCGGCAGCACGCGATACAGGGACTCGGTGCCGTCGGTGGCGCGGCTCGCCGTGTTTGACCAGCCAGTGTATGCGTAGAGCACATTCTGCGTTCGTTGCACGAATCGGGCCCTGAATCCGGCTGGAACACGCGACTCGTGGACAACGTTTGCGGGGCGAAACCGGTCGAGGCCGAGACTGGTGCCGACCCAGATACTACCTTCGCGATCTTCGAAGAACGTGCGCACCAGATTCGACGAGAGCCCGTCGCTGTCTCTGAACTTATCGAGACGCCCCTGAGGGTGCTCATCCGACGCGGCCGGCTTTGTGAGAATCCTGCAGATGCCACCGTCCACCAGGCTCGCGCACCAGAGCGTACCGTCTCGATCCAGAAGCATCGGCGCCTGCAGAGTATCGGCCACGCGGACACCGACAAGACTCGGCGGCGGCGGCACGGGAATATCCCGGTCCAGATCGGGCAGCGCATACAACCGATGTGCGGTTGTATCGGTCGTCCAGAGCCTTCCATCGGGCGTGTTCATGAACGCTTCCGGACCGCCGGCATAACCTTGCGCGAGCAGGAACCGCGATTGGCCCCGCGGCAGGTAGTAGAGTCCGAGTCGATTCTTCGACCAGACTGTCCCGTCACGGCCGATACCGAATGACCAGACGCCTCCTGGGGTCTGACCCAGGGCAGAACCCCAGTCGCTCTCCATTGCCTCCCACTTCTGTCCATCAAATCTGAACATGGTGTCAGGTGTCGCCGCCCAGACTGTCTGATCCGGCGCCACGATGATCTGCACGACGCGAGTGGTGGTGTCGGCTTGCAGCGGATAATTGGTGACCACGCCATTGTGCAGATACGAAATGAGCCCGACAGGACGCTCGTATCCGATCCATAGTCCGCCCGAAGGGGTGGTCACGAGAGTGTGGATACTCGGACTGGGGAGCAGGTCAGCGGCGTATCTCTCCACATGCACGCCATCAAACCGATACAGCCCGTTGACCGAACCCAGAAACATGTAGCCTTCCTGGGACTGCGCGATAGCGAGGATATCTGCGGGCATTCCATCGGCCACAGTCCAGGAAGTATGGTGAAACTGCGCGATGGTGCGTGTCGGATCCAGAGCCCATACGTGAGAGCAGATGAGCAATGCAGCCGCGCTCGCGATAAGTCGGTTCATGGTTCGGCGAGGGCGTGGCCCGCGGTCGTTAGAATTTCATGCCGCCATCGGGCAGATCATCCTGCATTCTGCCTCAGTGGGGATGCGGAACACATCCCCGAAAGAGGGGGTACGGAACACGGCGTTAGAGGCGCGCTTCCAGATCCTCGCTGCATTAAAAGCTGTGGGTGACTTACTCGTTCTCAGAACACCCGGCAGGAGTTGCGGGCGCAGCTTTATTGTTGCTTCGTGTCGCGGCCGCATCGTGCATCGCTAGCGTCTGCTATCTGGCGATTCAAGGCGCGCACAGTCGCTGGATGGTAGTCGCCCTTGCATTGTTCATTGTGCTGCTGCTGCTGGGACTGGGCACTCGCGTTGTTGCGCTTGCCGGCGCGGCGATCACTGGAGGGATTGGGCTGACACAGCACGATTGGAGCAGCGCGCTCATCGCGATCCATGCCATCAATATGATCGCGATCTGCCTGCTGGGTGCCGGTGCCTATTCAATTGATGCTTATCTTTTCGGTCGGCGCGTGATCCATTTTGATTCTTAGCCGATGCTCATGGACCACTGGCTTTTCCCGAGGTCACGTCCCGCCCGTCAGCGTCACTCTGATCGAAAGAGATTCTGGGAAGTGTCCGGACGGTGCCGGCGGATCGAATGGTGGCCAGGGTGGGACTCGCATTGCTTGAGAAAAGGCTTGAAAGACAGAGGTTTGCGACACCCTGATCTGGACGGACCCCTGACCGCCGATCGGCTATTTCCTACTGACGCTCCATCACGTTGTCTCTGCCGGGCGCGTAAATTTCACTTTATAGATCAGGCACATAGTTGGCGCGCGAACGTGGCCCGTTGGTGGCGCTCGAGAAAGAAGGTGTGTACGCGAGCAGGTACCTATGCGGACCGTTGGTTCGCTGACCAGGGAACTGCCCGGTGACTGTCACTGAAGGTGGCGAAGTTTCGCGCTCCGTGCCTGTCTCCGCCAATGCGCAGCGCGTTCAGGCGCAAGAACAATCGCTCTACTTGGGTGCTTCGGCTTTCTCCACGCAATGCCCACGCGCAGAAATGCTCGCAATTGTTCGAGAGTATCCGATAGTCGTGTTCACCAAGCCGGGATCGCGCACGTGCGATGACTTCGTCCGTGGCGAAGCAACGGGCCTCGGGGAGAACGAAGACACCGCGGCCTTGCGCGAATTCCTGGAGTGACTCTTCGACGATTCGTCGACGCGCCGGTCCGCGGACGAAGCCGGCGTAGTGAATGACGCGACCCTGGCCCAAGTAGAGGCCGTGGTGGGTGTAAAGGCGGCGCGGCGTAATGAGGTGCGACGCGGGCGCGAGATGCTCAGCGCTGAGTAGCGGCAACTCGGTGGTGACGTCGCTCCGGCTTCGCATGGAACGAACGATAGGAACAGCCGTGGTTCGCGTTCAGTGCACATTGGTATCGATCGATACGTTCGGATACACGAGATCCGCCGTGACCGTTCCTTCTATCGCCGCAGCTCGACGGCAAGGATGAGTTCGACGATGACACACACACCGGCTGGAAGGCTGAGCACGCCATACACCATTCGAGTGGCGGCCTTGTCCGTTCCAAACACGTCCGCGAGCAGCTCTGACACCGCATCGGCGACTTTCGGATGCGCGCGGAAGTCCTCCGTGGTGGCAAGGGACACTGCGAGTCGCACTACCCGTGCAACCTTGTCCAGCGAACCGAGGTAACTCCGCGCCAAAGCCAGCGCGTTCAATCCAGCGAGCCGGGCAGCGCTTCTCGCGTCTTCAATCGTGACTCCGTCGCCGATGCGTCCCAGGTACTGGGGTGCGCCACCTTCGATTGGCAGTGCTCCGCTCAGGAACAGCAAGTCTCCGGCCTGCACCGCCTCAACGTAAGCGCCAAGGGGCTTTGGCGGTGCAGGCAGAACGATTCCCAACTGTTGCAATCGTTGTTCGGCGGACACGCGGTCACCACTTGCCGATATGAGAGCCGCCGTTGACGTGTAGCAGCTCTCCAGTGACCTGATCGGCCTCCGTGAGGTACAGCACGGCGTCGGCAATGTCCTCCGCGGAGCCAATCTGTCCAATGGGAGATAGTGTGCGCAGGAAGTCTTGCGGCACACGTTCCAGCAGCGGCGTAGCGACGACGCCTGGTGCCACTGCGTTGAGCCGAATACCCTGCTTTGCGTACTCCAGCGCGAGACTTCGTGTGATGGCGTTGAGCCCGCCCTTCGTTATCATCGCGACCGAGGCGGGTAGGGCCGCGAGCGGGTGCTCGGCGATAGATGCCGTCACGGTCACCACACTGCCGCCTTTCTGCCGAGCCAGCAGCTCCGTTATGAAGCGCTGCGTGATGTGGAGGAAACCCTCGAGATTGGTAGAGGAGAGCGCGCGGAAGTCGTCGGGTGTGTACTCGACGAATGGCTTCGAGATGAAGATACCCGCGTTGTTCACAAGCGCGTCGAACGAGCCGAAGCGCTTCAACGCGGTTTCCGCGATCCTGTCGGTTGTAGCCGGTAGGGCGATGTCTCCGTCCACTAGTGCCAGATGGTCCGAGCGATTGAGCTCGTTCTTCTGGGTGATGTGTCGGGAAGTGGCCACCACGTTGTAGCCGCGCTCCAGGAATAGGTTGGCCGTTGCAGCTCCGATTCCCTGGGAAGCACCCGTCACGATGACTGTCTTGCGTTCGCTGGCCATGGGATCTCCATCTGTCTGCGCTCCGGGGCGTGGAGCGCATGGATTCCAGCAGGCGCACGTTCCGACGCCGATTGCACGAAGGTGTCGAGCAATACCTTCGTCTATGCGCGCACAAGACGGCAGTCGCAATCCTGGGAAGCAGTTTGAAGCTGGATATGACCAATACCATCGGGCAATGGTGCGTGCTGCGCATGATGCTGTGTCCTCTCCGCCTGGAGGCACGCCATGCACGAAGTACTCTCAAAGCCCGCGCATCAACCCGGTCAGGAACGCTTCCGCGTGATCCGTTCGGAAGACATCGACTGGAAGCCGTTTCCCGCGTTTCCGGTGCAGGCACGTCTCGCGATACTTGTTGGCGATCCTGTCGCATCGGCACCGTACGTGATCCGCGTGCGGCTGCCGCCAGGCGTGAAGATGATGCCGCACCGACACATTGAGGACCGCATCTACACAGTAATTGCGGGCGTCTTCTACATCGGCATTGGAGAGGTATTTGACGAAAGAAAGCTGACGGCTCATGCGCCTGGGAGTGTGATCGTACTGCCTGCCGGCACCGCTCATTTTCACTGGTCCCGATCAGGTGAGTACATCACGCAGGTGACCGCCATGGGGCCTCTCGGTCTCGAGTATGTCGACGCGTCACATGATCCTCGATCACAGGTCGACTGACGAGTCATCGATAGCTCTTCGTTGCGCCCACGTGTGCCGACACCTTCGTGTTCTCGAAGACTGTGCTCGGGTCTGCTGCGATGAATGCGAGCTGGGCATTCCGTACAACATGGCTCAAACACCGACGATGACCGTCGGCGGGGCCGCACCGTTTTGCGCTACCAAGCTGTGGCGCCTCCGTCGACCAGGTAGTTGGTTCCGGTGATGTACGACGCGCGATCGGATGCGAGGAAGACCGCTAGTTCCGCGATCTCATCCGGTCTCCCGAAACGTTTGAGTAGCGTCTTCTGTGTAATCGCCTCCCGCGCGGCTTGGTTGCTGCCCAGGTCGCGGTCGCTGGCCGGAGTGAGGATCGGTCCAGGACTGATGGCCACTGCGCGGATGCCGTGGCTGGCCCCCTCGAGCGCAAATTGCCGCGTCATTGCGATGACTCCGGCCTTGGCAGCGACATGGCCGACCATCGGCGGCGTTGCTCCTGCGATGACGCCGGCCATCGATGCGACGTTGATGATGACACCGCCCCCTCGGCGCACGAGATGTGGCCATGCGAACTTTGATACGAAGAAGGGGATGTCCAGTTCCCCTGCAATCGTTGCGCGCCATCTGTCGATGGGGAAGTCAGCAGCGGCGCCGAAATACTGGATGGCCGCGTTGTTGTAGACCACGTCGAGCCCCGCATGGACGGCAACCGCAGCTTCGACCATCTCGCGCGCCTGGTCGGGGTTGGTGAGATCGATCGGCGCGATGCTGGTCATCGTCCCGCCAGCGTGCCGAACAAGTTCGACTGTTTCTGCATTGGCTTCGGCGTGAATGTCGCAGCCAATCACCCTCGCGCCTTCGCGCGCAAAGATCTGAGCGGCGACCCGACCAATGCCGCCTCCAGTGCCGGTGATGAGAACGATCTTGCTGTCGAGAATGCCCATGGTGGTCCCCAGATCGGAAAGCTGCAGGAATGCCAGATGCATCGTGGGCAAGCCATCATCCAAAGGTGTCGCTGGCGCAGCGCGGGCGATCAGCGACTCAGCAATACCATCGTCCAATCGATCAACGCCGTGCTCACCTGTGGAATGCGATCGCGCAGCAGATCCAAACGAGTCCTTGCAGGCAGAGGCGCGATCATGAACAGGCTACTGGCGGATGTTATCGAGGCCCACGGTGGAATGGCTCGCTGGTCGAGCTACAGCACGGTCGAGGCCACGATCGTGAGCGGCGGCGGATTCTTTGCGTTGAAGGGCATCATCCAGGATGCGGCGCCACGGCGGATAAGGATCTGGCTGCACGAGGAACGAGTGGAGCTGTTGCCTTACGGAGCGGCGGACCAGCGCAGTGCGTTCACGCCCGAGCGTGTGGCCGTCGAGAAGCTCGATGGTGCCGTGATTGCGGAACGCCTGGCGCCAAGGGATTCGTTCGCAGGCCATCAGATGCATACGCCGTGGGACCCGTTGCACCGTGCGTACTTCAATGGCGAAGCGCTGTGGACCTACATGACCACGCCATTCCTTCTCGCAATGGACGGAGTGAGCGTGGAGGAGGCCGCGCCATGGCGGGAAGGGGAAGAGACGTGGAGAGTCCTGCGCGCCCGCTTTCCGGGCTCGCTCGAGACGCACAGTCTCGTGCAGGATTTCTACTTCGGGCCCGACATGCTGCTACGTCGGCATGACTACAGCGTGAACATAGCCGGCGGATTCGCAGCGGCTCAACTCACATCGGACTACGCGGAGGCTGATGGAATGCGCCTTCCGACACGGCGCCGGGCGCACACGCGCGGACCCGATGGCCAACCCGTGAAGGAGATGCTGATGGTGTGGATCGACATCAGTGCGGTTCGCTTTGCATAGCGACTGGACCGACGCTGCACGTATACCATCGTGCAATCGATTCGACGGTCATGCTTTGTTGTGATGCGTGCTCTCGCAGCAAGCATCTCAGGAGACAGACATGAGCCGCGCTGAAACATCGAAGCCAGATTCGGTCGCGCCCTCCACGGCGTCGACGTTGGCCATGAAGCTCGAAGTTGTCGTTCTGCCGGTGTCAGATCCCGAGCGCGCAAAGCGGTTCTACAGCAGTCTCGGGTGGCGGCTCGATGCCGATTTCACCGTTGGCGCGGATTTCCGGGTCATCCAGTTCACTCCACCAGGCTCGCAATGCTCCATCCATTTGGGTAAGGGCTTGACGTCGGCCGTGCCGGGCTCAGCTCACGAATATCTGGTCGTGTCCGACATCGAGGCGGCGCGTGCGGTGCTCACGAAGGCAGGTGTCGCCGTAAGCGATGTGATCCATCGCGAGGGCCCCGGAGCACCAGCACTGCGGGGTCGTGACCCACAGCGGCGCAGCTACGTCTCATTCGCCTCGTTCAGCGATCCTGACGGCAACACATGGTTGCTGCAGGAGATCACCGCCCGGTTGCCCGGTCGTGTCGATGCAGACGAGGCGAAGTTCGCGTCAGCTGTGGAGCTCGCGGGCGCGCTGCGTCGAGCCGAGTTGGCGCACACCGAACATGAAAAGCGAACCGGAGAGCGGGACGCTGACTGGTACGCGTGGTACGCGCAGTACATGTTCGCAGAGCAGGGCGGGAAACCGCTGCCGACGTAAGCGATCAGGGCTGATGGTGTGGGACGCATCGCTGCCCCTGTCCCAAGTACCTTCGTATTGATCGATACCTTCGTCTGATCGATGTGCATCCAGAGGCTCGTGAGACTGCAGTGCGTTTTCACAAGCCAACGGAGACAACGATGATGAACAGATTCACGAGGATATTCGCTGCGATCGCGGCGGGCACATTGGTCGAAGCTGTTGCGCTTGCCCAAGGTGCAGCATCGCTCGTCGTGCCCGTCGATCGCGAGCCTGCGCCCATGCTGATCGTCGAGCCGCCGCTTCCGGGCCAGCTCGCGAACGGCGTGGCCTACATCCCGTACCGCGTCGAGAACTTGCGCATCATGCCCGTCGGAGGACCTGCGGCAAAAAGTCTCTCTCCCCGCGTTGGTCACCTGCACATCACCGTCGACGATCTGCCCTGGGCCTGGGCCGACTATGGGCAGAGCGACACCATCATCCTGATCAACTTGCCGCGCGGCCAGCACAAGGTGCGAATCGAGGTGGTGGATCCGGAGGGCGGCCTGCTCACGTCGAAGACAGTGACTTTCGAATCGCCGGGGAAGGCCGGCAAGTAGCTCCAACACGTTCAGCAACAGAGGAACAGACCATGAAGCGCAAGAGCAAGCTTACGATCGCGATTGCATCGACCGTGCTCATTCTCGGCGGCGCGGCGGCGTACGCGCAGGAAAAATACTCGCTGAAGTCGCCGAGCGGCATTGCGTTCTCCGACTTCAAAGGATACGAGGACTGGGCGGTGGTCTCATCCGCCAGGACTGACGAGGTTCTCAAGGTGATCGTCGCCAACCCGGAGATGATCAAGGCGTACAAGGAAGGCATCCCCGGCAACGGCAAGCCGTTCCCCGAAGGCGCCAAGATCGCGAAGCTTCAGTGGAAGCCGAAGAAGAGCACGGAGGCACCCTTCGTCGTCGATGTGCCGGATACATTCTCGCAGGCCTTCCTCATGGAGAAGGACAGCAAGCGATTCCCCAAGAGCGGCGGATGGGGCTATGCACTGTTCAACTACGACCCCAAGACCGACAAGTTCAGCGTGGATCCGACCGGCGTGGTCGATTGCGGAAACGCTTGTCATACCGCGGTGAAGGCGAAGGACTTCATCTTCCATCCGTATCAGAAGCGCTGAGATCGTGCGCAGCGACGGGCAGTTCGAGGAAAGGCGTGTTCGCAGGCGTGCCTTTCGAGTGTTGTGCCGTCGCTGCGCGTTCTCGCCGTCTACCGGAGTGCTCATCATGAGTCCCGAGATGAATTCGTCATCGCTCCATTCCGATGCCGCAGTGATTGAGTACGGCATGTCGTCGGCAGTCGCGATTCGGGAATTGCCTCGCAGTGAGCGGCCGCTGGGCGGCCTGGCTTCCTGGAGAGCGACGCGGGTGCGCGCCTACATCGAGGCGCACCTGGCGCAGCGAATGAGCATGGAGCTGCTGGCGAGCGTTGCTCTCATGAGCCAGAGCCACTTCTGCCGAAGCTTCAAGCAGTCCCATGGCCTGACCGTCCACGGCTATGTCATGGCGAGGCGAATGCAACGGGCGAAGCACCTCATGTTGACCACGAAGGCGTCGTTGGCGGAAATTGCGACAGCTTGCGGCATGAGCGACCAATCGCATCTAACCCGGATGTTCAGTCGGTCGCTACATGAATCTCCGTCGGCGTGGCGCAGGCGCAATCGTGCGATGAGCGAACGACCGGACGTGCGAACGCTGAGTCATGGTGTGCAGCATGGAGCGGGAAGCTGAGCCATGTCCAACTGTCGCGCTCCTCTTACCGGTGTTGTTCCGCCGATCTGCGACGCCGAAGCTGGTGAGCCGTGGTCGATCGCACCGGAAACGGTGCGCAGGCAGTTCGTCCGGGATCCAAGTGCGATTTCGTCGGGCTCCGGCCCGATGTCAGCCGGGTTCGCCGATCGCAGCAAGAATGTCATCCGTCGTGACGATCGCGCTGGCGTAGCTAGGCAGGTTGACGTCGAGCGCCGCACTCATCTCTCTGTCTGAATAGTCGGCTGTAGCATCCCTGGCGACGACCACGTCATACCCCAGCTCGGCTGCAAACCGGACCGTTGCTTCCACGCAGGTATGTGCCACGAGCCCGGTGACGATGAGCTTCTGGATTCCCTGGCGCTTGAGTTGCAGATCGAGATCCGTGTTGGCGAAGCCGCTCGAGCACCAGTGCTCCTCGACGACGGTGTCGCCGGGTAACGGTGCAAACTCGCTACGGATCTCACCGCCCCAGGTTCCGTACTCGAAGGATTTGCGCCGCCACGCTGCCAGTTGCACAGGTGCTACGTACTTCCATCTCTCGTAGTCCCCGGGGCGATAGCGGTGGTGCATCGCGTAGAAGACCGGAATGCCGGCCTTGCGCGCTGCAATGAGGATCGCGAGCATGTGCGCGATGCAGTCGTTTGCTTCGGCGACAGCCCGAATGCGATCCCAGATCTTCCCGCCCTCCGAGATGAAGTCGTTGTACGGATCGATCAGCAGCAGGCCCGTGATGCCGGGCCGGTAGATCTCATGACTCATGAGCTTGTCCGGGAAAGTAGAGAGATAGCAGAGTCGCATTCGGGTGCAGCGGACACGGCGTCGTCAGGCGGCCTTCAGACGCATCAACGCATGGCGTTCGATGCTCGCGGCGAAGAACGGCGTCTCCTGCTTGTTGTGCGCGGTGCTGATCGGCGTGCGCTGAGTGCGAAAGACGTCGAATGGAATTCCCTGTCGATTGAGGTACTCCCAGAACCGATCGGTCGTGAAGGTACGCACGTGGTTGGTGAACTCACAGCGGCCGGCGTCGAGGGGCTTGACGCTCAGCTCCCACATCACCCGCATGTTGGTTCTGCCGGTGGCGGTGAACAGGTCCGATATGGAGTCGAGGATCAGGTGGTGGCGCTCGGCCAGCGTTTCGACGTAGTGCTGAACCATCGGCGTACCGCCGAGGACTTCGACGTTGATGGACATCCGGCGACCATCCCGTGACGTGGTCGCACCCGCCGCGAAGTGAGCGGGCGAGCATCCCTGGTACTCATGGTCCGGTAGGCTGAAGCACCAGGCGGGAATGTCGATCGACTCGAAAGGTGCATTGATGATGGCCGAGAAACTCGAATCGACGATGACTTGCTCTTCCATTGTGGAATCCTCTTGCAGTGCGTCCGCGTCAACGGGCGCGTGGGTGGGGAGGCATCTGCTCAGGCGCGCCGTTCGGCACGCGCTATCGAATCGGAGGCGCTGGTGACGACGCGGTGTCCCAGGTTGAGTTCGGTATCCGTGCGCCTCTGCAGTCCTTCCTGCAGCAGTCGCTCGACTTGCGCCTGGGTTTCAGGCCGACCGATAGCGGCGAAGAAGGCGTTCATTCCCGCGGCGAGTTCCTCGTTGGGCGGCAGCGTCGCGATGTCGACGAATCCCTTGATCTCGGCGAGCGCGCGCTTGTCGAAGGTCGCGAGTCGCTGGGCGAACGCGTCGACGAATGCGTCGAGCTCCGAATCCGGGAGCGCACGGTTGACGTACCCGTAACGCTCGGCGAGATCTCCGGGGAAGTCATCTGCGCTCAGCAGAATCTCCAATGCCCGACCCCGACCGACGAGCCGGGACAGACGGGCCATGGGGCCACCGCCGGGGACAGCGCCGACGCCGGCTTCGAACTGGGCAAGGCTTGCCTGTTCGCGACTCGCGAACCGGATATCGCAGGCGAGAGCGAACTCGCTGCCAGCGCCACGTGCGCGGCCACGGATCGCGGCGATCGAGACGACTGGACAACGGCTGAGGCGGACCAGCACGTCGAGCCAGGGATGAAGTTTCGTCGGGGTCGAAGTGCCGGGTTGGGTCTTCGAAGTCGCGAGGACATCGTAGTGCGCGAGAAAGAAGTCCCGATCGGCGCTGTCGAAGACGACCACTCGCAGATCCGCGTCCGTCTCCATCTGTGAGATCAGCGCAGCGAGTTCGGAGACGGTGTCAGCATCGATGAGGTTGATCGGGGGATGATCAAACGTCACTCGCCAGAAGGTGGACGTGTGGTGCTCGACGCGAAAATGCGTGAACGGCATGTCGGATCTCCTGCAGTGCGTGCGTGGAGATCACAACAGAGATATCTCGGACGAGCGATAGGACGATGGTATCGGCAACTGCCGAGCGCCAGCGTGAAGCGGACTCCGGAATCTGCTGCTTGAATCAGCGCTCGGTCGAGGTGGGTACGCGCAGTCTAGCGGCCATGTTCACAAGATCAGCGAGCGAGCGAGCGCGCATCTTTCGCATCATCCGGCCGCGGTGCGCCTTTACAGTGATCTCGCTGATGTCCAGCTCTGCGCCAACCTGCTTGTTGAGGCGGCCGCGAACGACGAGTTCCAGGACTTCGCGTTCTCGACGACTCAGCGTGTCGAAGCGCTTGCGGAGTATCTCCATGTCCGCGCCGTCGGCGAGTTCCGCGCGGCTGCGCGCAATCGCGAGTTCGACGGCGGAAAGCAGCACATCGCTATCGAAGGGTTTGGCCAGGAATTCGACAGCGCCCGCCTTCATGGCGCGCACCGTCATCGGTATGTCGCCGAAGCCGGTAATGAATATGATCGGCAGTGCAGTGTGGTTCGGGCCGATGCGAGTCTGCAGATCGAGGCCGCTCAGATCCGGCAGGTTCACGTCGAGGATCAGGCATGCCGCCACCTGGGGTCGTTGAAACTGCAGGAAGTCTTCGGCCGAGGTGAACACCTGCGGATGCCATCCGGCGCTCGACAGGAGGGACTCGAGCGACTCCCGAACCGAGATATCGTCATCGACGATATAGACGATCGGTGTGGCTTTGGACATGAATGCCCTGGTTTCGATGGTCGATTCGGTGACTGCGTTCATCGATAGTATCTCCACCACAGAGTTGTCGCATGAACAGATCGCACCTCAATGCTGCGCAAGTGCACGTTCTATCGCGTCGCGCAGATCCTCGTCGATGAACGGCTTGAACAGGCAGTCCACAGCTCCACTACGGATCAGCTGATCGCGAACGGCCGTGTCCGCATGAGCGGTTATGAAGATGACGGGCGTTCGCGAACCGCGCCTGGCAAGTTCCTGGTGAAGCTCGGGGCCGCTCATTCCCGGCATGGCGATGTCGAGGATCAGGCAGCGGGCATCCTGAACGGCATCGTTGGCCAGGAAAGTCTCCGCGCCGGAAAATGCCACTGCGGCGAAGCCCAGCTCGTGCAACAGGTCCGGTAAGGCTTCGCGAACGGATTCGTCATCGTCGACGACCGCAATCAGTATGTCGGGTGTCGTCATCGAGACCCGGGAACCCGCTCAATCATCTGGAAATGAATATCGCCCATGGGATCAGTGCGCGCCCGTCCTGGTCTGGTTGTGACTTCCCGTCGTGGTTGGGTCCTTGCTCATGATAACCAGAATGCACCTCTTTGGCGCTCGGCGCGTTGATACTATGGTATCGGTTGGACCATCTTGCATTGCGGTTCGCCCATCGGTCTGATGGCATAGGGTTGCAGGTTGCACGGTCCCTGCCGCATGCCGCCGTCGCAGTGTTATGGAATGGGAAACATCATGACCATCATGCCCGCAGCCAGCAGTTCGCTCGGCGGCTCGCGACTCGCTGTGCCGCGCCACGTCTGTGCATTCTTCAGCAGTGACGACGAGTCCTGCCGGCTCCTGCTTCCCTTCATCGCGAAGGGTTTCGAGTGTGGGCACAAGGCAGTCCATGTCTTGCGACCTGAACGTCAAGCGGATCACTTGCAGAATCCGTTCTTCGTGCCGCCCGAGCGGATCCTGCGGGAGCGGGCTGGACGCGAGGGCGCTGACTGGCCTTCGTCGTGAAACGCCCATCGCAGGCGGGGGACGCGCCGAGCCGCGAGATCGCACGGTTGCGTAACGGCCTGGCGGATCTGGCGGGTCTGCTTGCGCTCTCCGCATCGTGGCCGGGGAGGGAAGCAGAGGATGTCATCCGCACGCTTGCAGAGGCGCTTTTCGCGAGTCTCAGTCTCGACCTTGTGCTCGTCGTGGTGGATGCTGAACCGCGCTGCGAGTTTGCCCTGACCCGCAGGCCCGGATCGTTCGGCACTGACCGCTTCGATCCGGCGATGGCGAAGGCCGAAGTGAGCTCTGTGCTTGGCGGCAATCTCCAGGCATGGCCCGCACTTGCTCAGGGCAAGTTGTTCGGCAGCGACCTCTCGATTGCGACACTCCCCCTTGGCTTGCGTGATGGTTTCGGCCTCATCACGGTGGCGGCCTCGCGTGCAGACTTCGCCGACGATATCGAGACGCTAATTCTGAATGTGGCGCGAAACCAGGTCGTCAACGCTCTGCAGGAGCAGCGCCTGCGCCACGATGAGCGTCTGCAGGCAAGCGAGCTCAGCGCGAGCTCCCTCATCGAGGGCCTTCCGGGCTTCGTCGCTGTGCTGGGGCCGGACGGGCGCGTCGAGCGAGTGAACCGCCAGATCGAGGAGTATTGCGGCCAGCCTCTTGAAGAACTGCGCAACTGGGGTACGAACGGCACCGTACATCCTGAGGACATGCCGCACGTCGCGGATGTCTTCGTTCGCTCGATTGCATCGGGAACCCCCTATGTCATCGAGCAGCGCCTGCGGCGCTTCGACGGGGAGTATCGCTGGTTCGATAATCGCGGGCGTCCGCTGCGCGACGACAACGGCGCGATCCTTGCCTGGCACGTGCTGCTGACGGACATCGACGACCGCAAGCGCGCTGAGCAAGCCGTGCGAGCCAGCGAGAGCGAGTTGCGCCGGCAGGTGGAAGCCTTTCCGCAGATGCTCTGGAGCGCCACCCCGCAAGGCAACATTGACCACTGCAACGAACGGCTGCTGGTCTACAGCGGACTGAGCGCCGAGATGGTGATGAACGGCGGCTGGATCAATCTGCTCCACCCGGATGATCGGATCCCTACAGCCAGGATCTGGGAACGGTGCATCGCGACCGGCGATCCCTATTCAGTGGAGGTGCGGCACTTCAACTGTGCCGAGGGGATCCATCGCTGGAATCTGGTGACCGCCTCTCCGCTGCGCGATGCAGCCGGGAGGATCGTGAAGTGGTATGGCGCGTGCGTCGACATCCACGATCGCAAGCTGGCCGAGGAGGCTCTGAAAGCAAGCGAGCGCTATCTGGCTCAGATCATCGACACGATCCCCGCCTATGTGTTCTCCGCTGGGCCCGATGGTGCAGTCAACTACCTCAGCCCGCAGTTGCGTGAGTGGTTCGGGCGCGACGAAGACAGGATCATGGCGGCGCAATGGGTCCACCTGACTCACCCTGACGACCGGGAGGGGACCGTGGCAGCATGGATGGGCACGGTCGCGGCCGGCACGCCGTACCAGCGTGAGGTTCGCTTCATGCACTGCAGCGGCGAGTATCGCTGGTGCGATGCCAGAGCGTTGCCGCTGCGCGATGCCGATGGCGCAATCACCGCCTGGCATGGTGTTGTCAACGACATTCACGATCGCAAGCTCGCGGAGGAGGCATTGGCGGCACGCGAACGACACCTCAGGCAGGCGCACGATCATCTGAGCCAGGCTCAACGTCTTAGCCAGACGGGTAGCTTCACAACTGATGTCATTGCAGATACCCATATCTGGTCCGATGAGCTCTACCGGATCTTGGAGCATGAGCGCAGCGAGACGCCGACTTTCCGTGCGTTCCGCGACCGGATCCATGCTGACGATGCCGCAAGATTCGACGCGGCCTTCAAACGTTCCATGACGGGTCAGTCGGACTTTGACGAAGTCTTCAGGATCGTCACGTCCACTGGACACACGAAGCACCTTCATGCCGTCGCTCGATTTCTTCCCGGGGAGGCAGGCCGCCCAATCGTGATGGGCTCCATCCAGGACGTTACGGAGCTCAAAGCGCGTGAAGAGGAGCTGCGCCGGAGTGCTCATTTTCTCGCCGTCGGTGAGCGAGTCAGCCTGACCGGCTCATTCGCATGGGACGTCGACTCCGACGCGATCAGCATGTCTGAGCAGCTTCGGCTGCTCCTGGAACTGGACGCCGGGGTTGGGCTGTGCGGAGCCGACCTCCGGGAGCTGATACATCCGGATGATGTCGAGGGATTCGAGGAAAGGCTGTCAGCGCTCGCAAGGGGCGATGAGAGCATCGAGCATGAGATGCGGGTGGTTCCCGTCAGCGGGCGCGTCAGATACATCAGGGCCTTCGTTCAGATGCTGAGACAGTCCGATCGCGCAGTTCAGCGCGTCGGCGCGGTGCAGGACGTGACGCAGCGGCGGGTCGCCGAGGAGTCGCTCGATAGGGTTCGTTCACAGCTGGCTCACATCACCCGCATCACTAGCCTTGGCGAGCTCGCCGCCTCGATTGCACACGAGGTCAACCAGCCGCTCGCCGGTATCATCACCAATGCAAATACCTGCCTGCGCATGCTCACGGGCGATCCGCCCGATATCGATGGCGCAATGAAGACTGCGCAGCGCAGCATCCGCGACGGCAATCGTGCTTCGGAAGTGATCAAGCGCCTGCGACGTCTCTATCGCAGACAGGACTTCGCTCTGGAAGCGCTCAATCTCAACGAAGCCGCCCAGGAGGTCGTCGCAGTCTGCTCGCATGATCTTCACCGGCGTGCCATCGCGTTGACTGTCAATCTCGATCCCACACTTCCCCAGGTTCTCGGCGACCGGATACAACTGCAACAGGTCATTCTCAATCTCGTGCTCAATGCAGCCGATGCGCTCGACGAAGGGCAGCGGCGGCCGCGCCAGATCGTGATCGAGACCGGCGCGGTCGGCCCAGAGGCGGCTCAGCTTGCAGTTCGGGACAGCGGACGCGGGCTGACGGCCGAGGACGCCGAGCGGATCTTCGACGCCTTCTACACCACCAAGCCCGAAGGCATGGGGATCGGGCTTTCGGTGAGCAAGTCGATCATCGAAAGGCACCAGGGCAAGCTCTGGGCGTGCGCCAATGACGGACCGGGAACGACGTTCATCTTTTCGATCCCGTGCGTCGGCGGGATGCAGGCCGCCATGACTACCAAGGTGTAGTCGCCTGGTGACCGGCTTTTTGCTGTTATGGATCTCCGGGTTCGTCGGCTTTTCATTGCGGAGAAATCACATGACCACGGCAAACGTCGCCGGCAAGATTGTCGTCATCACGGGAGCGAGCAGCGGCTTGGGTGAGAGCACCGCGCGCATGCTCGCGGCGCAGGGTGCAAAGGTCGTGATCGGCGCCCGGCGTATCGATCGCATCGATGCGCTGGTGGGCGAGATCAATGCAGCCGGCGGCACGGCGCTCGGCGTCAGCACCGACGTCACCAGCCGCGAGGACATGGAGCGCCTTGTTCAGGCCGCCCTGACGAAATTCGATCGCGTCGACGTCCTGGTGAACAACGCCGGAATCATGCCCATCGCGCCGCTCGCCGAGCTCAAGGTGGACGAGTGGGACCGGATGATCGATGTCAACGTCAAGGGCCTGTTGTACGGTGTCGCTGCCGTATTGCCGGCGATGCAGAAGCAGAATGGCGGCCATATCATTAATATTGCCTCTGTGCTGGGACTGAAGGTGCGCGCGCCGGGAGCCACCGTTTACAGCGCCACCAAGTTCGCAGTCCGTGCCATCACGGAAGGAATCCGGATCGAGGTGAAGCCTTACAACATCCGGACAACCGTCATCTCGCCCGGCGTGGTGGCCACCGAACTTCCCGAGAGTAGTTCTGACGAGAAGACCAGGCAGCAGGTGCGCGATCTCTACAGGATCGCGATACCTGCCGAGAGCATCGCGCAGGCAATCACTTACGCCATCGGGCAGCCACCAGCAGTGGATATCAATGAGATCGTGATCCGGCCGACGGCACAGGAGTTCTGACGGAAGGGCGATTGAGTGATGAGTTTTCCGAAGTGCTGTGGTATCGATCTGCTGATCCGGTGCTCGAGTCCGGCTGGCTGACACACCCGCGGCCGCATTTCGCAAGCGAAGCCGATATTTGTCTTGCTTGCCACCGTCACGAATCTTGCCGAAGGGGCTGCCGCGGCAGCGGCAGGCGTCGATGCGGCAGGGTGCGCCGCTCGCACGATCGATTCCCGCAGGTGAGCTGATCCGCGTTCTGGTGGACGAGATGTGCTGGCGGAACGACCGTTCTCCGTTGCCGTCCTGTCGGGCCGTCCCTGGCCCTCGAGCGGATTCATTTCGCGCGGACGGTGCGCAAAGCGCCAGACCAGGCGATGAGTTGGTCCAACAGTGCGGCGAGTTCAGTCTCATGACGCACAGCCGGCTTGAAGACGGCGAAGTTCTCGAAATCCGTGAACATCGAGAGAGCAACGTGAGCACGGACATCCGCGACCATGACTTCCGCCATGGTGACGCGCAGGTGTTCGACTGCCCGAACGCCTCCGGCACCTCCATAGCTCACGAAGGCCGCGGCCTTGTTGTTCCACTCGGCATACAGAAAGTCGATGGCGTTCTTCAGCGCAGCCGGAACGCCGTGGTTGTACTCCGGCGTGACAAATACATACCCATCGAAGGCCGCAATCTTCGCCGCCCATCGCTTCGTGTGTTGATGCGTGTACTGACCGAGGCTTGGCGGCACCGGTTCATCGAGCAGTGGCAGTCGATAGTCAGCGATGTCGACGAACTCGAACTCCGCATCGTCACGGCGACTCGCGTGTTCGTAGACCCAACGGGCTACGGACTCATTGTTACGGCCCGGACGGGTGCTTCCGGTCAGGATGGCTAGGCGCAGCATGTCTCGTCTCCAGCAGGTGGGGGGAGACGACATACGATCATCTGTCAGGGTTCTTTTCAGCCAGCCGAAGGTGTCGGTCTGGTTCGATCGATACCTTGGTATCACCGGATCAGAGTCAGGAGCGCCATTTGAAGCTACTATCCATGCTACTTTTCCACGCCTGAACGCGGGCACAGAGTGTTGCTGTGTCCGGCGCGGGCAGACGATCACCATCAGCGCATGGCAGCCTCAGGAATCGATGTCGCTGCGGCTCGACGGCAGGGGCAGCTCGAACTGCACGACTGGAACGGGACGTTCTTTCGAGACGGGGACTTCGATCCTGATGAGCAGCTTGGGCTGCTCGAGGCCACGCTTCAGGAGGGCCGTCGTCAGGGCTTTCCGCTGAGCCGATACGTTGCACATGCGGAATGGGCGCTCCAGAAGGGAGCGAGTCTCGATCTGCTCAGAGAGTTCGAGGCTCGCGTGATCACATCTGGCCGCTTTCCGCCGATGTCGTGATCTGCACCTACGACCTGAGTCGCTTCAATGCAGAAATCGTAATCGACGCCATTCGTACGCATCCAGTGGTCATCATCGGCGGCGTGCTCCAGGAGAATCCCTTCTACGTTCACCCCGGTGCCGCGGCGGCGGTCGAAGAACTTCGCCTCGCGTCGCCAGAGCGGTGGAATGGCTGCAGGGACGGCCTGTTGGCCTACTTGCGCCGGTCAGTAGGGGATGACGCGGCCGGGTGGCCACCTCTTCTGCGGTATGTCGTGGAAGACACGCATCTGTCCATCCTGCCGCTTCGACTTGGATTGGACAGTCAGCTTGGTGTGTTGGTTGTTGGATCGTGCCGGGTTGATTTTCCGGGATCGGCCGAGAAGCTGGTGTTGAACGTCGCGGCCAATCAGGCCGCAATTGGCCTGAGGGAGGCGTCGCGCATCAGGGCTTTGACGGCTTCGATCGTTCATGAGGTCAATCAGCCTCTGTCCGGCGTCGTGACCAACGCCAGCACGTGCCTTCGGATGCTGAATGCCGACCCTCCCAACCTGGACGGTGCGCGGGAAACCATCAGACGTACGGTGCGTGACGGCAATCGCGCGTCAGAAACGATTGCCAAGTTGCGTGCGCTCTTCACAAGGAAGGAAACGACGATCGAGGCGCTGGACCTTAGCGAGGTGGCGCGCGAAGCACTCGCTATGTCGCAAAGCGACATAGAACAACGCCGGGCGCTGCTGCATGCGGAACTGGCCGCCGATCTCCCGCGCATCTGCGGAGATCGTATCCAGCTGCAGCAAGTGATCGTGAATCTGCTCCGCAATGCCACCGAGGCGATGGCAGACATCGACGGTCGTCCACGGAGGTTGGCTGTGCGCACCGCCTGCGACCGGTCCGGATTCGTGCGGCTCAGCGTGCAGGACGCTGGGATCGGCTTTGGCGCGCGCGACGCTGAGAAGCTATTCGAGATGTTCTACACAACGAAGCATGGCGGGATGGGGATCGGTTTGTCGGTCAGCCGTTCGATCATTCAGAGGCATGGGGGAAGTCTCTGGGCAGAGCCCGATACCGACGGACCGGGCGCCATCTTTTCGTTTTCCCTTCCCATTGCCGGGGATCGCGCTGCCCAGCCGAGACCCTGACATCGGCGCTTCGGGCGTCGGCCCGCGGTGTCACCTTCCTCTGCAGGTCACAAGGCACGGTCCAAACCGGCCGCTGCGGCGTTCGCGACGATGACATCCTCCTCAACGGTTCCGCCACTTGCGCCTATGGCGCCAACTACGACGCCATCGATCTTGATCGGAACTCCGCCGCCGAAGATCACCACGCGTGACGAGTTGGTCGTGTGAATTCCGAACGCGATTTGACCGCTTTGTGCCACCTGTGAGAACGCTTCGGTCGTTCGATCGAAGGCGCGGGCCGTCCAGGCCTTGTCGATGGCAATACTCACGCTTCCTAGCCATGCGCCGTCCATACGAGCATGGGCGACCAGCGTGCCACCGGCATCCACCACGGCGATGTTGTAGGCAAGGCCCAGCTCAGCGGCCTTCTTCTCGCCCGCCGCGATCGCGAGCCTTGCGTCAGCGAGTGACAAAGACTGGATAGTTCGTGGCATCTCGAGGATCTCCGGGGATGAGCGCGCGGCAGATCCAATCATGGGGAGCGATGCAGGCACATCGTACCAACGTATCTGGATACCAACGTCCTATCGCGCCAGCACGCTGCGGACTGTTCTTATCCGGTCGCTCACCATCTCTCAACAGCGGAGAATCATCATGAGATCTTCCACGCTACTCGGGCATGGATACACGTTCTGCCATCGCATCTCCATCCTGACGACGCTTCTTGTTGCAATTGCATCGACGTCGCCATCGGTGCACGCAAACGACAACTCCACAGGAACAGGGTACGCGAACATGCCGTCTATTGCGCCGATTGGCGTGCGCATCAACAAGCACCTGCCGATCCCGGAAGCAGCGAAGGGTGCTCCGATCGCCCCGCAGAAGGGATATCGGGTGCAGCCGCTGGGCGAAGGGCTGTTCATGATCACCGACAATGCTTACCAATCCATGTTTCTGGTCTACGAGACCGGTGTGGTCGTCATCGATGCGCCGCCACCGTACTCGCGCCATATCGCTACTGCGATTCGCGAGGTGACTGACAAACCGATCACGCACCTCATCTACAGTCACTCGCATTCCGATCACATTGCAGGTACGAACGACCTTGGCAAGGTCGGCACAATCATCGCGCAGGAGGAAACCAAACGCCTGCTGCAGCGGGATGCGGATCCGAAGCGACCGCTGCCCACAGTGACCTTCAAGGACAAGTACACACTGAAAGTGGGGAGCCAGGTCCTCGAGCTCTCCTACTACGGGGATGCGCACGAGCCCGGCAACATCTTCATCTACGCACCGGCACAAGAGGTGCTGATGGTTGTCGATGTGGTGTTCCCGGGATGGATGCCGTGGCGCCGGTTTGCAGTCGCTCACGATGTTCAGGGACATTTCGAGCAGGTCGACAGAATTCGCCGCCTTCCCTTCAAGACATTCGTAGGAGGACATGTTGCCCGTGTGGGTACCAGGGAAGATGTCGAGGTGCAGTGGGAGTTCATGACCGACCTGAAAGCTGCGGCTTCCAAGGCGCTGGCAAACACGAAACCGGGTGAAGGGCTTGATGCGCAGCTCGTGCGCGACAATCCATGGGCCGTCTTCGACGACTACATCGACAGGGTCGTGATCCAGTGTGTGAACGCGATCACCCCAAAATGGTCGAGCCGCCTCGCGGCGTACGACGTGTACATCTGGGACCAGTGCTACGCAATGGAGCAGAGTCTGCGGATCGACTGATTCCCAGGCATCGCTCGCTGCAATCAATCAGATCCGGATGCCGCTGCGTGCGCCGGGGCGCCAAGCCCGGCGCACGCAAGTGCATAGACCAGATAAATGCTCCGCACACGGGACGTGCGCGACACGGACCAGCTGCGGCAGCTGGCCATCGTGGCGCACGAACTGCGTAATCCTCCGGCTGCCGCAGCCTGTGCTCTGCGAGGGCTCCTGCGTTCCCAGGCCCGGGTCCCGGAGATGCACGGTGGGCGTATCGAGGCGAGCAGTGGAGGAATCGGATTGGGCAGCCGCTTCTCTGTCGTGCTCCCATTGGCTAGTGGCACTTTCAAAGCGGAGGAATGAATACCAACGTGCAATCCTTCTGCATCGACGGCTTTGATCTGATGGCGACGAATTCCTCGCCTCGTTCAGATCGGAGTCGTTACCATGAGATCTCTTTCAGCTCTCGTCCTTGTTCTTTCCAGTCTCTTCGCAGCAGCGTCGCAGTCGCACGCAGCCGCAGCGCCGTCGTCCGCGACCGCATCGAAGGACCAGATTCGCCTCTCGCGCGTCACCCCAGAGTACTGGCGGGTCACGTTTCACAATCCTCCTTTCAATATCTTCGGTCCGCAGTCGATCGGGCAGCTGAACGAAGTG
>JACZCZ010004440.1_pt1 | contig 89878 bp, 66 predicted proteins | sample 8641811 | NCBI WGS metagenome assembly JACZCZ01 (sample SAMN15324610, study PRJNA640507) | soil metagenome | isolation source: intercropping peanut in the first line | place: China: Luxin town, Laibin City, Guangxi Province | collected 2019-07-25 | depth 10cm m | reverse complement strand
TCGGTGATCCTGTCGGGCGAGATGATGCTGCGTTACATGGGCTGGACCGAAGCAGCCGACGCCATCATCAGCGCCATGGACAAGGCCATCGGCCAGAAGACCGTCACTTACGACTTCGCCCGTCTCATGGAGGGCGCGAAGGAAGTGAAGTGCAGCGAGTTTGGCGATGCGCTGATTCGGAATCTCTGACGAGATTCCTTGGCCGCTGGCGGCTGGCAAGCTGGCCAGAGAGAACCGGGGCGCGCAGGCGCCCCGATTTTTTTGGAGCCAGCCCCGCTAGCCTCCGCTCGCCGCCTCCACTACCCTTCCCGAATGTCCGCAGCTACCACGCCATCCCTCCCCCGCGACGCCCTCGTCGAGGAATGCGCCGCCACGCTGGTGGAAGCGTTCGCGAACTACAACGCGGAGTTTCGGGCAATCACGCGGCGGGCGCCGCAACGTTTCGAAGCACGGGATTGGCGCGGGAGCCAGCGCGATGCGGTCGAGCGTATCGAGCTGTACGAGAAGTGCATCAGCCGCGCTGTATCGCACATGCTCACGCGGCTCGGGGAGGATGTCGCGGAGCGTTCGCTCTGGGCGAGCGTGAAGCGCCGCTTCACCGAGCTGATCGAAGCTTTCCCTGATCGTGAGTTCGACAAGACATTCTTCAACTCCGTCACCCGCCAGACCTTCGGCACCGTCGGCGTCGATGCGGCCGTCGAGTTCGTGGCGCTGGATCTCGATCCGATCAGCGAGATCCGCCACCAGATCGACACGAACGTCTACGTGAATCGCGGTTCGCTCGAACTGCTGTTCGAGGAAATCCTGGCTGATTTCCGTTTCCGCACACCGTACCTGGATTTCGACCGCAGCGTGCGCATCATCACGAACGAGGTCCGCGCGCAATGCGAAGCGGACTCGGATGCGGCACGACCGCCGCTGGAAGTCGAGAAGATCGAATTGATCCGCGTGCCGTTCTATCAGATGACGCGGGCGTACATCGTCGGTCGCATTTCAGGCAAGGGATGGCGGCTGCCCTTCGTCCTGAGCTTCAAGAATTCCGAAAGCGGCGTGCTGATCGATGCCGTGATGATGGACGAGAGCAGCGTCAGTATTCTTTTCAGCTTCACGCGCTCGTACTTTCATGCGGACCTGCCGCACGTCGGACAGGCCGTGGTGTTCCTCAAGACGATCCTGCCGCGCAAACCCATCAGCGAGCTCTACACCGTGCTCGGCCGCGCCAAGCAGGGCAAGACGGAACGCTATCGCGAGCTGTTCCGGCACCTGCAGCAGAGCACCGATCAGTTCGTACACGCGCCCGGCGACAAAGGGCTGGTGATGATCTGCTTCACGCTGCCGTCATACGATGTCGTGTTCAAGATCATTCGCGACCGTTTTGCGTATCCGAAGAACGTGCTGCGCGAGGAAGTGCTCCAGAAGTACGAGATGGTCTTCAAGCACGATCGCGCCGGCCGGCTCGTCGATGCCCAGGAATTCAAACGCCTGAAGTTCCCCCGCGCGCGGTTCGCCGATGCACTGATCGAGGAACTGCGCAACGAGGCGGCGAACACAGTGCATTTCGAAGATGGCGAGATCGTCATCGATCACATCTACATAGAACGGCGCATGACGCCGCTCAACCTGTATATCCGCAACGCCTCACGCGAGGAGGCCGAACGCGCCGTGCTCGACTACGGCCAGTGCATCCGCGATCTCGCTGTCACCAATATCTTCGCGGGCGACCTGCTGCTGAAGAACTTCGGCGTCACCCGCCACGGCCGCGTGATCTTCTACGACTACGACGAACTCTGCGCCGTCAGCGATTGCCGCTTCCGCGACATCCCTCAGGCTGCGCACGATGAAGACGAGATGCGCGCCGAAGCGTGGTATCACGTCAACGACAATGACGTCTTCCCCGAGACGTTCATGCAGTTCCTCGGCTTCGATCCCCACCTGAAAGCCGTCTTTCTGAAAGTGCACGGCGAGATCCTGACTGCCGACTGGTGGCGTGGGATCCAGCAGAGAATTGCGGAAGGGGACGTGATGGAGGTACTGCCGTACCACAGGCACAGGGTGAGGGTGTTCAGCAGCATCTGAGAGGATGCCGGCTAGCTGGCCAGGCGCCTGGCCGGCTAGCTGGCTTACTCAGTCGTGCTTCTCCTCGTAAATCTCCCTGCTCTGCTGATTCAGCTGCTGGTGGAGATCGACGCGTTCGTCCTTGGTCAGCGTGCCGTCGGACTTGTAGCCCTGTTCCAGTTCGCGGATGTCGCGACGTTCGGTGCGCAGTTCCTGCGCTTCGTCCTGCGTCAATGCGCCGGTTTTCACGCCCTGCGCAATGCGGGCGGTCTGATTGCCCTGGCGCTGATTCACACCGGGATCGCGAACGGCCGGCGATGCGGCCGGGCGATCCTGTGCATCGTGCTTCTGGTGATAGATCTCGCGGCTCGCCTGGTTCTGCTCGTGGTGCAGATCGCGACGTTCAGCGCCGGTCAACGTGCCATCGGATTTGTACGCACGCTCGAGCTGACGAATGTCGCGCTGACTCTCGGCGACATGCCGCGTTTCGCGTCGTGTGAGCTCGCCCGAGCGCACGCCCTGATGGATTCTCGCGCGCTGATTCTGCTGACGCGCGTTTACGCCAGGATCGCGGGTGCCTGCATCGGCGACAGTTGCGGTCAACAGCAACGCAGCAACCATCGTCATTGTCATCGGACCTTTCATCGGACTCCTCCTGCAGCCGCTGGTGCGGCATCGTTGAATCGATGGTGAGTTCAACGCCGGTCGCGGCCTGCGGTTGACAGGAGAATTCCCGATCTTTATGTAAACTGCCTCCCCAATGCGCCGCAACCTTATTGTTCTGGGCACGATCATCATCCTGATCGGATTGCTGTGGCCCTGGCTCTCGAAACTGCCGCTCGGCCGCTTGCCTGGCGACATCGTCGTCGACCGGCCAGGGTTTCGCTTCTTCCTGCCGGTGACGACGATGCTCATCGCGAGCGCCGTGCTTTCGCTGCTGCTCTGGCTCTTCAGAAAATGAGCAAGCTCGCTTCGACGCCGGGAAGGGAGACTTTACTGAACGTCGCTCCAGCCTCCGCCTAGCGCCTTGTAGATCGCAACGAGCTGGGTCGCGACCTGGGTGTTGCTTTCGGAGTACGCGCGCTCGGCCTGCAGCAGTGTCCGGTGCGCATCGAGCTCGACGAGATAGTTCACGAGCCCGTGGTTGTATCGTACGTGGGCGATGTCATACGCAGCCCGGCTCGCCGACAGCGTTTCTCCGAGCTCCTGGTTACGCCGGCGCTCGGCGTCGTAGGCGCTCAAGGCATTCTCGATCTCGTGCCACGCGTGCAGGACGGTGCGCTGGTAGTTCACCGCGGCTTCCTGCTGCTGCAGTTTGCGAATCTCGACGACGGAACGACGTCGCGAACCGTCGAAGATCGGCAGGCTGATGCTCGGGCCGATGGACCACTGGCGCGAGCCCCATTCCGTCAGATCGGAAGCATCGAGCGATTGCTGCACGAAGCTCCCCGTCAATGTGATTCGCGGATAGAGATCGGCAACGGCAACGCCGATCTCCGCCGTTGCCGCATGCAGCTGAGCCTCCGCTCGCCGAATGTCGGGTCGGCGTCGCGCGACTTCCGAGGGAATGCCGCCGGCGATCGTCCGCGGCATCTGGAAACCCTCCGCCTGATTCGCAAGCTGGGCATCGAGAACACCCGGCTGAACATTCAGCAGCAAGCCGAGCGCACTGATGATCTGCGTCTGCTGCTGCTGGAGCCGCGGGATGCTTGAACGCGTCTGCGACAGGCGTGCGCGCTGGGTCGACAGATCCAGCTCATCGACGATGCCGCCCTTGACCCGGTACGTTGTCAGCTCGACCAGGTCGGCGCTCGCAACGACGTCGGCATTCGCTATGCGCAGTTGCTCCTGTACACCTCGCAGCTCGAGGTAGGTCCGAACAACCTCGGCTGTCAGCGACAACTGCGCATCATGCAGGTTTTCTCCGCTGGCCTGGAGCGCCGCATCCGCCGACTCCACCGAACGCCGAACCCTGCCCCACAGATCGAGTTCCCACGCGGCGTCGAAGCCCGCCTGATAGACACTGAACGGCTCGCTCAGGACGGAGATGATCTCGTCACGTTGCGCGGGCGGCACGATCAGGTTGATGACGCGAGTGCTGACGCCGTTCTCGCTCTGGCGCTCCCGGTCATACAAGGCGCCCGCGTTGACACTTGGCCAACGCGCGCCGGCCGCCGAACCGCGTTGCGCCCTGCTCTGAGCGAGGCGCAGCGCGGCGATCGTGATATCGGGATTGTTCTGCAGCGCACGAGCGACGAGGTCGTCGAGTGCGGGATCGTTGAACTGCTTCCACCACTGCGCATCGACGTCCTGCGACGAGAGTGCATCGCCCGCAGACCGCCACTGCTCCGGCAACGCGTTCTGCGGCTCTTTGTAGTCCGGGCCAACGGCACATGCAGTGAGCATCAGCGCGCCGACGGCGATCAACAAGGATCTGCTTTTCATGGAACACCTACACCAGCCGGTGCCGGAACAGCCAGACGGCCGTCGGCAGCGTGATCGTCGCGATCACAACGAGAGGCCACATGTCGTTGAAGAGGAGCGTGACGCCCGCACCCTCGAGATAGATTCGCTGCACCATCTCGATCGCGTAGCGCAGGGGGTTCGCCAGCGTGATGTACTGCATCGCCGTCGGCATGTTGCTGATTGCAGAGGTCAGGCCCGACAGCAGCATCATCGGCATCAGGAGCACGAACGTGTAAAGCATCGCCTGCTGCATCGTCGCCGAGAACGCGGAGAGCGCGAGCCCGATGCCGACGGCGGCGGACATGAAGAGAATGAGACCGAGATACAGCGTTCCGAGTGATCCCTGGAAAGGAATGCGGAACCAGAACAGCGCCAGCAGCAGGATGATCGACGACTGGACCAACCCGATGAGGATTGAAGGCACGGCCTTGCCGACCATGATCTCGGTCGGTCGCAGCGGCGTCACGAGCAGCTGATCGAACGTTCCTTGCTCCCGCTCGCGTGCTACCGACAAGGCCGTGAGCATCAGCACCTGCAACATGCTCAGCGCCGCAATCAGGCTCGGGATCATGTTCCAGCGGGTCTCGAGATTGGCGTTGTACCAGGAGCGGGTTTCGATCGTCAGGGGCGACCGCGGCCCGTTGTGGCGCTGCCCCCAGTCGGCATTGAACCGCTCGACAGCCGCGCTGACATAGGCCGCCGCGGTCCCACCCGTGTTCGAGTTGCGACCGTCGGTGATCGCCTGCACGACAGCGCCCTGTCCCGACAGGATCTGCCGCTCGAAGTCGGAGGGAATGTGAACGACGAGCAACGCGCGCTTGCGACTGATCGCATCGCCGATCTCGCTCGCGCTGCTCAGGTTCATGACGCGATGGAATACGCCTGAGCCGTCGATCTGCGCCATGAAGTCGCTCGACGCGCCGCTGCGATCAGCGTCCAGCAACGCGTAGGGAACCTTGTCCAGGTCGAACGTGGCGGCGTATCCGAACAACAGCGACTGCAGCACCACCGGCAGAACCAGCACGATCCGGCTGCGCGGGTCCTTGAGCACCGCGATCAGCTCCTTGCGGATCAGGATGAGGATGCGATGGAGCGTCGCGTTCATCCGAGCACCTTGCGCGTGTTGCGCCGAGTCAGGGCGATCAGCACGACTGCCGCGGTGACGAGCACCGCGCAGTCCTTGAGCAGCAGACCGCTCACATCACCGGCCAGGAACAGGGTCTGCAGCGCCTCCACGTAGTAAGTCGGCGGCAGCACCTGGCTGATTCCTCGCACGACGGCGGGCACGCTGTTCAGATCGAAGATGAACCCCGACAGCATCAGCGCCGGCAGGAAGCTGACGACGAGCGCGATCTGGCTGGCCAGGAACTGGTTCTTCGTCGCGGCCGAGATCAGCAACCCGAGACTCAGCGAGACGAGCAGATACACCATCGAGATGAAGATGATGAGCAGCAGCGAGCCGCGGATCGGAACATGGAACAGGAACTTCCCGGCGAGCAGACACATCGTGAGACCCGCGAGGCCGACCAGGAAGTACGGCACGAGCTTGGCGATGATGATCTCGTTCGTATTGACCGGCGTGACGAACAGCGACTCGAGCGTGCCGCGCTCCCATTCCCGCGCCATGACCAGCGAAGTCAGCAAGGCCCCGTTCAGCGTCATGATCAGCACGATCAGGCCCGGCACGAGGAAGTGCGTACTGGTGTTCGCCTCGTTGAACCATAGTCGTGTCTGCAACGTGATCGGCGGGGCCGACGCATTCTGACCGGCTGCTGCCCGCTTCACCGCCCATTGGCCGATCGCACCCTGAGCGAATGCCTGCAGCACCCGCGCACGATTCGCATCGACTCCATGAACGAGCACCTGGACCGTCGCGTGACCCGCCGCGAGCTGTCGGGAGAAGTCCGATCGCAGATACACGATCGCATCGACTTTGCGCTTCAGCATCAGCTCCCGCGCTGTCTGCATCGAAGTCAGCGGGATCGCGGAGAAGTACGGCGAGAGATAGAAGCCGGCGACGACATCCTGCGCTGCCGGAGACGTGTCTTCCGTCACGATCGCCACCGGTGCGTTCTTCACATCGAACGACAACCCATAGCCGAAGATCAGGATCAGCACGACGGGCAGGAACAGGCCCACCATCAGATTGCTCTTGTCGCGAACGAGCTGGCGCGCCTCCTTCGTGACGAGCGCCTTCAGGCGCTGCCATGAGAGGGGGGCCTGTCCAGCAGCGTCTTCAGAGTGGCCGCTCATGCGGCGTTCCTGGCACGCGCTTGATCGCGTGACTTCTCGACGATCGCGATGAAGGCTTCCTCCATCGTCGCCACCGGATGAGACGCGTCGGCGGCCTGGTGCCGCACCTCGTCCGGAGTACCTATCGCGAGCATCACGCCCGCATCCTGAATCATGATCCGGTCGCAGTACTCCGCCTCTTCCATGAAGTGGGTGGTCACGACGATCGTCGTCCCGTGATCCGCGAGCGCACTGATCCGACGCCAGAACTCGCGCCGGGCGAGCGGATCGGCGCCGCTCGTCGGCTCATCGAGGAAGACGATCTGCGGCTCGTGCAGCAGCGCGGCAGCCATCGCCAGCCGTCGCTGGAAGCCGCCGGGCAGCTTTCCGGTCGCCGCACCGGCGCGACTGGTCAGCTCGAAATTGTCCATCGCCCAGTCGATGCGCTCCTTCGCACGCGCTCCCCGCAAGCCGTAGGCACCGGCGAAGAAATCGAGGTTCTCGCGAACAGTGATGTCGCCATACAGCGAGAACTTCTGCGCGACGTAGCCTATGTTCTGGCGCGCCTCCGCGCGAGCCGTGCGCAAATCTGCGCCAGCCACCAGCAACGTACCGCTCGTCGCGGGCAGCAACCCGCACAACATCCGGAAGGTCGTCGTCTTGCCCGCGCCGTTGGGTCCGAGAAGCCCGAATACCTCGCCGCGCCTCACTTCGAAGCTGGTACGGTTCACTGCCGTGAAGTCGCCGAACCTGCGCACGACATCGTGCGTCTCGATGATCACTTGTCCGCGATCCGGTGCGGGTTTGTCCGCCAGCTCGATTGCGGCTCCGGCCGCCGGCCTCGCATTCGTCTGCTGTCGCAGGAGCAACATGAGCCCGTCCTCGAGTGTCGGCTCGGCAGGCTCGAATGTCGCCTCGGGAATCGATTGCACGCTCTCAGCTCGCAGGACTGTGCGCACCCTTCCGCCCTGAGGCACGGCATCGATCACGTCTTCGCGATCGATCAGACGTGCCTGCAGTGCCCTCGCGGATTCGTTTCGCGTCGACGTTGCGATGAAGGAATGTCCCCGGGCTCTCGAGCTGATGCTGGTCGGGACGCCATCCGCAAGCACCTTTCCTTCGTGCAGTACGACAACGTGCGCGCAACGCTCGGCTTCATCCATGTAGGAAGTGCTGACGACGACGGACAGGCCTTCGTTCTCCACGAGGCTGCTGACGATCTCCCACAGTTCCCGGCGCGACAGCGGATCAACACCTACTGTCGGCTCATCGAGCAGCAGCAGATCAGGCGAACGCACGAGCGTGCAGGCCAGCCCGAGCTTCTGCTTCATGCCGCCCGACAATTTCCCTGCCAGCCGCTCGCGAAACGGCGCCAGGGCAGTCATCTCCATCAGGCGCGGATAGCGCTCCTGGCGCTGTTCCACGCTCACGCCGTGCAGGTCCGCGTAGAGATCGAGATTCTCCTGCACGCTCAGATCCTCGTAGAGACCGAAGCGCTGCGGCATGTAGCTGATTCGGTTCTGGATCTCTTGCGGCTGCGTGGACGCGTCGAGATCGAGGACGCGGAGCGTTCCCTCGTCGGTTCTCATCAATCCGGCCGCGAGCCTCAGGAGCGTCGTCTTGCCGGCACCGTCGGGACCCACCAGCGCGGTCAACTCGCCATGACGCGCATGGAACGAGACGCCGTCGAGCGCGGTGATGAACTCCTTCTTGTCGCGGGCAAACCGCTTGACCAGTCCGCTCCCGACGATTGCGACACCGCCGGTCGCAGTCATGTCGAGCCGCCTGCCTGAGTCTGCGCGGGGGTCTGCACCGGTGCGGAAGGATCGATGGTCACGCTCGCCGGCATTCCCAGCCGCAGACGATCTTCTTCGTCCTGGACGAACACCCGCACTTCATAGACGAGGCTCGTGCGCAGCTCTTCGGTCTGCACGGTCTTCGGCGTGAACTCGGCGGTGGACGAGATGAAACCGACTGTTCCCTGCAGCGGCGAGCCTGCGGTGCCGTCTGTCGTGACGGTTGCCGGCGCACCGACCTTGATACGACTGAGATCGACTTCCGATGCGTAGGCACGAACCCACTTCGGGTGCGTGATCGCAATGGAGAAGACGGGGCGCTGCGGCGTCGCAAGCTCGCCAGGCTCCATCAATCGGTTGCGCACGACGCCGTCGGTGGGAGAAACCAGTTCGGCATCTGCAAGCTGCCGCTTCAGCAGGGCGAGATCTGCCTCCGCTGCATCGAGCTGCGCTTTCGCGTGGTCGATATCTTCCTTGCGCGGGCCGGCGAGCGCGAGCTCGAGCGCCTTGCGGGCATTCTCAGCCTGGGCTTCGCTCATGCGCGCAGCGGTGGCTCCGGCTTCGAGATCCTGGGGGCTGACGGCGCGGCCTTTCGATTCGTCGCTGATCCCGCGCAATCGATCGAACTGGCTGCGTGCATTCGCCGCCTCCGCTTCCGCAGCATTCACTGCTGCGCGGGCCTGTGCGATCTCCTCGGGACGTGCGCCATTGCGCAGCTTTCTCAACAGCTCAGCCTGAGCGGCTGCGCGCGCTTGCGCTTGCTGCATGCGGGGAAGAAGGCGGCCAGTATCGAGACGCGCGAGCACCTGACCTGCCTTGACGATGGAGCCCTCCTCCACCAGCACTTCGGCAATGCGCTCCGCGTCGTTGAAAGGCAGATCCACCTGCCGCAGATCGACATTGCCGTGCAGGACGACAAGTCCGGAACGATCGTCGCGGCCGAAAATCCAGTAGGCAATCAGACCGAGCGCGAACAGGCCGACGATCGCGACGGGGATGGCTTTCTTGTTCACCGGGAATTCCTGCGGACTTGCAACTCCGGCAGAGTTTATTCAAAATCAAATTTGAATTACAACCGGATCGCGAATGAGTCGTTTACGGAGAACCGGGACAGCCGCGCGCAAGAGGACGGCGAAATCCGTCGCGAAGACGCCTGCGCGGGAGGATGGGGCACAGACACGCCAGCAGTTGCTGGAAGTAGCCGGGCAGGTTTTTGCCGAACAAGGCTACTCGCGGGCGACAAGCAAGGAAATCTGCGAGCGCGCCGGCGCCAACATCGCCGCCGTGAACTATCACTTCGGCGGCAAGGATGGTCTCTACGCGGCCGTCCTGGAAGAAGCGCATGCCCGGCTCGTCAGTATCGACCTGGTCACGAAAGCCACGCAGAGCGATGCCGAGCCCGCGGAGAAACTGCGGACGCTGCTGCGCCAGGTCGTGGGCGAAATCGCGAAACGCGATGAGGGCCGATGGGAACTGCGCGTACTGAGCCGCGAAGTCCTCGCGCCAACGCCCATGATGGATCGCATGATCGCGCACCAGATCCAGCCGAAGCTGAAACTCGTCAGCACGATGATTGCCGGGGTACTTGGAGTGCCGGCCAGTCATCCCGCGGTGAGCCGCTGCACCGTCAGCATCATCGGGCCCTGCGGATTCCTGCTCATCACCGATCCGCAGTGGCAGAAGCAGGTGTTTCCATCGATGAATGTGGATGCGGAAACACTCGTCGATCACATGGTGACATTCGCGCTCGGCGGACTGAACAAGGTGGCGGCGAGCCTGAAGCGGGCGAAGCGATGATCCGCAGCCAGAAGCCGGATCTTCATCTCTGTGCGCTCGTGATCGCCATTTCCAGCGCCTCAGCGAGTCCGCCCTCATCCACGTGACCCACCGTGCGACGTGCCGCCTCCAGTGCGGCCGGCGAAGCGTTCGCCATCGCAACCGGATGCCCCGCCACCTTCAGCGCGGGTAGATCGTTGTCGGCATCGCCGACGTACATCACGTCCCGCATGTCGACTCCATACTGGGCCGCGATAGTCTGCATCGCGCTGCCCTTGCTGACGCCGGCCGCTGTGATTCCAACAAAGGCTGTGTCGGGCATCAGCGGCGATGTCGAAGCCGCCAGCTCGAGGCCGGGATGCGGTTGCGACATGAAGGAATCGGCTGCGCTTCTGGGCAACAACCATTGCCCGCGAACGATCGGACCGGAGAGCGACTCGAAGCGACGGATTTCGAACGGAACGCCCAGCAGCGCCGCGTGCTCCTTCGCCCATTCCGATGGGCTCTCGCTCGCATACTCGCGGTCGCTGTACAGCTCCAGGATGGCCTGGGTTTGCCGGGCGACACTCACGAGGGAATCGACGGTGCCCGGCGGCAACGCGGTCGAGCGTGAATTGCCGGTTCTGAAATCGACGATGCTCGCGCCGTTCTGAAAGATGTGCCAGCCCGCCGCATCGAGCTTGCTCGCGAACTCGGTGGAAATGCCGAAGGCGGGGCGTCCAGAGCACAGGGCGAGGTGAATGCCCGCGGCACGCGCTCTCTCCGCGGCTGCCCATACCGAAGGGTTCACGGAACCCGAGGAGCCCACCAGCGTGCCATCGACATCGATACCAATCAGCCGGATCAAGGCAAGTCCTCTCGGGGATTACAGAGCGTTGGGGCCATCAGGAATCGCGTTCGGAGATCCCGCGATTCTTGCGTTCGCCGGCTTCCTGCTCGATCTGCGATTGCGGCGGTGGGGGCGGCATCCTGCCGGAACTCAGAAAGAGCAATGCCCATCCGAATCCCGCGCCGACCGGACGCTTTCGTGGCGACCCTCTCGATCGCCAACGTCGCCAGATCGCGATACCGACGATCAGGCCTGCGACCAGCACCAGCACGGCCCATGGCTCGGACATCGCCCGCACTCCTTGTTGTATCGGGAAGAGATGGGAACCTCCGCGGCGATTGCAAGGCTTGAGTTCAGCTGCCGAGCGCCGTCCGCAGATCTTCGATGAGATCGTCCGCATCTTCGATGCCGATGGACAGCCGCATCGTCGTGTTGGCCACAGCCGCCCAGGCGCGTTCCTGGGAATTCAGGTCGCGCGGGAGCATGAGCTGCCCCGGCTGAATGAGCGATTCCGTGGATCCGAGACTCGCCGAGATGGCGAACAGCTTGAGCGCTTGCGCGAAGACAGCAGGGTCGATTGCACCGTCCCGCAATTCGAATGTCACCAGCGTGCCGAAGTCATGCATCTGCGCGGCAGCCAGTGCGTGTTGCGGATGCGAGTCGAGGCCGGGGTACGAGACTCTCGCCACGGCCGGGTGACCTTCCAGGAATTTCGCGATCGCCGCAGCGTTCGCGCAGGCCCGCTCGTATCGCAGGAAGTACGTCTTGAGACCGCGCTGGATCATGAACGCCGTGTGCGGATCGAGCGTAGCCCCGATCACGATGGCATCCGACTTCATCGAATCGATGATGTCCCGGCTCGCGATCACTGCGCCGCCCATGACATCGCCGTGACCGGACGCGTACTTCGTCAGGCTGTGGACGAAAATGTCGATGTCGAACTGTCCGTGGTTGTGAAATCCCGCGAACGTATTGTCGAGCAGCGTCAATGCACCGTGCTTGCGCGCTGCGGCCGTGATCCGGGAGATGTTTGCCACCTTCAGCACCGGATTGGTCGGAGACTCGAACAGCACGACGCGCGTAGGCGTACTCGAGATGACGGACTCGAATACCTCCATGTCGTCGATCGACAGGACCGTGTGGCGCACGCCATAGCGGGCAAGCAGTCGCCGCACGACGGTACGGCTCGGCTGATACGACTCGGCGAACAGCACGACGTGATCGCCCTGGCGACACAGCGACAGCAACGCCACGCTCACGCCCGCGATCCCTGATGCAGTGAGCAGACACGCTTGCCTGCCCTGCAGCTCTGCAAGGGTCAGTTCGAGCTGCCTCAGGGTCGGGTTGGAAACGCGCGAGTACTGGAACCCGTCGCGCTCGCCGCGCGATTGCAGCTGCGACTGCTCGACGTCGTCGAATGTGAACTTCACCGACTGGTAGATCGGTGCGACGAGCGGCCGGTTATCGTCCGGAAGCCGGACGACAGGGGGATGATTGACTCGGGTCCGGGGTTTCATGGGCTGCGCCGTCACGGAAGTGCCGGCGCAAGAATCCCATACTCGGAAGCGTCAAGACAGGCCCGGGAGATCCTCGCGCGTCACCCAGCGCTCCGCCTCTTCGATTTCGAAGAACACCCGCAGGCCCGAACGCGACACGTTGTTCTCGGTGAGCTGCTCGTACATGCGCGCCATGCCGAACTCGAGCGAACGACCCACCACGATCGCCTGGCGGCCGATATCGCTGTTGCCGCTGAGGAACCGGGTGTACTCCATCATGTCGTCGTACGGAATGTCGACTTCGGCCGTACGCAGATCCGCCAGGATGTTGAGCTTCTTGCGATAGGCCGGATCGGCCCACATCGCCGACGCGAGATCGCGCAGCTCGGCGGCAGTGACTCGCCCCCAGAGGGTCTGGCGGATGAGATTGAGTTCGGGATGGATGGTGTACTTGAAAGGCATCGCTGTCGGTGGCGAACGAATCCTTGTTGCGTCGGCCGTTTCCGCGATGGGCCTCCACGCGATCCAGCATACTTTGCCGGGCAAGAACAAGGAAAACCAGTTGCCGGAACTGTGACGTCGAGCGCGGGTGTCAGGCATTCCGGCACCGGCAGTTTACAGACCGGGGAAGCGGCGCGTCGAGAAACGCGCCGCTTCATCACCATTACGGTGTCTTCACGCACAGACGGTACGAGCCGCTGCCGCTGTACGCCAGCACCCGCCAGCGATAGGTGTTGGCCGCGCCGTTGTAGTCGATGCTTTCGGTCGACGTCGACCCTTCGGATCGCGCTGCAACGACCCAGCTGCTGCCGCTGCGGCGCTGCAGGAAGAGATCGAAGTCGGCGCCGCCCGGCCCGGTCAGCCGCCCGGAATGAAGCCCGGCGACCGCGGAGAACCCGGAGGACGTCGGCAGATACGCCGAGCCACCGCTGCTCAAACTACCCGTGTAGCTGGTGAACCCCGCTGCACAGCCCGAACCGCCCGTCGAATAGCTCCCGCGCAGCGTCAGACCGGAGAAGCTCGAATACGCGCGAACCATGACGTGATACGTACCGGTCTGCGGCGTTGCGATGGTGCACGTTTCGTTGTTGCCATTCAGGTACGGGCGGCAATCGTAAGTCGACGTGGTCGGCGCCGAGCCGAATCGCACGTAGAGATCCGCATCACCGGTGCCGCCCGAGATCTGGAACTGCAGATTGGTCGCGCCAGCGGGCACGTTCATCGTGTAGCGCAGTTCGGCGCCGGTCGCTCCCGAGAGATTGCTCACGGCGACACCGTTCTGCAGCTCGGAGCCACCGCCGCCGCCACCGCCCGTTGCAGCATTGACCGCAGCAAGCGCATCGACGATTCCAGTGCCGCACTGACTGCAGGACGCCGGGAAAGCTCGAGTGGAATTGCGCAGGCGAGTCTCGACTTCGTCCGGCGTCAGCGCACCATTCCGCGACAACATGAGTGCAACGACACCCGCGACGTGCGGCGTCGCCATCGACGTGCCCTGGTAGAACTCGTAGTTGTCGCTGCCTGGTGTCGTCGCGCCGCTGTTCAATGTGGACAGCACGCCGTTGGCCGTAACCGTCGTATCGCCGCCCGGCGCGGCAACATCGACCACCGCGCCGAAGTTGGAGTACCAGGCACGACCGCCGTTGCGATTCACCGATGCAACGGTGATCACGCCCGAGCAGCTGGCCGGACTGACGTTGGCAGCGTTCTGCTGTTCGTTGCCCGCCGCAACCACGACCACGGAACCGCGCGAGCGGGCCGAGTTGATCGCGTTCTGCGTCGTCGTATCGCATGACCCCTGCCCGCCGAGCGACATGCTGATGACGCGGGCGACGTTCGTGTTCGTCGGCACCCCACTCACCGCGCCGCCGGATGCCCAGACGATCGCATCGGCGATGTCGGACGTATAGCCGCCGCAGCGGCCCAGGACCCGCAGCGGCAACACTCGTGCGCCGAAGGCGACGCCGGCCACACCTGAACCGTTGTTGCTCACTGCGGCAACGGTGCCGGCTACATGCGTTCCGTGCCAGCTCGAATCGGAGGCGCCGGGATCGGGAGGACATTGCCCTGCCGTGTACCAGTCACCCGGATCCTGAGCATCGGTGTCACGCGCATTGCCGTCGTTGCCGACGAACGAATCGCTGATGAAGTCGTAGCCGCCCACGATGTTCGCGACGAGATCGGCGTGCGGCCGATAACCCGTATCGAGTACCGCGACCGTAACGCCCGTGCCAGTCGTGATGTCCCAGGCGAGCGGCAGATTGAGACCGCCATTCGCTTCGTAGTAGTGCCACTGCTCGGCGTATCTCGAATCGTTCGGCGTCAGCAGCCGCTTCATCATCCGGTCTTCTTCGGCGTACTCGACGCTCGGATCGGCCCGCAGCGTCGTGACCAGATCGTTCAGTTCCTGCTGTGTGACGCGTCGCGAGAGTCGACGCACTTCGGCACCGGTTGCGGTCGTACGCAGCGAGGTCGTCGCTACGCCGATCCGCGCCTCGGCATCAGTGACCACTCGCGACGCCGTCGTGGACTGGGCAGCTATGCCCGCTCCTCGCCACTTCACGATCACGCGCTGCGGTGGACCTTCCGTCGACTGCGCCAGTGCAGCCCCGACGGAGAACGCGAACACCGCGGACGCGGCGGCCGCACAAGCGAAAGCAGATCTCAACGAGAACTTCATGACGAACCTCCATGCCTGTCGGGAACCTGCGATTCCCCGGCTATGACTTGAGTCATGCGCTTACGCGCTCCTTGCCCCCGGAAGAGACGGCACCCCGATGCCGGCGCCCGCTCTCGTGCCATGGAACGGCTTTCTTGAATGCGAGACGGGCGTGGCAGGTTTAATACGCCGCACACGGAAAATTGGCGATAAGACTTTTGACTGCACGCCTCGTGAGCGCCAACGACGCCGCGAATGTATGCATCGGTCGGCGGCAGCGGGAGAAATCTCAGCGGAAAGTTCTCCCGCAGCCGCGCCAGTGGGATACTGCCGGAACCTTCCAGGCTCCTCGCGTCACGAAATCCGCGCAGCCATGCCAACCTTCGCTCTGCAACCGCATCCTTCGACGCCCTGTCCTTTCGTCCTAGAAATGACGGCACGCATCGACCGCGACGCCGATGGCGCACTGCGTTGTGTGTACGAGACACGCGGCGACATCTCGCGCCTGAGAATTCCACCGCCGGCGGAACCGATCCGGACGGACGGGCTCTGGCGCCACACCTGCTACGAGATCTTCGTGCGCAGCCCCGGCTCGGACGTCTATGACGAGTTCAATTTCTCGCCCTCGGGCGCCTGGGCCGCCTATCGATTCGAGCGCTATCGCTCCGGGATGGTCGAGCTCGAACTCGGCAAGCCGCCGCAAATTGCCTGTGAGCGACGCGAAGATCGATTGATCGTGAGCGCGGGCGCGGGGGCTGCCGATTGTCCTGACAGTCCGCTGCAGATTGCAGTGGCGGCGGTGCTCGAAGACCAGGAGGGGCGCATGTGCTACTGGGCGTTGCGTCACTCCGAAGGCAAGCCGGACTTCCATCATGCAGCCGGCTTCGCCGCAGTCCTTGCAGCATCAGGACAAGCCTAACGGACAAGGCTGCTATCCTTCTGCAATCGCTCATCGACACCTACATCCCATGCTCTTCGGCATCGATCGTCTGCTCACAGAAGCCCAGTTGCGCGAGCCCCTCAAGGGAAGGCGCATCGCATTGCTCGCTCACCCGGCATCCGTCACGCACGATCTGACTCATTCGCTGGATGCCCTCGCGGCAATCCGTGACCTGAAGCTTTCCGCAGCGTTCGGCCCGCAACACGGACTGCGCGGCGACAAGCAGGACAACATGATGGAGTCGCCCGACTTCACCGACCCGATCCACGGCATTCCCGTGTTCAGTCTTTACGGCGACGTGCGCCGGCCGACGCCGGCGATGATGGATACGTTCGATGTCATGCTCGTGGATCTGCAGGACCTCGGCTGCCGCATCTACACGTTCATCACGACGCTGCGCTACGTGCTCGAAGCTGCCGCACAGCAGCGCAAGTCCGTGTGGATTCTCGACCGGCCGAATCCCGTCGGTCGGCCGATCGAGGGTTTCAGCCTTCGCGCCGGCTGGGAAAGCTTCGTCGGCGCCGGACCGATGCCGATGCGTCACGGACTCACGCTCGGCGAACTCGCGCAGTGGTTCGTGACGACGCTGAAGCTCGATGTCGACTGCAAGGTCATCACGATGCGCGAATGGCAACCGGCTCTCGGACCCGGATATGGCTGGCCGCTCGGCGAGCGCACGTGGATCAATCCGAGCCCGAATGCGCCGAATCTGTGGATGGCCCGCTGCTACGCGGGCACGGTGATGCTCGAAGGAACGACGCTGTCGGAAGGTCGCGGCACGACGCGACCGCTCGAACTCTTCGGCGCGCCTGATCTCGACATCAATGCCGTGCTCGGCGAGATGTATCGCCTCGCGCCGCAATGGCTGGAAGGCTGCCGGCTGCGCCCCTGCTCGTTCGAGCCGACGTTCCACAAGCACGTCGGCAAGTTGTGCGCGGGACTCCACATTCATGTCGAAGACGGCAGCTACGCCCATGAAGCATTCCGGCCGTGGCGGTTGCAGACCCTGGCGTTCAAGGCGATCCGTCGGCTGTATCCGCAATATCCGCTCTGGCGCGACTTTCACTACGAGTACGAGAAGGACCGCCTGGCGATCGATGTGATCAACGGCAGCACGCTGCTTCGCGAATGGGTCGACGACCCGAACGCGGCGCCCCCGGATCTGGATGCCGCAACGATCAGCGACGAGAGTGCATGGCGTGAGGAGCGCGCCGCGTATCTGCTCTACAGCTGACGATCAGGCTTCCTTCGCCGGCTGATGCGAGCGCAGCGGCAGTTCAGGAATGAATGCGACGATCACCACGCCGAGCAGGACGATCCAGAGCGCCCGGCTCAGCATGTGCGTGATCGAATCGGAGAACGCTTCCTTGATCCCGTGGCTGACCTCGCCAGCCAGTCTCTGCGCGTACTGAACCATCCCCGCTTTGATCGCGGCCAGCGCCTGTGCGGACAGGGCGGCGACGCGAGCGTCTTCCTGCGCCAGGATCGACTTGCGAAACAGCGGCAGCACGCCTTCCAGCGAATCGTGATTGCGCAGCGCGCGCTCGGGAAGGTTCGCGAGCTGCTGCTTCAGCTTCGGCGACAGATCAGGATCGGCGAGCAAAGCCTCGCGGCCCGCGGGACCCTGACGCAACCCAGCCTCGACGCGCGACGCCCGCTTCTCGAGTTGCTCGCGCACTTTCGCCCGGATGCCGCCGTTGCGCAGAGGTGCCTTCACGGCGTCGGGCAACCTCGGATCTGAAAGCACATCGGCAATTGCCGCCTCGTCTTCCGCGTATGCCCGCTCGATCACGGCAAATCGCCCCTCGAGCGCCGCGTCGACGTTGGCTCGAATTCGATCGCCGCTCATTGCCTGGCTTTGCGCGTGACTCAGATCGATCTCGTGGGCCGACACGCCGGGCATCAGCGGCACGTGCTTCGGCAGCTCCATCGTGAGGCTGTGCGTGAGGAACGTGCCGAAGATCGCCACGCCAACGGTCGAGCCGATCTGGCGGCTGAACTGGCTCATGCTCGACGCGACGCCGAGTTCCGTCATGGGAACCGCGTTCTGGATCACCAGGCTGAACAGGCTCTGCGCCGGCCCCAATCCGATGCCGGTAATTGCCAGTCGCCAGCCCAGGTCGCGTGCGGTCGTGTCTGGTCCGATGCCGCTGAGGAGCAGCACACCGACGGCCAGCAGGATACCGCCGCCCACCATGAAGAGCTTGTAGCGTCCGGTGCGTGTCACCATTCGTCCGCAGATCGTGCTGCTCAGGATCATGCCCGCCATCATCGGCAGCAGAGCGACGCCGCTCTGGGTCGCGTTGATGCCCTGCACGACCTGCATGTAGAGCGGCATGAACATCACGACACCGAGAAACGCCATGCTGACGACGAACGAAGCGAGCACGGCGATGCGAAACGTCCTGATACGGAACAGGTGCAGCGGCAGGATCGCGTCCTTGGTCCGGCCTTCGACCCATAGGAAGATGACGAACGACAGGGCGCTCAGCGCGAAGAGCCCGACGATGCGCGGCGATCCCCAGGGATAGGACGTTCCACCGAGCGTCAGCGCCAGCAGCAGCGGCGTGAATGTGAGCACGACCAGCAACGCGCCGACGTAGTCGACGCGGCCGCCCTTGCCGACTCGCAGGTTCGGCATGCGGTAGAGAATCATGAACAGCGAAACCAGCCCGAGCGGCAGGTTCACATAGAAGACCCAGCGCCAGCCGGCCACTTCGTGATTCAGCAGCGTGACGGTACCGTGGTCGGTGAAGAAACCGCCGATGAACGGTCCGATCACGGTCGCCAGGCCGAACACCGATCCGAAAACGCCGAACAACCGGCCGCGCTCACGCGGCGGGAACAGGTCCGCGATGATGGCGAAAGTCATCGACATGAGCGCGCCGCCGCCCAGGCCCTGGATGGCCCGGAACACGATGAGCTGCATCATGCCGCCCCCGAGGAGCGGCAGATCGCCGAACTCCCCGCTCAGGCCGCAAAGCGCGGACCCGACGAGAAACAGCACCACGCCGGCGATCAGAATCGGTTTGCGACCGTACAGATCGCTGAGCTTTCCATAGATCGGAACTGCCACGGTCGACGTCAGCAGGTACGCCGTCGTGACCCAGGCATACATGCCCATGCCCTGCAGCTGCTCGATGATCCGCGGCATCGCCGTCGACACGATGGTCTGATCCAGCGCGCTCAACAGCAACACCACGGCCAGCGCCGTCAGAATCAGGCGCTTCTCCGCGGATGTCACGGTGTAATCGGTCAAGCAGGATCCTTCGACGCTGCACACCCAGCGAAGTCGTCACGGCACAGGATTGCGCGATCGTCATGCTGCATGTCTTCTCGCGGAGGGCAGTCACGACGCTTTCGCGCGCAGAACGATAGCCGAAGCACGCGGCAAAGGCGACGCAAGCGTTCACGCTTCGCGGGAGTACCGCAGCGGGACCGGGAGCGCATCTTTTGCGCGGCGCCGCAAGCGGTTACCGCACACATTCCAACCCTTTCGCCAGCTGTAGCGTCGAACCCTCATGGACCCGATCACGGGCCCGAACGACTCGCCGCACAGCACGTACGGACTGTCGCAGGGCGCACAACTCGTGGTCGGCACCGCAGTCAAATCGCAACCTTCAGGACTGGCCCGAAGAGGGAGACTGCCCGTGCGCCTCATTGCCACATCGATACGCAACCCGATCGCGGTCGGTGTTGCCGTCCTCCTCGTTTGCCTGTTCGGCGCGCTCAGCCTGAAGCAGCTGCCACTGCAGCTCTTTCCCGACATCGAACGGCCCACCATCTCCATCTTCACGAACTGGCGCGGCGCCTCGCCCGAAGAAGTGGAAGCGGAACTCCTCGAGCCTCAGGAACAGGTGCTGCAGGGTCTGCAGGGAGTGGAGGAAATCAACGGCAACGCTGGTGCCGGCGGCAGCCAGGTCTTTCTCACGTTCGCCATCGGCACCGACATGAAGGCCGCACTGGTCGACGTCATCGGTCGCATGAGCCGATTGCCGCCGCTGCCGCGCGATGTGGATCGGCCGATCGTGCAGCTCGGCGGTGCCGAGGGTGATTCGAACCAGCAGCTCTCATTCTTCTTCGTGCAATTGCTGCCTGGAACGGAAGGCCCGATCGAACGCTATCGGCGTCTCATCGAAGATGTAGTCAAGCCGCGCATCGTGGCCGTGCCCGGCGTCGCCAGCGTCGAAGTCCAGGGCGGTCCGCCCGACGACGTCCGCATCACCGTGGATCTCGCGCGTGCCGCAGCGCTCGGGATCGGCATCAACGACATCGCACGCCAGGCCGCGAGCGCCACGAACGTATCGGCTGGACAGCTGGATGTCGGCCGACGTCAGTATTCGCTGCGCTACACGGGACGCTACGAAGCAGCAGAGCTCGGCCAGCTAGTTCTCGCCTGGCGTGACGGCCAGCCGGTACGCATGGCCGACGTCGCTACGGTCGAACTGCGACCGCCCGAGCGCCAGTTCTTCTCCTATCAGAACGGCAACCCCTCGATCGGACTGCGCATCATCCGCGCGCCCGGCGCCAATGTGCTCGGCACGCTCGAAGAAGTGAAGGAGGTCGTCGCCGATCTGCGCGAAGGCCCGCTCAAGGCCCGCGGACTCGGCATCGAGCAATCGTTCGATGCCTCGCTCTTCATCCGCCGTGCCGTGAACCTGCTGATCGAGAACCTCGTCGTCGGCGCCATCCTCGCGCTGGTATGCGTGTGGTGGTTCATGCGCGACAAGCGCGCCACCGTGCTGATCGCGACGACGATTCCGGTCTGTCTGCTCGCGACGTTCTGCGTTCTGCACCTCGCCGGTCGAAGCATCAACGTCATATCGCTCGCGGGCCTGGCGTTCGCCGTGGGCATGGTCGTCGAAGGAGCGATCGTCGTCTGCGGCAACATCATCAGACTCAAGGAAACCGGCATGCCCATCAGCCAGGCGGCGCATGACGGCACCGCGCAGGTCGTGCCGGCGCTCTTTGCGTCGACGACAACGACCATCGCCGTCTTCCTGCCCGTGCTGTTCCTCGAAGACGTCGAAGGCCAGATCTTCGCGGACCTCGCACTGACGATCTCCATCGCGGTCGCGTTCTCGATCATCGTCGCGGTGACGCTGGTGCCGGCGGCGGCAGGTCGCTTCCTGAATTCGCACAGTCAGGATTCGGGCTACGGCGCGGGTTGGCCCCGACTCACGGACTGGGTCGTGGAGAACACGCGCACCCGCAAGCAGCAGCTCGGCTGGGTCGCCGGCCTGCTCGTCGCGCCACTGCTGCTGTCGTGGGTCCTGCTGCCCAAGCTCGACTACCTGCCGCCGGTGAAGCGCGCCGCCATCGATGCGTTCTTCAGCTTCCCGCCGGGCATGAGCCCGGAAACGGTAGATCGCGAGATCGCCGGTACGATCATTGAGCGCATGAAGCCGTACATGGACGGCGAGAAGGAACCGAAGCTCAAGAACTACTACATCCTGCTGTGGCCGGGCGGCGGCACGCTCGGCGCGCGCGTGGTCGACGACAGCAAGATCGGCGAGCTCGAGCGCATCGTTCGCGACGAAATCGTCGTCGGTTTCCCCGATACGCGCGTGTTCGCGTTCGAAGGCGAGCTTTTCGGCGGCGTCGGCGGCTCGGCACGCTCGGTCGCGATCCACTTGCAGAGCAGCGACTCGGCCGCGCTCAATGCCGCCGCCGATGCCGGACGCAAACTGCTCGAAGACACATTTGCGGGTGCGAACGTGCAGTCGTTCCCCAACACCGACGTGCAGACACTCGAATTGCGCGCGCAGCCCAATGACCGACGCATTGCCGAAGTCGGCTGGGATCGCGCCTCGCTCGGCACGATCGTGCGCACGCTCGGAGACGGCGCATGGCTCGGAGAATACTTCGACGGCCAGAGCCGCCTGCCGATCATCCTGCGCGCCAACGTCGGCGAATCGCCCGAAGACATCGCGCAAGCGCCGCTCATGACGCCGTCAGGCGAGATCGTGTCACTGGGTGAAGTCGTGCAGCTCGAAACGGCGCTCGCGCCGGAACAGATTCGTCGCATCGATCACAACCGCACGGTGACGCTGACGATCGACCCGCCGCCGACACTGTCGCTCGAAGACATGCTGGCGAAGATCGAGAGCGACATCGTGCCGACACTGCGGGCGCAGCTGCCTGCCGACGCAAACATTCGCCTGGCGGGCAGCGCCGACCGGCTCGACACCATCATCTCTACGATGGGCATGAACTTCCTGCTCGCGCTGCTGGTGCTGTTCCTGCTGATGGCCGCCATGTTCCAGTCGGCGCGGGACGCCGCGATCGTGGTCCTCACTGTGCCGCTGGCGCTCGCCGGCGGCGTCATGGGTATCCGCGCCCTCGGCCTGGTCGCGTTCCAGCCGCTCGATCTGCTGACGATGATCGGCTTCATCATGATGATCGGCATCATCGTCAATCACTCGATCCTGCTCGTCGATCGCACGCGCGATGCGCTCAATCATGGTCACGATCTCGAAACCGCGTTGCGCATGTCGCTCAATCAGCGGCTGCGCGCGATGGTGGCGAGCACCCTGACCGGCGCGCTCGGCGCGCTGCCGATGGTCGTCAACCCCGGCCCCGCGAGCACGATCTATCGGGGTCTCGCCGCCGTGAACGTCGCCGGCGTGATCGTGAGCATGATCTTCTCGATCGTGCTACTGCCGAGCCTGCTGCGACTCTTTTACGAACGCCGCGAGACTGTCGCAGCGACTGCAGCTGCCCAGCAGCCAATCTCTGCTTGAGATCTTCCGGTTTCATTTTCGCATGTCGAGGAATTGCCAGATGAGTATGAAATACGCTGCGGCGCTGGCGATGCTGGCTACAGCAACGGCCTGGGGCGACGCACCCGAGGCGCCCGCCGTCGTCGTCGAGGTCGCGAAAGCGAACGTTGCTCGTGTCGCGCCACGTCGCTGGGTGCCGGGTGGTGTCGTGAGTCGCAACGATGCGCAGCTCGCAACGAGCGCGGCAGGACGGCTCGACTATGTCGCCGAGGTCGGCACGCGCGTCCGTGCCGGCGATCGCATCGCGAAGCTCGAAGACGAGGCGCTGCGATTGCAGGTCGAGGATGCAAAGGCCGAAGTGGCTCGCATAGAAGCCCAGCGCGCGATGTCCGAACGCCAGCTCAAGCGCGTCGAAGGACTGGCCAACAGCTCGATCTCGCAGACGCAGCTCGACGAGGTGCGCTCGCAGCTCGCCGTCCTCACTGCACAACTCCAGCAGGCCCAGGTGCGGCAGCGAGCGGCACAACACGATCTCGAACAGACCGAGGTGCGTGCTCCGTTTCCAGGGGTGGTCACTGAACGTCTCGCCCAGCGCGGTGAGTACGTAACGACCGGCGCATCCATCGTGCGCCTGGTCGATACCGTGCATCTCGAGGTTCGCGCCCAGGGACCGCTGTCATTGGTCGGTCTCGTGCGCCCGTCGATGGAGCTGCCGGTGCGGGTCGGTGGACGTCAGTTCCCGGCGAGTGTGCGAACGGTCGTTCCCGTCGGCGAAGAGCGCTCGCGACAGTTCGAATTGCGGCTGGTCCTCGCTGACAGTGCACTGAGTGTCGGCACGCCGATCGAGATTGGCCTGCCGGAACGCGAAGCGGGCGAGGCATTAGTGGTGCCTCGTGATGCCATTGCCGAACGACAGGACGGCAAGTACCTGATGCGCGTCGCCGCGGACGGCAAGGCGCAGCGAGTCGCCGTCACTGCGGATGCAAGCGACGGCGACATGGTCATGGTCCGGGGCAACATCACGGCGGGCGACACTGTGGTCATTCGTGGTATCGAACGGCTGCAGGACGGCCAGCGCGTGACGATCCTCACGCGCGAAGCGGCTGCGACCAGGGCGCCTGGCGGTGTGCAGGGCCTCGCACGCTGAGGTCTGAAATCCCCTAACGCGTTGATGGCCCGAACGCTTTGACGGGCGTCCCGTCCGGGGGCGCACGCCCGTGCCTGTCCTTCGTTGTCACGGCCCGATCGAAGCGTTTACAGTCCTTCCCCTGACAATTCGAACGATGTTTGCGCGGGTCAGCGGGGGGCTGATCGCGCTCGAATCCTGCTGCGCTCGCAACGGACGGCTAGCGCCCGTCCCGTAACCCCGGAGCTCTCGATGAGATCGCGAACCGCCATTGCACTGCTGGCTCTCTTCATGGGAAACCCTGCCATGACTACTTCCGCTGCCACGCCGCCGACCGCCGCGCCAGACCACCGATTGGGCCATGTCGATCGCTACGACCCCGCTGTCGACGCGATCGTGCCCGCCGACTGGCGCATCGAGAAACTCGCGTCCGGCTTCATCTGGTCGGAGGGCCCGGTCTGGATCGCCGATGGCAGCTACCTGCTCTTCACCGACGTTCCAGGTAACACGCTCTATCGCTGGTCGCAGAAGGATGGACTCTCCACGTTCCTGAAACCCTCTGGCTACGCAGGCACCGAGACCGGCATCTTCCGCGAGCCCGGCGCCAACGGGCTGTTTCCGGATGGGCCCGGGACGATCCTGCTGGCGGATCACGGCAACCGCCAGGTCGCGCGCTTCGATGTGAAGACCAAGAAGAAGACGCCGATCGCGACCCGTTTCGAGGGCAAGCGCTTCAACAGTCCGAACGACGTCACGCGTCGCAAGGACGGCGTCATCTTCTTCACCGACCCGCCCTACGGACTCGAGGGACTGAACGCATCGAAGCACAAGGAGCTGCCTTTCAATGGCGTCTATCGCATCGATCGCGATGGCAGCGTGCATCTCATCGACAAGGAAATGACGTTCCCGAACGGCCTCGCGCTCTCGCCGGATGAGCGCACGCTGTACGTTGCGAACTCCGATCCGGATCGTCCGATCTGGATGGCCTTCACGTTGAATGAGCGCGGCGAAGTCGTGAGCAAGCGCGTGTTCGCCGACTCCAGCGACCTGCACGAGGCGAAAGATCCGGGCCTGCCGGACGGCATGCGCGTGACCCGAGACGGCACGATCTTCGCGACCGCGCCCGGCGGTGTTCTCATCATGGACGCAACAGGCAAACGCCTCGGCCGCATTCGCACGGGCACCGCGATCGCGAACTGCGCCTTCGGCGATGACGGACGAACGCTGTATATGACGTCGAACGATTTTCTGGCGCGAATCAGGGTGACGATCGACGGCGGGCGTTAGCTCGTCTTGTTCCTTCCCCCGCTGCAGCGGGGGAAGGAACAAATCTGCGGGCGCTTTCCCGTCCGTACGCACACAACTCTTCACAATTCCTCACTGCCCGCCGTGTGACGCCCGGGTTCGCGCCGGAGCGCTTCTGGCACACTTCAGCTCACTCTCCACGCTCATTCCCGGACACGGAGCCGGAAAGCATGCCCCGACTTCCCGCAGCCGCCATCGTTGCTGTTTACGCGCTCCTGGCATCGAGCTCGTTCGCACAGGCGCCGGAAACGCCGAAGGCGACAGCTCCCGCGCCCCAGCCCGCGAACGACTATGCGAAAGGTGAAAACTGGCTGTGCCGTCCGGATCGTGACGATGCCTGCTCAGCCGACCTGACGACGACGGCCGTTGCCGCGGACGGTGCACTCTCCATCGAGAAGTTCGCAGCCGATCCGCGTGCACCGATCGACTGCTTCTACATCTATCCAACTGTTTCGCGCGACGTCACCGGCAACAGCGACATGGTCGCGGGGCCTGAAGAACGCAGCGTGATCCAGCACCAGTTCGCACGCTTCGGTTCGAAGTGCCGGCTGTACGCGCCGCTGTATCGCCAGATCACGCTGACGGCGCTGCAGGCAATGATCGCCGGCAAGGTGATGCCCATGGATCGCACGCTCGGCTACGACGACGTCGTCGACGCGTGGAACCACTACCTGCGCAACGACAACAAGGGACGCGGCGTGGTGCTGGTCGGCCATTCACAGGGTTCCAGCATGCTGACGCAGCTGATCGCACGCGAGATCGAAGGCAAGCCGGTCCGATCGCAGATCGTCTCCGCGCTGCTGCTCGGCTGGAATGTCGCCGTGCCCGTAGGCAAGGACGTGGGCGGCTCGTTCAAGGAAATGCCGCTGTGCCGTTCGGCATCGCAGACCGGCTGCGTCATCTCGTACGCGTCGTTCCGTTCGAACGTGCCGCCGCCGTCGAATACGCGCTTCGGCAAAGTGCCTGGCGACAACATGATGGCTGCTTGCACGAACCCTGCTGCGCTCGCGGGAGGCCACGCGGACCTTCAAGCCTATCTCGGCGCCGCTCGCGGCAGCACTTCAGCGATCGAACCTGCTCCCTGGGTGACGCCGCCGCAGAAGATCGACACACCGTTCGTAGCGGTTCCGGGATTGCTGAGCGCCGAGTGCGTGTGGAACGAACACGGCTCCTATCTCGAAGTCACCGTCGCGGCCGATCCGAAAGATCCGCGCGTCGACGACATCGTCGGTGACGTCGTGGCCGGAGGCAAAGTGCAGGCCGACTGGGGCCTGCATCTCATCGACGCGAATCTCGCGATGGGCGATCTGCTCAACGTCGTTGCCGAACAGTCGAAGGCCTACACGGCGAAGAGGTGACGATCACGCGCCCGCGCGGCGATTGACTTCACTGACCGCGAATCCCGCCGTCTGCTTGTAGCGGGCGGCGATCTCTTCGAGCTCCGACTGACTCATCACGTCGTGGATGTGACGGAACCCCCCGGGTGCCCGCTCCTCCGCAATCTGCATCACCTGTTCCGGACCGTTCTGCCGATTCGACAGGACGATGCGGCTCGTCGCCGGACGACGCTCGGATTCATAGACCTGCAACGCCTCCGTGATCGGGTGCGCCGCAAGCGCATTCGCCAGCGCCTCCGCATCGAGAATGGCCTGCGAGGCCCCGTTCGATCCGATCGGATACATCGGGTGAGCCGCATCACCCAGCAAGGTGATCGAGCCCCGAGTCCAGCTGGGCAACGGATCGCGGTCCACCAGGGGAAATTCGTAGATGACGCTCGCGCCTTCGATGAGCGCCGGCACGTCGAGCCAGCCGAATCGCCAGCCGGCGAAGCGATCGGCGAAGCGGGCGCGATTCACCTCGCGATTCCAGTCCTGCTGCGGCGGCGATTTTTCCGGCACGGTCAGCTCGGCGATCCAGTTCACCAGCGCGCGACCCTGATGGGCATGACGCTGCGAGATCGGATAGCAGACGAACTTCTCGTGCTGGTATCCGGCCATGATCATCGTGCGGCCATCGAGATACGGCGGCGCCTCGGTAACTGCGCGCCACAGCAGGCGCTGCGCGAAGTTCGGCGGACCTTCGTCCGGATAGAAGCGCTTTCTCACAATCGAGTGGATACCATCGGCGCCGATCAGCATGCTGCCCTGGACCTCGATCTCGCCTTCTCCAGTCGCGAAGCGCGCGATGACGGTCTCCCCTTGCTGCTCCGCGCTCGCGAACGTCGCGTTCGTCTGAATGCTTTCGCGACCGAGCCGCGCCAGCGCCGCGTCGTAGAGCATCATCTGCAGATCGCCGCGATGAACCGAGTACTGCGGCACTGCGTACCCGGCGGCAAGGCCGCGCGGCTCGCTCCAGATCAGCTGACCGAATTTGTTGTAGTACTCGAGCTTCGAGGTCTGAATCGCGGTCGCGGAGAGCGGCCCTGCAAGGCCGAGTCCGTGGACGACGCGCGCTGCATGCGGCAGAAGATTGATTCCGACACCGAGTGGACGCAGGGCGGCAGCGCGCTCGAATACACGAACGGGAATACCACGCGCAGTGAGGCAAAGCGCCGCCGCGAGCCCGCCGATGCCGCCGCCGACGACCAGAACCGGTAACTTCATGAGAGGCCGTTCATTCCGTTGTTATGCATTGTCGAACCGTTCGACGTAAGTCGTCGTTCCCGCGTACGCGGGGATGACGTAGGCCGCAACTGGCCGCCCCGCAGGCTTCCGCGACCGTGAACAGGTATACAACGTCGGGCAGCGACGGATTGCAAAAAATTGAGGAGTCGGCCCGATTTGAGAATCGTCAGGGCCGGGCTACGCTCGGCCCACTTTCGCCGCACACTTTCGCCGCCCTGGCGCGGCACTGTCAGGATCGCTTGAGATGCCCGTCAACAATCTTCGCAAGGTCGTCGCAACCGCATTGCTGCTGGTTGCCGTTTCCGCCCAGAATCCGCTCCACGCCATGAATTCCCCAGCCTCCGCCGGCGGCGCACGAGCCGCAACCAATCCGCTGTTGACCGTCAGCACGCTCCCCTACGAGCTGCCGCCGTTCGACAAGATCACCAATGCGCACTTCGCCCCGGCCTTCGAAGCCGGCATGGCGGAGGAGCAGCGAGAGATCGCTGCAATCGCGAACAACGCGTCGCCCGCGACGTTCGACAACACGATCGTGGCGCTCGAGCGGTGCGGCCAGCTGCTGAATCGCGCCCGGGCCGTATTCTTCAATCTCACGTCGTCGAACACCAATCCGGAGCTCGAGAAGCTGCGCGGCGAGCTGGCGCCGAAGCTGTCCGCTCACTCGGATTCGATCTATCTGAACCCGGCGCTGTTCGCACGCGTGAGCGAGCTGCACGAGAAGCGGGCATCGCTCGGTCTCGATCCTGAGTCGCTGCGACTGCTCGATCGCACGTACACGCTCTTCGTCCGTGCCGGAGCGCAACTCTCCGACAACGACAAGGCCACGCTGCGCAGGATGAACGAGCAGCTTTCGACGCTGACGACGCAGTTCAGCCAGACCGTGCTGAAAGGCGTGAACGCCGCCGCAGTGGTGTTCGACGAAGCTGGCGATCTCGATGGCCTGTCCGAGCAGCAGATTGCCGTCGCTGCCGAAGCGGCGCGCTCGCGCAAGCTGGAGGGGAAGTGGGTCATCGCCCTGCTCAACACGACGGGCCAGCCGCCGCTGTCGCAGCTGAAGAACCGCGCTTCGCGTGAGCGCATCTACAGGGCCTCGCTCGATCGCGGCTGGGGCGGTGAATTCGACACGACGAAGCTCATCGCACAGATCGTGGCGTTGCGCGCCGACCGCGCTGCGCTTCTCGGCTATCCGACTCATGCGGCGTACGTCACCGAAGACGAAACTGCTCTCACCCCCGACGCCGTAAACAAGATGCTCGCGCAGCTCGCTCCGCCCGCAGTGGCGAATGCGAAGCAGGAAGCTGCGGCGATGCAGGCACTGATCGATGCGCAAGCGAAGGCGAACGGAACCCAGACATTCACGCTCGCGCCCTGGGACTGGGACTTCTACGCCGAGCAGGTACGCGCAGCGAAGTATGCCTACGACGAATCGCAAGTCCGGCCGTACTTTGAAATGAATCGCGTACTGGTCGACGGCGTATTGTTCGCGGCGCACGAGCTGTACGGCATCACGTTCAAGGAACGCAAGGATCTGCCCGTCTACCAGGAAGACGTGCGCGTGTTCGAGCTGTGGAATGCCGATGGCTCGCCGCTCGGCCTGTTCCTCGTCGACTGGTACGCACGCGACAACAAGCGCGGTGGCGCGTGGATGAACAGCTTCGTCGAACAGTCGCGCCTGCTCGGCAAGCGTCCGGTCGTAGTCAATAACCTCAATGTTCCGAAGCCGCCGAAGGGCCAGCCGACGCTGCTCACCTTCGACGAAGTGACGACGGCGTTCCATGAGTTCGGCCATGCGGTTCACGGCCTGTTCTCCAACGTGAAGTACCCGCAGTTCTCCGGCACGAGCGTGCCGCGCGACTTCGTGGAGTTCCCGTCGCAGTACAACGAGATGTGGGCGACGGAACCGCGGGTGCTCGCGAACTATGCGAAGCACTATCAGACCGGCGCAGCGATGCCCGGCGAGCTCATGGACAAAGTGCTCGCGGCAAGCAAGTTCAACCAGGGCTTTGCGACCACCGAGTATCTGGCCGCCGCATTGCTCGATCAGGCATGGCATCAGCTGCCCGCCGGCAAGACGCCGTCAGCGACCGACGCTGCTGCGTTCGAAGCAAACGCACTCAGGCAGGCGGGCGTGGACTTTGCCCCCGTGCCGCCGCGCTATCGTTCGACCTACTTCTCGCACGTCTTCGCGAGCCCGATCGGCTATTCGGCCGGTTACTACGCGTACATCTGGAGCGATGTGCTCGCACGCGACACGCAGCACTGGTTCAAGACTCATGGCGGCCTCAAGCGCGAGAACGGCGATCTGTTGCGCCGGAAGGTGCTGTCGCAGGGCTTCAGCGTCGACTCGCTGACGATCTTCGAGGACTTCTACGGCAGGGCGCCGGACATCGGGCCGCTGCTGGAGTCGAGAGGGTTGGTAACGGAATGAGACGGCTCGTCATTCCCGCGCGCGACCCGACGAGCTCCTGGGTGGGGATGACCGACGCGATGAAGAAGCCCCTGCTTCTCGCCTGCAGCTTCTTCGTCATGCTCACCGCCTGTGCGCCCTTACCTCAGAAGGCGCCCCGTCCCGCCCATTCCAGCCTCGGCTGCATGCGGGCGGCGATCAAGGACCGGGTGCCGTCCGCCCTGCCGGACAGCCAGAAGCACTGCATTGCCGCAGCGATGATCGCGAAGTACTGCAGCGTCACCGAGGCGACCCTGGCAAGCGTCGGCAAGGAGTTGCAGGATCTGTTGGGTCCTGGCGACGCCGAATGGCGCGATCTGGGGTCGGATCGGCACGGCATCGATTGCGCCAGGGCCTCCGCATCGGACGAAGCCGTGCTCGCCTGTTGCCTGCAGACGGCGTCCTCGGCGAAAAGATAAACTCCCGGGACTCGAGACTGAAGGAAGGGGCATGCCGGAGGCGGGCCTCGGTCCCTCGCGCCCCGAGCCCTCACTTCCATAGAAGGACTCTCGCAATGCGTTACCCCCTGCTCGTCGCTGCCGTGGCCCTCGCGTGCATCGGCTGCTCCTCGCCCAGCGCCCCGGTAGGGGCTGCCGAACTCAAGACCGAAGAAGACAAGACGCTGTATGCGCTGGGCTCGGCCATCGGTCGCAACCTCTCATCCTTCGACCTGACCGAGGCCGAGCTCGAGTACGTGAAGGCGGGCATCGCAGACGCAGCGCTGCACAAGGAACCGAAGCTCGATGCAAGCACGTACTTCCCGCGAATTCAGGAGCTGCAGAACACGCGCGTGGCTGCCGCCGGCGAGAAGGAAAAGAAAGCCGGCGAGGAGTATCTCGCAAAGGCCGCGACCGAATCAGGCGCGCAGAAGACCGCCTCTGGCCTCGTCTACAAGCAGGTCTCGGAAGGCACGGGCGCTTCGCCCAAGGCAACGGACACCGTGAAGGTCCACTACCACGGCACTCTGACGAACGGAAAAGTGTTCGACAGCTCGGTCGAGCGCAAGGAACCCGCAACGTTCCCGCTGAATGGCGTCATCCCGTGCTGGACCGAAGGCGTGCAGTTGATGAAGGTCGGCGGCAAGGCCCGCTTCGTGTGCCCGCCTGACATCGCCTACGGCGATCGCGGCGCGCCGCCGGACATCAAGCCCGGCTCGACACTCGTGTTCGAAGTCGAACTGCTCGGCATCGAGCAGCCGCAGCAATAAAGCATTGCAGAACGCTGCGGGTGCACGTCACCCGCAGCATCCTCACCTCTCATCGTAGGAGTTCCTGCTTGAACGCTCTCTTCTCCCGGCTCCGCCTGTCCCTCGTCCTGGCGCTCTGCACATTCGCATGGGCAATGCCGACGCACGCCGCACTGGTGGAAGGCCGAGACTATGTGAAGCTCGCCGCGCCGCGCCCGCAGGAAACCCAGGGCAAGATCGAAGTCATCGAGTTTTTCTCGTGGGGCTGCCCGCACTGCGATCACCTGCATCCGCTCCTCACCAAGTGGGCAGCGAAGCTGCCTGCGAATGTCACACTGATCCGCGTGCCGATTTCTCTGGGCCGCCCGCAATGGGGTCAGCTCGTTCGCACGTACTACAGCCTGCAGGCGACAGGAGATCTCGCGCGGCTCGACACGGCGCTGTTCGATGCGATCCATCGCCAGAAGCAGCCGCTCTTCAATCAGGCCAACATCACCGCCTGGGTGGTGCAGCAGGGCGTCGATGAAGCCAAGTTCACCGCGGCCTACAACTCGTTCAACGTGTCGACGCGCTCACAACACGCGGAGCAGCTCTCGCGCGAATACCAGGTGGACGGTATTCCGGCGATCTACGTCGGCGGCATCTATCACGCACTGGGCAACGACTTCGACACGATGCTGGCGAACACGACGCAGCTGATCGAGATGGTGGGGAAAAAATGAGAGAGAGGGCTAACCCGCCAGCTGGCAGGCTAGCCAGACGCTCCGGCTTCTGATTGTGGGTCCGGCTTCAGCCGGACGTCATGCGAAGCATCCGACGGACGCCGCCCGATCCGCCGACTCCGTCGGCTTCGGATGCTGCGCATGACGTCCGACCTAAAGTCGGACCCACAGTCGGACACGCTGCACCCGGCGTGTGTTTCTTCTCTGGCCAGCTAGCCAGCTCATCGCTGGCAGGCGGGTCTCAGCTTCCCCGCGCGTCACTCACTCCGCCATCCACCACCAGCGTATTCCCCACCACGTAGTCTCCGGCCCTCGACGCCAGGTAGATCGCCGCCCCCGCCATGTCCTCATCCGTGCCGATGCGTCGGGCGGGGATCCGCCGGGCCACTTCATCACCATGATCGCGGGCCGTCGTGTTCATGTCGGACGCGAACGCGCCCGGTGCGATGGCCGAAACGACGATGTGATCCTGGATGAGCCGCAACGCCATCCGGCGTGTCAGGTGAATAAGCCCCGCCTTGCTGGCCGCGTACGAGTACGTTTCCTGCGGATTGACCGAGATGCCGTCGATCGACGCGATGTTGATGACCTTCGACGGCTTGTCGGGAGTCGCGGCTGCGCGCAACGCGGGTGCAAACGCCTGGGTCAGGAAGAAAGGCGTCTTGAGATTCAGATCCACGACCTTGTCCCAGCCCTTCTCGGGGAATTCGTTGAATTCCGCGAGCCACGCCGCACCGGCATTGTTCACGAGGATGTCGAGCTTCGCTTCATGCCGGGCATAGGCGCTCACCAGCGACTGGATGCCTTCCTTGTTCGACGCATCGACCGGCAGAGCGATGCACTTCCCGCCGCCGGCGGAAAGCTCTTTCGCAGTCTGCTCGCAGACGTCAGCCTTGCGCGAGGAGATGTACACGCGCGCACCCTGGTCGATGAAGCCTTTCGCGATCATGCGACCGATACCGCGCGAGCCGCCTGTTACGAGCGCCACGCGTCCACGAAGCGAAAAGAGATCGTTGGTCATGATGAATTTCCTTCTCCTGAAATCAGGCTGGGACGGCGACCGGCGAGATCGTCGCCAGTCTGCGCTTGAATTGTGACCGCAGCAGCAACCAGCTCAGCAGCGCCTGGAAAGTCACCGTCGCCACCGACAGGTACCAGAGATGATGGATTTCGAACCCGGGCTGGCTCGACATCCAGATCGCCGGCAGCGCGAAAGTGAGCACGCGTGATCCGGTGCTGATCAATGCAGGACGCGTGTCGCCGAGCCCCTGGAACATGCTCGAGCACGTGAAGATGATGCCCTGCGAAACGAAGTTCCAGGAGGTGATCGCGAGGAACGTCGCCGCCACGGTGCGCACCGCCGGATCATCGGTGAACCCGCCAACCAGCAGCTCCGGGCTCACGTGCGCGAACAACGTGAGGATGGCCATGATGACGACGCTGATGAGCACCGCCTTGCGGAAGGTCTCGCGCACGCGCTCCGGATGCCGGGCGCCGAAGTTCTGACCTGCGATCGGACCTGCCGCGAAAGCGATTGCCATCGCGGGAAGGAAGATCGATTGCATGACGCGCGACCCGATACCGAAACCTGCCTGAGCCGTCGCACCGAAATCGCGGATACACCAGTAGATCACGCCCATGAATACGAACAGCAGCAGGAACTCGCCGCCCGACGGCAGACCGATGGCGAGCATCCGCTTCCACGCGTGCATCTGCGGACGCCACTGCTCGGGATGAAACGAAACGTATTTCTCCAGGCGGATGAAGTAGAGGCTGAGGATGACGACGGCCGCGACGATTGCGATCGTGCTCGCAAGGCCTGCCCCTGCAACGCCCATTGCATGGCCGGTTCCCCACCCGGCGATCAGGATCGGCGCCAGCACGATGTTCAGCACGACGGTGACCACCTGCACGACCATCGTCGGCTGCACGATGCCGGTGCCGCGCAGCGCCGATCCCATCGACACCAATGCAAACTGCAGCGCCATGCCCGGCAGGAACCAGTAGAGATAGGTCTGGCCTGCCGCGAGCGCCTGCGCATCCGCAGCGACTGCTGCCATGTAGGTGTGGGTAATCGCGTAGCCGCCCACCAGCGTGATCAGCCCGCACACACCCGACAGGACAATCGACTGATTGAATATCAGATTCGCCTCGGGCTGGTCCTTGCGGCCGACGGCATGCGAGATCAGCGCAACCGTTCCGACGCCCAGCACCTGCGTCAGCCCCATGATGATGAACATGATGTTGCCGGCCGCGCCGACGCCCGCGATAGCGGCATCGCCAAGATGTGCGACGAAGTACAGATCCACCAGGTAGTAGAGCGTCTGGAAGATCATTCCGAGCGCAATCGGCACGGCCATCGAAACGATGTGCCGGACGATCGGCCCCTCGGTGAGGTCTTTCATCTGGGAAGGTACGGACGTGATGGGGGACACGGTAGGGTACTACCGCGGATGGGGGAGTCCCTAACCTTTGCATTGATAAACACGATGAAGCTGACGGTGCGAGACGGACAGTCCACCCCGTCGACCCGGCTTCTTGTTGTGGGAGGAGAGCACAGCCCACTGGCGCCAATGGCTAGCTAGCTGGGCTACTGGCTTTCCTCATTTGATCTCATACACCAGGTTCACCGTCGTCAGCGTATCCGTCTTCTCGAACCCGATCGGCGGATCGGTGTTGTGCCGGACGGAATAACCGACGGCCAGCGCGAGCACCTTGGTCACGGTCACCTGCACCGAGAGATCATTCTGATAGAACGTATTGTCGGCGCCCGCTTCGACGATGAACTTGTCGAGGAGCGAGGTCGTCTCGGTCAGTTTGTGCTCGAAGTCGAGCGTGCCGCGGAACACGACGTCTTCGCCGCGCGCACCTTCTTCCAGCAGCACACCAGTATCGGGATCGAAGGCATCGCGGGTCTCGAAGACCTTGTAACCGACACCCGCCGTGCCCACGAACTTCGTGCGATCCGTATCGACGAACTTGCGGCCGAGGCCGGTCGAGATCGTGGCCTGGTATTCGAAGCCGCTGAAGCGGTCATCCTCGTAGCGCGCGGCGCCGAACCAGAAGGTCTTGGGCGAGAAGTTGTAGTCGGACTGTCCGAACGCCTCCCAGCGCTGTGCGGTCGTGCCCTCGACATCGGAGGCATAGAGCCCCGCCAGTCCAACCTGGTTTTTCCACTTGTCCCGCTCGTGCGCGAGGGCGAGTTTCACGTTGGCCGTTTCGGTCTCCGTGTTGCCGCTGGCAATCACGAGGCCGGCCTCGCCCTTGCCGGTCAGCTCCGCATGAGCGGGCGCGGCGGCGGCCAGGGTCAGAACGAGCGGCAGAAATTTACGGGTCATGAATCATCCTCCGGGGCAATACGCTACGACAGACGTCACTTAATAGCGGGCCTGATCGCCGACACGAATACGTAAAGGGGGAATCGGGCCCCGGGAAGGCAGCAGGGTCGCCAGAAGCCCCTGATCGCGAAACCAATATCCGGTACCATGCGTTCCGTCAGATGGATGACCGTTCGTCCACTCCTGATCCCAACCGATCCGCCGGGCCGCCCGGTACCTTCGACAAGCAAGAGCAAATGTATCGGGCCGCTACCGCACTCCTGGTCGTCGCCGCTGTCAGCTTCGCCGTCGTCGCAGCAACGCGACAGGAACCGGCGAACAAAGCGGCCGACCGCTACCCTTTCAGCAGCACCACCGTAACACAGCTGGCGAGCCGTCTTTCGAACACACCCCGCCCGCAGAACCGGCTCGACAGCGCTTCGCCGCTGCGCCAGATCAGCTACGACCAGTATCGGGATATCCGCACCAATTCCGAAGCGGCGATCTGGCGCAACGCGCAGGTGCCGACACGCGTCGAGCTGCTACCCGCCGGCAATCTCTTCCAGAGCCCGGTGACCGTCTCGATCGTCGAAGGCGGCGTCGCGCGCGATCTGCGCCCGGCCGCCGACACCTTCATCCTCGGACCTTCCGTGGCGAAACCACTGGCGGGCCTGTCGCTGCCGTTGTCGGGATTCCGTCTGCGCGGCCTCATCAACTCCCGCTCGACATGGGATGAGTTCCTGGTCTTCCAGGGCGCTACGTATTTCAGAGCCGTCAGCCGCGGCACGCTCTACGGCCTGTCGGCGCGCGGACTCGCGTTGAAGACGGCAAGCGCGACGGGTGAAGAGTTTCCCGAGTTCACGCACTTCTGGATCGAGCGGCCTTCCGCCAATGCCGCTGGCATCGTCGTCCATGCGTTGCTGGAGAGCGCATCGACCACAGGCGCCTATCGCTTCTCGATCGTGCCCGGCACCGAAACCATCATGGACGTCAACCTCACGCTGTACCCACGCACCACGCTCGAAAGCGTCGGTATCGCGCCGCTCACGTCGATGTTCTATTTCGACGAGTCGGATCGTTCCCGCATCGACGATTTCCGCGACGAAGTGCACGACTCCGACGGCCTGCAGATCGTGAGCGACAGCGGCGAGCAGATCTGGCGTCCGCTCGCGAATCCGAAGCAGCTGCAGGTGTCGAGTTTCACGGCGATGCCGCCCAAGGGATTCGGCCTCGTGCAGCGCTCCCGGCGCTATACGGATTACCAGGATCTCGAGGCTCACTATGAGCAGCGCCCGAGCGCCTGGATCGAGCCCACGAGCGCCTGGGGACCCGGCGCCGTCTCGCTCATCGAGATCCCGACGGACACCGAGACCAACGACAACGTGATCGCGTTCTGGCGCCCCAGGGACCCGATTCCTGCCGGCAAGCCCTGGTCGACTTCCTACCGCATCCGCTGGAACGAGCGGCCGCGCATCCTCCCCGCCATGGGCCGGGCCTCGGTGACGCGTTCCGGGCCGAGTTTCGACGGGAAACGCCGGCTCTTCGTCGTCGATTTCGATGGCGCAGTGCGCTCGACGGTCAATGAATTGAAGATTGAAGCCCATACCTCGGCGGGTAAGATCAGCAACATGAACCTGCAGGCAAACCCCTCCACCCGCGGCGTACGCGTGAGCTTCGAACTCGCACCGGGCGATGCGACCGTGGCGGAACTGCGCCTGCGCCTGCTGAAGGGCAATCGTCCCGTGACCGAAACCTGGCTTTATCGATGGACGGGCAGCTGAACCCGCCCCCGCCGACCGTTGACGCAGCGAAGCTCCCGTCTACGTCCGGCGCGATGCCCGCCGATGCACCGCTCGAAATGCCGGTGCAGGACCGTTCGCGGGCGCCCGCGGTCGATCGCGTCGATCCCCAGAAACCCGTGACCTGGTTCGCCCGGCTGATCGCGCTCGGAGCGACGGTCGGGATCGCGGGCTACGGCATCTGGGAAATGATCGCGATCGTGGGCTTCGGCAACATGACGAACCTGCAGGCCGTGATGATGGTCTTCTTCAGCGTCACGCTGACGTGGATCGCCTTCTCGGCAGCTTCAGCGTTGTGCGGCCTGCTCACGCCGCGTCTGCACTTCCCCTCCGCGCCCGCCGACGGCAGCCGCACCGCGCTCGTCATGCCCGTCTACAACGAAGATCCGTTGCGTACGACGGCGGCTCTGCAAGCGATGGCGGAAGAGCTCGCCTCCATCGACTCGGCCCGGTACTTCGAGATCGCGATCGTTTCCGACTCCACGAATGCGGATGCCTGGATCGCGGAGACGCTGGCCGCTGATCGGTTGCGCAATGCGCTTGCCGGCGTGATGCCCGTGCGCTATCGCCGGCGCTGGCACAATGTCGGCCGCAAAGTGGGCAACGTCGAAGACTTCGTCAAGCGTTGGGGCGGTCACTACGACTACATGATCGTCCTCGATGCGGACAGCCTGATGAGCGCATCAACGCTCGTCACGCTCGTGGAGCGCATGCAGGCGGAACCGCGCCTCGGCATCCTGCAGACAGTGCCTGCACTCATCGGACAGCTGAGCTTCTTCGCGCGCATGCAGCAGTTCGCGAGCCGTTTGTATGGCGGCGTCATCGCGCGCGGCATGGCGGCATGGTCCGGCGACGACGGCAACTACTGGGGCCACAACGCCATCATTCGCGTGCGTGCGTTCGCAGAAGCGTGCGGGCTGCCGCAACTGCCGGGCAAGAAACCTTTCGGCGGTTTCGTGTTGTCGCACGATTTTGTCGAAGCTGCGTACATCCGGCGCGCCGGCTGGAAAGTTCAGCTCGCGGCCGATCTGCCCGGCTCCTGGGAAGAAGGCCCGCCGTCGCTCACCGACATCGCAGTGCGCGATCGGCGCTGGGCGCAGGGCAATCTGCAGCATCTGAAGCTCATCGGTTCGAAGGGCCTGAGCTGGACGAGCCGGTTGCACATGACCGTCGGCATCATGAGCTATCTCGCTTCGCCGCTCTGGCTGATGCTGATCCTGATCGGATTCGCACTGACCCTGCAGGCGACGCTGATCCGGCCCGAGTACTTCAGCCGAACGTTCCAGCTCTTTCCCGACTGGCCCGTGTTCGATGCGCGGCGAATGATGCTGCTGTTCCTCTTCAGCATGATCGTGCTGCTCACGCCCAAGGCGATCGGCTTCGTGCGCGCGATGCTGACAAATCGAGTGCGCCGCAATACCGGCGGCATCATTGGCTTGCCGATCAGTGTGGTGGTCGAGCTCGCCGTGTCGGCGCTGTATGCGCCGGTCATGATGCTCATCCAGACGCAGCACGTGTTCAGCATCCTCACCGGCCGCGATTCCGAATGGGTAGCGCAGCGGCGCCAGGCCGAAGTGATCTCGTGGCGTGAGTCGGCCCACTTTCACTGGAAACACATGGTGATCGGCGTCCTGCTCGGCATCACTGCGTTCCTGCTGTCGCCGGAGCTTCTGGCCTGGCTTTCCCCGACTGTCGCGGGACTGGTGCTCGCCATTCCGTTGTCGAAGGCGAGCGGCAGCGTGCGGCTGGGCCAGTGGTTCTCGAACGTGGGTCTGCTAAGGATTCCGGAAGAGCGCGCCACGCCTGATCTCGTGCGACGTCGCGACGAGATCGTTCACAACTCCGAACCGATGCCTGCCGACGGGCTGCGCTATCTCGCGCGTCATCCGCAAGCCCGCCACGCGCAAATCGCCAACAACCTCGCACGTCCGACCGACTCACGCGGACATCCGAACGCTCATCGCCTGACGGCCCGGGCAAAGGTGATGCAGGCGCAAAGCCTGCGCGAGGCGCTGAGCTGGTTGAGCGCGCCGGAGCGCATCGAAGTGGCCGCAGATCGCGAACTGCTGGAACAGCTCGCGTCGTTGCCGCAGGTCGAAGCGGTCGGCAGCTGATCAGAACGTCAGCTTGATCTGCGCGCTCGCCATGTTGGCGTCATAGCCGCGGAAATCGCGATTCGATTCACGATCCACCCATCGGTACGCAAGGCCGAAGCTGATCAGGTCGCGCGGTGTGTAGTCGAGACTGAACTGCGCGCCTTTCACCTCGTCTTCGCGGCCCGCCTCGATCGGATCGACGATCGGCCCGAGGAACAGGGCACTGCCGATATAGTCCTGCTTCTCGTAGCTGAACTCCGCAGCAAACTTGAGCTTCGTGGTCGCCTCCCACGTTGGCCCGATGCTTACGCCATCGCCTTCGTAGTAGTCCGACTCGGCGTCTGCATAGGCCTTGAGCTTGTGCCATGCCTTGAGATCGAACGTGAGTTTGCTGCGTGGTTCCCACAGCATCCGCACGTCCCAGACCTCGCCGGAGTAATCGCCTGCAAGCGGATCATCGTAGTCACGGTCGACGTAGCCGAGGTGGCCAAAGAACTGTGTTTTCACGGAGTACGCGTACTCGATCCGAACGCCGGGCTCGCTTTCCTCATATCCGCGGGGCGCACCGGCCAGCGACTCGGCGACGGGAAAGTCCGCCTCGGTGAATCGATAGTCGAGGGCGAATACGGATCCTGCGGGCGTTTCGTACTCGATTGCGCCGCGCGACGTCGTGCTCTCGAAGTTCTCGGTCTGCCGCAGATCGGCGCTGTGATCGGTGTCGGCCGCTGCAATGCCACCCATCACTCGCCAGCGAGAGCCGATCTTGTACCGCAGCTCGCCGCCATACGCGGCCACGTCGACGATGTCCTTCTGGAAGAAGCGGTAGTTCGCGAGACTCGCCTGCTGCTTGTCGTACTGGCCGAACAGCTTGCCCGACCAGTTCGAGCCGACTTCGAAGTTCCACAGCAGATCGGCGCTCCCGCCGGTGTAGTTCAGATCGTCGTTGCGGTCGTAGCGCACATCGTCGATGCGCACGTCGGCGTGGAACACCTGCCTCGATGCGTCGAGACGCAGTCGCAGACCGGCCGACGCGCGATTCACGTAGTCATCGAGACTCTGCGGGCGCGCGAGCGTTGGGTCGCTCTCGAGCAACCCATCCGGCACCCGGAACAGATTGTCGTCGTACATGTAGCGGTCCATGACGAAGAACTGGATCGGATCGGCGGCGTCCGGAGAATTCGCCGCGTTCACGCTCGCAACTGCAAGCAGCGCCGGAATGCATATCGCGCAGGCCGGGCCTGAGCGAACCACGACATGTTTACGTCTTGGAGTATTCATTCTCCGGTCTTTCATATTCGGCATCCTCGCTCGACGCCAGCTCGCGCGCATTCAGAGTGGACTCGGCGTCTGGCGTCCTTTCGCCGACGTCGCGTCGGTACAGCTCCAACGTCCGGTCGGCGATCGAGTTCCAGTCGAAGGCCGTCAGATCCGCTTCGGCATGCTCGGGTGGATTCGCGGTGCGAAGCTCCTGCAGCATCGCCGTCGTCAGCGATCCGTCGTACAGCCGCAGCCACTGCGACCCCACCTTCGACTCGATCTCCGGCAACGCACCGAGCCGCGGCGCGAGTGCCACCCGATTGAACGAGAGCGCGAGCAGCACGCTGCCCGAGTTGAGAATGCTGTCGAAGGGCAACACGACCGCATCCGCAGCGCCGAAATACGTCGGCACGGCCTCATCCGGAATGAATTCGAGGCGCAACTGGATCCGTGGATCTGCGGCGCACATTTGCGACAGCGCTTCCGGATCGATGCCATGTCCCGGCTGCCCCGCGATCACGAGCTGTACGTTGTCGTCATCTATCCCGCGAAAAGCTTCGATCAGTCCCGGGACATTCTTGTAGCGACGGACATTGCCGAAGAAGAGATACGTGAATCGTCCCTGCGGCAGCCCGAGCTGCGCCCGGGCGGCCATGCGCGAAGGCAGCTCGCCGTAGGCGCCGCGATAGTGTCCGTGCGGAATGATGGTGGCCTGCTTCTTCCCGATGGCCGGATAGAGTGATTTCGCGGCCTGCAGGCCGTTCGCAGTGAGCGCAATCACATGCGTGCATGCCTTGGGGAACCACATCGGAAAGAGCCGTGCGGAGAACCAGTGATTGCGATCGTGCGGCTTGAGGTTGTGCATCATCCACACGATGCGCGTGCCACGGCGACGCAGCAGCGTGATCAACGCAGCGAGCCGCGCGTGTTTGAACAGCGAGCCCGCGAACGATTTGCTGGTGAGGTGTGAATCCGGCCAGTGCAGGTGCAGCACGTCATAGCGCCCTGCCATCGCACGGCCGTAGCTGAAATCGTCTACAGCGGCGCCAGTTCGCTCGAGCGCGTCGGAGAAGCGACTCACGAACGGATTGCCGTTGTCCTTGGGGAAGATCAGGACCGCCGGCGAAGGCTCCTGAGGCTGGCTCACAGCCGGCATGGGCGGCCACCGCATCACTTGCTGAACGTCGCGCAGATCTCGCATGCGCGCCTGCAGCTTCTCGAGGCGCTCCTCCAGCCGGCTGCCGTCGGCAAGCCTGAAGATCGCGTCGTCCCTTTGCTGGCGCAGAGCCCTCACCAGGCGCCGTTCCGCAATCGCCTGCGCCGGCCGCATCCACGAGCGCCTGACCGGGATTAGCGTCTGGGGGATCGCCGATTCCGTCGACGCGCCGACGATCGAGAACGCATCGCGCCACTTGAAGTCCGCGACACCCTCGCCTTCGTAGTAGTGCGAGCTTATACGCACGCGCGCCCACGGTATGCGCAGCGCTTCCGCGAAGATCGCTGCGTGCAGCGATTCGCAATACACGCGCGAACACGCTGCGAGCCGATCGAGAAACTGCTCCCACTGCAGCGTCGGGCTGATGACCTCGAATCCGGCATCGCGCGCCACATCGGCAATCCGCGACCATCGCTCGGAATACACATGCGGGATCAGTGCGACACGATCGCTCGTGGGATATGCCGACGGCTTGTAGATCCTGCCGATGAGGAAGCCGGGATCGCCCAGTGCGACTTCGTCACTCAACCCGATCCGGTCGGCGGTCAACGTTCCCCGGACAGCGGCGAATCGCAGATCACCGGTGAACTGCGGCAACTGCCGGCCCGGACGCAGCCCTGATCCCATGACGACACGACGGCCCTCCAGCTTGTTGAGCCGCTCGTCGAGAATCGTCCCGATGCCGACCAGCCACTGCGCGCTGTCTAGCCGTTCGAGATCGGGCAACAGCCGTCGCCAGAGCACGGCGTTCAGATCGTCGCCGACGTTGCCGCCTTCCGCCTGGTGATAGAAGACTTTCACGTTGACACCGACTCCACGCGCGCAGCGTCATTACCCAACGCCTGTCGGCGAGCACCACCCTGCGTCCGGATCGCCGTCTCCCACACTGTCATGTAGTCGGCGAATACGCGGTCGATGCTGAATTCCGCACTCTTCCTCACGCAAGCCGCGGAGAAATCGGCGCCGCGCCACCCCGCGTCGATCTGGCTTCGCAAGTGTCGTGCAAGATCTTCGCTGTCGCGTGAACGGAACACGAAACCGGTGCGTCCGGCTTCCACGATCTCCGGCATGCCGCCTACATCCGCAACGATGGCGGGAACGCCCTGGGCGTACGCCTCGTAGATCACGCGGCCGAGCGGCTCTTCCCAGACCGACGGGACGACGAGCACATCGATGCGCTCGAGAAACTCGGCGGGTTTCACGAAGCCGAGGAACTGGACATTGCTGCCGGCATAGGCCGCTCGGAGCTCCTCCATGTACGCCTCGTCGCCCTTTCCGCCCAGCAATACGCGGACCTGATGCGCCGGCAGCTTCTTCGCCGCGTCCAGCAGCACCTCGATTCCCTTCGTGTCTTTCTCCATGCGACCGAGATAGCCTACGACGATCGCGCTGCCGGGCGCTCGGTTCGCACGCGGTGTTGCGTTGATGCGCGCGTTGCTCGCGCCGTGAATGATGAACTTGTCCGGGACTTGCGCGAACAGGCCGGTGTCTTCCAGCCGAGTCAGCATGCGCCGGCTCAAGCTGATGACCGCCGCAGGCAGATTGGAGCTCATGCGTCGCGGCGTCGCGAATACATGGCACGAACCGCACTGCTTCGCGCAGTTCTCGAGTCCCTGCGTCATCGTGCACTTCGGACAACCGAGGTAATAGTCATGCAGCATCTGTACGAGCGGGATGTTCATCTGGCGCACAGTTCGCCAGAGCGACACCGAGAACCCCTGCAGGTTGCCGGTCTGTACGACATCGGGTTTCTCGCGCTCGAGAATGCGACGCACACGCGAAGCCATGATCGGATTCCACGCATCGACGGCGTGCCAGGCCATGCGCGCCAGCGGGCTGCGCGATTCCTCTGATTGCTTCCAGAACAGATTCGCGAGCGGTACATAGTAGGTCCGCACGCCGTTGACCTCGCCTTCTCGCGCAACGCCGTCGGGCGAGAGGCTGACGACGGTTGCCTGATGGCCGTTTGCAACGAGTGCTTCCGCGACGATACGCACAGTGCGCTCGGCGCCGCCGCGCTCGTTGGGTGCATACAGTGTCGAAACGAAAAGGACTTTCATGACAGCTGCGGATCAGGCTCTCAGTTCGAAGTAGCAGTACCACGCGTACCGGCGTAGCAGCGGAACGCGGCAAAGCGCGCGGTCGAGCGACCACACGAACCGCGTCACCCAGCTCTTCGGCTTCACCGTTGGCGACACCAGTCCGAGCACCGGCGAGATGAGACCGAAGAACGTCACGCGGGAAGACTTGAAGGCGCGCGTCATCTGGCGCAGTTCGCGGACCAGAAGCGGATGCTCGTCGGGAGTCCGCAGCTCGGGCGTCCGGTTGCGGAACCAGTTGAGCACGGGATTGTGACCGAGCGGCTCGGCAAAGATTGCGACGCCGCCATCGCGCAGGACGCGGCGCAGCTCCTGCAGCGACTTCGGAATATCGAGGTGGTGAATGATCCCGGCGCCGATGACGACGTCCACGCTGCGATCGGCGAGGCGCATGTCTTCCGCGTTGTCGACGACGAACCTGACGTTCGGCAGATTCCGCTGGCTCGCAATCGCCTGCGCCTGCTGGATCGCCACGTCGGAGATATCGATCCCTGTGACCTGTCGGGCAGTGTGCGCGAGATCGAAAGCCATGATCTCGTCCCCGCAGCCGTACTCGAGCACGCAATGGCCGCGGCTGAGCTGCGTCACGCGCGCGCGAAACTCCTCGAAGCCGTACGCGATCGCGTCGTAGAACCGCCGCGTCGGCGATTCCCTGGTTGCGTTGTGCTCGACGAACCGCTGGTTGTGGAAGTCGCGCTCGCGAGCAATTCGTTCCGCTGCACTCATCGGGGTTCTCTCATCTCACAAGCCGTGGAGGTACTGAATTCGAGAGCCGCGGCGGGTTCGCCTCGGCCCGTATTTCTTTCCTGGCGTAGGCGGCTGATCGCCCGTGACAACTGGATGCCGCGGTCTTGCCAGCGAAACGCAGTCCGTGCCATCCCCAGTGCGAGCTCCTGTCGCCGGTTGAGCACATCGAACTGGTCGATGTCCGCGACGATCGCGGCCGTCAGCGATTCCAGATCGCTGCGCACGATCATGTGAGCCTGCAGGGCTCGCGGCAGACCGGCGGCCGCTGCCGCCAGAGTAGCAATCGGAACACGGCCGAAGAGGTAGTCGAGAAGCTTCAGCTTGAAGCCGCCGCCGATCAGCTCGGGCACAATGGCCATGCGGGCCTGCGAGAGGAGCTGGCTCAGCGCGTCGTCCGGAACGAAGCCGTGAAAATGCGTTACCCGCGCTTTCGACTGGAGCGCGACGCGCAATGCCTCCGGCACATCGCCGATAACGTCGAGCTGGATGTCGTTCGCAGCGAAGACCGGGTCCGCGATCTCCACGAAGCGCCGCAGGTTCTCCTGCTTCATGACCCAGTGAAAGGAACCCACGATCGCGACACGACGCGGAGTCCGTTCATCGATGCTTCGCGCCGGCGCAGCTTCGCCGGCGTAACCCGGTGTCAGTGTAATTGTCTGCGGAGCCGAGGACTTCATCGGCGCGGTGAGCGTTGCACCATCCTCGTCCGTTATCGAGGTGAGCAGATCGACGCTGCGTGCCATGCGACGCTCGAGGTTCTGCACCTTCAGCGCGTTGAGCCGCAATACCATGCGTCGAGGCAGCGAGCCGCGCGCCTCTCGCGCCATGTCGCGCCAGACAGCGGCTTCATGGTTGTGAGAAACATGCACGAGCACCGTCGGGCGGGGTGCGCCGTATCGGTATGCGAGGCACCGATCGAGCGCCCAACCCGTGCCGTAACCGTCCAGCACGATGGCATCCCATTGCTCGTCGAGCTGCTTCTCCAGCAGTTGGCGGTACTCGCGCGTTGCATCGACGGCCGCTGCATTGGGCAGACGGCTGAAGACAGCAGCGACTTCGTTGCGGCGCGTGCCGGGAACCTCGACCCAATCGATGTGCCGGACTTCCGCCGGCACGGGTTCGGTCGACCCGAAGCCCATGAAACGCAGGTGATTTCCCGCGCTCGCGAGTGACTCCGCGAGCTTCGCGGAATACACCTTCGCGCCCGCATCGGCCGGATACGGCACATAGCGCGCGATCCAGAGAATTCTGAGCGCGGTGCTCGACTTGGTCTCAGGCTCACGCTGCACGAACTGTCCCTCCGACTTCGGCACGCGGGGTGGGCGCCCCGCGCATGACATTCGCCAGCTTCACTTCGAACAATCGCCACGATATCCACGATACGGGCAGCGACACGGCGAGACTTGCGACGGCGAATACGATCAGCGCCACCGCGACTCCGTACTCCGGCAGAATCAGCGGTGTGATGAACTTCTTCATGAAGGCCATCACCAACGCGTGCCACAGATAGAAGCTGTAGCTGATGTTGCCGAGGAACTGAAAAATCCGGCCGCACAGGAAGGTTGTCTGGCGGCTCGCGTTGAGCGTCACGCTCGCGAACATGTGCAGCGAGGCGATGAAGGCGATGACCAGCGCGATCCATCGCCCATCCAGGATGTAGTCGAAGATGGTGTCATTCATGTGCGCCTTGAACGCACCCGTCGCGCGCCACGCCACGAGGAAGACGAGCAGGCTGACCAGCGGGAAGCGCAGCCACTGAGTTCTCTGCGCGAACCAGTCGCGGTACTTGAATACGAGAACACCCGTGACGAAGAACAGGGCGCGCGGGAACAGCATGATGAACAACGCGCCGAGCGTGAGCCACAGCGCGACCAACGCGTACCGCTGGTGACTCTTCTTGTAGATGAAGAGGCCCGTGGCCGCCGTGATATAGAACACCCACTCGTAGCTCAGGCTCCACGACACCTGGTGGATCATCGGGAAACGCACGATGGGCGGCAGAAGGAACAGGTTACCGACGAACAGTGCGGCTGCCTCGATCGGGTTCAGCCCACGCAGAGGTGGAATCTGCAGGAGGATGCACATCAGCGTCACAGCACACAGTGCCGGCACCCATGCCGAGAAGATTCTCGCTACGCGATCGTGCAGGAAGCCGCCGATGCTGCGATGTCGCAGCAGGCTCGCCAGGATGACGAAGCCGCTGATCATGAAGAACATCTCGACGCCGTAGGTCAGCGACGTCCACAGATAAGTAATGGAGTCCTCGGCCCAGTTTCCGGACGGCCACAGCAGGATTCCGGCGCTGCCGACGTGAAACACGAAAACGAGCATCGCGCAGAGACCGCGATAGCCGTTCAGCGCCGCGTTGAAATCCTTCTTCTTGGCCGTCGGGAGCGACATCGTCATGCCCCCGCCGGCTTCGAGCGCTTGCCGCCGAAAGCCTTGAGGAACGCGGCTGCGGCCTGCGGCTGCCTGTCGTCCGAGAGTCGCGAGTCGTAGTCCTTGTTCCTGTACTCCCAGTAGTTGTGATACGCGATGTCGTTCTCGCGAATCCACGCGGCCATGTTCTCGATGAAGTACGGGTCGTCCGGCGGACCGCCCCACTTCACATGCACGCCTGTACCCCATTCCGGAAGCGACATCGGCTTGCCGTGACTGCGGGCGAAGTCACGATGCCACTGCAATCCGTGCTGCATGGTCTTGCGCGACTCCCACCGGGTTTCCGTGGTGTTGCGCTGCTCGTCGATCTTCGTGTTGTAGAAATCGAGGCCGATGACGTCGACGTAGTCGTCGCCCGGATAGGCCTTCCCGGCATCGAAGCCGCGCGCGGAACCGGCGACGCTCCAATCGAACTTGAAATCCGAGTCCGGCGTCTTGCGCAACGTGTCCACGATGCGGCGCCAGTAAGCGGTCCACGACTTCGGATCGTGGCTCGCCGCCCACGGATACCACTCGGCATTGAACTCCCAGCCGATGCGGATGGTCGATCGACCGTAACCATGTTTGACGAGGAAGCCACCGTACTGGCTGAACAGCGCATCGAATTTGCCGCTGGCGCCATCGGCAAGTTTCGCCGAGCGACCCGGCGGCAGCATCGGCAGGGAGTAGACGACGTTCTTCTGCCCCGACTTGTCCCAGCAGTTGACCGCCCACGCGCGGCCTGCTTCCAGTACCTGCCAGGAAATGAACTCCAGCGTCTGGTCGACGTCGCGGCGCAGCCAGCGCTGGTACTCGCCGAGCCGCTCTGCACCGGAACATCCTGCGCCGAGATACACCCCAAAGCCTAGCGGCGGTCGATCGGTACTCAGTCGCGCAGGTGCTTTCGGCTCGGCGGCGTAGAGCCTTCCGAACGCCGAAAGACCGGCGGCACCAACCAGAGAGCCGAGCAGCGCGCGGCGCTTCATTTGACGCCTCCGCGAATCGAGTTGGCCGGCGTCCATGTCTGGAATCGCTCGCCGCGCAACGATCGCAGCACGCCGAGCCCGGTCCCGAGCATTGCGAGGAGCAGATCGGCAATCTGGGCGAACGGCTTGATCGACCAGGCATGACCGAGCGTCAGGCACAGCGTCGCGATGATCACCAGTCCCAGCGCGAGCAGCGGATACCCGGCGGATACGAGCGCGGCGAGAAATGTGACCGCTCCGAACGCGAGGAAGTAGATACCGAGCCAGCGAATGAGTTTGTGCGACACATACTTGTAGCGTGTGAGCCAGTCCGTCTTGCGCAGATGCGGCCACAGCAATCGATGCACGTTGAAGGCCTGGCACGCGATGCGCACCTTGCGGCTGAACTCTTCGGAACTCTTCGACACGGACTCTTCGTACGCACGTACGTCCGGCGCCTGAATCACCCGGTGGCCGTCGATGAGCGCCATGAGCGACGTGTACATGTCATCGATGATGTGATCCGGCGGCGCGCGCCGCAGCTCACGCCGGATCGCGAAGATCGAACCGTCGGCACCCATCATGGAGCCCGTGCGCGACTCGAGGCGCTTCAGTGCCTCCTCGAAGCGCCAGTACAGCGACCCGGAAGATGCGGTAACCGAATCACCGCCGTTGATGTAGTTCAGATTCCCGCAGACACAGCCGATCCGAGGATCGGAGAAATGCCGGCGCAGATCGTCGATGCAATGCTCATCGAGCATGACGTTCGCATCGGTGAACACGAGGATGTCGGCATCCGCGCGCGACGACAGCACATTCATGCCATAGGTCTTGCCGTGGCGCTCTGTGCTGATGTGGAGGTCGATCGCCGATGCATACGGCTGCAGGAGTTGCGCCGTCCGGTCGCTCGAAGCGTCGACGTACACGAGAATCTGCAGATCCGGATGACGCGCGCGCAGCTGCAGCAGGTTCTGCATCTTTGCCTCGATGACGCGTTCTTCGTTGTACGCGCACATGCAGATGGCGAACCTCAGGCGACCCGAAGCGGCCTCGGCAGCCGCCACGTTCGTGCGTTCGCTCTGACGCCGGATGAACAGCAGCGACAGCGGATAGGTCACGAACGGATGCAGCGCAAGGAACAGGAACACCGCACTCGCGATGAACAGGGCAATCGTCATGGAACGGTCCTCGCGACGGCAGAGGGATCTTCGCTGCCCGCCGCGTCGCGGGCGCTTTCCGGCTTGGGTTTGCGCCAGGGCTTGTCTCCGATCCAGCCGACGACCGGAGCGGCGATGCACAGCAGTGCCACGATCGCGACGCCGGCGATGAAGATGGAGATGGCGTCGAACGACATGTCACGGGCCATGATGGCGACCGCGACGTAGACCAGGATCGTGCTGAGGCAGAAGCACTCGAGCGAACGCTTGCCGACGCTCGCGACTGCGCGCATCGGCAGCGACCGCTGCGCCGCTTCCGACCGCGGGATGATCTGCATGACGAATACGACGGAAACCAGGAAATGAATGACCTGCAGCGGCCCCAGATTCGGCTTGTCGAAGCCGGGGATCTCCAGCGGCCCCAGGTATGGGATCGACCAGTTGCTGTAATCGAGCGCCTTGAGGAGGAACGCGAGCAGCAGCAATCCGCCGCTCACCAGCAACAATCGCTCATGCGACCACGCTGCGCGCAGCCTGCGGAAGATGTCGTGGATACCGGCGAGCATTCCGAGCACGAACATGAACTGCCAGCCGAAGGGATTGAAGTTCTCCGACAGGTTGAGAGTCGGCGAGAACGTGTACGCGGCGTTGACCTGGACGAAGAGCCAGATACCGAACGACAGGACCAGCGGCAGGATCGTGCTGATGCGCGTCAGGAGCACGATCGCCGGCGCGATCAGCAGCAGCACGATGTAGAGATTCAGGATCTCGAAATAGAGCGGCTCGAACCGCATCCCGAGGAATGCCGCGAGCATGCTTCCGGACTGCGGCCCCATCAGCCAGGAAATTCCCGTCATCGCATTGAGCTGATCATTGAACAGCAGCGGCGAGCGCAGCAGCATCACCACGGCGCACAGCGTGAGCAGGTTGAGCACATAGATGTGCCAGGACCGCTGCGCTGCCCTCGCCCACATCATCCCGACGCCGTGCGTCTGCATCGTCTTCAGGTACACGATGCCGGTCAGGTAGCCCGAGAAGAAGACGAAGAATTCGGCGGCACTCGACCAGCCGATCTTGATCCAGGTGATGAACGGGTTCACGAACTCGGGCGAGCCGAACTTCTCGGCAAGCCAGGTGAGGTGATCGACGCCGATCATCAGGATGCCCGCACCCCGGACGAAGTCGATCGCCAGATCCCGCCGCATGGGCTCAACGCGCATCAGATGCCTCCCTGCCTTGAATCACCGTTCGTCGCAGCGGCGTCATTGCCGCCGTCGTTGGCCAGAGCAGCAAGCTCGTGGCGAAGCCCGTGACCGACGGCGAGTACGCGCCGTTCATGAAGTAAGCAACGATGATGCCGATGCGCAGCACGATCGGTGCGCGCGATCCGAGCAGGCAATAGAAGATGAACGCGAAGTAGAACAACGCGCCGATCACGCCGAACTCGAACACGATCTTGGCATGCGCCATTTCGCCCGCACGGTAGCCGGCGGCTGCGTCGAAGAATGATCCCGCGCCATAACCGAGCAACGCTCGCGCTGGCTCGGTCCAGAGTTTGTCGTTGAACAGCTCGACCCAGCCCACGAAACGGATGAATGCGCTCGATCCGGACGAGCTGAACTCCGTCGCGCGGTTCATCGTGACGTTGAGATTCAGTGGCTCGACGAGCAGCGCAAGGATGCCGGCCAGCAGCAGGCCGCGGATCAGCAGGTCCCAGCGTCGATGAAGAATGACGAGCAGCGGCAACGTGACCGCGAGGATCAACAAGCCTGTACCCGAGTACGAGACGACGATGGCTGCCGCGTAGACCACCATTCGCCAGACGCGGCTCTTGTAGACGAGCTCACAGGTCAGCCCGAGCGCGCAGAGCTGGCAGAACACTGAAGGCTCGAGCATCACGAAGCCGGTGGCTTTGTAGATGTGCGACCCGTAGTACAGGACCGCCATGTCGTTGTAGCCCCGGGTCCGGAATGCCTCCGGAACATATGTCTCGATCGGGAATGCCAGGGCAGTGCCACCGATGAACTGCAGACCGAACTGCAGGATGCCGGCGATCGAGATGATCACGCTCAGGTTGCAGAAGAAGCGCATGGCGTCTTCGTGCGAGACGGTGTGTGGACGCGCTGCCGGCGTGTAGGCGAGCCCGAGCAGCGCCATCATGGCCAGCGAGCCAAGCGAGAACATATCGCCGCGCCAGACCTGTACGAGCGACAGCACCGAGAGCATGAGCAACAGCAATGCGAGGCGCGCTGGTACCAGCTGCAGACGCCCAGTCAGCAATCCGATGCCGAGCGCCAGCAGGATCACGGGGAACAGCAGCCCGATTGCCGGAACGAGCGCCGACCACGGCGCGAACTTCGCGAAGACCGTGGCGACGACGATCGGCGTGAACACGATGACACGAGTCGGCCAGACGGCCGCGTGAGCGTCCGATCCCGAGCGCGGCATTCCCGCGTACCCGGGAGCGATGGTCTGTGTCACCGTCATCGCGGATGGCCCGCTACTCGTTGACGATTGCGCCGAGCAACGTCGCCCCTGACGGCTCGAGCCGCTCCTGCACTGCTCTCACATCGGCGAGTCGCGTGCGGTGGCGCCGCGTGACGAGGACATAGCCTCCGGCGCGCGAAGCGATCATCTGTGCGTCCGCGTACTCGAGGATCGGCGGAGCATCGATGATCACGACGTCGTAGATCTCCCGCGCAAGCTCGAGCAGGTATTGCATTGCCCGGCTGCTGAGGAGCTCATGTGGGTTCGGCGGAATCGGCCCGGCGCACAGCACGGCCAGGCCGTTGAGCTGTGCAATGGAGACGATGGACTTCTCGACACTCGAGCGGCCGAGCAGCACGTCTGCCAGACCGGTTTCCGCCGACATACCGAACAACTGGTGCTGCGCCGGATTGCGGAAGTTCGCATCCAGCAGCAATGTGCGTTCGCCGAGCTGTGCAAAGCTGACCGCGAGATTTGCTGCGAGCGTGCTCGAGCCGGTGCCCGCACGCGGCGCGCCGACAGCGAGCACCTTTCGACCCTTGTCGAACCAGCGCAGCATCAGCTGGCTGCGCAGCATGCGAAACGATTCCGCCGCCGCGCCGAAGGGCTGATAGGCGCTGATCAGCATCGGATGCAGGCCCGATTCGCCGCGACGGATGTACGGATAGCTGAACTGTCGCGAAAGGGCTTGCTGTACGTCCTCGGCTGTCACGAGCCCGAGGCTGCGTGCGGCTTCGCCGAAGCGCAGGCCGCGCTTGCGTTGGTGCGCAAGCACCCGCTTCACGTCGTGCTCGCTGAGGCGCGCCGACTCGGCCAGCAGCTCACCGATCGGCTGGTGAGGCCTGCCCGAGTCTGTCGGGATGGGATTGATTGCCATAGGGGACCCTTTCTTTCGCACTCAGTGGTTCGCCGCCGTCATGCCGATCCCCCTTCGAGCAGGGCACGAGCGCCCCGCACGAGCGGCAACTTGTGAGGTTTGAAGCTCGCGCGCAAGCGCGGCACTTCGCCGAGCACTTCGATCCCGGCCACGCTGACCAGCTCGTCACCGTCGCGGATGCGGCGGTCGAACATTTCGAGCATGAGTGCGAGTGCGGCGCCGAGCAGTCCGCCGAACACGAGTGACAGCGCGACGCTCAGGAACAGCCCGAGGCCGGCTGGCGTGCTCGGAGCGATAGCGGAATCGAGAACCGCCACACTCGTTTGCGTGAGCTGGCTTTCCAGCCGCAGCTGGCTCGCGCGCTGCAAGGCCGCGTCATAGGCCGCCTGCGCGTTCTGGACCTCGCGGTCCTGCACCGACAACTCGTCTCGCTGACGGTTGAGCTCGAGGATGTGCTGCTTCTGCTGATCGAACGCTCGCTGCAGATCGGCTGTCGTGCGCTGCGCGATCTGCGAAGACTGCTCGATCGAGCCTTTGGCCTTGCCCACCTCGGCATTGACTTTCTGGCGCAGCTCCTGCACCTCGGCATTCGCCGCGATGAACTGCGGATGATTGCGTCCGTAGCGTTCGCTCAGCTCAGCAAGCTTGCTCTCGGCGCGGACGAGGTCCGCCTTCAGCGATTGCAGCAGGCCGTTGCTCATGATCTCCGGCACTTCCTGCAACCGGTCGCCTTCGGTCGCATGCTGCGATTGGCGCATTCTCGCGTTCGCTTCCTGCGACTTGCGCTGCGCCTCCAGCAGCTGCTTCGAGATCTCTTCCAGCCGCGCGTTCTCGACGTCGATACGATCGGTCGTCGCAACGATGCCGTGACTGCGCTGGTACTGCGAGAGCTTCTCGCGCCGATCCTCGACGACGCCGCGCAACCGGGTGAGCTGTTCTTCGAACCAGGCGCTCTGGCGCTTCGCGGGATCCAGCCGCAGATCCAGGCTCGCCTGCATGTAGGCTTCCGCGAACGCGTTCGCCACATCCGCAGCACGCTGCGGATCCTCATCTTCGAATTTGATGCGAACGACGTTCGAGTCCGCTACCGGCTTCACGACCAGCCGTTTCAGCAACTCGGTTGCCCAGCCTTCGCGAGTACGCTTCTCAAGGCCAGTCTCCTCGGCGCGTGCATCGTCCGTCGGCAGCTTCAGCATGTCTGTCACTTTCAACGCTACCGCGCGGCTCGCGATCACGTCGATCTGTGTCGCGATCACTGCGGCCGTCGAGGGCAGATTCGGGGAAGCGCCAGTCAGCGGATCGGCTGCGCGCGCATCGATCACCATCGATGTCGTACCGACGTAGCCCTTCGGCATCGCGATGAACGCCAGGATGGCGAGACCAACCACGGTCGCCGTGGTGATGATCACCAGCTGGCGACGGGCCCAGAGAATTCTCAACAGCTGTGTGAAACTCATGGGTCTTTCTCCTCCAGGCCGCCTCAGAACAGGCTCTCCTTGATGAAGAGGATGTCGTCGGCCTGCAGCAGATCGGTTCCTTTGACGGAGTACTCCTTCTCCACTCCTTCCGCGTTACGGCGTTTCACGATCGCGCGCCGTTCGGTGCCACGCGAGGTCAAGCCACCGCTGGCGGATATCGCGCGAGAGACAGTCATGTTGCGTTCGAGTTTGTACTGGCCCGGCTTCTGCACCTGGCCGTAGACGTAGAACTGCTGGGCACGCGGTATGTACAGACGGTCGCCGCCCGCGACCTTGATGTTCTGCGACGGATCACCGTCGAACAGCTTGTCGAGGTCGATCTCTGCTTTCGTGCCGTCGGTTCGGGTCAGCGTCGCCATCGTACCGGCGGACGCCGCCTGCAAACCGCCAGCCTCTGCCAGCACGTCGAGCACCGCACCGCTGCCTCTCAGCGAGTACTGCCCGGGCTTGGTGACGTGACCGAGCACCGAAACCTTCTGGCTCAGATACTCGAGCACCAGCAGGTTGATCTGTGGTTGCCGCAGGAATCCGCCGTCGACGTACTTCCGCACCAGAAGCTGCTCCGCTTCGTTGGGCGACAGGCCCGCGATCGTCACGCTGCCGATGAGCGGACACGTGATCGTGCCGGACTCGGCGATGCGCGCCTCGGTCTCGAGATCGGGGGAACCGAAGACGGTCATCTTCACGAGATCGCCGGCGCCGAGTTTGTAGTCTGCCGATCCGTTCGCCCGCCCTGCCGTGCTCGCCAGCGCAAGCGCGAGGCCCGCGCAGACGATCAGCGAATGCAGGATCAGGCGATTCGATGCTGTCCCAACGACGTTGTCAGTACGCATGACGGTCATTCCAGATGATGGACGCAGTCTTCAACATGATGATGAGATCGAGTCCGAGCGACCAATGCCGCAGATACTCGATGTCGTAGCGAATGCGCATGGTCATCGAATCGAGATCGTCTCCTCCGCGATAGCCGTTCACCTGAGCCCAGCCCGTGATGCCGGGCTTCACCTTGTGCCGGACCATGTAGCCCGGAATCTGGCGACGGTATTGCTCGTTCACCGCGACAGCGTGCGGCCGCGGGCCGACGATGCTCATGTCGCCGCGCAGGACGTTGAAGAGCTGCGGCAGTTCGTCGAGCGAAGTCTTGCGGATGAAGGCACCGAAGGGCGTCACACGCGGATCGTTGCGTCCCACTTGCGTGTAGCTCGTCGCGCCGTCTTCTACGACGCTGAGCGAACGGAATTTGTAGACGATGATCTCCTTGCCATCGAGGCCGTAGCGCCGCTGGCGGTAGATGACCGGACCGGGCGAGCTCAGCTTCACGCCGACAGCCACCGCTACCAGCACCGGCGTAAGCAACAGGAGCGCGGTGCCCGAGATGAACACGTCGCTCATGCGCTTCAGCAGGCCGCGAACGCCGTAGTACGGCGATTCGCAGACAGCAATCACGGGAATGCCGTCGACCAGGTCGAAGCGCGGCTGTACCAGGTCGAACACCTTGAGATCCGGAACGAAATAGATCGATGCCGTCGAGTCGCGCAGCGAGTTGAGCAGGTCGAGAATTCGCGGCTGCGGCACCATCGGCAGAGTGATGTAGACGATGTCCACGTTATGCTGGGTGACGTACTCCGCCACGTCGTGAAGCGATCCGAGGACGCGTCCCACGCACTCCTCCGGCACTCGCGCTGCCGCACGATCCTCGAAGTAGCCGCCCACACTGATCTGCAGCGTCGGCCTTCCGCCGAGGTTCTGCTCGAGTTGCAGGGCGAGGTCATTGGCGCCGACGATCACGGCCTTGCGCAACCGCACCTTGCTCTTGCTCCCGCGCAGCAACATCTGCTGCGCCACCAGCTCGCCGATCCACAGCGCGAACGGTGTACTGATCGCCCACGCCACCAGCACCGGTTTGCTGAAATGGTGACTCAGATAGGACAGACCGAGCAGCAACCACAGGAAGACCATCAGCACACCCCACCGCAGCAGGATGTCGAGCAGCGAACGCAGCGCCATGATGCTGGCAGGAGTGATGCGCAACGGCACCACGTCCAGCAGATCCGCTACGCCGAGGAACGAAAGCACCGCGACCAGGATGTACGGCCCATAGAGCGACTTGCCCCAGAACGCGAGGCAGACCATCAGTGTGATGACCGGGATGATCGGATACAGCAGCGACTTGAGCGCGAAGATCGAGAAGGGTTCGCTCGCGCTCACGTCGCCCGCTCGATCGCGCCAGGCACGCTGACCGATCGCGGGAACCGACGAACGCGTGGAATAGCCAGTGCTACTCATGAAGCACGCCTGCGCTCGCCGTTAAAGGCTGAAAGGTTGTTGGCGCAGCAGCCGGTGCTTGCGCAGCAGCTGGTAGGCGACGAGCATCCCGCCGACCAGCGTTAGCAGCAGCAGATCCTTCGTGGATCGTTGCGGAGCCGGATCTCCCTGGGGCACTGCAACTGCAGCCTGCACCGCCGGTGTAGGTGAAAGACTTGCGAGCCGGATCTCGCCTGCGCGCTCATGCGTCGTCGCTTGCGGCAACGCCGTGCGAACCGGACCAGGAACATCGGACTGCGCGCTGCGCAGAGGAACTGGCGTGGCGGTCGACGCCTCCGTCGCCGCGTGAGCACTCATCGACAGCGTCGTTGCCGTCACGGCGATGAGAGCGAAGAAACCTTGTTCAAACTTTCTGGCGCGCATATAGGCTCCGAGTCAAAGATCCAACACATGCACGACACACTTCCATGTCCTGCACATGCGCACGCCCCCGTCCCGCGAATCGACCACCTGCCCGGTGTTCTTCTAGCAAGTCCTGTTCCGTTGCGACCTCTGTCGCTGACGCCCGACGATTTACCCGCTGGACAAGGAATTTGTAGTTCTTGTACTTACAAACTCACTCGCCTCGGCTTCGTCATGCGCCACTCCGGCTCACGCGTGCGCAACAAATCGGAACGAGACATTGCACTTCTGCACCAACCCGACCCGTGACACGCTGCGCGTCGCGCTTCGCAATCGACTATCAGAGGAACAAGCGTCGCTCGAAGGGGACACTCGTGCGCATCTGCATCAATAACGGAGAACGCAATACGCTCGCGTCGCGCACCAAAAGCGTCGGCGTCCAAGGTTTGTTCCCGCGTGAAAGAAAATCATCTCGCGCACGTGTTGCTGCACGCGCGTCGATGTCGAAGCGCTCGATGAGGCGCTGAAATCGTCAAGAAGATCGACAGACGGTCGCGACTATAGGGAGTCGTTGCGGTCGAAGCAGTCAGCGCTTCTACAATGACTGCACATGGCGACAGTCCGCGTAGCCGGCGAGTCAGAACCGATAGCCGAACTGCAGCGCGACGATATCGATTGCAGATTCGTATTGTCCATTCAGCAGCCCCGAACGCAGCGTGCTGCCTTCATTGTGATCGATGGGCACGTCGTCGCTGAACAGATGGGCGTACCCAAAGTCGATGATCGTCGCCGTCGTCGGCGTCCAGCGCGCACCGATCGCCACCCACTTGCGCTTGGTGTCGGGCAGTCGCGCAGTGCGTGTCTCATCCGGCACCGCCGCTTCGTCCAATGCGAGACCGCCGCGAAGCTTCCATGCATCGTTCACCTTCCACGTAGCGCCGATGGCGTAGCGCCACGTGTCTTCCCATAGTTCCGGCGTACTGGAGAGGAGCGTGCCGTCGTCGCGCACGACGTTCAGATACTGGACGCTGCTCCAGCCTGTCCACGCTACGTCGATGAGCAGCTCGAAGTCGTCGCCGAGCGCTTGATACAGCGATGCGATCGCGATGTCCGGCAGCTCGATGTCAACCGTCGCACCGCCATCAGCAAGCGGACCTCCTGGCTGCGAAGCGGCTGCAATGATCGCTGCGCCAGTGGGATTCGTCGCCGTCGGCGCAGTGAAGTCCACCGTTCCGTCGACCTCATATTGAATCGAGGATCGATACGAAAGGCCCAGCCTGGTCCGCGGCGTGAACTCGAACAACACGCCCGCGTTGAACCCCCAGGCCGCATCGTCACCGCGCACCGCGAGATTCCCTTCGAGCCCGGTGTTGAGAGGCACCAGCGCCGGTGACACGGCCGCGATCGCAGCCGTGTAGTTCACCGAACTGGTGAGCTCGGCGAGGATGCGCTGGTAGTTCATGCCGAAGCCGAGCGATACGTGCTCGTTGAGCCGGAATGCGAGCGCAGGATTGAGGTTGAACGTCCGGATCTCCGACAGGCCCGCCTGGAACCGTCCCATCCAGTCGTCGTCGTATTCCAGTTTCAGGCCGAAGGGCACATTGAACCCAAAGCCTGCCGCAAGATTCTCGTTGATGGGCAAAGCGATGTACGCCGCGGCGACCGCATTCCAGTCGCCGGCATCGCCTCCTTCGGCACCGAGCGGCTGACCCAATGCTGGCTGCGATGCGTCGTTCCGAAACTGTGAGCTGATGTTGACGCCACTGGCCGCAGCACTGATCTCGAACTCGTCGAGCTTCATCATGCCCGCTGGGTTGTAGAAGATGGTCGTCGCGTCGTCGGCCGCTGCAGCCGTGCCGGAGAACGCGGCGCCCAGCCGGCTCGCGCTCTGCTCCAGCAGCGCGAATCCGGAAGCGTGAACGGTGGCCGCCGCGGTCAAGAGCACAGTTCCCACAGCAAAGCGGAGAGATGAATGGCGGGCGTGTTGGGAACTGCACATGTTGACCTCGAGACGGAAGATGGGCTCTCAAACCGTTAGGATTACGACAGCCCTTAGCGTCGCGACATTCGCAATGACCGAATGTGGCGAAAGGGCTACATCTTGCGTGCCGGAGTCGGCAACGAAGCGCAGGGTGAAGTAGAAAACGGTAACAAGCCGCGCCGATAGGCTGGAGCGCGCGTTCCTTGCTCAGAATGAGCCGCGTGTTGCCGCGCTCATCGATTCCAGGCGTAAAGCCGCAACTGCTCCTCTGCGACGCCGGGATTGGGCTTCCTCAATACCCAGAAGTTGTAGGAAGCAAGCTGGCGGATCCCGAGCGTAAACGTGAGCGCGTCATATATATAAGAGAGCGCAAAGAGAGGCAGGAAGAATTCGCAGTAGGCACTGCTGCAATAGCCAGGCAGGTGATACACCTCCTCGAAGCCGACTTTGCGGGACATGCGGCGAAACGCCGAGTAGTCCGTGCGGTCGTAGTGCGCACGGAAGCCGAGCAGCTCGGCCCGCTCGCCCATCGCCTTGTCGAGAATGCGGCGGCTGACGTTCCCGGGCAGAAGCCGGTTGGCCAGTACGAACGGCGCGTAGCGGCTCGGAAACTGCGCAACGAGGAAACCGCCCGGACGCAGCACGCGCAGTGCGTTCTCCAGAAAGCGCTCGTTGTTGGGGAAGTGTTCGATGCCGGAATGCACCATGAAAAGATCAGCCGATGCATCGGCAAGCGGTATGCGATCCGACACGTCGCACTCGACTTTCTCATCGAGCGCGCGATTTGGCTCCATTTCTGCGGCGTCGATATCGAGACCAATCAGACGGATGCCGTACCACTCCTTGTAATGCAGCGGGAAATGCCAGCCCTTGCCGGCGCCGACGTCGACGACGTTGACGACGTCCGGCCGGGACAGCAGCAACGCGGCAATCTTCCGGTACGCGCCGAAGACGTTGGCTTCATGAATGTGGCGTGGCGTGATCGCCTGTGCGATGCGGCGATTGGCCGCGAAGAACCTGTCCAACACAGTGCGTCCTCATGCAGTGTGAGCCCGCCGATCAGATTCCTGTCCGATCTTTCGCCATACGCACGCCATTGTGTTGGTTCCGTGACAGTCACGCCAGCGAATCGCGAACCTGTGCCGCAATTTCGTAGGAATGCAGCCGGGCCCGGTGATCGAACATGTTGCAGGCGATGATGAGCTCATCGGCCCCTGTCCTGGCAATGAATCCACGAATCGCTTCGCGGACGGTATCGGGAGAGCCGATTGCCGAACAGGACAGGACATCCGCAAGGATGGCTCGCTCGTGAGGCCCGAGCTGATCGGCGTAGCCGGGTACAGGCGGCTGCAGCTGAATGGGACGGCCGGATCGCAAAGCCACGAAGGCCTGCTGCACCGACGTGGCGAGAAGCCGGGCTTCCTCGTTCGTCTCCGCGGCGAAGACGTTGAAGCCCAACATCACGTACGGTCGATCGAGCTGCTTCGACGGCCGGAACCCGTCGCGATAGATCCGGATCGCCTGCATCATCTGCGCAGGCGCGAAGTGCGAGGCGAACGAGAACGGCAACCCGAACGCGGCGGCAACCTGCGCCCCATACAGGCTCGACCCCAGGATCCAGATGGGTACCTTGAGACCCGCCCCCGGAACGGCCCGCACTGCCTGATTCGGCTGCGGCTCGTCGAAATAGCCCATGAGCTCCACGACATCCTGCGGAAATTCCTCGGGGTCCGATGCGAGGGTGCGGCGCAGCGCGCGAGCGGTCATGTGATCGGAACCCGGCGCGCGACCGAGGCCGAGATCGATCCGGTCGGGATACAACGACTCGAGCGTTCCGAACTGCTCCGCGACGACGAGGGGTGCATGGTTCGGCAGCATGATGCCGCCCGCGCCGACGCGAATCGTCGACGTCCCTCCTGCGATATGCCCGATCACGACTGAGGTCGCCGCGCTCGCGATACCCGGCATGCTGTGATGCTCGGCCAGCCAGTAGCGCCGATAACCCCAGCGTTCAGCGTGTTGCGCCAGATCGAGCGAATTCGCGAACGATTGACGCGGCGTGGAACCCGCGGTCACGGGTGAAAGATCGAGGACCGAGAAAGGAATCATGAATGAAACCCCGAAGGTTCGTCAGGCGCCTACTGTACGCCCGTGACTGTGTACATTGTTTCACTTCAGAACTGCTGATGGGCCAGCAAGCTCGCAAGGGAATACACTGCCCGGCAGCGTTTCAGCGCGAGTTCCTCATCCATGGCCGTCAGCGCCTTCGACTTGTTCAAGATCGGCATCGGTCCCTCCAGCTCTCACACCGTGGGCCCGATGCGGGCAGCTCACCTGTTTGCGGACCGGCTGACGCACGAGGGCGCTCTCGAGCGCGTCGCGCGCCTGCGGGTAGAACTGTTCGGTTCGCTCGGCGCTACCGGCAAGGGCCACGGCAGCGACAAGGCTGTGCTGCTGGGCCTGTCCGGTCATCAGCCCGACACCGTCGACGTCAACGCGGTGCCCGCCTATCTCCAGCACATCCGGGATGGCGGCGAGCTGCTGCTGCTCGGCAAGCATGCAGTGCCTTTCGACGAAAAGAACGACCTGATCTTCAACCGCCGCGAGACCTTGCCGCTGCATGCGAACGGCATGCGATTCATCGCTTTCGCAGCCGATGGCAGCGAGCTTGCCAGCCGCATCTACTATTCGGTCGGCGGCGGTTTCGTCGTCAGCGAAGAGGTCGCGGCCGACGGCGCGCTGCAGAAGCGCATCGCACCCGACACGACGATCCTGCCCTATCCCTTCCACACCGGCGATGAGCTGCTGGCGATCTGCGATCGCGAGAATCTTTCGATCGCCCAGATCATGCGCCGCAACGAACACCATTGGCGCACGGACGAGCAGATCGACGCCGGACTACTGAGAATCTGGGAAGTGATGCAGGCCTGCGTAAAGCGCGGCTGCGGCACTGAAGGCGTACTGCCCGGCGGCTACAAGGTGAAACGGCGCGCACCGGAACTATATCGCCAGCTGACCGCGAATCCCGAAGCCGCGCTGCGCGATCAGCTCATCGTGCTCGACTGGGTGAATCTGTATGCGCTGGCAGTGAACGAAGAGAACGCGGCCGGCGGTCGTGTCGTGACTGCTCCTACCAACGGAGCAGCGGGCATCATTCCCGCCGTCCTGCACTACTACTCGCGCTTCATCCCGGGTGCGAACAATCACGGCGTGGTCGATTTCCTGCTGACGGCGGCGGCGATCGGCATTCTTTATAAAGAGAACGCATCGATCTCAGGCGCCGAAGTCGGCTGCCAGGGGGAAGTCGGCGTCGCCTGCTCGATGGCCGCGGCAGCATTGTGCGCCGTGCTCGGCGGCACACCCCGCCAGGTCGAGAACGCCGCGGAGATCGGCATGGAACATCACCTCGGCCTGACCTGCGATCCGGTCGGTGGTCTGGTCCAGATCCCCTGCATCGAACGCAACGCGATCGCTTCAGTGAAAGCGATCAATGCCGCACGCATGGCCTTGCGTGGCGACGGCACTCACTACGTCTCCCTCGACAAAGTCATCAAGACCATGCGCGAGACGGGTGCGGACATGAAGACGAAGTACAAGGAGACCTCGCGCGGCGGGCTGGCGGTGAATGTGATCGAATGCTGACCTGACGGTCACAACTCCAGCACCCAATTCTCCCACTCTCCATCGGGCTTCCCGCCGAAGCTGCTATAGAACCTTCTCGCCCCTTCATTCGACGGCAGCACCTGCCAGCGCAGCAGGCGCACGCCTGATTCACGACCGTAGTCGATGACTGCCTGGTAGAGCTTGCGCCCGACGCCGCAGCTGCGGTGTCCTTCGGCAACGAAGAATTCCTTGAGAACGAGCGTCGGACGCAGATCGAACGTGAACGGGATCAGGTAGGTCAGCGCATAACCGGCAAGCGTCTCCGTCTCGTCCGCGGCGACGAAGACATGAAACTCCGGCACGCGGCCGCGATTGAATCCCCGTTCGAGGAGATCCGCCTCTGTCACGGCGAATCGATCCCGGTAGCCTTCGAACTCGGCGAGGCCATGCATCAGCTGCAGCAGTTGCGGCACGTCATGAATGAATGCAGGTCGGACGATCATCCGTGCGGACACCCGTTACTTGATCACGCCTTGCGAGCCGAGCCATACCGGACCGATCAGGCTGTGCAGAAGCATATCGTGCAACTCGGTGGGAGCGCCTGCAATCGCAGCACCTCGAAGCAACACACCGAGCCCTTCATAGTCGCCATTCCGTGGCATCGGCAGCGTGTCTCCGCAGTTTCCGAACTGCACCCGCATGCGAAACAGGTTGTGAGCCGGATCCGGAATCCTCACGGTGCCGTTCAGTACGCAACCGTTGAAGTGTGTGCCGGTGATCGCGCCGTCGTTGTTGATCGCCAGCGAAAGCGGCGACGGCACCCCATTCGAACTGAAAGGCGAAGTCGAGTAGACGCCGGCCAGGTCCGCCATCGTCAGCGGCCGCGCGTATCCATCACTGGAAGCGAGACTGAACGAGTACTGTCGCCCCTGGTATCCGAACTCGCCGATGAGCATGCCGCCCGAGAGCCGCGTGCTCAGCTGAATGGATGAGCGTGTTTCCGACCCAATGTCCTGCGCCTGCAACTGGCCGCTGAACTCGGAGTTGCAGCAAACGTCGCCGTGAACCACGAAGACTCTCGTTGCAAACGTGTTGATCGCAACCGGCGGCGGCGACGAAACTCCGCCGGGAATCACGATGGCCATGGCCTCAACGATCATGAGCTGCGCATTGCCTTCGCGGTCGATGAGCGTTGTCGCGGTGAGCACTTCGGTGCTCGCCGTATCGGTGACGCTCCCCACCCAGTGACCGGCCAGCGCGGAGACCCGGCCTGCCGGAGGCGGGTCGTCCTCATCTGCGTTCCCGCTGCTCGAACAGCCCGCGAAAACGGATGCGGCAAAGGCGATGAAAGCCAATGCGAAACTGCGGCGCCAAAATCCGTCTGGGAGACGCATATCCTCACCTCATGATTCCGCTGTTGAGGTTGCCGGCCGAGGCTAGTCCCCGAAATCGAAGCGTGTCAACGCATAGCGGCCGATTCGGCTCTCCTTGGCTCTCGACGCTCCCCGGCAGCCTTCAGGAAGGCCTTCATCATCGGTTCCGTCGGCAGCAGCGTCGGAAAGCGCGAGTCATGAAACTCGGGGTGCCACTGCACGCCCAGCAGGAATGGATGGCCCGGGTGCCGCACCGCTTCCACGACACCATCCGGAGACGTTGCGTCGATGATGAGATCCTTGCCGAGGACCTTCACGGCCTGATGATGGATCGACGTCACACTCGCCTGCTTCATCCCGGCATAGATCGCCTGCAGCCAGCCTCCTTCGACGAAATTCACCTCGTGCGCGTGCTCGTCGTAAAGATCGGATACGCGATGATTCGCCGTCGACAGCCCGCCGACGTCCAGGTCCTGGTACAGCGTGCCGCCGTAGGCCACATTGATGAGCTGCAACCCGCGACAGACACCGAGCACCGGTTTGCCCGCCGCGACGAATCCGCGCAACAGCTCGAGCTCGAACTGATCGCGCACCGCGTCCGTCGGACCGACGACATCGAGCCGCTCTTCTCCGTACACGACCGGATCGATATCGGCACCCCCCTGAAGGATGAGCCCATCGAGCTCGGACACATAGTCGTCCGTCGAGACCTCCCATCGGCTGATGTCGCTCGAATGCTCGACCGTCGGAATCATGACGGCGACAGCGCCGAGCCGCATCACGCAGTGAGCCATCGACTGCTCGAGGTATTGCAGGGTCTTGTTGCGAAAGCCGAGCTCTCTCGGCACCTGGCGCAGGATGCGCGGCGAAAGTCCGATGATGACTTTTCGCTGTCGGACACTCATGGCGGTTTCCTCTCCACGCGATCACTCCTCTCTGCGATCGCAGTCGTCTCACAGATCCATTTCACGACATGGCGCAACGCCTCGTCGCCGCTTGCGCCGTCGGCGCGGCATTCATTGTAGATTCGCAGCTGCGTGTTCGCACTCGTCCCTTGATCCAGAATCCGGTAGAGCTGTTGCAGCGACTGCGTGCAGCCCAGGCGATCCGCATCCTCGCCTACGAGATCGAACAGTCGATCGACGACCGTCCTCATCGGAACGACATCGCCGCTGCGCTCATCGAGCATGCTGGCTGCGACGCCGTCGCGCTTCGCGCGCCAGCGATTCTCATCGATGAGACGGCGCGTGTGCGTCGTTCGATGGTTGCCGTGGTCCGGATCGCGCGCCAGCATCGCCACCAGGCAGCGAAAGAGAGCGGCGAGCGCCACGGTATCTTCGACACGTGTGCAAGCATCCGCGATCCGCAGCTCGAGCGTAGGGAATCGCAGCGCCGGGCGGATCGCCCACCACAGATAGCTCGCGTCGCGGATCGCACCTGCCTTCTGCAGTCGATCGACGAACGATTGATAGTCCTGCTCGTCGTCGAAGAAATCCGGGACGCCGCTGCGCGGCCATTCGTCGTAGATCGCCTGCCGGTAGCTCATCAAGCCCGTGACGCGCTGATCCCAGAACGGCGATGAACAGCTGAGTGCGAGGAACACGGGAAGCCAGGGCATCAACCGGTTCATCAAGCGGACGCGATCCGTCCCCGGCGGGACGGCAACATGCACGTGCATACCGCAGACGAGATTGCGCTGGCCGACGATGCGAAAGTCCCCGAGGAGCCGGTCGTAACGCGGTTTCTCCGTAACGAACTGTTCGCGCCATGCCCCGAGCGGATGAGTGCTGGCGGCAACGAGCCGCAGCCCCTCCTCGGCCAGTAGCTCGCAAAGGCCATGGCGCAAGTCGACAACGCAGTCGTAGGCCTGCCGCATGTCACTCAGGATCGGTGAGGCGATCTCGATCTGCGACTGCAGCAGCTCCGAGGTGACGCTGTCGCCCAGGCGGGCACGGGCGCGGCTGAGAAAGTGATCCGGAATGCGCGCGATCAGGCTGCCGTCGGAGGCGTGGGCGAGAAAGTATTCTTCTTCTATGCCGAAGGTATAAGGGAATCGATTCATCTCTTTCGAACAGAACCGGCGACGGACGCATCGCCTTCAACACGTACCGGAGGCACGCCAGTCAGGAACTCCGCCGGAACAACGCCAGTTCCTTGCGCCGCGCACCGGCCGGCGGCGAACACAACGGGGCAAGTGGGCGATAGTGCGCCATTCGCGTAGCGGAAATCCATCCGGCCGGTGCGGCCGTGGGCCGGATCGGTTATACATGCACAGACGACGCCGCACTGTCGCGGTTGTGTCCACAACGACAATGAACAAGAACTTCTACTCGACGCGGAAATCGCACGCTGGTCGCCCGAAGATTCTCGCGAGCGTATTCATCCTGCTCGGACTGGTCCTCTCGATCGGTGGCGGGCAGCTCGCGATGCTCGGCGGGTCGCTGTACTACCTGCTCGCAGGAATCGCGCTGCTCGCAAGCGGCGTACTGCTGTGGCGGGGCAACAGCTGGGGTTCCTACCTCTACGGAGTACTCACTGCACTGACCACGATCTGGGCGCTCGCGGAAGTGGGCTTCAACGGCTGGGCTCTTGCGCCCAGGGTGCTGCCGTTCCTGGTTCTCGGCCTGTTCCTGCTGCGCCCCGGACTCCGGCAATCGTTGCGGGGCCGCGCGTACAAGCCGCTGCTTCGATCGCCGCTGACATGGCTCGCGATGATCGCGCTCGCCGCAATCGGCATCGGCGTTGCCCTGCGCGAACCCCACCCGACACTGCCCTTCCCGATTGCGATGGTGGATCCGCCCGCGGCTGCGAACGGTGACTGGGCACACTACGGCCGCACTTCGTCCGGAACGCGCTTCGTTCCCTTCGATCAGATCAACGCGGGCAACGTGAGCGATCTCGAAGTCGCATGGACATATCGCACCGGCGTCGACGGAGCGTTCAAGGCGACTCCGCTGCAGATCGCGGACTCCTTATATATGTGTCTCGCGGGTAACGTCGTCGTGTCCCTCGACGCGGCGACCGGCCAGGAGCGCTGGCGATTCGATCCCAAGGTGAAGGATTCGAGAATCGGATTCACCACGACGTGTCGCGGCGTCACCTTCTATCGTTCACCGGAGCCGACCGGCGAATGCGCGGAACGCATCCTCACCGCAACGACTGATGCGCGGCTCATCGCTGTCGACACCAAGACCGGCCAGCGATGCAGGAGCTTCGGAATTGAAGGCGAAGTGAACCTGCTCGCGGGCATGGGCGACGTGAAGCCGGGTTGGTACTACGTCACGTCTCCACCAACTATCGCGCGCAATGTCGCAGTGCTCGGCGGCTGGGTAGTCGACAACGTCGAGACTCAGGAGCCGTCGGGTGTGATTCGCGGTTTCAATCCGATCGACGGGCAGCTCATCTGGGCCTGGGACATGGGGCGGCCGGATCGCACGGGCCTGCCGGGCGAGGGCGAGCACTACACGCGAGGCACGCCAAACGCTTGGAGCGTGTTCAGTGCCGATGACGCTCTCGGCCTCGTGTACATCCCCACCGGCAACGCAACGCCCGACTACTATGGTGGGCATCGATCGCCGGAAGCGGAGAAGTACGCGAGCTCGGTCGTTGCACTCGACGTGACGAACGGCAGTGTACGCTGGTCTTTCCAGACTACGCATCACGATCTGTGGGACTACGACGTGCCCTCACAGCCGGTGCTCGTCGACATACCGTTGGACAACAACTCGACCGCCGCAGCGGTCGTGGTGCCGACCAAACGCGGCGAGCTGTTCCTTCTGGATCGGCGCAGCGGCAAACCGCTCGCGACGGTCGAAGAGAAGGCCGTACCGCAGACAGATGTGCCGGAGGAATGGACGTCGAAGACTCAGCCCTTCTCGACCGGCATGCCTTCCTTCGCGGGCGCGGACCTCACGGAAGCCAGCATGTGGGGAATCACGCCGATCGACCAGATGCTCTGTCGTATCGAGTTCCGGAAACTGCGTTACGAAGGTCCGCTCACGCCGCCTTCGCTCGGCGGGAGCATTCAGTACCCCGGCTTCGCCGGCGGCATGAACTGGGGCAGCGTCGCCATCGACGAGATCCACAGCGTGATGATCGTGAACTCGCTGCACATGGCGAATCGCGTACAGCTCTATCCACGTGCGGACGTTACTGAGAAGACCAAGTTCGGCTTCGGGGGCGGATGGCAACTCGGAACGCCCTATGCCGCACGAACGGATCCGTTCCTCTCACCCATCTTCGCGCCGTGCCAACAGCCGCCGTACGGCGAGATCGCGCTCGTCGACCTGCGCTCGAAGGAGACGATCTGGCGCAAACCGCTCGGCACGGCGAATGAACTGGGTCCCCTCGGTCTCAAGTCGAAGCTGCCCATTCCGATGGGCGTGCCATATGTCGGTGGATCGATCGTGACTCGCGGCGGGCTGGTCTTCATGGGCGGCACGATGGACCGACGGATGCGCGCGTTCGATGTGCGCACGGGCGATGTGCTGTGGAGCGATACGTTGCCGACCAGCGCGCAAGCGACGCCGATCAGCTACATCGCACCCGGCGATGAGCGGCAGTTCGTCGTCATCACGGTGCCCTCGACGGATGCTCTCGAAGTGAGTCACGCCGCAGAGCCTGAAGCCAATCGGAATGCCGGCGACACCAAGGCGCCAGTCGATTCCGGTGGTTATGTGATCGCGTACGCACTGCGGCGCTGAGCGGGGATGTCGCGCAAGAGCAGGAGGAGGCGAGGTACCCCGCCTCCTCCTCCATGGTCCTGCGACAAGTGCCGTTTGGGGGTCGGCACCAGGCGCAGGGCATGTCTGATCAGAACCTGCCGCGCAAACCCACCATCACGGTGCGGCCCGAGTCGAACAGGCTGTACGTGGCGTTGGTGTACTGCTGATACGTACGCCGCGTCTCCTCGGTGATGTTGATCACATCGACCGTCAGCTGCGGCACGAACTCCGACCAGCCGAACATCTCCGAGAAATCGAAGCTCGAAGAAAAGTCGTATTGCGTGTAGTCGTCGCCGAACAACTCGGCGCCGATCACGCCCGACTGGTTGCTGTTCGGTCCGCTGGCCTGGGAACCATCGGTATGAGTAACCGAGACGCGGGCACTGACACCGTACTTGTCGTAGTACAGCGTTGCGTTGTAGCTCTCCGGCGGCACACCGATTGCAATCGCGGGAGCGGCGCCCTCGCCCTTCTGATCGATGATCGTGTAGTTGGCCGTGAAGCCGAGTCCGCCGAGACCGATACCGTCGAGCAGGAAATCGAGCGGCTGCACCCAGTTGAACTCGAGACCGTTGATCGTCAGACGACCGCTGGCGTTCACAGTCTGGCGCAGTTCCACCGGCGCCGCGTTGCCGCCGCGGGCGATGACTGCGTCGCGCTGCTGCTGCGCAAGCGTATCCAGCGTCACACCATACTGCGCGAGATCGCCGAACGTGATGTTCTGCGACTGACGCTGCGTGAAGCCTTCAATGCCCTTGCGGAATGCCGCGACGCCGACGTAACCCTCGGCACCCGTGTAGTACTCGAAACCAAGATCGATGTTGTCGGAGAGATACGGCTCGAGCTCCGGATTGCCGAGATCGACCTGCGAGACGTCGGCGTTGCGGATCGAGAGACCGAGGAGCATGTCCGTCGGATTCGCGCGCGTCATGGTCTTCGACAGACCGGCTCGTACGACGGCGCTGTCGGTCAGATTCATTGCCACGTTCGCCGAGGGCAGCCAGTTTTCGTACTCCGCCTCGACCGGCACGATGCTGACAAGGTCAGGCAACCTCTGGCCATCGGGCAAGGAAGGATTGGCCGGGTTGGCGAACGTGAGTCGCGAAGTCACCAGCTGCTCCGTCTTCACCCAGCGCACGCCGACGTTGTAGCGCGTGCGGTTGCTGGCAATCTCGACGTCGCCGTTCACCTGGGCGAACAGTGCCGAGACGTCCTCTTCGATCGAGCCCCAGTTCGCGGTCGACGGTGTCGAACCGGATTCAGGCGCGACTGCCCTGACAGCGTCGTAGTTCGAGTCGCGACGGAAGTCATCCCAGTTCACGGTTGCAATGCCATGCCGCGACGGTCGCAGATAGCTTGGAACTGCCGCGTTGGGAATCAGCGAGCCCGAGTACGGCGCGGCGTACGTGGGATATCCGTTCACACCGGGGGTGATCTGTCCTGCCGTTTCGCCGCGGCACGCGGGCTGACCGTTTGGATTCAGCTGGAAGTTGTCCGGATCGCCGCCGCACACCTGGGCCTGCCATTGCGCATCCGCAGCGGAGGGGCGAATGTCTCGCGACAACTGATCGTAGGCGCCGCCCGCCTTCACGCTGAACGCCTCATCACCCCACGTAACGGCGAAGCGTCCGCCGGTCGTTTCAGTCTCGCGGTCTTCATCCTGCAGATTGACGCGCCCCACGTCCGTGCCGCCGCGATCCGTGACCAGCCATTGCCAGCTGTTCGGATCGTTCAGATCGACGCTCGACGAAATCGTCGGCTGGTCGCCGCCTACGTTGCTGTAGGACACCGTTCCGGTGTCGGAGATGAACAGGGCCGTCGACGCCTGGCGATGGAACTCGCTCTTCGTGAAGTTGCCCTGCACATCGAGGTTCAGTTTGTCCGTGATCTGCCAGTTCATGCCGGGGTTCGTTCCCCAGAATTCGCTCTCTTCCGTGTACGGCCGATACTCGAGCATGAACTGCGCGTTGAGGAACGTGCCGGCGGTGGCGACGCAGCCGTTCGCGCAATTCTCACGATCGACCTGGAGCTGCGTCGGAATCGGACGGCCGCCCTGGCTGCCCGCACGCACCGCCCATGCGACAGCCTCGCGATCGAAGCGGCTTTCCTGTTTGCCGTACATCGAGTCGAGGAAGAAATGCAGGTCGTCGCTCGGACGGAATTCGAGACTGACGACGCCGTTGTAGCGATCGCGATCGCCCTCTTCGAACATCTGGCGGCCCAGGCGCGGAATCACAGCGTTGTCGATCTGCTGAATCGTGCGGCCGGGATTGTTCGCGAGCAGGAATGCCTGATCGATGGGCGTATTGGGCGTCAGCCCGGCAGCCTGTGTGCTCGCATTGCCCGGCACGGTTGCGGGAGTGCCGGGGCCATTGCCCGCAGTCGTGTTGCAAGGCAGCGGTGTTGGCGGCGTGGTGGAGTTGTTGAAGCCGCACTGCGCTTGCGTCAGCGCAAGGTTCGCCCAGCCCACTGTCTCGAAGCCGGTCGTAGCGATCTTCTGTCGAACTGCCGTAACGCCAGCGAGTACGCCGAATTTGTCCCATGTGCTGCTTGCGATGAGCGCGCCGCGACCGCCGGTGTCTTCGGCGTTGCTGTTGTCGATGCCCTGGATCGAGTACGTCAGGTGCTGCCCTTCGTTGTCGAACGGGCGCGACATGCGCATGTTGACGGTGCCTGCGGCACCGCCTTCGACCATCTCCGCGTTCGGCGTCTTGGCGACTTCGAGCTTCGAGAACAGCTCCGTCGGGAAGAGATCGAGCGGCACTTCGCGATTGGCACCCGAGCCTTCCTGCGGCGCTGTCGCGATCGCCACGGGCGCGCCGTTCAGCAGTACCCGGGTGAAGTTCGTGTTGAGGCCGCGGATGGCGACTGTCGTGCCTTCGCCGCTGATTTCGCGGCTGATCTGCACGCCAGGAATGCGCTGGAAGGACTCGGCGATATTGGTGTCCGGGAACTTGCCGATGTCTTCGGCAAAGATCGCATCGACGAATCCGACAGACTCGCGCTTCGCGGCGGTCGAATCCTCCAAGCTCTTGCGGAAGCCGGTGACGACGACTTCCTCGAGTGTTTGCGCATTGGCTGGCGGCGTCTGCGCGTACGCCTGCTGCGCAAGGACGGCCGTAACGCACATCCCCAGAACACTCGCCTTGCGGGCTGTTTGCTGCTTCGCAATCTTCATGACATCCCCCTCACCGAAGAATTTTTGAAATCGGGACACGCCGTCACCTTTCGCCGCCGGACGGCCCATGTATCGCTGCTATCTGGTAGCGCTACCATCTGCGCACGAAAAATAAGCGGCCGACGCCGCGTGATGGTTCGATGAACGCAAACCACGGAGCTCGTGGTGAATGAAAGATCTGACTGTTGCCAATTCTGCCGACTGAGCTTCACCGGTCATGCCGATGCAGTCGCCCCCTTCGCGTTCGCTGGCCCAGGTCGAACCTGAAACTCTAATCGGAAACTATCCGGCCACTTCGGACCGGAGGGTCATAGTGGCCTGTCCACTTGACTCTAAAGTGGCCTGAAGTGACTTGTCAACCGTACGTTCTACGACAGCCGGTGCGTTTTTGTATGTGCAGATGGCTCGCCCATAGGAAATCTTGCGGGCATGCCGACGTCCCGCTAATAATTGGCCTGACCTCTAAGAACAGACTCGGCGGCCGGACTCAAAGCTTTGCCAAACAGCAAATTCACCGATATCGGGCCCCACAACGCCCCGAAGCTGTACCAGAAGGTGGCGAACGCCATCGTCGCTTCGATCCGCAACGGCGTTTACGCGCCCGGTGCGCGATTGCCGCCCGAACGCGATCTGGCGCAGGAATTCGATGTGAGTCGCGCAACCGTGCGCGAAGCCATGATCGCGCTGGAGATTCGCGGCATTGCGGAAGCGCGCCGCGGCTCGGGCATATACGTGGTGGATGCGCCGCCCAAGGACACGAACACACCCGAACTCGATATCGGCCCCTTCGAGGTGACCGAAGCCCGCCGTCTCTTCGAGGGAGAAGCCGCTGCGCTGGCTGCTGCCATCATCACCGAGGAAGAAATCGAGAAGCTCTCCGGGCTGCTCCAGGAGCTGGCGGCGAATACCGACAACGAAACCGGTGAAAAAGCCGACCGCAACTTTCACATAACGATCGCGGAGGCCACGGGAAATTCAGCGATTGCGCGCGTCGTCGAGATTCTCTGGGACATGCGCTACGAGTCCCCGATGTGCCGCGAGATGTTCGATCGCGCCCGCAACGCAGGCGTGCAACCGCGACATGACGATCACCTGACGATCTTCAATGCACTGAAATCCCGCGATCCGAAGGCCGCCCGCCGCGCTATGCACAGCCACCTCGACCGTGTCATCGACTCGATCCTGGCGGCCACCGAAACCGATGCGGTCGAGAAAGCCCGTTCCGAAGCCGCTTCCAAACGGATGGAAGTCGCACGCCGTTCAGCCATCTGACGCAATCAAGGTAGCCCGATCGCAGAGAGAATGATAGCGTTACCATTCCGGTCGAGAATGTAACGAACATCTACTTTGAATCGCAGGGGGAATCGAACGATGAGAACGTCGATCCGCGCAGCCGTCGGCCTCGGCTGCCTGTTCATGGCTTCCTTGTCAGTGCCCGGTGTCGCGCAGACCTCGCGCGACCGCCCTGTTTACCGCGACCCTGCCGCCCCCATCGAAGCGCGGGTCGAGGACTTGCTGGGGCGCATGACGCTCGAAGAAAAGATCGTACAGATCACGAGCGTCTGGGCCGACAAGAACAAGTTTCTCGATGCGAAGGGCCGGTTCGATGCCGCCAAGGCGAGTGAGCTGCATCCCAACGGGATCGGACACTTCACGCGACCGAGCGACCTTCAAGGCGTCGGCAGCCCCTTCAAGACGCCTTATCGCGACGAGCGTCAGACCGTCGAGCTGATCAACGCGATGCAGCGCCATGCGCTCACGAAGACGCGCCTCGGCATTCCCGTGCTGTTCCATGAAGAGGGGCTGCACGGCTACGCGGCGCTCAATGCCACCAGCTTTCCGCAATCGATCGCTCTCGCGAGTTCCTGGGATCCGCAGTTGCTCGAACAGGTGTTCACTGTCGTTGCACGGGAGATTCGTGCGCGTGGCGTTCAGTTGGTACTCGCACCCGTCGTCGACGTAGCGCGTGATCCGCGCTGGGGGCGCATCGAAGAGACGTACGGCGAAGATCCCTATCTCGTCAGCGAAATGGGCGTCGCCGCAGTTCGCGGGTTCCAGGGCGAGACGCTCCCGCTCGGAAAGGAGCGCGTGTTCGTAACGCTGAAACACATGACGGGTCATGGCCAGCCCCAGAGCGGCAGCAACGTGGGACCTGCCAACATTTCCGAGCGCGTCCTGCGCACGAACTTCTTCCCGCCGTTTGCAGCAGCGATCAAGCGCGGCAATGCACTCGCGGTGATGGCTTCGTACAACGAGATCGACGGCCTGCCCTCGCACATCAATCGCTGGCTGCTCCAGGATGTGCTGCGCAAGGAAATGGGCTTCAAGGGCGCTGTAGTCAGCGACTACTTCGCGATCGAGGAGCTCGTGAAGATTCATCACACGGAGAACGACGGTGTCAGGGCCGCTGCGCGCGCACTCAACGCCGGCGTCGATTTCGATCTGCCGGATGGAAAATCCTACTCGCTGCTGCCGCAGGCGCTGGCCCAGGGCCTGGTGACCCAGCAGAGAATCGACGATGCGGTTCGACAGATGCTGCGCCTGAAGTTCCAGTCGGGCCTCTTCGAAAGTCCGTACGCCGATGCGAAGTACGCCACGTCGATCACGGGCAATGCGCAGGCGCGTGCGCTTGCCGCCGAAGCCGCTCGGAAGACCGCAGTGCTGCTGAAGAATGACGGCCTGCTGCCTCTGAATGCCGGCAAGGTCGGAACGCTCGCGGTAATCGGGCCGAATGCAGCACGGATCGATCTCGGCGGCTACTCGAACGTGCCGCGACAAGCGATCAGTGTGCTCGACGGCATCAAGGCCAAAGTCGGCGATCGTGCGCGCGTGGTTCACGCAGAAGGCGTGCGCCTCACCGACAAGGGAGACTGGTACGAAGACGAAGTCGTCCTCGCGAGCCCCGAAGAGAATCGCAAGCGAATCGCCGAAGCTGTCGAAGTCGCGAAGACCGCGGACACGATCATCCTCGTCATCGGCGGCAGCAGCTCGATCTTCCGCGAAGGCTGGGCGACCAATCATCTCGGTGATCGCACGAGCCTCGGACTCGTCGGCGAACAAGGCGAGCTTGCCGACGCGATCTTCGCGCTGAAGAAACCCGTCGCCGTGCTGCTGATCAACGGCCAGCCGTTGTCGATCCCCGAAGTCGTCGAGAACGCAAACGCGGTGCTCGAAGGCTGGTACGCAGGCCAGGAAGGCGGCACTGCGCTGGCCGACATCCTCTTCGGCGACGCGAATCCAGGCGGCAAGCTGCCTGTGACGATCGCACGCTCCGCCGGCCACCTGCCGATGTTCTACAACGAGAAGCCGAGCGCTCACCGCGGTTACATCTTCGAATCGAAGGACCCGCTGTTCCCGTTCGGCTTCGGCCTGTCGTACACGACTTTCGACATCAGCGCGCCGCGCCTGTCCAGTCCGAGAATCGGTGTGGATGGTTCAGTCAAAGTGGCTGTCGATGTCCGCAACACGGGCTCGCGCGCAGGCGACGAAGTCGTGCAGCTCTACGTTCGCGACGTCGTGAGCTCGGTGACGCGGCCAGTGAAGGAGCTGAAGGGATTCCGCCGCGTCACGCTGCAACCCGGCGCGTCGACCACCGTCGAGTTCTCGCTCGATCGCGACGCGTTCGCGTTCTGGAACGAAGACATGAAATACGTAGTCGAGCCTGGCGAGTTCACCATCTTCGCCGGGCCGAACAGCGTCGATCTGAAGTCGGCAACACTGACCGTCGGGCAGTAAGCGGTGCAAGCGAACAGCGCAGCCGCAGAAGTTTCATCGGCAACCGGAGTCATCGGCCACTATCGATGGCGCATCTGCGCGCTGCTGCTGTTCGCAACGACGATCAACTACATCGACCGCCAGGTCCTGGGCGTGCTCGCGCCCAGCCTGCAGGGAGAGATCGGCTGGGATGAGCGCCAGTACGGATACATCGTCAGCGCGTTCCAGGCCGCATACGCGATCGGGCTGATCAGCGCTGGTGCCGTGATCGACCGACTCGGCACTCGTGTCGGCTACGCGCTAGCGGTCTGCGTGTGGAGCATCGCTGCGATGAGCCACTCGCTTGCCGCGACCGTCGTCGGCTTCGCCATCGCCCGCTTCATGCTGGGGCTTGGTGAGGCTGGCAACTTCCCTGCGGCGATCAAGACTGTCGCAGAGTGGTTCCCGCGCAAGGAACGGGCGTTTGCGACCGGCATCTTCAACTCGGGCTCGAATGTCGGAGCAATCGTTGCACCCCTGGTGGTCCCCATCATCGCGATCACATGGGGCTGGCAGGCCGCGTTCCTGTGCACTGGCGTGCTCAGCGCAACATGGCTGGTCCTGTGGTGGACGATCTATCGCAGCCCTGAACAGCATCCGAAGGTGTCCGCTGCGGAGCTCGCGTACATCCGCAGCGACCCGCCCGAACAGAACACACCAGTACCGTGGCTGCAGTTGCTCCAGCATCGCCAGACGTGGGCATTCGTCGCAGCGAAGTTCATGACTGACCCGATCTGGTGGTTCTTCCTGTTCTGGCTGCCGAAGTTCCTGAACCAGGAGTATGGACTGACGCTGACGGGGCTGGGATTGCCGCTGGTAGTCATCTACGTGATGGCCGACATCGGCAGCATCTTCGGCGGATGGCTCGCGGGTCGATTCATCAAGCTCGGCTGGAGCGTGAATCGTGCACGCAAGAGCGCAATGCTCGTCTGTGCGCTCTGCGTGGTACCGATTGTCTTCGCCTCGCAGGTGCAGAATCTCTGGGTCGCCGTTGCGCTCATCGGTCTCGCGACGGCCGGACACCAGGGCTGGTCGGCAAATGTGTTCACTCTGACATCCGACATGTTTCCGCGCCGCGCGGTGGCATCCGTCGTCGGCATGGGCGGCTTCGGCGGCGCCGTTGGCGGAATGATGATCGCGATGTTCACGGGCTTTCTGCTGCAGACGACTGGCAGCTATGTTCCCGTCTTCGTAATGGCGGGTTCAGCCTACCTGCTTGCGCTGCTGGTCGTGCAGCTGCTCGCCCCGCGCCTCGAGCCTGCGACGCTGGCGAAGTGAGTCTGGATTCCCGCCTACGCGGGACGACGGGTCAGAGGTGCCGGTACATGACAAGCGCGTCGACGTACCCGAGCCGCGGATGACTGAAAGCATCCGGCAATCGCCCGACGATTTCAAAGCCATGTGACAGCCAGGTCTTCACCGCGCGCTCGTTCGTGCTGACGACGAAGTTGAACTGCATCGCACGGAAGCCTCGTTCGCGCGCGCGCTGCAGCGAGTGTTCGAGCATCGCCCTCGCGATCCCCCTCCCCTGGGCCGTCGAGTGCGTCATGTAACCGCAATTCGCGACATGCGCACCTCCGCCGCCCTGATTGGCCTGGATGAAGTACGCGCCCAGCACCTTCCCGCCGTCCAGCGCGACGAACGGTTCGTGGGCAGCGGCGAACCAATAGGCCAACGCATCCTCACGCGTCATGTCGCGTGGCAAGGTATAGGTTTCGCCGGCGCGAACCACCGGCTCGATGATTTCCCAGATCGCATCGGCGTCGGAGCTGTGTGCGCTGCGGATGGTCAGCACGGGCTTGATCTCTCTTGCCAGGGAACCAGAAGAGAATAGCGAGGGTTAGGGAAGCCGGGATAGACACTTTCGTGGGTCGACGGAACCAACCGGAGGCGCTGGTTGCCGAACGACGGGTACCGTTCCAACAGGTCGAGGGGAAACAAGCAATGACTACACGACGAGAGTTCCTGGGTACTACTGCCACTGTCGCCGGCTCGGTGCTGCTGGGCACCAGCTGGTCATCCCTGGCGCAAGCTGCGGAGAGCAAGATGTTGCGACGTCCGATTCCCTCGAGCGGTGAGCTGGTCCCGGTCATCGGCATGGGCACCTCGGGCAGTTTCGAGATCCCGGCGGGAAGCCCCGAGTATCAGGCGCTCAAGGAAGTGCTCAAGCGCTTCTTCGACGGCGGCGCGACGCTGATCGATACTGCGCCGACCTACAGCAATGCCGAGGACAACCTTGGCCCGCTGCTCGCCGAGCCGCGCTCACGCTCCAAGGCGTTCATTGCCACGAAGCTGTCAGGCGTGACCGGCCGCGAAGCGGGGATGGCACAGTTCAACAACACGCTGAAGCGGCTGCGGACGGACAAGGTCGAGCTGCTGCAGGTCCACAATCTCGGCGACTGGAAAACACAGATCGAAGTCGCACGGGAGCTGAAAAAGCAGGGCAAGGTGAAGTACGTCGGTGTCACGCACTACGTGGAATCGGCGCAGGACGAGCTTGCCGACGTCGTCGAAGCGACGAAGCCGGATTTCCTGCAGATCAATCACTCGGTGACTCACCGGGGTATCGAGAAGCGCGTCCTGCCGCTGGCGAAGTCGCTCGGCGTCGCTGTGCTGACGAACCGGAATTTCAACGACGGCAAGCTGTTCAACCAGGTCAAGGGCAAGGAGTTGCCGGGCTGGGCGGCCGAGCTGGGCATCACATCGTGGGCGCAGATGTTCCTGAAGTACTCGCTGAGCCACGAAGCAGTCACGGCTGTCATTCCCGCCACGGGCAAGCCCGAGCGCCAGAGCGACAACCTGAAGGCCGGGTTCGGCCCGCTCCTCTCCGCTGCTCAGCAGGCCGAACTGATCAAGATCGTCGGCTGAGATCTGCTCTCTCAGTTCCGGACAGTCTGCAGGGTGATCGCATCACCCTGCAGCGCTGACGATTCCGCACGAAGCGTCACCTTCCCCGCTTTCCCTGGCTGCCCTCGAACGATCACGAGGCACAGCCCATTGAACGCCGCGCGTTCAGTGGCGTGAAACGATTCGAAGCTCGTCGGATCGCCGTTGTCCGTAGCGACGATCTCGGCCGGTCCGTCGATCGTGAACTTGATGCGATTGTTCGCTCGCGGTGCCGTGACTCCATCGTCGTCGACGATACGAACGGTGATGAACGACAGGTCGAGCCCATCGGCCCGTACCTTGGCGCGGTCGGCGACGAGATCGAGACCGGACGGTGCACTCGCCGTCTTCATTGCCGCCGTCGCCCACGGCTTGCCGTTCCTGTAGGTCGCGACTGTCACTTCGCCCGGTTCGTAGATCGTGTCGTCCCAGCGAAAGCGATACTCGAACGGTCCCCGCTTCTTCCTTCCCTGCGACTTCCCGTTGATGAACAGTTCCGCCTCATCACCGGAGGAGAAAACATGCACGGGAGTGACCTGGCCCACGCGCTCAGGCCACGACCAGTGCGGCAGGATGTGCGCCGTCGGCAGATCCGGTCGCCATCTCGCCTGGTACAGATAGAACCGGTCCTTCTTGAAGCCAGCGAGATCGATGATTCCCGAATAGGAACTGCGAGCCGTGTAGTAAGGCGTCGGCTCGCCGAGATAGTCCCAGCCGGTCCAGACGAACTCGCCGGCAACGAAGGGATGTCGATCGAGCGAGGCGAACACCTTGTCCGCCGTCGATCCGAAATCGACAGCGTGCAACTCGTATGCGCTGACATGACCGTTCGCTGAGTCGCCGCCACGACCATCGCGCACGGGTGCGCTGATCTCCTTCGAAACAGGAAACAGGTACGTACCGCGGCTGCTCAACGCGGATGCAGTTTCGCTGCTCACGATCAACTTGTCCGGAAACTTGGCGTGAAACGCGGTGTACTGTGGCGGCGTACGAATCCGGTCGGTGCCTTCGAACTCGGGTGCCTGGCGAATGCCTTCACCCTGATAGTTGAGGCTGATCACGTCGATCGCAGCGGGCAGCGGCATGTCCGGCTTCGCCCAGTTCATCGCTGCCGTCGATGGCCGGTCGGGACTCTCCTCCCGCACGATGTCGCTCAGGCGCTTCGCGATTGCCGCTCCCTCAGCGCCGGTGTATTGCTCGCCGACTTCGTTGCCGACGCTCCAGAGAACGATGGACGGATGATTGCGATCCCGGCGCAGCATCGAACGCAGATCCTGCTCGTGCCAGTCCTTGAAGATCAGATGAAAATCGAGCGGCGTCTTCCTGCGCTCCCAGGAATCGAAAACCTCGTCCACGACCAGCAAGCCGAATCGGTCCGTGAATTCGAGCAACTCCGGCGCCGGCGGATTGTGAGCCATGCGGATCGCGTTGGCGCCCATTTCGATCAGCATCTCGAGCTGGCGTTCTGCGGCGCGTTCGTTGAAGGCCGCGCCGAGAGCACCGAGGTCGTGATGATTGTTCACGCCTTGCAGCGGCACGTGCCGCCCGTTGACGAAGATCCCCCTGTCCGGATCGAATCGCAACGAGCGGATACCGAAGCGGGTTTCGTATCGATCGATCACCTTGCCATCGAGCGACACGGTCGTTGTCGCTACATATCGATTGGGCTGCTGCTGCGGCGGCGGCCCCCACAGTCGCGGTTTGTCCAGCTTCGTCGACCCTTTGACGGTCGTGCTCGCCCTGGCTGGAATACTGGTACGTGCGGCTGCGAACCTCGCGACGACGTTGCCCTCTGGTCGCCCCTTCGAATCGAGCGCGCGCACATCAGTCGCAACCTCGACCGTTGATGCCCTGTCCGAAGCGTTGTCGATCGTGACGCCCAGCTCGATCGTTGCAGAGGACGCCGAGACGTCCGGTGTCGCTACGTGAGTGCCCCAGTGCGCTATATGGACGCGGTGAGTCTTGGTCAGCCACACGTTTCGATAGAGCCCGCCACCTGGATACCAGCGCGCGGATTCGGGTGGATTGTCGAGTCGGATCGCGAGCTGATTCACACCGCCTGGCGCAACGTGCGGCGTGAGATCGACACGCCATGAGTTGTAGCCATAGGGCCAACCGCCGATGAGCGTGCCGTTCAACCACACCGTCGCGTAGGACATCGCGCCGTCGATATCGAGGAAAATCGACTTGCCCGCGTCACCGGCCGGAATTTCGAGCTTCTTGCGATACCAGCCGATTCCCCAGCTCGGCAATCGACCCATTCCGCCGTAGGGTCCCGTTGTGAGGAACGGTGCCTTGATGGCCCAATCGTGCGGCAGTGTCACTGTCTCCCAGCGGCTGTCGTCGAAACGGCTCTGAACATACTCGACGTCGCTCCCCGGGTTTCCCGGCGGCCGCTCGAAGCGACGCGCAGGGTCCTTGATGAATGCGTTACCGGTTGGAAGTATCCACGGCTTGAGCACCGGCTGTCCTTGCTTGCGCAACTGCTCCGCCTCTTCGGGTTTCGCATCCGCGACCTTTCCGTCCGCGCTTTCCTTCACCTCAGGACGCACGTCGTACATCAGTCCTGCTGACGCGCCATCGGGATCGCCCATCTGGAATCGCCAGTCCGCGTTGATCGACACGCGTTCGCGCGGCGAGGTTTCGCTGGCGGCGGCAGGAAGCAGTGCACACAGCAGGGACGTGGTCGCGCTCAGGGTAAACACCCAGCGTGATCTCACCGCGAGAGAACCCACTATCGGCTCACCGCCATTGGCTGCCGCAGGCGGATGTCGGCGCTCGATGCACCGAGCTGCACTTCATACTTGCCCGGATCGACAACATAGGCCTTGCGGTCTGGGTCGTAGTGCCGCAGGTCTTTCTGCGGCGTCACCGTGAAGGCAACCTCCTTCTCTTCGCCGGGCCGCAGTGTGATGCGGTCGATGCCTCGCAGTTCCTGGCGAGCGCGCGGTCGAATCGGCTCGAGGGGCCTCACGTAGAGCTGCACAACCTCATCGCCCGCACGAGACCCGACGTTCTTCACCTTCGCGGTGACCTTCACCGCGCCGTCGGTTGCCACGCTGCGACGATCCAGTTTCAGGTTCGAGTACTCGAAACGCGTGTACGACAGGCCATGACCGAATGGATAGAGCGGCTTGCCTTCGAAGTAGCGATAGGTCCGCCCCTTCATGCTGTAGTCGTCGAACGCCGGCAGCTTTTCATCCGCGCGATAGAACGTAACCGGCAACCGGCCGGCGGGATTCGCGGTTCCGAACAACACATCCGCGACTGCATTGCCGCCGCGCTGGCCGGGATACCACGCGACCAGAATGGCCGGCAGCGTCGATTGCGCCCAGTCGACGGCGATCGCGGAACCGGTCGTCAGCACCAGCACAACGGGCTTGCCCGTCGCGTGCAATGCTTCGAGGAGCTTCTGCTGCGTTCCCGGCAAGCGCAAATCCGTGCGATCGCCGCCCGCGAAGCCGGGATAGTTCACCTTCATCTCTTCGCCTTCGACGTCGCCCGTCAGTCCGCCGACGAACACCACGACATCCGACGCGCGTGCGGCATCGAGTGCTGCTTCGAAGGGCGGCTTCGCGCCGGGCAACTGCCAAGACAAGCGCACTTCCGCATCGCGAATATCCTCGAAGTACTCGAGCTTGATCTCGTAGGCCTTCCCCGCCTCCAGATCGACGAAGGCGCTGCGGCTCTGCAATCTGGGATTCAGATCCCAGGCTTCCGCGACGACGCGTCCATCGACGAACAACCTGAAGCCGTCATTCGCCCCCACACTCATTTCATAGCGGCCAGACACGGGAGGCAGCAACTGCCCCGTCCAGCGCACGCTGAAGTCATCGCCGCTCAGCGCATTCGCCGTGGAAAGTTCGCCACGCGCAACGAGATCATCGGTGGGTGAGCCCCGATCCCAGCGAAACGAAATGCGCGAATCGACGCGCGTGAGGACGGGCGAGCCCGCGAGATCACGCCCACGGAAGTATTCGCCCTTGAGCCCGCGCTCCGAGGAGCCCGCAGCCGGCCGCAGATAGGCGGCGTCGATCAATGGAGTGGCGCGCGGTTCCTCACGACCTTCCACGAGATCGGCGCCGCGCGCGTAAGTCACCTTGGTCTTGGGTCCGACTGCCTCGCGAATGCCTTGAAGGATTGTCGTTGGCGAAGCTGGCGTTCCATAGTAGTTACCCAGCAGCGACATCACTTCATCGGCCGTAGGGCCTATCACGGCGATGCTGCCGACATCGCGCGACAGTGGCAGCACGCCGGAGTTCTTCAGGAGGACGATCGACGACTGCGCGGCGCGAAGCGCCAAGGCATCGTGAGCCGGCGCCTGATTCACGCTGTATGGGATCTGCGCCCAGCGCACACGCTCCGCCGGATCGAACATGCCCAGGCGCATACGCGTCAGCATGAGCGGCACCAGCACGGCGTCGAGATCTTTCTCCGTAATCAATCCCTGACGTACGGCGGGCAGCAGCGCGTCGTAGGTCTTGCCGCAATCGAGATTGCACCCGTACTTCACGCCGAGCGCCGCTGCCTCTTCCGCCGTCCCGACGATCTTGTGATGCAGGAAGATGTCCTCGATGGAATCGCAGTCCGATACGACGTAGCCGTCGAAGCCCCAATCCTTGCGCAGGATCTGCTGCAGCAAGCGTGGACTTGCGGAGGCCGACTCGCCGTTGACGCGGTTGTACGCACCCATCACGGACGCCACCTTCGCTTCCTGCACGAGCGCCTGGAACGCGGGCAGATACGTCTCGTACAGATCGCGTTCCGTCGGTCGCGCATCGAAGTGATGCCTGTCCGCCTCCGGTCCGCTGTGAACTGCAAAGTGCTTGGCGGTCGCATCAACCTTGCGGTATTTCGGATCGTCGCCTTGCAGTCCCTTCACGAACTCGACGCCCATTCTCGCGGTGAGATACGGATCCTCTCCGTAGGTCTCCTGGCCCCGGCCCCAGCGCGGATCGCGAAAGATGTTGATGTTCGGCGACCAGAACGTGAGGCCCTGATAGCGTTTGCGAAGGCCGCGACGCGCGAAGTCGTGATGCTTCGCGCGACCTTCGTCACTGATGACCGTAGCGACTTCGTGCATCAGTTGCGGATCGAACGTCGCGGCAAGGCCGATCGCCTGCGGGAACACCGTCGCCGCGCCCGCACGAGCAACTCCATGCAACGCCTCGTTCCACCACTCGTACGCAGGAACGTCGAGGCGCGGGATCGCGGGGGCGTCGTTGCCCAACTGGCCGACTTTCTCTTCGAGCGTCATGCGCGACACAAGATCGACGGCGCGCTCCTCGAAGGTCCGGTCGAGGTCCAGGTAAGCAGGCTGGTCCGCGATCGCCGGGACCGCTCCCGCGGCAGCTGCTATGAATGTCGCGATCGCGATGACGCGCGTGCGTTTCGTCATGGGTGCACCTTACTTGTTGATCGATTCGCTGCGGGCATATGGCCCGATGACCGTTCCTACGAATCCGCCGGCGACTTCCGTGCTCAGGATCGAGCCGTCGTCGTTTTCCCGAAGCGGGCGCCACCCATCACCCGCGTCGTAGAAGAAGGAATACGAGCCGCCGTCGCCGGCAACTTTGAGCAGAAGCTCCGGCGCGTCGGCGAGCGATGCTCGCGCAATCGTCGTGACTTCGCCGTTCGCGCGCTTCTCGAGAAAGACCTCGATCTGCGTCAACGTGCGGCGCGTACCGAGGAAGTACCAGTGCGTCTCTTTCTGAAAGGCAGCGACGCCGGCCGCAGTTCCACTTGCGCCAGGAACGCGCACTCGCAGGCTCGCCTCGAACTGCGTGTGCTGCTGGCGGCGCGCAAGGAACGATGGATTCTCGAGCGAGTCGAGGCCGATCGGCAGCGGCTCGATCGCCAACGTACCTTTGCGTGTCAGATCGAACCATGATTGCTTTGGCACGCGGATCTGCAGCCATGCGCTGTCGAGCGTGGGTCGATCGAATTCATCGCGCCAGGTGAAGTTGCCCGCGAGCGGCGCCTGGCTTTCTCCCTTCATGAAGGCCGGTCCCGGCAGCGAATACGGAATAGCGGTGCCGGGGTCGAGAATGACCGGCCAGCCGTCCTTCCATTTCACCGGCAGCAGATAGGTCTCGCGACCGGTGTTGTAGTCGCCCTTGCCATAGGCGCGAGAGCCGAGGAAGACGGCCCACCAACTGCCGTCCGGTCCTTCCACCAGATCCGCGTGGCCTGCATTGATGATGGGATTCGCTCTGTCCGCGGGCAGATCGCGTTGCGTGAGGATCGGATTGCCGGCATACGACTCATACGGCCCCCACACGGAGCGACTGCGAAATATCACTTCGGAATGATCGATCCCCGTGCCGCCTTCAGCGCACATCAGGTAGTACCAGCCCGCGCGCTTGTATATGTGAGGCCCTTCGATCCAGATCGGCTGCTTCGCAAGATCGACGCCGCCGTTGACGAGGACTTTGCCCGTCCCGATCAGCGAGCCCCTCGCGACATCGAACTGCTGGAGCCAGATCGCACGATGGCCTTCGTAGAGCGGCTTGCCCTCCGGCGGTCCGTTGCTCGTCACGTAGGCCTTGCCATCGTCATCGAAGAAGAACGACGGATCGATGCCGTCGATCTGCGGCAGCCACTTCGGATCGGACCAGGGACCCGCGGGATCTTTCGCCGTGACGAAGAAGTTGCCGCCGCTGTCGACGGCGGTGTTGATCACGTAGAACGTCCCGTCGTGGAACTCGATGGCGGGAGCGAACACACCGCGGGAGATGCCGATGCCGTCGAAGCTCAGTTGCGACGGTCGATCGATGACGTTGCCGAGCTGACGCCAATGAACGAGATCGCTGCTCTCAAAGACGGGTATCCCCGGGAAGTAGGCGAAAGTCGAGTTGACGAGATAGAACTTGTCGCCGGCGCGCGTGACGCTCGGGTCGGGATAGAAGCCGGCGATGATGGGATTGCGATACTGCCCTTTCGTCAGCGGCGCCTCGAAGACGTTGTCGTTGCCTCGATACTCGAACCAGTCGAAGTAGACCGTCTCGGCAGCCGCGCCCGCACAGACGCCGGCGCACAGCAGCGCCATTGCACGGGACCAACGTGAGCCTTTGCCGTCCACTGTGCGCCCGCCTACCAGTCCCACATCGTGCCGTCTTCGAGTCGCGCGATCGGCAGCTGCTTCGGCGAGTACGGGTATTTCTTCGCGAGCTCTTCGTCGATCGTAACGCCGTGGCCCGGCGATTCGCCGCAGTGGAGGCGACCGGCCCGGAACTCGTAGTCATGCGGAAAGACGGCGAGCGTTTCCGGCGAATGCCGCATGAACTCCTGAATCCCGAAGTTCGGCACCCACGTGTCGAAGTGCAGTGCCGCGCCCATGCAGACCGGGGAAAGATCCGTCGCACCGTGGAAGCCGGTACGAACTCGATACAGGGCGGCGAGATCCGCAATGCGTCGTACATGCGTGATGCCGCCCGCGTGAACGAGCGTCGTGCGGATGTAGTCGATGAGCTGCTTCTCGATCAGCTCCTTGCAGTCCCAAATGGAGTTGAAGACTTCGCCGGTCGCGATGGGCGTGACGGAGTGACGGCGAATGACTTCGAACGCAGCCTGGTTCTCCGCCGGCGTCGGGTCTTCCAGCCAGAAGAGTCGATACGGCTCGAGGTCGCGAGCGAGTCGCGCGGCTTCGATGGGCGTCAGGCGATGATGCACATCATGCAGCAGCTCGATCTCTTCGCCGTGATCGCGACGCAGGCGCTCGAACAGTTCGGGCGTGCTGTTCAGATAGCTCGCCGTCGACCAGACAGTCTCCGCGGGCAGCGCACTCTCCGCCGGCTCGTATGCGTACTTCTCGTTCGTGACACCATAGTTCTTCTTGAGGCCGGGAACGCCGCTCTGCGCGCGAATCGCAAGGTAGCCCTGCTCTTTGAAGCGGCCGACCGCTTCGCTGGTCTCATCGATGGTTGCGCCGCTCGCATGACCGTACACGAGCGCACCGTCACGCGATCGTCCGCCGAGAAGTTGATAGAGCGGCAGGCCTGCGAGCTTCGCGACGATGTCCCAAAGAGCCATGTCGACCGCCGCGATTGCCGTCATCGTGACCGGGCCGCGTCGCCAGTAGGCGCCGCGATAGAAGAACTGCCAGGTATCCTCGATCCTCCCGGCGTCGCGACCGATGAGATTTGGCACGACATGGTCGGTCAGATAGGACGCGACGGCCAGCTCGCGACCATTCAGCGTGGCATCACCGAGCCCCACCACACCGGCACGTGTTTCGATGCGCAGCGTGACGAAGTTGCGTCCCGGGCACGTCACGATCACTCGTGCATCGACGATCTCGCGGTCGCGAGTCGAACCTGCCGGCTGAGCCTGGGAAGAAGGGGAAGTGCTCATCGAAGAACCTCGCAATGGCAGATCGACATCAATGACTCGGCGAGCGTGGATCGATCGCCAGCTCGAACGGTCCCGCCGGCAGGCCCGACTCGTCGTACAGCGTGCAGACCGGGCTGTCGGCCCAGCAGTAACGAACGCGGGTTGCCGGCGCTTCCGTCTGCAACGTCACACGACTACCGTCCAGCGTCGCTTCAGCAAAGCGGCAAGTCCCGGCTTCGGACCCGCATAGTTCGAATCCGATCGGATGGTCGGCGCCGTAGCTGATGAGACGTCGATCGACGTCGGCGAATCGGACGATCGCGCGGTCCCCCTCTCGCGCGACTTCGACAGGAATCGGTCCGGATGCGGCGATTGTCTCGCCGTACACCACTCGTCGCGCCGCACGCGCCAGCCGCCGGCCGACTTCCTGCTTGTTGGCAGGATGAATGTCGTAGCGATCGCCGATATCGATGGCGATCGCGAGCCCCGCGGACTTGTCTGCTGCGGCGGCTCGTCTCTGCGCTTCGCGAAGCGCAGCCCAGTTACTTTCGCCGGGCACAGTCGGCGGTGTGCCGTAGTTGGCAAGCTGTACGATCAGGAATGGAAGATCAGGCGTTGCGAAGGCTCTGCGCCAGTCCGCCATGAAATGCCTGAGAAGGCTCTGGTAGCGGCCGGCCTCCTCCGTGTTGGACTCGCCTTGATACCAGGCCACGCCGCGAATGCTGTAGTTCGCTACGGGCGCGATCATCGCGTTGTAGATCGTCGTGACTCCGGCCGTTGCATCCCAGGGTGCACGCGGTGGCGTCTCTGCTCCACGCGGCGGCAACTGGTAGAACCATTCGCGATCGAGCGCCACGGCCGAACCATCCTCGAACTGAATCGCTCGTTGCGAAGCGGGGCCGTAGAGACCGCCGTTGGCATAAGTATCCAGCACGCTGATGACAACGGCGTTCTCGCCCGCCTTCAGTGTGCCGGCATTCAGATAGTAGGCTCGGGGTCCGCGTGGCAGCTTGCCGAACTTGTCGGTCGCGGCTGCATCAAAAAAGCCCACATCGTTGCCGACTGCGCGGCCGTTCACCCAGGTCTGATCTGCCTCATCGACGCCGCCGATGACGAGCCTCGCTCGCTGTTTCGCTTGCTGTGCCGACACGGATGCGGTCGTTCGATACCACAGCGCTCCGTTGTAGCGCTGCAGTTCGGGAACACCCCAGTTCTCCCAATGGCCCAGCGCTGCGGGTGCGGTGCGCCACTGCGATGCGATCATCTTCGCCGCCCACGGATCCGCGATGTTTCGCGTCATCGACTGTCGATGCCACCAGGCTTCCCATTCTGCACCCCAGCGTTTTGCCGCTGCGTCGACATCGGTTCGCCGGATCGAAAGCACGTCGAGCGCGGTGTCGTAGCCGCCCGCATCGCGAAGTCCCTGCGCGCTCATCCATGCTTCGATCTTCGAACCGCCCCAGGCCGAAGTGATGAGGCCCATGGGCACTTTCGCTGTCTTCTGCAGCTCGCGCGCGAAGTAGAAGCAGGTCGCGGAGAACTCAGCGACGGTGTCCGGCCCCGCAATTCGCCATTGCACGGGCGCCGCGAACTGTGCTCGTGGCTCGACTGCATTCGCCAGATCGACGGTCAACATGCGAATGGTGTCGTTGGCTGACCCTGCGATCTCCGAGCGAGAATCGAGCGCGCGATGCACCGGCAATACCATGTTCGACTGTCCCGAACAGAGCCACACATCGCCGATGAGCACATCGCTGACTGTTTGAGTCGCGCCCGAGCTCGCGCTTGCTTTGAGATTGAACGGACCTCCGGCCGGCATCGCGGGCAACGAGGCCTTCCAGTTGCCGGCCTCATCGGCACGCGCTGTGGCGGTGTGAGCGCCAAGGGAGATTGTCACTGAGTCGTTTGCCGCCCCCTTGCCCCAGACGCTCACGGATCGATCGCGCTGAAGGACGGCATGATCCTGGAATACCCGATGCAAGAGCGGTCCAGGCGCCGCCCATGCGCTGGACGCCGCGAGAACCGCGACGAGCATCATCGGCGCCCGCGAACGCCCGATGTCAGTGATGACCCGGCGCATTCGGAAATTCCAGTGCCTTGTAGTAGTCGAGCGAACGCGCCGGCTCGGCGAAGCCTTTGGGCAAGGGCCGCTTCGAGAAGGTACTGAAGTACGCGATCGATGCGTCGCGCCACCACTGGGCTTCCTTTTCCTGAATCGCCAGGAAGGCCGCTACCTGCGCATGACGCTCGGAGTCGACGTATGGCGTGAGTGTGGACCAGGTCTTGCGCATGTCGCCGACGGATTGGACGCCGCGCGTGTACGCCACGACGAGTTCATCCCATAGTGTGCGCCGCGATTGCATGCGGTAATCCCACGGCACGTGATGGAACCACAGAAGAAACTTCTCCGGGCACCGCTTGAGATCGCCGAACTCCGCGGCCACTTCCGGCGCGTATTGGGCGACTGCGTTGCTGCCCGTTGCCGTTCTGTCGAAGCCGATGCCTCGTGCGTCGGCGCGATGGTAGTAGACCGATGTCCAATCGGCGCGCGGCCCGCCTTCCACCCACGGGCCCGGGCCATAGTGATGTCCGCGACCCATCAGGTGATGCAGACCGAGCGGCGTCATGTAGTCGACGGCCGCTTCGCGCGATCCCAGCATCATCCGCACTATGGGCTGCACTAGAGCCGGGTCGTTCGAGAACGTCATGCGCGTCCATTCTTCGGCTATCGTTTCCGACGACAACGAGGGATTCCAGGCGAGCCGGCCGAAGGCGTACCAGTTCGCCTGGTCGAAATGCGAGCCCGACCAGTTGCGGTCGGCGCCGATGTTGGCGACGCCCGCGATGCCGGTGCGCCGATAACCGTGCAGTGAGCCGTCGACTACTTTCTCGACCGTCGAGCCCTTGCCCTTGCGCCAGGTGTCGGCGTCGAGCGTCTCGCGGTACATCGGCGCGAGATAGACGAGGTGCGTTGCGAAACCCAGGTATTCCTTCGTGATCTGGAATTCCATCATGAGCGGCGTCTTCGGCATTGCACCGAACAGCGGATGGAACGGCTCGCGCGGCTGGAAGTCGATCGCGCCGTTCTT
>JACZCZ010107834.1_pt1 | contig 91116 bp, 73 predicted proteins | sample 8641811 | NCBI WGS metagenome assembly JACZCZ01 (sample SAMN15324610, study PRJNA640507) | soil metagenome | isolation source: intercropping peanut in the first line | place: China: Luxin town, Laibin City, Guangxi Province | collected 2019-07-25 | depth 10cm m | reverse complement strand
GGGGGGGATTGGGGGGATTGAGCTACCCGCCTGGCCCGGAGCTGGTAGCCGGAAGCGGAAATGAGCGCCGGTCTCCTCTTCTTGTGGGTCCGGCTCCAGCCGGACGCCATGCGAAGCATCGCCTGGCGGCGATTACGTCCGGCTGAAGCCGGACCCACAACAAGACTTCCACGGCAACAGATGGGCGGGTCTGGCTAAGCCGGCTGGCGGGCTGGCGTCGCTCCTCCCATTCGTTATGGCTCCCCGTCCCACTACGCCCTGGCTCCTCCGGCTGATGTTGCTGCCCCGACCGCTCCCCAGAATGTCGTCATCGGCTGCTATTCACTCGATCCCTTTCATCCCGGAGTTTTCATGAAGAAGCGAATCATTTGCGGCTCCGCCGCCATTCTCCTCACCGGCCTGAGTGCCGCGATGTTCTCGGCCGCTGCCTCGCGCTCATACGAGCAGGCCGCGCCCGCGATCGAGGCGCCGCGGCAGGTCATCGAAACCGTCGTGGTCGAACGCGGGCGTTACCTCGCCCGCACCGCCGGCTGCAACGATTGCCACACGCCCGGCTACGCCGGGTCGAGCGGCGCGGTTCCCGAGAGCAACTGGCTCGTGGGCGACTCTGTCGGCTGGCAGGGCGCCTGGGGCACGACCTATCCGATCAATCTGCGCCTGTTCATGCAGCAGCTCACGCCGGAGCAGTGGCTGATCGTGGCCCGCAAGCCCGCCCGTCCGCCGATGCCCTGGTTCGCGCTGCGTGACATGACTGACCAGGACCTCCTGGCGATCTACCACTACGTCCGCTCGCTCGGCCCCGCCGGCGAACCCGCTCCGTCATACCTGCCGCCCGGCGAAGTTGCCGCGACACCCGTGGTGAAGTTCCCCGGCTGATGGGTGATCCGAAGATGTTCATCAAGAATCTGATCCTGCTGGGGTTCTCGGGCCTGATGGCTTCGCAGGTCTGCGCATCCGTGGTACCCCTGAGCCAGGGGACGCCTGTCCGTCTCCAGGCATCGTCCATCGAAGGCGGCTGGCACAGCGGCCGCATGCATCTCGACCACCAGAAGTGCTGGATGGTGAAGCTCGACAAACCCACCCGCGACAACTACACGATGCTCGCGCTGATCGTCGTCACCGAGTTGCAGACCAGCAAGGGCGGGACATGGACACCGGTCGCGCTCGGCCCGGTCCTGAAAGCCCAGCCTGCCGTCTGCAACGAGTACGCCGCGGACTGACGCTTCGCGCGATATTCCGCAAAAGTTTGCGATGAGGTACAACAGGAGCCTCGCAAGGGGGCCGCTGCTGAGCGTGATCGACAGATAATGAATCCTGACTGCCCGTCCGTTTCCCGCCGCACCATCGTCGGATACCTAGCGACAGTCCTGCTGTCGGTCGCAGCGCCGCCCGCGATCGCCGCCGAACCGGGTGATGGCCCAGTCCAGATCTGGTTCATTCGCCACGCCGAGAGCGAGCTCAACGTCGACACGATCGCTCACGATGCACGCGACGAAGGGGTGACCTATCCACTCACGCGCACCGGTGTCCAGCAGGCAACCGCGCTCGCGGAAGCCACGGCGAATGTGCCCGTCACGACCATCTACACGAGCACGCGGATTCGCGCGATCCAGACGGCAGATGCGCTCGCGTTCAAACACGGATTGAACGTCAAACTCGCTCCCGAAGCCGCCGAGATCGACCTCGGCATTCCGCTCGATTCACCTGACTGGCGTCAGCTGTATCGCGGCCTGGCCACTCGCTGGGTGATCGACAAGGATCTCGCGGCCCGGATCGGCGAAGGCGAGAGCTTTGCGGACGTTCAGCGGCGCTTCCTGCCTTTCGTGCGCGAACTGATGAACCGGCATGCCGACGACACCGGCGTCGTCGTCGTCGTTTCGCACGGCGCCACGCTCGGATTGCTGGTGCCCGTCCTCGCGACCAACGTGCCGGCGGACCTGTCCCTGCGCCGTCCGCTCTCGAATACCAGCATCATCAAGACCGAACTGCGCGACGGCAAACTCTTCTGTATCGAATGGGCCGGTCTCGCGAGTGGCGAGTTCGGCGAATAGCGCCTTGGGCTGACCGCCCGCTGACTCCACCGTACAATCCCTCTCAAGCGAGCGCAGAACCACTGACGCTCCGCCGGACACGGGGGATGAATGCGTAAGTTGTTCTGGATCGCTGTTGCGCTCATCGGCGCGTTCGCCGTAGGCGGCATTGCCCTGCATCGGGGCGAGACGATCAATGCGATGTGGATCGTGGTCGCGGCGGTCTGCGTCTACGCCATCGGCTACCGCTTCTACAGCGCATGGGTCGCCGCAAAGGTCCTTTGCGTGGATGCGAACCGCGCCACCCCCGCGATCCGGCTCAACAACGGACGCGACTTCGTCCCGACGCACCGCTGGATCGTCTTCGGTCATCACTTCGCCGCCATCGCGGGACCGGGACCGCTGATCGGCCCGACGCTGGCCGCGCAGTTCGGTTATCTCCCGGGTACGTTGTGGATCCTCGTCGGCGCCGTGCTCGGCGGCTGCGTCCAGGACATGACGATCCTGTTCCTGTCCACACGTCGCAACGGCCGCAGTCTCGGCCAGATGGCGCGCGACGAACTCGGTCCGATCGGCGGTTACGCCGCGATCATCGGGACGCTCGTGATCATGGTCATCCTGATCGCAGTGCTCGGACTCGTGGTCGTCAACGCGATGAAGCACAGCCCCTGGGCCACCTCCACCGTGTTCGCGACGATTCCGATCGCGGTCCTCGTCGGACTCTACCTGCGCAACATCCGTCCGGGCCGTGTGCTCGAAGGCTCGGTCATCGGCGTCGCACTGCTGCTCGCTGCAGTGGTGGGCGGCGGCCTGCTGAATGAACACGAGACGCTGCGGGCCTACTTCGATCTGGACGGCAAGGCTCTCGCCGCGTTCGTGATCGGGTACGGCTTCATCGCCGCGGTTCTACCCGTGTGGCTGCTGCTGGCACCGCGCGACTATCTCTCGACGTTCCTCAAGCTCGGCACCGTCCTGCTGCTCGCATTCGCGGTCATCCTGATGCGGCCCGACCTGAAGATGCCGGCGGTCACGCAGTTCATCGACGGGACCGGTCCGATCTTCGGCGGTTCGCTCTTCCCGTTCGTGTTCATCACCGTCGCATGCGGTGCGATCTCCGGGTTCCATGCGCTCGTCTCGAGCGGCACGACGCCGAAGCTGATCGGCAATGAAACCGATGTCCGGCTGATCGGCTACGGCAGCATGATGCTCGAGTCCTGCGTGGCGATCATGGCGATGATCGCCGCCACCCTGCTCGATCCCGGTGTCTACTTTGCGATCAACAGTGCGCCCGGCGTCGTCGGCGCGACGGCCGAAGCGGCTGTCACAACGATCAGCAGCTGGGGATTCCCCGTTACCGTCGAGCAGATGCACGCGCTCGCCGCCGAGATGGGCGAGTCGACGCTGTTCGCCCGCACGGGCGGTGCGCCGTCGCTGGCAGTCGGCATGGCCAGCATTTTCTCGTCCGCGTTCGGGCAGAGCATGCTCGCGCTCTGGTATCACTTCGCCATCATGTTCGAGGCCGTGTTCATCCTCACGACGCTCGATGCAGGTACGCGCGTCGGCCGCTTCATGGTCCAGGACGTCCTCGGTCACTTCTCGAAGCGCCTCGGCGAGACCTCGTCCTATCCGTCGATCCTGCTGTCCAGCGGACTCGTCGTCGCAGGGTGGGGCTACTTTCTATATATCGGCGTCGTCGACCCGAACGGCGGCATCAACATTCTCTGGCCGCTGTTTGGTATCGCCAACCAGCTGCTTGCAGGCATCGCGCTGTGTGTCGCGACTGGCATCCTCATCAAGCAGGGCCAGATGCGATACGCGTGGGTGACCGGCGTGCCATTGCTCTGGCTCGCCATCATCACGACGACGGCGACATGGGAGAAGATCGTCTCCAGCGATCCGCGCATCGGCTTCCTGGCCGCGGCCGATTCGCTCGCCGGCAAACTCGCAGCGGGCGCGCTGCCGCCTGAACAGGCCGCCGTCGCACCGCAGCTCATCTTCAATCAGCGGCTGGATGCGGTGCTCGCGATCGTGCTGACGCTGATCCTGTGGATCGTGATCGCGGACACTTTGCGAGTAGCACGGCGCGTGAAGCTGGGCTTGCCCGTGCTGCCCACCTCGGAGGCGCCCGCGACGCCTGCGGAGGCACGCGCATGAGCACGCTCGTCAGGTCGTTCTGGGATTTCGTCCGCGAGCTTGCGACAGACAATGCGTATGAACGCTATCTCGCCCATCATCGCGAAGCGCATGGAACCGTCGCGCCGCTGACGCGGCGCGCGTTCTACCTGAAGGAGCAGCAGCGCAAGTGGAGTGGCGTGCAGCGGTGCTGCTGACCCATCACACCACGATGCCCTGCTTCACTACCGGCAGCGTACGCAGACGTTTCTTGTTCGCTGCGTAGATTGCGTTGCAGATCGCCGGGGCGACGAGTGCAACCACGGGTTCGCCCATGCCGCCGGGCTTCTCGTTGCTCTCGAGCAGATAGACCTCGACGGCGGGAACTTCGTTGATCCGCATCAAGCGGTAGTCATTGAAGTTCTGCTCGGCGACCTTGCCGCCAGCAATGTTGATGTCGTCGTAGAGCGCCGCGGTAAGTCCGAAGATGATGCTGCCTTCGGCCTGGGCGCGCACGATGTCGGGGTTCACCATCTGGCCGCAGTCGATCGCGCACACGATCTTGTGAACCTGCAGCTTGTTGCCGTCCATCGAGACCTCGGCAACCATCGCCAGGTACGTGTCGTAGCCTGACATCAGCGCGATGCCCTGATGGCGACCTTCCGCGGCACGGCCCCATTGCGCCTTCTTCGCAGTGGCGTCGAGCACTGCCTGCCAACGCGGCTGCTTCTCCAGCAGGTCATGCCGGAACTGATAGGGGTCCTTCCCTGCCGCAACGGCGACTTCGTCCATGAAGCTTTCCACTGTGAAGCAGTTCAGCGCGTGGCTGACCGAGCGCCAGTAGCCGACGTCGATGCCGATTTCGTGCTGGACGTAGTCGACGCGCACATTCGCCGCGGCGTACGGATAGTTCTGAGCCGCTTCGATGGCGAAAGGATCCACGATGTCCTTCACGACCGCAGGCGCCCATCGCGAAGTGATCGACGGTGCGACGAGCTGCAGCTTGAACGTCGTGAGATTGCCCTGCGAATCGAGCGCTGCCGAACAAGAGTTGCGAGCGGGCGGCCGATACTTGTCGTGCGTCGTGTCGTCCTCACGCGTCCACAGCAGCTTGACGGGCTTGCCCGCGGCCTTCGCGCATTCGACGGCCGGTGGAATGAAGTCGACGTCGAGACGACGCCCGAAGCCGCCCCCGAGGAAAGTCGTGTGCACGAATACTTTCTCTGGCGGCAGACCCGCAGTTTGAGCTGCAACGGCCTGCGCCAGCTGCTGAACCTGCGTTGGCGCGTAGATGTGGCAGTTGCCGTCCTTGAACTCGACCGTGCAGTTCTGCGGCTCGAGAGTCGCGTGAGCAAGCATCGGCAATTCGTACACGGCGTCGACCCGCTTCACGGCGCCGCGCAATCCCATCTGTGCATCGCCCTCGTTGCGGACTTCCTTCCCCTGGCCCGCCGCAGCGGCCTTGAGACCGGCATAGATCGCCGCGTTGCTGAGCTTCGCGTTGGGTCCGGATTTCCACTTGATGGCGACGGCGTCGCGGGCGGTTTTCGCCTGCCACCAGGAATCAGCGATGACAGCGACACCCGCGGACGTCTGCACGACGTGCTTCACGCCAGGGAGGGTCTTCGCCTTCTCGGCATCGAAGCTCTCGACAGTCGCGCCCAGCTCGGGAGCTTGGGCGAGTGCCGCGTACAGCATTTCAGGCAGCCGCACGTCGATGCCGAACTGCGCCGAGCCATCGACCTTGGATGGTGTATCGAGCCGCTTCTGCGGCTTGCCGATGAACCGGTACTGATCCTTTGCCATCGGCGTGATCGTCGCGGGCTTGGGTAGTGCGGCGGCCGCTTCGGCGAGTTCTCCGAATGAAGCCCGGCGCGAAGTGAAGACGACATAGCCGTCGGCGACGGTGCATCGCGACGCCGGGACGCCCCAGTTGTTTGCGGCAACGGTAGCCAACCGCGTGCGCGCTTCGGCACCAGCCATCCGCAGCTTCTCCCACGCGTCACGTACGCTCGTGCTTGCGCCCGTGACTTGCGCACCGAGCAGACTGTTGACGTATGCGGCACCAGACGGCGCGAACTCGATGTGAATGCTTTCCGGACTCACGCCGAGCTCTTCAGCGATCAGCGTGGGCAGCGCCGTGTAGACGCCCTGCCCCATTTCAGACCGATCGCACAGCACGGTGATGGCGCCGTCCGTACCGATGCGCAGCCACGCATTGGCTTCGATGATCTTGGCGGGGCCTGCGTTCTTCGCAGCGTTCTCGGTCTTGCTGCAGCCCGGCAGATACATCGCGATGACGAGTCCGCCTGATGCAGCGGCAACCGACTTCAGGAAGTTGCGACGCGACCCGTCGGTGCCCTTCTGATCGCGACTCTCTTCGAGCGGACCGATTTGCGGATTGAGCATGATCAGCCCTCCCCACCGAGTTCAGCAGCGCGATGGATCGCCTTGCGGATGCGCACATACGTGCCGCATCGGCAGATGTTGCCCGCCATCGCCGTATCGATGTCGGCGTCGCTGGGCTTCGGTGTTTTCGCGAGCAGCGCCGCCGCGGACATGATCTGGCCCGACTGACAGTAGCCGCACTGAGGCACATCGAGCTCCATCCATGCCTTCTGCACGGGATGGCTGCGATCCGCTGACAAGCCTTCGATCGTCGTAACCGCTTTTCCGGCGACTGCACTCACCGGCGTGATGCAGGCGCGCGTTGCAGCGCCGTCGATATGCACGGTGCACGCACCGCACAGCGCCATGCCGCAGCCGTACTTGGTGCCCGTCATGCCGAGCGTGTCTCGCAGCACCCAGAGCAGCGGCGTGTCGTCGGCGACATCCACGTCGTGCGCGGTGCCGTTGATCGTCAGCTTGATCATCGATGCGTCCCCCTTCGTTGCGATGCCGTCTTTGCGTGCTGGAACAGGCGTTCCGCGTTTTGCCGACGAATATACCCCGCGTCCGACGGACATCCGCCGGTCGGTGGCAAATACGGATCCAACCGACCCCTAGAGGGCGATCAGGGCCTTTCCCCGACCGCTGGTCCACCTGTGACGCTCCGCAACAATACGCAACAGAAGTAATTGACGGAACTGATATAAATGCTATGCTGCGTCGCAAAATGATGCGAAGCAACAAAGGAGGCAATATGGAAATCATCTATTTGGCGTTCTTGATTGGCACTGCGGCCATGACGCTGATGATTGCGCTCGACAGCCACGGCTGATCGACTGTTCGCCCGCGAGGACCCGCCGTACCGGCTGGTTCTTGCGGGACGCGGCAAACGAGTTCTTCGCGCCGCTTCTCTCTCGGCTCCCTCTCCTCCTTCCCCCACTCTTCTGCCGACGCACTCGTCGCTCTCTCCCGACAGTGAGTGTCGAGAAGTTTGACACTCCAGACCTCGCTGTGTATTTACGATTTGGCGACCAACGCTGGTCGCAATCGAGTTCATGCACAGGAGGGTCTCGTCATGGCGTTGTGGAAAGATCAGTACGGCCGGGAGCAGAGCGGCCCGGACCCGACCAGTGCAGCGAAAGAGCCTGAAAAAACCGTGTCTACACTGGCAGCGGTCTCTCAGCCCGCCTCCGCTGCGCAGTCGCGCAGCGACGCAGCCGCGAAGGAATCCGTCATCGCCGCCGGCCTGACGATCGAAGGCAAGATCGAAGGCAACGGTCATGTCCGCATCGCCGGCAACTTCAAGGGCGATGTTCATGTCCAGGGTAATCTCACCATCGAACAGGGCGCTCACCTGACCGGTGGCGTGCGCGCGAACACCGTCATCGTCGGCGGCGAGCTGGAAGGCAATATCGATGCGGCCGCGCGCGTCGAACTGTTGCAGACCGGCGTCCTGAACGGCGACCTGAAGGCCGGCTCGCTGACCGTGGCCGCGGGTTCGCGGATGCGCGGCCGCGCCGAGTTCGGTTGGGACGACAAGAAGCCCTGACGCTCACGTCGCCCTAGTCGATCATGAGCAGCCGCGTGGCGGCCCCCGGGAAGACGAGGATCTGTCCGCACTGCAAGGCGACGATCCTCGAGAGCGCCGCCATCTGCCCGGGATGTCAGCATCACCTGCGATTCGATCCGAAGGCGATCGTCGAACGTCGGGCACAGCCGACGTTCTCCGCGCTGCGGGTCGAGGGTTCTTTCCGCAATCCGGAGAGCGCCGAAGCGTGGGAGTATTCGGTCGTAGTCTCGATCCGCAACGACCGGGGCGAAGAAGTCGCGCGCAAGGTCATCGGGGTGGGCGCACTGGGAACGAACGAAAGTCGCACCGTTACGCTGTCCGTCGATGTTTTCGCGCCTCGCAGCCCGAAATAGTCAAACGGAACGAAGAAGAACTTCTTTCAGGGATGAAATGCGCTTCGGCGCCGGGAACACATGCCACGACTCTATCTGGTTCGGCACGCCCGACCCTCCGCGGCCTGGGGCCAGGACCCCGATCCCGGGATCGATCCTGCGGGGCTCGAACAATCGCGTACCACGGCGAGCGAACTCGCCGCATCGCTCGCGCCCCTGACGATTCTGTCGAGCCCGTTGCGGCGCTGCCGCGAGACGGCACAGCCGCTCGAACAGATGTGGCAGCGCTCCGCGCGTGTATTCACGCCCGTCGCGGAAATTCCGTCGCCGCCGCTCGATGCGAATGCAAAGCGCGAGTGGCTGACCGCAGGCATGCGCGGGACGTGGCTGCAACTGCAGGCATCGTCGCCGCCCGGCTCGCCCGACTACCTCGAGTGGCGGCAATCGCTGCTCGATTCGCTTTCGGGGATCGAGTCGGATTGCGTCATTTACACCCACTTCATCGCGATCAACGTCGTCGCCGCCGCAGCACGCGGTTCGGACAAGGTCATCTGCTTCCGCCCCGACCACGCGTCGGTCACAGTTGTCGAAACGCACGGCAAGGAAGTCCGTCTGGTCGCACTCGGGCGCGAAGCCGAAACATCCGTTCTGACACGCTGAGCGTCTGAAGCCGCGTCGCGGGCCAGCCTGCCCGTGATGCGTCGCGCTCTATAATCCGCCCCCCCAACAACCACACAGCGGACTCCCATGAACATGTCGATGTACCAAGCTTCCGTCCCGATGTTCATTCATACGTTGAAGAACCTCCGGGCGATACTGGAGAAGGGCCTGGCTCATGCCGAAGCGCGCAAGTTCGATCCGAACATTCTCGCGGGCAGCCGCCTGTTCCCGGACATGCTGCCGTTCTCGCGCCAGATCCAGATCGCATCCGATGCGGCGAAAGGCGCGGCCGCACGCCTCGCGGGTATCGATCCGCCGAAATTCGAGGACACTGAAACGACGCTTCCGGAGCTGATCGCGCGTATCGACAAGACCCTCGACTTCCTGAAGTCGGTGCAACCGGCGCAGATCGACGGATCGGAGGAACGGGAAATCACCGTCAAGACGCCCCGCCAGGAATTCAAGTTCACCGGCGCCGTCTTCCTGCGGCACTGGGCGATTCCGAATTTCTTCTTCCACGTGACGACGGCGTACAACCTGCTTCGTCACGCCGGCGTGGAAATCGGCAAGGCGGATTATCTCGGCCGGGTCTGATGCATCATCCGCGCGAAAGCGGGGATCGACCCATCCCAGGATCTCTCTAACGGCGGCTGCCTTTCACAGCCGCCGTTTTCTTGCGTACTGTTCCGCGTCGTCCCGGAGCGGTTGCCGGCGCCGCCCCATCCGTCACGGCGACATCGAATCCCTGAATGCATTTCTGCAGCAGCGACTGCAACTGATCGGTCTCGCTCGCCTTCAGCGCTGACAGGAGGCGAGCCCACACGGCATCGCCGACCCTTTTCGCCCGCTGCAGCCTGCGCTGACCGTCACCGCTCAGGTACCAGCTGTCAGCTCGCGAATTCCCCGGGTACGGTTCGCGGGTCACATCCCCATCGCTCTCCAGCCGGCGCAGGATAGTGTTCATCGTCTGCGCCGTGACGAAGCAGCGGCGGGCGATCTCCGCGCCCGCGATCCCCGGCTCCGATTCGAGCGTATAGAGCACCGAAAGGTGCGTGAACGACATGCCGATCCGCTCGCGCCGCAGGGATTCCTCCAGCGCCTGTCGCAGGACATGCCCCAGACTTCTCAGCAAATACGGCACGGCCCGCTCGGCAGGCAGGTCGCCCAGGCTCAATCCACGGATCTTTGCATTTCGTTGTGACATCACGCGTGGCGCATTATCAGCTTGCTGATACGCTATCAGCAAGCTGATATTCCCCCGCCGGTATCCGTTCACATTCCCGCAGGCCCAGGATGAGTTTCTCCGACATCTCGCAACGTTCACCTCGGGTCCGCCGCGGGCGCATCGCGCTTGGCGTCGCCGGCCTGCTCGCTCTCGCTGGCTGCGGATCGCGCGAAGCAGCTTCGCCAACCGCCCCCGTCGCGTTGACTGTCACGACAACCACGCTGGAGACAGCGAAGCTCGCCCGAAGCATCGTGGCGAACGGCACGGTATTTCCGTGGCAGGACGTGATCATCGGCGCCGAGGTCGGGGGCTATCGCGTCGCGGCTGTGAATGTCGATGTGGGTGATCGTGTGCGCAAAGGTCAGCAACTCGTGCGGCTCGCCGATGATCTGCTCGCCGCCGATGTGACTTCGAAACGGGCGAACGTGCAGCAAGCTCAAGCAACGCTCGAGAATGCCGCCGCGGCATTGCGTCGCTCAGAATCGCTTGCCAGTTCGGGGGTTCTCTCGGCCTCGGATCTCGACAAGCTGCGCAGCGAAGAGATTGCGGCACGCGCCCGCGTCGAAGTGGCGAAAGCGGAACTCGAGGCCGCCGAGCTCCGATTGCGCTACACACGCGTCACGGCACCCGACGACGGTGTCATCTCGTCGCGCACCGTCACCGTCGGTCAGGTGGCACAGACTGGGACGGAGATGCTGCGCATGGTCCGCAATGGCCGGATCGAATGGCGAGCAGAGATTCCCGAATCACGCATGCGCGAGGTCAAGGTCGGCCAGTCGGTCGATCTCACCACTGCCGATGGCGCCACCATCAAGGGCAAGGTGCGCACTGTCGCCCCGACGATAGAAAGCGCCACCCGTGCCGGCCTCGTGTATGTCGACATTCCGGTCGGTAGCGCACGACCCGGCATGTTCGCGCGAGGTGACATCGTACTCGCTCACAGCGACAGCAACATGGTTCCTGTCGCGAGCGTGGTGATCGAGGACGGCTACAGCTACATCTTCGTGCTTGGCGCCGATGGCCACACGGTGCAGCGCCGGCGCATTGAAACCGGAGTCGTCGACGGGAATCTCATCGAGATCGTGAGCGGCGTGACTCCCGGTGAACGCGTCGTCGACAAGGGAGCGGGATTCCTCAAGGACGGCGACCGGGTCGATGTCGCGCTGGCCGACGCGGAACGTCCCTCATGAATTTCGTCACCTGGTCGATCCGCAATCCGATCGCCGTCATCGTCCTGTTCGTCGCGCTGACGGCCGCCGGCCTGCTCAGCTTCCCCAAGCTTGGGATCCAGGATCAGCCGGACATCGAACTGCCTGCCGTCATCGTGACGGTGCCCTATCCGGGCGTGCCTCCTTCGCAGCTCGAATCTGAAGTCACGCGAAAGATCGAGGATGCCGTCTCCGCCGTCACCGGCATCGAGCACATCTCATCGACGGTGAACGAAGGCACCTCGACGACGATCGTGTCCTTCCAGTTCGAGCGCAGCCTGAGCGAAGCCGTCGACGATATCCGTGATGCCGTGACGCGCATACGCTCTGACCTGCCGCCGGATGCCCGAGAGCCCATCGTTTCTCGCGTCACCACCGCAGGGCGTCCGGTTGTGACGTTCAGCGTCGAGTCCTCGAACATGACCGACACGGAGCTGTCCTGGTTCGTCGATCTCACCGTGATGCGCGAACTGACCTCCGTGAACGGCGTCGGCAGCGTCCGGCGCGTCGGCGGCGTTTCGCGCGAAATCCGTGTTTCGCTCGACCCCGATCGAATGGCAGCACTTGGCGCCACGGCGCGCGACGTGTCGCGTCAGCTGCGCGTCATCCAGGCCGAATACCCCGGCGGCGAAGGTCGCGTGGGGGGTCTCGAGCAAAGCGTTCGCACCACCGGCACACTTGCCTCGGCACAAGAGCTTGCCGCACTGCCGATTGCGCTCGCGGATGGCCGAACCGTTCGCCTCGACACGATCGCCGATGTGCGCGATCAAGCGGCCGAGCGTCGCCAGCTTGCGATGCTCGATGGGAAGACCGTCATTGGCTTCGAGGTCGTGCGGGCCTGGGGCGCGAGCGCGATCGATGTAGCGGAGGGCACTCGCGAAGCAGTGGCACAACTGAGCAAGTCGCATCCGAACGTTCAGTTCCGCGAAGTCAGCTCGACGGTGGATTTCATCCGCAAGTCCTATACGTCTTCGATGGAGATGTTGTTCGAAGGCGCACTGCTCGCGGTCATCGTTGTGTGGATCTTCCTGCGTGACTGGCGCGCGACCGTCATCTCCGCGGCCGCCCTGCCGCTGGCGATCATTCCCACTTTCTGGGCGATGCATCTGCTCGGCTACTCGCTCAACATCCTCACGCTTCTGGCGCTCTCGCTCGTCGTGGGCATGCTGGTCGACGATGCGATCGTGGAAGTCGAGAACATCGTCCGGCACCTGCGGATGGGAAAGCAGCCGTTGCAGGCAGCGAAGGATGCGGCGATCGAGATCGGCCTGGCAGTCGTCGCGACGACCCTGACGCTCTGCGCGGTATTCGTACCCGTCGCGTTCATGGGCGGCATCCCGGGCGAATTCTTCCGCCCGTTCGCATTCACGGCGGCTGTCGCCGTCCTCTTCTCGCTCGTCGTCGCGCGAATGCTGACGCCGATGATGGCGGCCTACATGCTGAAGCCGCACGACGAGAGCAACGAAGATGGCCGGATGAAGCAGATGTATCTGCGCGGCGTTGCATGGTGCCTCGGACATCGGCGTCGGACACTCGCGTACTCGACGATCTTCCTCGTCGCCTGCTTTGCGCTGATTCCATTCATCCCCAAGGGATTCGCGCCGGCCGGCGATGTGGGATTCGCAGTCCTCTCCGTCGAACTGGCGCCAGGGGCAACCCTGGAAGAAACGACTCGCGTCGCCGAAGTGATTCGCGAGCGGGTCATGAAGATGAAGGAAGCGACGAGCGTCTACAGCATCATCGGCGCCGCGGCTGGCGGCGGCGGACCGGGCGGTGGCGATTCGGTGGGCGACGTGCGCAGGGCGAGTCTCACTGTTCAGCTCGTCCCTGCTGATGAACGCGACATCACCCAGCAGGAATTCCAGAGAAGGGCGGCCGCCCGGCTGCGCGACATCCCAGGTGTCCGAATTTCCTTCGGCGCGCAGACCGGCAGCAAGCTCCAGATCACGCTCGCCGGCGACGATCCTCTGCAGCTCGAGCGCGCAGCCTCGGCTGTCGAGCGCGACCTGCGAACGCTGCCTCACATCGGCAACGTCACCTCCAGCGCCAGCCTGATGAAACCGGAGATCGTGATCCGTCCGCTGCCCGATCGCGCCGCCGAACTTGGTGTCACGACCGAGACACTGAGCGCAGTGACGCGCATCGCCACATCCGGCGACGTCGAGAACAGTCTCGCGAAACTCAACCTCGCAAGCCGCCAGATCCCGATCCGGGTACAGCTTCGCGAAGATGCGCGCAGCGACCTCGAACGCATTCGCTTGCTGTCGGTGCCAGGACGCAACGGTCCCGTTCCACTGATGAGCGTCGCGGACGTATCTCTCGGTGCTGGCCCGGCACGCATCACGCGCTACGATCGCAGCCGTAACGTCACCATCGAAGCGGACCTGAATGGCCAGCCGCTCGGCGACATGCTCGCGAAGTCGCAACAGCTGCCGGCGCTCAAGGACCTCCCGGCCGGCGTGCGTCAGGTGACGGCGGGCGAAGCCGAATTCATGATCGAGCTCTTCATGGGATTCGGCCAGGCCATGGTCGTCGGCATCCTGTGCATCTACCTGCTGCTCGTGCTGCTCTTCCGCGAATTCCTGCAGCCCATCACGATTCTCTCTGCGCTGCCGCCCTCAGCGGGCGGCGCCCTCCTTTGCCTGTGGCTGACCGGCTATCAGATGTCGATTCCGTCGCTGATCGGCATGCTCATGCTGATGGGTATCGTCACGAAGAACTCGATCCTGCTGGTCGAGTACGCGGTGATGGCGATGCACGAACAAGGGTTGTCGCGATTCGACGCTCTGATCGATGCATGCTCGAAGCGGGCACGGCCGATCATCATGACGACGATCGCGATGGGCGCCGGCATGCTGCCCATTGCAACGGGCTGGTCAGGCGATCCCAGCTTCCGTGCACCGATGGGTGTCGCGGTGATCGGCGGACTCGTGACCTCTACGGCGCTGAGCTTGTTCGTCGTGCCGGTGATCTTCACGATCGTCGACGATCTGCAGCAACGGCTGCGTCACGCGTTCGGTAAACGCAAGTCCACGAGCGATGCGGTCACGCCCGCAGAAAATCCCGCGCCCTAGGCTCACTACGACTCGTGATTGCCCCGGCAACATCTGCCGGCGCCGGCTGCCCCAGGAACAGAAGCCGCTCATCGAGCGCGTTGACGATTCGCACGTAAGCAGTCGCACGCTGTTCCGCCGAACCGAGCGACTGCGCTGCCTGCAGCGCTTCCTGAAAGGTCTCCTGACCCGCCGCGATGTCGCCGATCGTCGCCTGCGCAGCAGCCAGCGCAGCGAACGCCGCGGGACGGATCTGGACGTCCGGGATCGCTCGAACCGATGCCTTCGCAGTGCCGATGTTCGCACCCACGATCTGCGGCTGTGTGCGAATTTCATCTTTGCGAAGCAACTGCACACCGATCACCCCGAACAACGCCGCGGTTTGCGTCAACGAGTCTCCCTTCGCCGAGGGATGCTGCAGTAGTGCATTGGCACCGCCCGATCCTGCCTGCGACGCGACGATGTCACGGATCAGCAATGCCTGGGTGACGCGATCATCGATCCGCGATGCGACCTCGAGGGCATCGTTACTTTGGCCGATCCGAACATAGCTTCGGGCGACGGCATCGTACGCATCGTCCCGACGCGGCCCGGCAGGCATGTCAGCCGCAGCCGAGATCGCCGACGCGAGCGCTTGCTTTGCACCCGTGACGTCGTTGGCTGCAAACTTCAGGCGCGCAAGATGCGACCACGACGTTGCCCGGCGCATGTCGCGATCCTTCGCGGTCGACATCACTGAAGTTGCAGCAGCGAAGAGCCGGTTCGCGCCCTCCACATCTGCGCCAGCCGCCATGCGCGTCGCGAGCCGTGCCTGCACCAGCGCCCGATCGATCGGCGAGTCGATTGCCGAGGCAGTCACCAGCGCCCCGGCCTTGTCGCCCAGGTCGAACTGCGCGATGGCGATCCGCTCGGAAACCTGCGATCGGTACGCTTTGCGGACGCTGGAAGCCATCGTTTTGGCGCTGACGAGCTCGCCTGCGCGCACATCGGCCACTGCAATATCGCCCGCAGCCTGCGCGCGGTAGAAATCATCGTCGATTCGACGCACCGTCTCGCGCGCCGCCTTCAGATCGCCGCGGGATACCTGTACGGCGACGATCTGTCGCCAGGCCTGATCCGCGGCATCGTCATCGGCGATCCGCATCGCCGTCTTCATGGCACCAGAGAGATTGTCGCTGCGCAACTGCGTCATCGCGATCGCAAGCCACGCCGCACCCTGCGGGCGCTCTGACCGAATCCGTTCAGCTGTCGCTCGCGCGCTCTCGAGATCATCCATTGCAATCTGTGCGAGAACGATCTCGTTCAGAACCCAACCCTGGAACGTAGGCTCGACGATGTCTTGCGCGGATTTCAGCGCGGTGCGCAACGTCTTCTCGGCGGCGTTGCGTTCGTCGATCAGGGCTTGAGCTCTCGCCACGCCCGTCTCGACTTCTGCGCGCCGATAGGGATCGACGATCTGTTCGCTGCTGGTCAACGCCCGATCGATGGCTTCGTGCCGCCATCCCGCCGGATCGGACGGCGACGGCGCCTCGATGCCTGCAACGCACGGGGCCGTCATCGCAAGCAGCATTGCGATCGGTCCGCGCCCTGTCGTCGCTGCGCTGGTCATCCCGGCCTCTACGGGGCAGGCCCCTCTTCCTTGCATCGCCCGACACCGCGGGCGGCCAGCTTCGTCCAGGCCTCTTCCGCATCGTTGGCGAAACAGAAGAGATCGGCATCGGGCGGATTCACCATGCCGTGTTCTATCAGCGACTCGAACTTGATGACCGAGCGCCAGTAGTCCTCGTCGATGAGCACGGTCGGAATCAGCGGCGCCTTGCCGGTCTGCTGCAGCGTCAGGATCTCGAAAAGCTCATCGAGCGTGCCGAAACCGCCGGGCAGCACGACGAGCGCGTTGGCCCGCATCGCAAGATGCATCTTGCGCATCGCGAAGTAGTGAAACCGGAACGTGAGATCAGGCGTGGAATAGACGTTCGGTTGCTGTTCCATCGGCAGCGTGATGTTGAAGCCGATCGATGGCGCACCCGCATCGATGGCACCTCGATTCGCCGCTTCCATGATGCCGGGACCGCCCCCGGTCGCGATCACGTTATCGCGCGCGTCACCGCCCACTCGCAGCGCCCCGCCGCGTTCCGAAGCGATGCGTCCGAACCGGCGCGCCTGGTCGTACCAGAATGCATGGCGACCCGGACCGTCTTCGCGGATCCGGGCACTGCCGAAGACAACGATGGTGGAACGGATCCGCCAGCGTCGCAGCGCCTCTTCCGCTTTGGCGTATTCGAGCAGGAAGCGGACACCGCGCATGGAATCGCCAAGGAGGAAATCCTTGTCGAGCGCTGCGAGACGATACGAAGGGGAATCGACTTGTGCAGTGTTGGGCATGACCAGACTTGAAGGCAAAGTGTTGCCGTCAAGTTTGGTCCTTCATGGCTCGCCTCTCAAGTCTTGGGAAAGCGAACGGCTGCGAGCGGTGAGCGGCGAGCCAGAGGTTTGGGAGAAGCTTCTGGCTCATCGCTCGTCGCTCTAGACGGCCCGCAGTGCTTCCGCAACAGGCAGTCGCGCCGCCCGAATGGCCGGAAACAGTCCGCCGATCAGGCCGATCAGGCAAGCCCAGATGATGCCGGTGGCGACGAGTTGCGGACTGACAGTCAACTCGAAGACGAGCTGGGTCGCAGCCCCGCCGCCGCCCGAGGTGCTCACGACATGGCCGTTGAAGAACAACCACGCGATCAAGGCGCCGACCGCACCGCCGATCAGCGCCAGCAGCAAGGCCTCGACCAGCACGGAGAGCACCATTGCGGTCGAACCGAAACCGAGCGCGCGCAGCGTCGCGATCTCACGAACGCGTGCACTGACTGCGGAGTACATGGTATTGAGCGCGCCGAAGATCGCACCCACCGCCATGATCCCGCCGACGACGTAAGCGATGTAGAAGATGATCCGGCTGATCGTCTTCGACTGCTGCTTGTAGTAATCACGCTCACGATGGACATCGACGGCAAGCGCCGGATTCGACGTGAGGGAATCCTTGAACTGCGCGAAAGCTCCCGGCGACTCGAGCAGCACCACCACGCTCTGGAATCCGCCGCGACGCTCCGCTGAGTTGACGGTTTCGACATCTGCCATGATCTCCGACTCGTGCGCATCGCCGCCGCTGGAGAAGATGCCCACGACCTTCCAGACCGCGCCACGAGTCGTGATCGAGTCGCCCACATCGAGACCCTTGAACTGGGCATTCGCCGAGCGACCGACGATGACCTCGTTCACAGCGGGCGCGAACATGCGTCCTTCGATGATCTTCAGCTCCGGGCGGACTTTCTCGAGTTGCGGGCCGACGCCTCGCAGCAGAACATTCACCTCGGCACCATCGTCCTTCTTGAAGAGCGTCACCCGACGCATGCTCTCCGGTGAGACGATCGGCTTGCCCTCGCTGTCGCGCTTCACTGCCACACCTTCGGTGATCAGCCGCACCGCATCTCGCGCGAGCACGCTGGAGGCATCGGACGCGGAGCCGTTGCGCAGCACGATCGCGCGATCATCACGACCCGAGTTGTTCATCGTCTTGATCATGCCGGTGGACATCGCCAGCACCGAGATGAGCACCGCCACGACGCCAGCGATACCGATCACGATCACGAGCGACGTGCTCGCCCGCTGGCGAAGGCTCCGCAGATTCATCGCGGTGACCGAACCGATCTGTCGCAGCATTTTCATTCGAGTTCTCCGATCAGCGTCCAGCCAGCGCGTCCACGATGTTCAGCTGTCGCGCGCGCCACGCCGGCGGCAGACCGCTCACGAGGGCGAGGACGAGAGCCATCCCTGCACCTAACCCGACGACGACCAGCGGCATCTTGAAGTCGCCGAAGATCGGCTTGAGTGCCGGGAACACCAGGCTCGCGAGGAACAGCCCCATCGCAGCAGCGAAGACGCAGAGCAGGAGTGCTTCCACGAGCACGAGCATCAGCACCTTCGTGTCCGAGAATCCCAGCGTCTTCAGCACGGCGAGTTCGGACGTCCGTTCGCGCACCGACTGCATCATCGTATTGGCCGTCAGGAACAGTAGCGTGAACAGCACGGCGCCGACGATGGCGTTCGCGATGAAGTTGATGTCGCCGATCTGCTTCATCTGCATCTGGAACAGGGCCGACTCGGTCTGCGTCCGCGTCTCGTAGCTCGAGTTCTCGAACATCGTGTCGATCTGCTTCGACACCTGTGTTGCAAGCCTCGGCTCGTCGAGGCCCACGAGGTAGTAGTGAACGACGCCGTCACCGAACGCCGCCGCTTCCTTGAAATACTCGTGATTGAGATAGAAGGAAGGAAAGCCCGCGCCGAACGCCGACAGGTCGAACGTGCCGACGATGTCGAAGTACCAGGTATTGCTGCCTTCCTTGTTGGTCCAGATCGAAGTCCCGACCGGAATGCGGTCACCGACCTTCCAGCCGTACTGTTTCGCGAGCTGATCGCTGACGAGCGCACCGGTGCGCGTGCGCTGCATCGCCTCGATGTACTCGGGATTGACCTTGATCTCGCGATAGACCTTGAACAGCTGCTCCGCGTCGGTGGCGAACGCCGGCAGCGCGTTGTTCGAGTTCTGGTAGTACCCGCCGAAGTACGACCAGTACGACACGGCGCGCACGCCGGGCACCGCCTTGATCCGCTCGAGATATGCGATCGGCAGGCCGTCCGTCATATCGGACTTGGCCGATACGTACAGACGATCGAGATTCAGGTTCTGCACCGCCTGGTTGAAGCCCTGATTGATTCCCTGGAGCAGCCCGAACAGCAGGAAGGCGACGACGATCGACAGCATCGTGAAGATCGTGCGCGCCTTCTTGCGCCACAAGCCGGCCCAGATGAGGCCGAAGTATTTCATGCTACGTGCCTCACTTCCTCGCGCGACAACCGGCCCTTGTCGAGATGCAGCTCACGTGTTGCGTACTCCGCAGCGCGCGGATCGTGCGTGACCATCACGATGGTCTTGCCCTGCGAACGATTCAGCGCCTTGAGCAGGTTCATGATCTCTTCGGCATTCTCGCGATCGAGATCGCCCGTTGGCTCGTCGCACACCAGCAGAGTGGGATCGGAGACGATGGCTCGCGCGATGGCGACCCGCTGTTGCTGACCGCCCGACAGCTCATTGGGCTTGTGCTTGCTGCGATCGGCGAGCCCGACGAGTTGCAGCGCAGTCTGTACGCGCTGCCTGCGCTGACCGCGGGACAGAGTCGTCAGTAGCAGCGGCACCTCGACATTGGCCTCGGCCGTGAGCACCGGCAACAGGTTGTAGAACTGGAAGATGAAACCAATGTTTCGCGCCCGCCAGTCGGTCAGAGCGCCGCGGGACAGTTTATCGATGCGGTCCGTACCGACGATCACTTCGCCCGACGTGGGCTGATCCAGGCCCGCCATGAGATTGAGCATCGTGGTCTTGCCCGAACCGGAGGGGCCCATGAGCGCCGTGAACTCACCAGACTCCACCTCGAGGTCCACGCCATGCAGAACTTCAACCTTCTGTTTACCGCGAACGTAGCTCTTCTTGACGTTGCGCAGCGTGACGAGTGCGGCCATCGGAATCCCCGGTTCGGTGTTGTGAGCCCGAAGTGTAGGGGGGAGCGCTCACACAAGGTAAGAGCGAGCCGGCGAATGGCGGGAACCTGCCGGTGGGTCCGTCAGCTCATGCAGGCTGCGGCTGTGCCTGAAGTCTCGCCTCGCGGATGGGGAGGTTGATCGCTGCCGCCATCAGCGCGAGGGCGATGTCGGCGTACCAGATCCATTCGTAGCTGCCGGTCTGAGCCAGAGCGACGCCGCCCAGCCATGCGCCGAGGAAGCCGCCGACCTGGTGCGAGACCAGGGTGAGACCGAACAAGGTCGCGATGTAGCGCGTCCCGAAGAGTTTGCCCACCAGACCCGCCGTCGGAGGAACGGTGGCGAGCCACGTGAATCCGAGCGCACCGGCGAACAGGTAGACGTTCAGCGCAGTTTTCGGCATCACCATGTAGATGACCACGATCAAAGCACGGCTGCCGTAGATCCAGGCCAGCAGATACTTCATCCGGTAGCGCTGCCCGAGCCAGCCGGCGATGAGACTCCCGGCGACGTTGAAGCCGCCGATCAGTGAAAGCGAGTAGGCAGCGACGGTCGGCGCCAGGCCGCAGAGTTCCAGCTCGCTCGGCAAGTGCGTGACGAGGAATGCAACGTGAAAACCGCAAGTGAAGAAACCTATGTGCAGGTACAGATAGCTCGGATTGCGCATCGCCTCGCGGACCTGCTCGCCCAATCCGATGTGTGGAGCGGCAACCGGTGACGGCGCGGAAACATCGGTCGTGCCGTGTTGGCGCAGCACGAGCGCCAGAGGGATCGTGAGCAGGGCAGCGGCCGCGGTGAAGAACATCGCGCTCACCCAACCCGTGAACCCGATGAACGCCTGGACGACCGGCGCGAAGACCAATTGCCCGATCGAACCGCCGGCGTTGATGAAGCCGGATGCGAATGAACGCTTCTCCGCCGGCAATCGTTGGGCTGCGATGCCGATCAGGATCGAGAAGCTGCCGGCCGCCGCACCCGCGGCGCCCAGCACGCCCATCGTGAACAGCAAGCCCCCGCCGCTCGACACGTAGGGAGTCAGGGATGATCCGAGCGCCATCATCAGACCGCCCGCGACGATCACCTTGATCGCGCCGTACTTGTCCGCAATGGCTGCAAAGATCGGCTGCGCCAGGCCGAACATGAATTGTCCGATGGCGAGCGCGAAACTGAAGGCCACGATCGTGACGCCGGTCGATTGCGTGATCGGCAGCAGAAACAACCCGGAAGTCTGCCGCGTCCCCATCGTGATCATGAGGATCGCTGCGGCCGTCACCGTCAGCACCACGATCTGTCGCTGCGATAGGGAATGCGTCATGAGCCGGACCTGCGGAAACTGCCGGCGATAGTAGCCTTCCGGCCAGGAGGGCGGCAGATACAGTCGGGGCCACGTCCCGGCGGACAGTAGCCGCTTCGGGCGACTGCGCCGGCTGTCGGATCAAGACTTTGGCTCCCGGCCTGCTCAATCGTCCAGAATCGGGTCGTACTACTTCGTCGCCGCGAGAACACGGGCCGCGAGTGCACCGAGCCTGCGTCGCAATGCACGAGGCTTCACGATATCGACGTCGTCGCCGAGCTGGAACAGCACTCGCATCGCGGCATCTTCGTGATCGAAGTCGAGCGTGACCGTTTTCTTCCCCGGCTTCTCGCCCAGCGGCTCGAGCCGTGCGCGAAACCAGTTGCCGTAAGTTTCCAGCAGGTGCTTGCGACCCCGAGCCGAGAGGACGATGTCGACGGAATAGTTGTGCGGCGGATTCTTCTCGAAGCGCTCGCACCAGCCGTGCCAGAATTTGTGCAGATCGAAATCGGGATCGCGCTGGAACGTTCGTGCCGTGCGCTTCAACGACTGCATCCGTGACAGCCGATAGACACGCAGCTCGGGCTTGGATTGTCCCGGCTTGCGTCGCTGCCCGACCAGATACCACGTGTCGACCTTGACCACGAGCGCGTACGGCTGCACTTCGTACTCCGCGAGAGTGCCGTCGCCACGCTGGTAGACGATGTCGAGGCATTCGTCGTTCCACACGCAGGCGCGGATTTCGTCGAGGAACGGCGACGCCACCGATGCGCGAAACCACGCCTTGGTATCGAACAGCATGCGACCGCGTGCGTGCTGGGCTCGCAACTGGTGCATCGACGGCACTGCGGCAGCCAGCTTGTCGAGCGCGGTTCGCGTCGGAGTTGCGAGCTCGCTCGTGCCGATCGAGGCCGGACTCGCGATCAATGCCAGCGCCTCGGCCTCGCCGGACGACAGGCCCGTCAGGTCCGACGTGTAACCCTCGATGAGCCGGATACCGCCGCCGCGTCCCGGTTCGCTGTAGACGGGCACACCCATGGCCGACAGCGCATCGATGTCGCGAAAAATCGTGCGCATCGAGACGTCGAGGCGGTTCGCCAGCTCGCCGGCGGTCTGACGCCCGCCGCGCTGCAGGGCCATCAGCAATGAAATCAGTCGTTCGGCACGCATGGGGCTATTGAAGCGCGCAAAGATGACAGGGATTGGCAGGGATCGTCAGGATAATACCCGCATACGAAGAATCGCCAGCCGGAGGGACCGTCATGAACATCACTGCACTGGGCCACGCAGCCATTCGCGTCCGCGATCTCGCTTCCAGCGAGAAGTTCTACTCGGGAATCCTGGGCATGCCTGTCGTCATGCGCTTTCCCGAGGAGCAGGAGCTCGGCTTCGGCATCGGCAAGTCGAGCGTGTTCATGGTCCATGCCGTGGGCTCAGACGCGCCGTCCCCCGATGCGCGCACTCTGGGCATTCATCACATGGCTTTCATCGTCGGCAACACGCCAGCGACCCTGACTGCGGCCGCTGATCGGCTCGAGGAACACGGCGTACGCTACGAGCATGTGGCGCACGAAGAGCACGAATCGCTGTTCTGTCGCGATCCGGATGGGCACCTGATCGAGTTGTACTACTGGCCGACGTGGTGACACTTCGCCGGGGCGGTCACTTCAACCCCGCCCCCATGAACGCCGCCGTGTAATCCGCCTGGCTGCGGCGGATCACTTCGTGGGCTTCTGCCCTGTTGTAGATGTGCGTGATCTCGACCGGGTCAACGGCGCCCGGCGCCTGCTTGTAAGTCAGGAAGTAGTGTCGCAGGCGTTCGATCACGCCGGTCGGGCACTGACGGATGTCGGTGTAGTGACCGTAGACCGCATCCTCGCGCATGACCGCGATGACCTTGTCGTCGGCGCGATTGGTGTCGATCATGCGCAGGCCGCCGATCGGGATCGCCTGAACCAGCACATCGCCGCGCGGCAGAACTTTTTCCGTCAGTACGCAGATATCGAGCGGATCGCCATCGCCGATGATCGCGGGGCGACCCGTCTTTTCACTGCAGTAGGCGCCGACGCGCTCCGCGCATAGTGTTCGCGGCACGAAGCCGTAGAGCGCGGGACAGACATTGGAGAACCGCTGCGGACGGTCGATCTTGAGCAGTCCGCTCGCTTTGTCGACCTCGTACTTCACCGTGTCCGCAGGGACGATCTCGATGAACGCCGTGACGACTGCAGGAACTTCAGGACCTGGATCGACTCCGTGCCATGGATGCGCGCGGAAGGCAGAGGGAAATTGCGTTGGCATATTTGTCGTACTGGGATCGTTGGAGATGCCGCGGCCGGAACGCTGCCCGCTGATTGCAGCAATTCCGTGCCATGCGCCTTAGGATACAAGACATGAGGGACCTCAAACGCTACATCCGGGACGTACCGGACTTTCCGCAGAAAGGAATCGTATTTCGCGATATCGCCCCGCTGCTGCGCGAGCACTTCGCACCGACGATCGATGCGCTTGGCGCATTGCTGCCGGCGGAGCGCTGGAAGTCGATCGATGCCGTTGCGGGGATCGAGTCGCGCGGTTTCATCCTTGCCGCGGCACTCGCCGTACAGCGCGGCAAGGGCTTCGTGCCGATTCGCAAGAAGGGCAAGCTGCCGCCGCCCGTCGTTGATCGGCCTTACGCGCTCGAGTACGGCTCGGGCGTACTCGAGATGCAACGCGGAAGCGGAACGCTCGTGCTGGTCGACGATGTGCTGGCGACCGGCGGTACTCTGCGGGCGGCTGCGGATCTGTGCACCGATGCAGGCTACGAAGTCGCTGCCCTCATCGCCCTGATCGATCTGAAACTGATTCCCCGTTTCGAGTGGCGTGGCCAGGTGGCCGCTTCCGTCGTCGAATACGTCTGAGGAAGGGAGGGCCGCGTTTTTGCGGTGCGGCAGTTTCCTTACAAATCTTTTGCGCCGAAGCGTGTCTATCTTTCGTTGAACGCGGCCCGCCTCGTTTCGGCGGCGTTGCGTCAGACGCTATCCTCGGCACTCGGAATCGATCCATAGGTGTTGAATGAAACTCAGGCTGAAGCTGACCGGTTTGGCATTCGCTCTCGCTTCCACCGCAGCCGTCGCGGTGACGCCCGGCCAGGTCGTCGGGAACTTCCAGCTACCCGACCAGAGCGGCAAGGCACACGAGCTGTACGGGTCGGCCGATCGCAAGGCGATCGTGCTGATGGTGCAGGGAAACGGCTGCCCGATCGTTCGCCAGGCGATTCCGGCGCTGCGCGAAGTGCGCGATCAATATCAGTCGCAAGGCGTGGAATTCCTCCTGCTGAATTCGAACCTGCAGGATTCGAGCGCCAGCATCGCCAAGGAATCCCAGGAATTCGGCTTCGGCCTCCCGGTGCTGGTGGACAGCAAACAGCAGGTCGGCGAAGCGCTGGGCGTGCAGCGCACGTCGGAAGTGTTCGTGATCGACCCGAAGACCTGGCGCCTCGTGTATCGCGGCCCGATCGACGATCGTCTGTCGTATGAACGCCAGCGCCCGCCGGCGAATCACTATCTGAAGGACGCGCTCGATGCCGTCGTCGCCGGCAAACCGGTGAAAGTCGCTCAGGCCGATGGCGTCGGCTGCATCGTGAATTTCCCGGATCGCGGCAAGAAATCGAAGGGCTGAAGAGAAAGAGATCGTCTCTCAGGTGCCGGGCAGCGGCTGCGCATGCTTGATGCGCAGGCTCTCATTCCACTCGCGCGCGAAATCCCGCTTCGTGCGCGAGTTGAGAAATGCAACCATACTCATCGTGATCAATGCGCCCAGGCTCGCAAGCGTCATGTCCTTGTGCGCATCCCACACATCGCCCTGCGTCCCGAGATAGGCGGCACCGAGTTCGCCGCCGAAGAATTCTGCCGCGCCCCACTCGATCAGCTCGTACAGCGCTGATGTCGACATGGTGAGATCGAGCGGCAGGAAGTAGCCCCAGAAGCCACGCACGCCCGCTACACGCAGGAACAGTTCGCGGATTGGGTATGAGAGCAGCAGGCCGTAGCTGAAATGCACGACGCGATCGAAGTTGTTGCGCTCCCAGCCAACGAGCTCGTTGAACGTCGAGCCCGTAAGCGATCGCCACCAGTCGTTGTAGGGCACCTGCGCGTAGGTGTAGTGCGCACCGATCGTGTGCAGGCACAGAAAGATGAAGATCAGCGTGTAGGAGGTGCGGGATAGCGGAAAGGAGCGGTACGTGAATACGAGCAGCGCGATGGCCAGGACGACCAGCACGTTCTCGAGGATCCAGTCCTTGCGATCGAACGGCTCGAGTGCCAGCGGAAGCCACAATGCCGTCAGCGCAGCGGCCAGGACCAGCACATACTTTCGGTGACTCAACGGGCGCTCCTTCTTGTCGTTGCTTTCGATCGCTGCGGGTGAGGTCTGCGGATCTTAGCAGCGCGTCGGCAGAATACCTGCATCGTCACTCGGTGCCTCGGAACCCCGCAGCGTCTCGGAACGTTTCCTGAACGGAAGGACTCAAAAACTCGTCGACCTCGGAAAATTCGGGACCGAACGAATGCCGGTGGCTGAAGAGGCTGGGCACTTCCAATGAAGCCCCGCCGTCGCGACGGGGCTTCTCTCTTTGTGTTTCCCTCATCGTGCCCTGCGGCAAATCCTCTGTCGCAATTCTGCGAAGGCTGCACGCGGTAAAACTTTCGCTATATTCCGCGCTCCGCTGTCGGCGAATCGGGCTCGGCATGCGGTTTCATTTCGACGAAGGACATATCGCATGCACCGAGCCGTTCGCTGCCTGACCGGTCTTCTGCTGATCGCTCTCAGCTTCCACAGCATCGCAGCGACGATGTACATCTCCGATCAGTTGACCGTGCCGCTGCGCCGCGGCCCCACGAACGGCCACAAGATCATCAATGCTGCATTGCCGAGCGGCATGGCGCTCGAGGTGCTCGGCGAAGACAAGGCCGCGGGCTTCACGCAGGTACGCACACCCAATGGTACTGACGGCTGGGTTCCCACCCAGTATCTGCAGGCCAACCCCGTCGCGAAGGATCTGCTCGTCGCCGCGAACAAGCGCATCCAGTCGCTCGAGGCGCAGCTGAAATCGACGAAGGACAACTTCCAGGAAACCCGCAGCGCCCAATCGCAGGCGGAAACGCGCAATGCCGATCTCGACAAGCAGACGCGTCAGCTTCAGACCGAACTCGCGGAATTGCGCCGGGTTTCAGCCACGTCAATCGCCCAGTACGAAGAAAACAAGCAGCTCAAAGTCGAGAACCAGCAATTGCTGGCCAAGGTGACCGAACTGGACAGCCAGGTGGGCCAACTCCGGCGCAACACGCAGTTCAAGTGGCTCATGGGCGGCGGCGGCCTGGTGCTGATCGGCCTCGCTCTGGGCGCATGGATCAAGGCGCGACCAAAGCGCAGTTCGTGGGCATGAGCTATCGCAAGGAGGGATACGTGAAGAGCAGGAAGTGCGTCGCGTTGAGCGCGAAGTGGGTGAGCATCGCGAGTTCGATGCGTCGTGTTCGCTCGTACACCAGCGCGTAGCCAAGACCTGCAACTGTCGCGAGCACGACGTACGGCCAGCCACCGGCGAAATGCGCGACCCCGAAGAGCACGGCGCTGATGCCCACAGCGATCGGCACGGCGTGTCGGTGACTACCCAGCGCCTTCCGCGTTTCGCGCTGAATGAAAGCGCGAAAGAACGCTTCCTCGCTCAGGCACGTCAGGAACAGGTTGGTGACCGCCCAGATCCAGAAGAGCGAATGCCAGCGCGGTTCGAATCTCACATAGCCCATTGCCAGCGACAACAGCATCGCGACCAGCACAGTCGCGGCCATGATCGGAAGTGCGCGCTTCAGGGCTTCTGATAACGGCGGCACGACCGACGACATTCCGCCGATCCCCAGCAACAGAATCCCCGCGATCGTCTTGTCGAAATTGAAGTAGAGCGTGTAGGGCACTGCATCCGGTGTCAGGACGACATCGTGCACGACAATGGGATTGCTGAATCCTGGCAGCGCGTGCATTCCGAGCAGTAATGCCAGCGCGACGATGGCAACGACGGATAGACGCCGGACCCAGAGAAGCGAGAACCGGCGGTAAATCAACAGCGCCGCAGCAAGCAGGACGACCCAGATCGCGGCAGACCCATGCAGAACGCCGGCGATGTAGCTGGTCGCGAGAGTTGCGGCGAGCAACACGATCCAGCTGCGACGTGGCGCGAGCCAGAGACTGGCGACGGTTGCGAGCAGCAATGCGCACGCCGCGATGGATAGTGCGGAGAATGAATCGAGAGGGAGCATCGCCGGATTGTAGGCGATGGCATCGTCGTGCGACTCCGGCTCCGGGTCACCCGCCCATTGCAACCTTCGCAGCGCCACTGCGCCGCGTGCTCGGAGGCTGGGATTCCCAGCGTCGCCAGACCCGCCGCAGATGATGCGCGGAACTGAAGCCCGCGCGCTCGGCGACCCGCTCGATGTCGAGACGGCTGTTCGCGAGCAGATCGCGCGCCAGCGCCACTCGCATGCGCTGCACGAAATCCAATGGCGAGCACGCAGCGTGCTCGGCGAAAAGTCTCGCGAGATTGCGTTCACTCATGCAGGCAATCGACGCAAGGCGCCGCGATGACCAGTCGGCCGAGGGATCTTTCATCACCGCGTCCTGAACGCGATGAACGCCGGGATGAATGTGATTCCGGTGCATGAGCCACGGCGACAGCTGCGGATCGTTACCCGATCTGCGCATGTAGACCACGAGCTGCCGAGCGACCGTTGCCGCAGCCTGGTGACCCAGGTGCCGGCCAATGACATGGAGCGCGAGATCCGTTCCGGCAGTCACGCCCGCGCTGGTCAGCACGCGGCCATCTTCGACGAAGATCCGGTTCGAATGGACGATGGCCGTCGGCTCGATGGCCGAGAGCTCCTCGATGTGTTCGTGATGAGTCGTGCACTCCCGGCCCTGCAGCAATCCCGCTTTTGCGGCGATGACGCTGCCGGCGCAAACGCACATCAGCGTCACGCTCTCATTTTTCGCGACGAGCTTGAGCCAGCGCATGAGCCGCTGGATCGGAAGGCTGTCGAACCTCACTTCATTGCCGATGATGCCGGTGACCACGACGATGGAGTCATCCGCGACCGGGTCGGGCAGCGACGGCAGCTTGTGGAGCTCGAGGCCCACGCCCGTCTTCAGATGCTCCACCGGCGCCACGAACTTCAGATCGTAGCTGTCGGGCGCCAGCCGGTTCGCCGTTCGAAACGCTTCCGCTGCCCCTGCGACGTCGAGCAGGACCAGATCCGGAAGCATCGCGAAGTAGACGGTCTTCATGGGCGAACTGCGTCAGCCTTGACCACTTTGGCGAAGCGTCCGGCGAGGACCAGCTGGGTCCTTTCGGCGATCTCCTCCGCCGAGAATATACGGCCTGATTCCGCCACCATTGGGAAGGTCAGCGTAGCGTCGATTGCATAGGTCACGGAGTAACCCAGATCCGAGGCGTGGCGAGTGGTCGTCTCACAACATTGCTCCGTGCGGATGCCCGTGATCACGAGCTGTTCGATGCCGTGCGCCCGCAGCCACTCGTCCAGCGTCTGCCCCGCGCCATTGACGCCGAACATCGCTGAATGGACGGCCTTCTGGAACGTGTCGGTCGGATCGACGCTCACACCCGGCAGCGTGGAAATGTGGCCTGATGCCAGGGAGAAAGGATCGCTCGCATCCGTACTATCGACATGGAACACCTGCAGGACCGGCTGCCCGGCTGCGTGGAACCGGTCGATCAGCGACTGCACGCGCTGGCGGAAGGCGGGAACGCCGGCTTCGGTCCAATAGGGCCGGTGCATGAACGACTGCTGGACATCGATGACGATCAGGGCGGATTTCATGGCGCACCTCAAGGTTCGGATGCGCCATCTTCGCCGTGCGGGCCGGGCGTCACAAGGGGCCGGATCGTCACCGATCGGTCAAAAACGGACAGGCCTTTCCTGCGGTCGTCAGGGCTTGGGTCGGGCGGCGAACTCCGTATGCGCTTCCCCTTCCCACGCCGGCCAGTCATCGAAGAAATCGACGACACCGGTCTGAAGTGAATACTCGGCACCGACAACGACGAGCCCGTCACGCTTGATCAGGTCCTCGATCATTTCCGAGCCGTGGCGCAGGTGCGCAGCTGAGGCGCGGATATTCGCGCGCACTGCGTGATGGAGCAGCGCGTGCGGGTCGTTGCGCAGCGGCGTATCGAGCAACTCCTCGACAGAGGGACGGACGCGATCGACGATCGAACGCAGGTGCGGCGACCGCCCGCCCGAGGGCCGCTCGAGTTCCTCCAGCGTGGCCTGGATCGCGCCGCATTTCGAGTGACCGAGAACGACCACGAGCCGCGTGCCGAAGCGCTCGGCTGCGAATTCGACGCTGCCGATCTGCGACGGAGCCACGATGTTGCCCGCAACCCGGATGACGAACAGATCTCCAAGCCCCTGATCGAAGACGATCTCGGCGGGCACGCGAGAGTCCGAACAGCCGAGAATGATCGCGAACGGTTCCTGCCCCGTCGCGAGTTCGTGGCGACGCGTCGTACTGGGCAAGGTCTGCGTGCTCCAGTCCTCGGAGACGAAACGGCGATTTCCTTCGCGCAGACGTTCGAGGGCTTCCCGGGCAGGGATCATCATCAGGGGTGGGGCCTCCGGCAATTCGATGCACCGCGATGATACTAAGAAGGAGTGGATGGCGGATAGCGGATGGCGGGCAGGGCCGGAGAAGCGAGGGAAACATGATTACAATCCGCCCCCCAGACAGGGAGACAGATCATGACGATTCGACGTATCGAATGCGGCCGGCGCATGAGCCAGGCCGTCGTGTTCAATGGCCTCGTGTACCTCGCCGGACAGGTCGCGCCGGAGGAAGCCAACGAGACCACCGTGGCGGGACAGACGCGCCTTGCGCTGGCGGAGATAGAGCGCTTGCTCTCGGCAGCGGGCAGCAGCAAAACCCACATCCTGTCCGCGTCCATCTGGCTCGCGAACATCGACACGTTCAGCGAGATGAATTCGGTATGGGACGCCTGGGTAGCGCCGGGCGCTGCGCCGGCAAGAGCGACGGTGGAGGCGCGACTCGCCGGCCCGGAATACCTCGTCGAGATCGCTGTGGTCGCTGCAGTGAGCGCGTGAACGCGCTCACCCCTCGAAGCGGAAGCCGAGATTGCCCTGCAGCGAACGACTGTCGGTGTCACCCAGGCCATCGCTCGAGGTGACACTCAGCTGCGGCCTGGAGCGCTCGTTGAGCTTGAGCGCTGCACCTGCGGACACTCGTCGTTCTCGCGCCGAGGCCGCCATGGTTGATGACCCGGATGCGGGTCGTACCGGCTGTGCTGCCGCCATCAAGTCCCCGCCCTGCCCCTTCAGCATCTGCGTGCGCACCAGCGGCACCGGCGGACCGCCGTACGACAGAAACTGATCGTGAAACTGCTTGATCGATTTGCCCGGGTTCTCCGCCTGCCAGTCGCTGCGCAGTTTGCGGATCATGAGTTTGCCCATCGTGTAGTTGAGATAGGCCGGATCGTAAGTGCCGCGCGCAGCCTGCTGTCTTGCGTTGCCCGCGTCCTTGTACGCCTTCTCGACGAACATCTTCTCGCAGTCGGCAACCGTCATGCCCTGCGTGTGCAAGCCGATCGCACAGACGTAGCGGACGTTGCGCAGCAACGCGTTGAGCAGTTGACCGATGTGTCGCTCCGGATCGCCTTTGGCGAGCCCTTCTTCGATCATCATCTCTTCGGTGTAGTGCGCCCAGCCTTCCGCGAACGCATAGCCCACCATCAGCTGGCCGAATCGCCATGAAGAGCGGTTCGAGTGCAGGAACTGCAGGAAGTGACCCGGCCACACTTCGTGAACCGAAGTGAAAAGCAGGTTTGCAGTGCCCGGGATGTACGCTTCCTGTTCGGCCTTCGTCCATTTCGGATCGGCCGGCGCGATGTAGTACACCGACGGCATGTTCTTTTCATACGGGCCCGGAATGTTGATGTACGCGGCGTTCTGGGCGTTGTACGCAGGCGCCTCCTCGACCTTCGCCTCCTCGGTGCCGGGAATCGAGACGATGTCGTGATCGACGAGGAATTGCCGCAGCATCGGCAGCTGTGCGCGCGCCCCTGCGACGGCTCCACCTTCAGGCTTCTTGGCTTCCTGCTTCTGCACGCATGCCTTGATCGATGCGTTCGGCAGATACTGCTTGCACGCTTCCGCGAGCGCCGCGAGGTTGCGTTCGAGATCGGCGCGGCCGATCGCTTCGAGCCGATCGACGGGTGTCGTGACACCCTCCGTCATGCGCAGCATCGCCGCGAAGCGCTCGGGGCCGAGAACGAAATCCTCTGTTGCCTGCGCTCGCTGCGACTCGAGCCAGCTTGCCGTGTCGGCCATGGCCTTCGCGGCAGGCTCGAGAACCTGTTTCAGCTCCGCCTGGAGAGATTCATCCTTCACGTCGGCGAAAACGGCCGGGATGTCCTTGCGATAGAAGTCAGCGAAGCCATTGAACCCGGCGACACCGTAGCCGATGAAGGTTCGCGGCATCGGTGTTTTCAGGTTCGCGCGAATCTGGGCGAGCGCGACGGGAATCGCCTTCGCGTACGCATTGAACGCGCGCAGGCGCTGATCGAGCGGCGCATAGGGCACGGTCACGTAGGTCGAAGGATCGAGACCGTGGTCGAAGTAGTAGGTGAGATTGGTGAACGGAGATCGCGCGTCGCGGATCCAGAACAGTTCCTTGTCGATGTACGCGATGACGTAGTCGCGCTGGAACCGCTGATCGTGCGAGAGCGACTCGTCGGTGAATCCCTCGGCCTCGGTTCGCGCCTTCTCGAGCCAGGCGATCGTCTTCTGGATGCCCTCAGCACTCCAGTCCGGCAACTGGCCATCGAACTCGTGCCTGCCCGACACGACGGCAAATGGCGGACTTTGCGTAAACGATTCTTCGATGAACTGATCGACGAAGCTCGGCCAGCTCGCCTGCTTCGATGCCTCCGCCGCCGGCGGTTGCGTTGCGGGCGCGGTCGGGCGATCGCAAGCGGACAGGGCACCGAGCGCGAGCACGGCGAGACCGAATGGAAGCAGGACCCTGTGGAGTGCGTGAGTCATTGCGAAGCCTCGGATCCGATGACGAGACGCGCATGGTACTCACGGGAGCGGGGAATCTGGGAGAGATCGGCCACTCGCAGCGGCGAGTGGCCGATCGTGTCGTGCAGGCCTTTCAGAAGCCCAGGTGGAAGGACAGGCCGTACGTGCGCGGCATATTGGTCAGATAGCCGACACGCGCGCTGCGTCCGCGTTCGCGATCGAGGGCCAGGTAAGCACGCTCATCCCAGAGGTTGTTGACGAATGCCGCCAACTCCCACTGGTCCTTGCGGACACCGAAACGCAGATTGCCCAGGTCATAGGCAGGCAACTCGTTCTGGAACCGGATGAGCGTAGTGTTCGGGGCTCCGTATGGAATCAATCGTGCTGATCCCGGGAAGCCCGCCTGGCTGGTGATCACACCGAAGTTGTCGGTGTTGTCGCCGAACTGCGAGAACGACGATCCGACGTACTGCAGCGTCAGGTTGGCAAAGCCTTCCATGTCACTGCTGAAGTCCACCGAATAGCCGACACTCGCAACCGCCTGCAGCTCCGGCGCGGTCGGCAACTGCTTGCCTTCCGCCAGGCCGCTGACGACGACCGTCTGGCCGCCGCTCGTCGAAGTCACGCTGGACTTGAGCTCCGCGTTCACCCATGTCGCTGCCAGACCGAAGTCCCAGTTGTCGTTCGGACGGGCAAACAGCTCCGCCTCGACACCGACGCTGCGGGCCTTCGGCACGTTGAACACGATACGCGATGAGCACGTACCGGCGTCCGTCGTCGCCTGCAGGTCTTCGATGTCGCTGTAGAACGCCGCCACGTTCAACGTCACGCGACGATCCGCGAACTGCATCTTCGCGCCCAGCTCGTAGTTCCACACCGTCTCGTCGTCGAACGTCTGCTGGTTGCCGAAGATGAGCACGTCTTCCGGCGAGCACAGCGGCACGTTGATGGGATCGTTGATGCCGCCGAGACGGAAACCGCGCGAGACCTGAGCAGTGAGCTGCACGTCGTCGCTCGGATTGAAGGCCAGGATGGCGCGCGGTGAGAATCCGTCGGAACTCGTCGAGCCGGGCAGATCCACGGTCGGATCAGCGAATGCGCCGCCGAAGTTCAGGATGCGGTCCTCGTCGAAGTCGTAGTACCGCACGCCGCCCGTCAACGCCCACTGGTCGCTGAAGTGCCAGGTTGCTTCGCCGAACAGCGCGAACTGCTTGAACTGGTAGTCGAGACCCGAGAAGAACGGCGAGTCGGTCACGGCGTTCAGCGTCGAGTTGTCGATGCCCGTCGCGTCATCCCAGCCCGGTGTCGGCAGGTACTGCGAGTAGTCGCGGTCGACGTCCTGGTAGAACGCGCCGATGAGCCACTCGATCGGACCATCCGAAGACGACGTCAGCCGGAATTCCTGGCTGAAGGCCTTGAGCTTGGTCGTGTCGACGAGCGCCGAATCGAGCCGGACGATATCAGGGAATCCGATGTCGAAGCTCACGCTGCCGGTCAGCGATGTCGCGTCGCGGGTGACGACCACTTCGCGATCGGTGTACGAACTGACGGAGGTCAGCGCGACCCGGCCGAAGTCGAACTCCATCTTCAGGTCGGCCAGCATGAAGTCGTCTTCGAGGCCTTCCTCGAGCTGCACGTACTGCTGACGATCGCCGATCGTGACGGCCGGCTGCGTCGTCGTGTACGGGTTCGCGAGAATGTTGAACTCGTCGATGCGCGGGAAGCCATCGGTGTCGAGCTTCTGGTACACGATGCGCGGCGTGATCGTGATGTTCTCGTTCGGCTGGAGCGTGAGCGCGATGCGCCCGCCGGTCTTGCTGCCGGTGTCGACGTCTTCGTCCACGACCTCGTTGTCGAGGCCCTTCACGTCAATGAAGCCCTGCATCTCGTTGTAGTAACCAACGATGCGCAGCGCCGCGATGTCGCCCATCGGCAGGTTGATCGCGCCTTTGACGGCGCCACCGAAGCTCGTGTCGGAGCCATCAGCCGCGGACAACTCCACCGAGCCGCCGAACTCACCGAGCTTCGGCTGTGCGGTGATGTAACGCAGCGTGCCGGACAGCGAACCGGCTCCGAACAGCGTGCCCTGCGGGCCGCGCAGCACTTCGAAACGCTCCAGATCGAAAAAGTCGAGATCGGGCGTGAACAGCGCGATCGAGATCGGCGATTCGTCCAGGTAGATGCCCACCTGTTCCTTGACGCCCGGCTGGTCGCGGATGACCTGTCCGGCGCTGATGCCGCGGATGGCGACCTGGCTCTGGCCAGGGCCGAGATCCGCGATCGTGAGGCTCGCGAAGTTGCGCGCGAGATCCACGACATTGGTGGCTCCGGAATCGCGAATCTGCTGTTCACTCGCTGCCGCGACGGAGAACGGCACATCCTGCAGCGCCGTTTCGCGCTTCTGCGCGGTGACGATGATCTCGTCGATGATGCTGCCTTCCTGGGCGAGAACGAGTGTCGGCGCCAGCAGCCCAGCAATCAGAATGCTCTTCTTGTGCATATCCATCCCCCTGCGCTTTTTGTGAGAATCGAATCGATCCAAGACCTCGCCATGAAAACGTAGACGGAGGATGGCATGCCGCCATCCTCCGTCAGGGAAGAACGACCTACCTCAGAAGCGGTAGATGGCCTTCGCATTCCAGAACTGACCGCGCGGATTGTGCTGGCTCTGCACATAGCCGTACAAGTCGTCATCACCGTTGCCCACTGCGAACGGCGGCCGCTCGTCGAAGGCGTTGTCGAGACCGAGCAGCAACTGCAGGTTATCGATAGCCGTGTAACGGAACTGCAGATTCACTGTCGTGAAGGAGCCGACGCTGCGCGTGTCCACCGTATCGTAATCGAGCGTGCCGTCGAAGTTCGCGTCCGGCATGTCCTGGAACGATCCGATGTAGTTGACGCTGGCGTAGATGCCCCACGTGTCGTTGCCGAAATCGCCCCACAGCATGGCGCGATCTTCCGGATACTCGTACTCGCCTGCGAGAGAGCGGGTGACGAAGTCCGTACCTGTGGCGTTCAGCTCCACGCGATCGAAGTCCAGCAGATGCGTGTAGTTGAGGCCGAGGCTCATCGTGCCCGGACCGACATCGGTTGCGAAGCTCGCACCGAGATCGAGACCGCTCGTCGACTGCTCGTTGATGTTGATGAACGTAGTGTGGATTCTCTGCAGCGGGCCCAGCGTATCGCCGGCCAGCGGCGCACCGCGTTCGCACACTTCGCTCACCTGGACGCCGCAGAACTCGGTGTACAGGAAGCCGAACGGTACCTGGTCGATCTTCTTTTCCTGCTTGATGTCCCAGTAGTCGAGCGAGAGGTTGATGTCCGCAGTCGGCTGCCATGCAACACCGACGTTGAACGTCTCCGACTCTTCGGCCTCGAGGTTCGGGTTGCCCGCGAACACGAGGTTGTAGTCGGTCGATGCGCAATAGACGGGGTTATCGGCGCAGCCGTAGGTGTCGATGAAGAACTGCGACGACTCTGAAGGTCCGAGGCCGATCTGCGCGAGCGACGGAGCGCGGAAGCCGGTGCCCCAGGAGGCGCGGAACGCGAGCTGGTCGATCGGCGCCCAACGGACGGCGATCTTCGGATTCGTCGTATCACCGAAATCGCTGTAGTCGTCATAGCGCGCAGCCAGCGACAGCTCGAGGCTCTCCAGCACGGGCACGGAGAACTCGACGAACATCGCCCAGCTGTCGCGTGCCGCGGCAGCGGAAACAGCTTCAGTACCGAAGATCAGACCACGCTGGAACTGGTCGTCCGGAATGTCCGACACGCTCTCTTCCCGATACTCCGCACCGGCGGCCATCTTCACCGGGCCCGCCGGGAGCTCGAAGAGGTCGCCAGTGATGCCGGCGTCGGCCATCGTGAGATCGGACTTGCCGCGACGAACGAGGCTGGTCGTGATCGCATCGATCACATCCTGCGGGTTCTGTACGCCGCCGAACGGGTTGTAGCGACCCGCGTTGATCTCGTTCTGGAGGAAGTCAGTGCGGACCCAGCCCATCGAGCGATCGCCGCTCTGCTCCGACTTGCCGCGTGCGCGCTGACCGGCCACTTCCCAATCCCAATCGCCGAAGCTGCCGCGCAGACCGAGGACGGCACGCAGGTTGTCGCTCTCGATATCCCACTGGCGCGCACCCGCATCGACCGTGCGATAGCGACCGATCTGGATCGACGTCGCCGTCGGGAACGGGTTGTCCGGATGCGTGATCGGCACGGTGAGACCGGCAGTCTCATCCAGAGGCGTGGGAGCGCCCTGTGCGATGGAGTTGTTGTGCTGTACGCCGACTTCCGTGAAGAGTTCGACGCCGCCGAAGTCCTGGTGCGCCAGCAGCAACAAGCCGGTGCGCTCGGCTTCCGGAATCAGCAGATTCCATGGACCGAAGTCGTAGAGGCAGGTCTGTCCTGCAATGCTGCCCGCTGGACACGCGGGGTCGCGCGTCGTGGTGCCGTTGACGATGAAGCGACCCGGATAGCCGCGAGATGAGCGGAAGTCCTGACCGCCGCGAGGCGTCTGGTTCGCGGTGCCGAAGTAGCCGCGCTCGGAATTCGACAGCGTGGTGTTCTTGAAGTAGTCGAAGATCAGCGTGACGTTCGAGTCGTCATCGCCCATGCCCCACACGGCCGACAGCGATTTCTCGTCGTAGCTGCCTTCGGTGACCGCGCCGTAACCGCCGGAGATTTCGAGGCCTTCGAAATCCTTGCGCAGGATGACGTTGACCACACCGGCCACTGCGTCGGAACCGTACACCGCGGACGAACCGTCCTTCAGCACCTCGACACGTTCGATCGCCGCGACGGGGATCGAGTTGATGTCGACGAAGTTCGTAGTGACATTCTCTGCGAAAGACGAAATGGCAACGCGCCGGCCGTTGACCAGCACGAGCGTCGCATCCGCACCGAGACCGCGAAGGCTGATCGATGCCGTGCCGTTTGCACTGGAGTCCTGGTTGTTGCCGCGCGTCGAGAAGGCGCCGTTGCCGTTGGCGGGCAGCTTCTCCATCAACTGCTGCAGGTTGCTGTAGCCGGACTTTTCAATGCTCGCGCGATCCACAGTGATCACGGGCGAGGGGTTTTCGAAGTCCGATCCGCGTGCGATGCGCGAACCCGTGACGACGACTTCCTCGACACCGGAAGAGTCAGCCGCATGTATACATGTTGCTGGGATCAGACAGAGCGAAGCGACGATCGCGCGATGCTTGGCGATGGCGCTGCGAATCGAGTTCGATTGCTTCATTGTTGCGTACTCCCCAAATAAGTCGCGGACGCTAGCACTTATGTCGAGCGCCGCCAACTACGGATTTTTCATGGACGCACGAGCGCAAGTCGGACCTTGCGCGACCGACTGTGGCAGATATGCGACGAGCTGCGAGCTGCTTCGATCTAGAACAGGGAATGCAGCAGCTGGCGATAGGAGCCGGGAGAGATAAGAGCGACAAACAACAATCCCGTGATCGCACCGCCGAGATGCGCGTCGTGATTGATGCGCCCGTGCGGATGCTTCGACGAGTAGATCGTGTAGGCGAGATAGCCGACCGCGAAGAGCGGCGCCGGGATCGGGATGGGAATCGGAATGATGTAGAGCGATTGATCGGGGAAGAAGACGATCGCAGCGAACAGCACGGCGGAAATCGCGCCCGACGCACCGAGCGATGCGTACTCGGGATGGTTGCGATGCTTGTACCAGGTGCCGGCGTGACTCACGAGCAGCCCCGCGGTGTAGAGGATGACGAACCAGAACGTGCCGAGATAACGCTCCAGCGGAAACGCGAAGAAGTAGAACGTCATCATGTTGAAGATGAGATGCATCAGGTCCGCGTGCGTGAAGCCGCTGGCGATGACCGTCGCATATTGCCTGCGCCGCAGCAGCCAGTAAGGGCGGAAGAGGCTCCAGTCGAGCAATCGCGGCGACTGATAGAGCGCGATGAGGCTGATGGCGATCGTGGCGAAAAAAATGGCCGTTGCTGCAGGACTGCCGGTGAAATTCACGTTGCTGGCCTTTGTTCTTCCCGAAACTTCGCGCTGACAGCTGAAGGATAGCGGAGGACACCGCCGGCATCACCCGTCGTGACAAACATCATCCGACGGGCAACAGGGACTGCGCGCGAGCGCGGGAATGACGAAGCGGCTACTTGCCGGCCTCCATCGCGTACACCTTTCCATTCAGGTCCACCGCATAGACGACGCCATCCGCAATCACGGGCGACGCGCCGAAACCCCAGCCCTTCCCTGCCTCGACAAGCTCCTTCGTCGGCGGCTCCAGATAGAGCCAGCGTGTTTTTCCCGTCTTGCGATCGATCGCGACGAGTGCGCCGCTGCGTGATCCGGGATATGCGCCGACACCTGCCGTGCCCGCGACCACGAGTTCGTCGCTCACAGCGGTGCGCGACCATGCCCATCCTGGTACCGGGGTTTTCCAGCGCAGGCTGCCGTCTTTCATATCGATCGCATAGACATTGGTGGCATCGGACGAGCCGGTGTAGACAATGCCGTCTCGCACGACGGGCGGCGATTCGATCCAGGAAAACCAGTAGTAGTGCTTCCACTGTTCCTTGCCGGTTGCCGCATCGAGTGCGATGAGCTCGTACGAGCGGCTGCCAACGAGGACGCGATCCTTGTCCACCACAACGTCGCCGCCCACAGGCAGTTTCGCGTCGTAAATCCAGCGCTCCTTGCCATCACCAGCGGATACCGCGCGAACTTTGCCGGCGAAGTCTGCGAACACGACCAGATCGCGGTACAGCGCGGGCGTGGCCGTCATCATGTCATCGGCGGTGAGCTTCCAGATCTGACGGCCGCTCTCGACATCGAGCGCATACAGATTCTTGTCGCGGCTGGCGACATACACCCGTTTGCCGTCGGTGACGACGCTGGAGCCGTAGCGATCCCAGCGCGAATTCTCTTCTGAAGCGGGAATGCGCGGAGGACTGCCGTGATCGATCTGCGTCCGCCACAGCTCGCGACCGCTGCGCTTGTCCAGTTTGTAGAGATATCCCGAATCGGAAGTGACGTAGAGGCCGTCGCCGATCACAGCGGGGCGCCCTTTGATGGGCTTGCCTGTCTCGAGCTTCCAGCGAATCTGTCCGGTCGCATCGATCGCGTGGAGCACACCCTCATCGTTGCCGGTGTAGATGAAGCCGGTCGACGCATCCCTTTCCAACCCTGCCCATGCCGCGCTGCCGGTATCGACGGACCAGCGGACTCTTGGCTTGTCGATCTTCCATTGCGGCGGCGCAGGTTTTTCGTAAGGCGGACTGCGACGGAACTCGACCGGAATCTGATAGACCGGCACGGCATCCTTTGGCAGGACGCCGCGAAGCGTGTCTTGCGAAGCGTCGTAAGTGAGCGGAAAGGAAAACGGTGCGGTATCGAGGGCATCACCGTTCATCGTCACGGTTCCCAACGGAAAGTCGTAGCCGCCGATGGCGACGATGGAAAGTCGCGCCGTGGGCTTTCCATCGTGCTCGAGCAAGTGGAGCACGACACGCGACGACTCACCCGCAAAGACCGGTTCGGCCGACCACCAGCCCGCGAGCTCCGAGAACTTCGTTGCAGCGTTCGCCGTTGCAGCGAACGCTCCCAGAAAGAATGCGATTGCCGCTGTCACTCTGCGCACTGCTCAGCCCTCCTGCGTTGCGCAGACAGTAAGAGCTACACAGCGGCCGCGTCTGCGTCTAGACGCTCAGCGGACGGATGGGTGAGACGAGACGTTGAGCTGAATCGCCTGCGGCGAACTTTGTCGAACCGGCCTCTTGTTGAGGAGGAAGAGCGAGCTCATGTCCTGGCCAGCTAGCCAGTCAGCCAGCTGGCCTCCCGTTCAGTCTCCCAGCAACTGCACCGCGTCGATCTCATTCCACCCCGAGACTGCGTTGGTAGCGAGCGTGATTCGCGCTCCCTTCGCCTTGTAGGGAGTCTTGTCGAACGAGCGATCGAACCAGACGATGGTGCTCGGCGCGTATTGCTGGTCGTCGACGCCCTGCCAGATGGTGTGCTTGGAGCCGTCTTCGGCGATCAGTTCGACCTTGATGATCGCGCCCGGGCTATAGCTCTGGCGAATGCGGATCTGTGTTGCATTCATCGGCTTCGCGAAGCCGACTTCGAGCCATTCGATGCCCTTGTCCGGCGTCTCCGTCGCCCAGGAGTTGCCGTTGTCGCCGTAACGCTCGACGTTGGGCGCGCCTGTCGCCGACAGCGGCGCGTAGCCATCCTTCGAATCCGGCTCCTTGTTGCCCGCGTACGTGGAGCTCGCCGTTGCCGACACGGCCCACTGACCGCGACTGTCGGACGCGATGGCTTCTTCCGCGAGAGCGGCCTGGATCGCCGCAGCCTTCTCGTCAGTCGCAGCAGATTGCGCAGGAGCCGGCGCAGTCGCAGCCGGAGCCGCTGCAGGTGCATTCGACGCCGCTGTGTCAGTTGTCGTCTGCGCGGGTTCGGTCGTCGCGGGCGCCTCTTCCTTCTTGCCGCATCCGGATGCGACCAATGCAAGGGACAGGGCGCATACCCACTTCCAGTTCAGACTCATGGAAAGCTCCGCTACTTCGGTTGGAATGATCTTATGCGCGTCTTGCCGCGCGGTGACGGTAAGGTCGCATCCGGAAGCACTTCGCGCAATGGCTCCCGGGGCCGATGGACGATGGCTCCTCAGGGTGATTCGACTGGGGTGCGTCGCGACGACACTGCCAGCCCTTCGAAACGGCCATACCGTTCCATCTCAAGGGAAACTCGTGAAGGGCAGATCTTGCAGGCGCCGACTGTCGGCGCCTTTGACATTGGGTATTGCGACCATCCTGGCGACCGCTACGGCACAGGCTGTGGACATCGAACCGTTGCACGTCGAGCTCTCGGTCGAAGGCAAGCCCTTCCTCGCCGAAGGTTGCGAAGGCGGCGACTGGTCGATGAGCTGGCGCGGCGAACTCCCCGGCGAGTCGAACAACATCTCCGACCAGCTGAAGAGCTACAGCAGCTTCGATACGACGCATGAACAGGAATTCAGCGGTCAGCCGGCGAGCGTGACGGTGAAGCCCGTCATCTGCCGCGACAACAACGGCGCCATCGTTCTGCAGACATCGTGGAGCAGCGGCACCCGCGCGATTCGCGGCGTCGTCGCGCTCAAGAACGATCCTGGCATTCCCTCGCCATTCTTCGATTTCAGCGTCGAAGACGCGGGTACATGCCACGTGAAGTCTTCCGTTGGCACACAGGTCCTGGAGAACTCGCTGATCCAGGTGCGCGCACCGCTCATGTCCGCACTCGTGCCGGAGCTCAGCATCACGCGGGAAGAGATGGAACGAGGCTTCAGCAAACAGTACCGTATCGAAGGCCAGGCGCTCGCGAGCGCGATGATGTGCATGGGCTCGGAGCTGAAGCGTGGCGAGCTGCGCATCAGCTATAAGAGCAACGACAAGCAGCCGACGATCGGCTTGTCGGGATGCGCGAACCTGCCGCGCGGGGGGAGCACGAATGTCGTTGCGAAAGTCGACCCGCCGGGCGGCAGCGTGACGTTCTCAGCCGATCCCGCATCGACGATCGACCTGCAGCCATCCGGTACGACGGCGACTGCGACGGGTGCCACTCCGGGTCGCGCAACCATCAAGGGCGAGTACACCTACAACGGTCGAACAGCCACGGCGACGCTGCCCGCAAGCAGCGTCGAATTGCTGTCCGTCAACGGTGGCCAGCCGATCCCGAAGCTTGGACTGCTCGGCGTGAACGGCAAGCCGTCCTCGAAGGTGTATAGCTTCCCGTTCCAGGCAAATCCCGGCGACGCGGGCGATCTCCTCGTCTTCAAAGCGGAGAACCAGGCCAGCGTCAGTGTCCTCACGCAACGCAGCTCGATCGGCATTCAACCTGTTCGAGAAGGCCGCACCCGCGTTCAGGCGATGACCACCTGCGGCGCTCCGGTAGGCGAACCGTTCGAGATCGAGATCGCCACGTGCGACGACGACGTTCGCAGCGAACTGCAGCGTCGACAGGAAGAACTGATCCGCCGCGAGAAGGAAATCGTCAAGCGCATTACCCAGCTGACGGCTGATCCGGAATTCCAGCGCGCAGCCACCGAGATCAAGGACAACACGATCAACATGGCGGTGAAGACCGCCGAGCTGATCGCTGCAACATTGACCGGCTCGCAAGCGACCGCGGTGAGCAAGGGCACGGCAAGCGGCCTTTCACTGACTCAGATCGAGACGGCGCAGAACATCTGGAGTGTCGCCGGCATCATCAACGACGGCGTCGCCGGCAATGCGAACTCCGCCATCGTCAGCACCTATGCTCTCTATCTGAACAGCTGGGCGGCCTCAGCACTCAAGGGTGCGATCGACTCCGGCCTGGCCGCGCAGCAACTCGGCCAGGATCTCGGCTCTCTCGCCGGCGTGGTTGAGCAGCTCGAGGACCTCGAGCCGCGCCACGATGCGATCCGTCGCGACCTGTACGACGTGACCCGTCGCGTTCATCAATGCGACAAACTGCCGCCGCCCGCGCCTCTGCCGCCACGGCCTGACGGGAAGCCGCCGCGAGTGCCGCAACCGCAGCCTGTTCCGCCACCGGTGGAGATCCCGCCCGGCACGGAGATTCCGCCTGTACCGGAGCCGGCACCTGTTCCGACGCCGCAACCTCCGGTCGAGCAGCCTCCGCCGCCGATCGTCGATCCGTCGCCAGGCACTGGGGGAGCGCGCTTGTGCGTCCGCAAGGAAGACGAGTCGATGACTACGCAGGAGTGGCGCACTGTGATCGAGGCGGCGTCGAGTTTCCGCACGACAGCGCAACGCGCCCGCGAAGTGTTCGAGAATTTCCAGGCATCGCTGCGCGATCTGGAGGCGTCGATCTCGAAGGACGACGCCGCTCGCTCCACTGCGTTCGATGCGTTCGTGCCGAGCTACAACGCCGCGGTTCAGGCGTATTTCGACATGGGCGAGGCAAGCCGCAAACAGGAGCAGCGCTTCGAGCCATGCACGGCGGAACTCGAGAAGCAGCCGCCGGCCATCGAACGCCGCGCCGGCTGGAGCCAGGGAAACTGACCCGCGACTTCCGACACGTCGGCACCGCAGGAACTGGTGCCTGCGGTGGATCGTTGGGTTCAGCAACCCTACGTATCCACGAGGCCGCACGTGCGCAGAACGCCGAAGATCCGCAAGGGACAAGCGTCCTGGCCGCTCTCACGCAGCGACTTCGAGCAGCGGGCCCGACGTCGCTTCGTCGATCCGCGCTTCGAAGCTGCTGGCGATGCAGTCGACGAGATCATCGACGTCGCGTGGAAGAACTACCTCGATTCCCGCAAGGCGCCCGTGACGCGCAAGGCGGGCTCGCAGTACGCGGATCCGCAATACGACCTTTCTCTGGATTGGTTGCGCACCCGCACAGATATCCGCAAGGCTGCACAGCAACATCGACGCAAGCGCACGCGTTCGCGCGTGCTCCTGATCTGCGCTGCTTCTCGCAACGACAAGACGTGTCCCGGTGAGATCTCCAAGACGTGGCGACTGACGCAGCTCGCCCGGCGGACGCTCGAGACCGCGAAGTGCGAAGTCGACGTACTGGATCTCAGTCTTCTGTCGTCGGAATACGGGCGCGTGATCTATCCCTGCAAGGCCTGTGTATCCACTGCGATGCCGCTGTGCCACTGGCCGTGCTCGTGTTACCCGAATCATTCGCTGGGGCAGGTCAATGACTGGATGGCCGAGATCTATCCGCGCTGGGTCGCGGCGCATGGCGTTCTCATCATCACGCCCGTGTACTGGTATCAGGCGCCCTCGGGATTGAAGCTGATGATGGATCGACTCGTGTGCGCCGACGGCGGCAACCCCGATCCGACCAGCACACGGGGCAAGGATCCGAAGCTCGCGAAGGAGATCGAGCTCAAAGGCTGGCACTACCCGCGGCATCTCGCGGGACGCGCATTCGGCGTCGTGGTTCATGGCGACGCCGAGGGCGCCGACACACTGCGACGCTCACTCGCTGACTGGCTGACCGATATGGATCTCGTACAGGCCGGCAGCGCTGCGCTGCTGGATCGCTACATCGGCTACTACGAGCCGTATGCGACGAGTCACGAAGCGCTCGACCACGACACGGACGTGCAGGAAGAAGTGCGCAACGTTGCACGCAGCCTGGCGCGAGCGATCAGGCAGATCCGCAGCGGACGACGCGAACCGGACGAAGGCCTCGGGGATCCCAGGCCCAAGTAGAGCCCGTCACTCTTTCACGGCGCAGTAGCTGTCCAGAAACTGCTTGTGCGAAGGCAACTTCTCGACGGCTGCACCGATGTTGGCCTTGAGCGTCTCGAGCATCACGCGCAGACGATCGTCGTCCAGCATGCTCGCCATGCGATGAAATGCCTTCGGCTGCAGCCTCTGGCCGAGCATCACCTGCAACCAAGAGTCGACACGGAACACGTCGGCGGCATCCGGAAACACGAACCCGTTCTCACGGAACAGTTCGAGTCGATGCGCCAGCGTATCGGGGACCGACATGTCGCGACAGTCGCGCCAATACGGCGTGTCGTCCCTCTCGGTCGCCTTGTAGTGGAGGATGATGAAATCACGAATGCGTTCGTACTCGATCTGCGATTCCTCGTTGTACTGGCGCACCAGCGACTCGCTGCAGGCTCCGAACGGAAACAGGCGCAGCAATCGTGTCACGCCGCTCTGGATCAGGTGAATGCTCGTCGACTCGAGCGGCTCGACGAATCCTCCCGCGAGGCCCACCGCCACGCAGTTCTTGACCCAGGCCTTGCGACGACGACCCGTCTTGAACTTGAGCAGACGCAGCTCCACGCGGATGTTGCCTTCCAGGTTATCCAGCAGCACGCGGCGCGCCTCTTCGTCGGTTGTGTAGGCCGTCGAGTAGACATGCCCCGTACCCTGACGATGCTGCAGCGGGATCTTCCATTGCCATCCCGATTCATGCGCGATCGCGCGCGTGTACGGTGCAATGTCGTCGAGCGGAAAGTCCGTCTGCAATGCCAGCGCACTGTCGTTGCGCAGCCAATGCCCCCAATCTTCGTAACCTGCCTTGAGCGTCTGCTCGATGAGCAGGCCGCGAAAACCGGTGCAATCGATGAAGAAGTCGCCATCGATGCGCTGTCCGGATTGCATCGTCACGGCTTCGATGAAGCCTGACTGCGGATTCTGCACGACAGTGGCGATCTTGCCTTCGACGCGCCTGACGCCCTTCGCTTCGCTGCGCGAGCGCAGATACCGCGCGTAGAGCGACGCATCGAAGTGATAGGCGTAGTTGATCCGCGAGCTCTCAGACGTGAAGAACTTGTGGGCCTTCGCCGCCTGGTGCTCGAAGCAATAGTCGCCGATCTCGTCGCCGAATCCCGCGGCCTTCGCCGCCAGCCAGAAATGGTGAAAATCGCCGAGCCACGTGCTCTTGCCGATGACGCCGAAGGAGTGAATGTAGCGATCGCCGCGGCGGGCCCAGTTCTCGAACGAGATGCCCAGTTTGATGGAGCCGCGCGTGACCCGCAGGAACTCCTGCTCATCGAGATCGAGAATCCGATGGAACGACCTGATGGTCGGAAACGTGGCCTCCCCGACGCCGACGGTGCCGATCTCCTCGGACTCGATCAGCGTGATGTCGAGCAGGGAGCCAAGCTGCTGACTGAGTGCCGCCGCTGCACACCAACCTGACGTGCCGCCGCCGGCGATGACGACTCTGGTGATTTTCTGTGTTGCCACGCGATGCCCCCGTGATTCGACGCGCCGTCAGACTTGCGGCGCAGGACAGTATTGCCGCAGGAATTCCTTGTGCCGAGGCATGCCGCTGACGCCCTGCGAAATATGGCTCTTGAGCGATTCGAGCGCCCTGCGCAGACGCTGCTCGCCGAGCATCGCCCCCATGTGATGATGATGTTTCGGCATGAGTCGCTGCCCGATCATCACGAACACCCACGACGAGACGCTGAACAGATCGTCCGGCGCCTGATACGCATAGCCGCTTTCGCGAAACAACTCGATGCGCTCGGCGAGCGAGTCGGGAATCTCCATGTCGCGACAGGCGCGCCAGAACGACGTTTCGTCGCGTTCGGTCAGCTTGTAGTGCAGGATGATGAAATCGCGGACCCGCTCGAATTCCACGCGCGCCTGCTCGTTGTATCGGCTGCTGAGCGCTTCGAAGTCGCCGCTGAACGGAAACATCTTGATCAGGCGGGTCACACCCACCTGGATGAGGTGGATGCTCGTGCTCTCGAGCGGCTCGACGAAGCCGCTGGAGAGTCCGAGAGCGATGACGTTCTTGTCCCAGCTTTTGCGACGCCGGCCCGTGACATAGCGGATGAGGCGCGGATCGAAAAGCGGTGCGCCTTCCAGGTTGGCCAGCAACTCCGTGCGAGCCTGCTCTTCCGTTTGATGTGCGCTGCAGAAGACGAGGCCGTTGCCGACGCGGCTTTGCAGCGGGATACGCCATTGCCAGCCGGCTGTACGCGCGATCGCGCGCGTGTAGGGAAGAATCCGTTCAGTGGATCCGGTCTGCACCGCCAGCGCGCTGTCGGTCGGCAGCCAGTGGCGCCAGTCCTCATAGCCTGCCTTCAGCGTCTGTTCGATCAGCAGCCCACGGAATCCGGTGCAGTCGATGAACAGGTCTCCTTCGACGCGTTGTCCGCTCTCGAGCGCGAGCGCTGTGACGTTGCCGCTCTCGGGATCCTGCTCTACCCGCGCGATCCTGCCTTCGATGCGCTTGACGCCCTTCGGTTCGAACTTGCTCCGCAGGAAGCGGGCATAGAGGCTCGCATCCAGATGAAACGAATAGTTGATCGGCACGGCATCCGAGAGTGCGAATCTCCCCGCCTCTGCTGCCTGATACTCGAAGCAGTAGTCGCCGAGCTCTCCGCCGAATCCGGCGGCTTTCGCCATGAGCCACATGTTGTGGAAGCCGCCCATCCACGTCGATTTGCCGATCTCCCCGAAGGCGTGAACATAACGGTCGCCGAGTCGCGCCCAGTTCTCGAAGGCGATGCCCAGCTTGAAGCTCGCCTGCGTCTCACGCATGAACTCGCGCTCGTCGAGGCCCAGCAGAACATTGAATGTGCGAATCGTGGGAATCGTGGACTCGCCGACTCCGACCGTTCCGATCTCTTCGGATTCGACGAGCGTGATGTCGAGCAACGGGCCCAGCTGTTGTGCGAGCGCCGCAGCCGCCGTCCAGCCGGCGGTGCCTCCTCCAGCAATCACGACGCGCTTTACCGGTCGAGTCTGCACGCGAAGCCTCAGCGATTCAGACGTTGCAGCAGGTACGCGCGCAAACGGCGCGCCTTCATCTCATCCATAGGCGCGAGATTGCCTCGTGCGGCCTCTGGCAGATGCGCGCCGGCGCGGTCGGACGGGCCGAACACGTAGTAGTCGAACATCGCACGCCATGCGCGTTTCTCGGGCTCGGAGCGATCGCGCAGACTCAGCAGCGCATGCAGCAGCGTGTTCTGCGGTGTATCCATGTAGGTGGGCGAGGTGTTCCACCAGTAGTTCACCATGACGTTGAAGGACTCGAGTGCGTCGACCTGGTGCCACCACATCGCCGGATAGAAAACTGCATCTCCGGGTTCAAGTTCGGCAACCTGTGCAGCTGTCAGCGCATCGCGCAACCTCGGGAAGCGTTCGAAATCCGGCTCGCGGATGTTCGTCATCGTGACGACCTGGCCACCCGGCGTCGGTTCCAGCGGCCCTGGATAGAGATTCTCCACCTGCTCGGGCGGAAACAGGGTGAATCTGCGCCGGCCGACCAGGCAGCAGGCGATGTTGTGCGACATGTCGTGATGCGCGAGCGCCGTCGTGCGATTGCCGATCCATGCGGACACGATCGGCTGGCTCTCGCTGAACATGGGATGGTTGAGGACGAGGTCGTTCTGGCTGCGGAACCCCGGAAGGTAAGTATCGACGTCGGTCGAGCCTATATAGAAAGAAGGGGCATTGGGGTCGTCGAGATGCGCAAGCACCCGATCGAGATATTCATCGAGTAGGCCGCGATCCGACTGGAAGTCGAGCCGCGTGCCGTCCGGCGTATAGCCGAAGCGTCCCTTCAGTTCCGGGCGCGCCGTGAAGGCGACGATGCGACGTCCCTTGTAGAACGACTTGAGATAGGCGGCTGCTGATTGCGGCGAATCGCAGCGCGCGAGCGGCCAATCGCGCACCACACCCCTCAAGATCACCGGCTGCCCGGCAGCCATGATCTCATCGAACGGGACTGCGTCCGGCGCGACGCCTTCGAGCACAGGGGTTTTGCGAGCGATCTGCGTCACGAGTGCATCACATCGCCGCGCGCTTGCGGTTCTTGAGTTCGATCAGCCAATTCACGTTGCCGAGCGACGTGAGGGCGAGCATGGCGAGATGCAGGTAGCCCGGCTTGTGCAACCGTTCGAGTTGCGCGCCATCGAGCTTCGCCAGACGGTCCTGACTGATCGTGAGGAACCCCGGCACCTTGTAGCGCACGCCCTCGCTGATCTGGATTTCGAGCTCCATCGGCTCGATCAGCTGCGCCTCTTCCAGGGCTGCGAACATCGGCCCGGCCATCGCGGTGCCCCTGTATATGAGTTGCAGCACGCGATTGGCCCGCTCCAGGTACGCCGAGTTGCCGCCGTGGCGCAGGAACACCGGCTCGCCTTCGGTCTCGCTGACTCTCGGATGGTCGAGATCGATATGGATCACCGGCTCGCGAACGACTTCGCCATCTGCCTCGTTGCTGCGGAATCCGATCATGAACGGTCCGCGCTGAAGGACGGCCGGGACATAGCGTCCATTCCAGCCGTTGTCGGCCAGGAACAGATTCTCGTCCTTGTCCAGACCCAGCAGCGCGACTGCCTGCAGATGACCGGCCGCGTCCCTGCGGAAGAGGATCGGATACTCGCGATGGGCGTAGAGGAACTCGGTCGGAAAAATCGGAACGTTGTTGACGTTGTCGCCGAACTCAGCCGAGTGGCCCACCCGGACCCGGAGGTCCTTGTGCGCGATGTTGTCGAGGGGTACAGCCCTGGTCATCGTCTAGTCTTCCGGCGCGCCGTCTGGCGGATCTGGCTGTGAGTTTGAGAGAGCGGGCTGCAGTTTTCCAGCACGACGCGGAATCGCGGTGCCAAATAAAATCAGGCCCATCGAAATGGGCCTGATCTTTCGGGCATCCATCGCCCGAGGGAAGGAGGTGTTGGTAGGGGGTTCCAACACCTCAATCCTGAGCGTCAGAACTTGTAGCGCGCACCGATCGCGTAACGCGGTGAAAGTTCGTACGCCCAAACCGTCATCCCCTCCTTGCGGCGATACTCGCGATGATCCTCGCCGGTGAGGTTGATGCCTTCCGCAATCACCTGGAAGTGTTCGCCGAAGTCGTAGGAGACACTCGCATCGATCTGGCCGTAGTCGTCCGTGAACTGCGGGCTGCGGCTGCCGCCCTGGTTCGTCGCGTTCAGGAACTTGTCGCGCCAGTTGTAGGCCAGGCGCGCCGACCAGCCGTAGTTCTCGAACATCAGCGTCAGGTTCGCCGTGTCCGACAAGCCCACCAGAGCGAACTGGTTGGCGTCGGGATCCGAACCGGCGTCAGCTTCGACGTCGCCGTTCACGATCGTGTAGCTGCCGGCCACGCCGAAGCCCGAGGCGCCGAAGAAGTGCTGGAACGCCAGCTCCCAGCCGAAGATGTTGCCTTCCTTGTCGTTGATCGGCTGCGACACGCGGAACTGCATTTCCGGATCGGACGAATTGCCGGTGACGTCGTACAACGCCAGGATCTCGTCCACGTAGTCCTGCGGCAGCGCGCCATCTTCGAGGTTCGCCTCGAACTCGGCCTGTGCCGCCGCAACGTTGCCGTTGTTGGCATCGATGAGTGCGACCATCGTGAACAGGTTTGCCGGCGAACGGTCGACCGCCAGTGTGTCGATCACGCCGAGCGCAGCGGCTGAGCGCGAACCGGGCACGCCCGCGGTCGGATCGAGCAATCCGAACAGCGGCCGAGTGAACACGCCGTCGCCCTGGAAGTTCTTCACTGTCTTGTCGAAGAAGCCCACGGACACGTAGCTGTCCTGTCCGTAGTACCACTCCAGCGAAACGTCGAAGTTTTCCGATTCGAGCGGCAGCAGGTTCGGATTCTGCGACTCGCCACCGGTCTGCCCACCGAGGACGGTGGGATTGTTCGGTGCGCGGGCCAGTGTGGATGCGAACAGATTGCCGTACGGCGCACGCGCAATCGTCTGGCTGTACGACATGCGGCCGACGACGGTGTCGGTGATATCCAGCCTGAAGTCGATGTTGGGCAGCAGGTGCTTGTACTTGCCGTCGCCTGAGACGTTCTGCAGCTCCGAGCCATAGTCGATGATGAAGTCGTTGTCCGCGGTCCACCGGATGCCCGTGGGTACCGATTGCAGCGCGCTCGATTTCACGTCGGTCTTCTCATAGCGCAAGCCGCCGTTCACGGTTACCGGACGATTCAGGAACTCGCTCCGCACCTGGAACTGCGCGTAGAAGGACAGGATGTCTTCCTCGACCGTGTTGTCCGTCGTGGCGACCGACACAGCGTTTCCAGCCTCTTCATAGACTGGGGTCAGCAACGAGAACAGGCGCGTTGCGTCGGCGCGGAACGCCGTCTGAGCCTGACCCACCGAGTAGTCATCAAAGCGACAGGACAAGCAGAAGGTCTCGACCACACCGGGCGCGTACAGCTCGATATCGCGCGGGTTCGACACACCCCACGTACCGAGATCCTGCTGCGTCGTGCGGCTCTTTACGTGAACTTCGGTGCCGCGATAGTTCGAGCCGAAATCGAGGCGGCTGTTGTCGAAGTCGAGCGTGTAGCGCAGATCGAATTCTTCGACATCCATCTTCTGGCTGTTGGTGGCGCTGCGCGACACCTGCGAGCCGAGATCGCCGACGTCGATCACACCGTTGTTGTTGCCTTTGACAGCATCGTTGAACGTGTAGCTCTGCACCGGGAAGCCGTCGCTGTTGTCCCAGCTGAGGGAGTGCTGCTGAATGATCGGCGCGGCAAAGGTGACAAAGGTCGCTGAATGCCCCAGCGGATTGTTCGGCGTGGACTCGGCGGTATCGAAGTGCGTGTCGAACCGCAGCGTCCCGTGGTCGTTGACCTCCCACTCGGCATTGAAGCCCACCGAGTCCATCTGGTCCTTCTGAGCGCGGTAGGTCTGCTCGAAGCCCATGTCTTTCTGGCCGTTGTTGTTCTCCTGCATGAACAACGCCTGCGAGACCGGGCCCTCCCCGTCGAACACGAGCTGATCGAACGGGGTCGCAAACCAGTTGGTCTGCTCGTAGCGCCGTTCTTCGGATTCGCTGTCGACGAGCAGGTAGTCCAGGGTCAGGGTCATGGACTCGATGGGGCGGAACTGCGCAACGAACTGCCCGTTGAACCGCTCCTTGCTGAGATCCGAGAAGTCGTAGCGGCTGTCCTGCGGAATTGCGAACAACTCGCCGTCCGCAGGCGCGTTGGTGTAATTGTTCGGATTGCCGCCTGCGCGAACGATCGACGTGTTGGAGAAGAAATCGTCGGCCCGCGCTACGACCCAGTCGTTGGTCTGGCCAATCGCCGCGCCCGAGTCGCGCTTCTGGTAGGAACCGAACACAGCGAAGCCCAGGGATTCGTTGTCGTTTGTCCAGCTGAACAGGCCGCTCAGTTCAGGAGTGACGCTGTCACCGGAATAGACGCTGCTGTCGTAGATGCCCTTGGCAGCGAAGGTTGCCTGCGTGTCCGGGTTGTCGAAGGGGCGGCGCGTCTGGATATTGATCGTGGCGCCGATGCCGCCCGAGGGCAGGATTGCCTGGCCGGTCTTGTAGACCTCGAGGCCGGCGACCGACTCGGCGGCAATGTTCGAGAAGTCGAAGCTGCGGCCTTGTCCGCCGGAGTAGTTGTCGCGGTTGCCGTAGAGATTCACCTCCGCCGTCGGCACCGTGCGGCCGTTCAACGTGATCAGGTTGTAACCGGGGCCGAAGCCGCGGACCGTCACCTGGGAACCTTCACCGTTCGTGCGATCGATCGAGACGCCGGGAATGCGCTGCAACGATTCCGCCAGGTTCGTGTCCGGAAACTTGCCGATGTCTTCCGCGCTGATGGCATCCACGACGCCGAATGCGTCGCGTTTGATTTCCATCGAGTTGCGCAGACTTTCGCGCATGCCCGTGACCACGACTTCTTCGAGCTCGGAGCCCTTCGTGTCCTGGGCCAATGCAGGGTTGATCAATACCGCGCCACCAACAATGGTGAACAGGGCCTTCGACTTGAACGAGCGACTCTTGGGATGGGTTTTCATTGAAATCTCCTCGACGCCGAAACTTTGCACTCAGGGTGAAACTTCAGAAGAGCCGTAGAACGAGCGGATTGCGATCACCGGACGAGTCGCCCCGATCGCGTGATCCGCATGTCATGCGCTGTCATCTGTTGACGAGCAGGCGCGGCTCACGGAGCGATCGCGACGGTGGCCCCGGAAGGCCTGGCTGTGCGGTGGCGCAGCCCGTACCGATCTCTCGTCAGGATTTGGTTTGACTGGTCAATGGCGCAGCTAGCGCTCCTCGGGAGAGGATGGGCGCCCTTTTTGCCGTATGTCGGCATATGCATTCCCCCTGCAGTTAGTTCGTTCTTGCATGACGCCGCGTTGGCAGCGCTGCAGCGGCATCTGTTTTTGGTACCGCTACCATCAAGTGTTGCACTAACTGCCGTCGAATGTCCAGTCTGACTTGTGCCGATGGGCAACGCGGCGCGATTCCGCGTGCGCCCGAGTTCTCCCCGTCATACAAGTAATATAAATGCCGTGCAAAGCCGCGCTCCTGGTTGCCAAGGCAACCAGAGAGTCTCGCGACCGGAGGTCAGTCCGTGCTGCGCCGCCCTCGTGCGCCGCGTCGTTCCTTGAGGGCGTAGAGACGAGTTGCTGCGCTGAATCCATCGAGCCGGCGCGAATCACTCCGGCGATCCTTGAACTTCAGATACCGGCATTCGCAGCGCTCGGTCATCGTGCAGCCATTCAGAGGCAGAGTCGGAGCTTCGCGCGCGAGGAATCGATGCTCGCTGAATCTGCGAGCGACGCTGCAGCAGACTGCGCCCCGAAAGATGGCGATCGCCTGGTAGCGCGAGGACGGTGTCCCGGCCGGCTCCAGCGAACCCTTCTTGCGCAGATTCGACATCAGGGTCGAAAGAATCGAGAACCGCCGCGTGGCCATGAATCCCCCGTGAAACCAGGGATCAGATATAGCGAAGCGAATGCCAGCGGACTGCCTACTCCGTCACTTTCCTGTTCCGCGGGCGCGCCACGTCAGGTTGCCGATCGTCTCACCCAGCCCGGTGCGGGCGCGGATTGCCGCGACTTGTCGGGGAAGAAGCTGTCGTGCGTCGGGGCGGCATCGACCTGGGATGCGATGTTCCGGCGCAGGGCAGCCATCACCTTCTTCACTTCCTCCCAGTTGCTGGCATCGACCAGGGGATCGTAGGACTGCGGCACGAGCCCCATTCCGTGCATGACGAAGAACCAGCTCAGCTCCACGAACACTTCGTGGCGACGCTGGAAGATCCGCCCGGTGCGCCTGTAAAGATCGATACGCTCCCGGAGATCCTCCGGGATTTCGATCTCGCGACAGCGCCGCCAGTACTCGGTGTCCTCGCGCTCCGTCGTGCAGTAGTGGAGGATGATGAAGTCCCTGACTTTCTCGTACTCGTCGATCACGGTCCTGTTGTAGTGCTCGATGTTCGCTTGATCGAAGTGCTTGTCGGGGAAGTGATCGAGCAGCGCGTACATGCCGCTACAGACCAGATGGATGCTCGTCGACTCGAGCGGCTCGATGAATCCCGAAGCGAGTCCGAGCGCAATCACGTTCTTGTTCCAGAACAGACGCCGACGACCCGTGACGTACTTGATGAAGCGCGGGTCGGTGATCGGTTTCGCATCGCCGAGTTGCCCGAGCAGATCCTGCACGGCTTCATCGTCGCTCGCGTGCTCGCTCGAGTAGACGTAGCCCGTGCCGATTCGATGCTGCAATGGAATACGCCACTGCCAACCCGCGGGTCGCGCCGTCGCCGTCGTGAATGGACGCCGCGGAAGCTGACCTTCCACCTGGATGGCGACCGCGCGATTGTTCGGGATCAGCGGCGTCCAGTCGACATAGCCGGTTCTGAGCGTGCTCTCGATGAGGAGTCCCCTGAAGCCCGTGCAGTCGATGAACAGATCGGCCTGCAAACGATCTCCTTCCTTGAAGACCACCTCATCGATCATGCCGTCCGCGCGCTGCGTTACGCCGCTGACGTTTCGCTCGAGGCGTACGACGCCGAGGTGCTCGGAGTAGGCTCGCAGGTACTTCGCGACGAGCCCCGCGTCGAAATGCAGGGCGTAGCGCAACGTCTGCGCAATGCCCAGCTTGTTGTCCGGATAGATGAACTTGTTCTGCTCAGCCATCGCAATTTCCAGATTGAAATGACTGAGGTCGACATCGAGACCCTGAGCACGTGCCTTGTGCCAGACGTGATAGAACGGCGCACGATCGATGAAGACGCCGAAAGGGCCGAACGGATGCCAGTAGCGATGGCCGATGTGATGCCAGTCGTTGAACCGGATGCCGAGCTTGATCGTGCCCTGCACGTGCTCGATGAAGTCGTTCTGGTCGACGCCGAGGAACTTCAGGAAGTCTATGATGCCCGGGATCGTCGCCTCACCCACACCGATGGTCGGGATGTCGGGCGATTCGACGAGGTGAATCGAGCAGGTGCGCCCCACCTTGCGAGCCAGCGCACTCGCGGCAATCCAGCCTGCGGTGCCGCCGCCGATGACGGCGATGCGTTGGATACGATGATCGGATTGCACGTCGGTGCGCCCTTCTCTTGTAACTTCAGCTTCGCACAGGGATGCCCAAACAAGAAGGGCGGCCATCGCTGGCCGCCCTTGCACCAAGTGCCTGTCTGACTCGCGTCAGAATCTCCCGCGAACACCCATGAGAATGCGCCGCGACCCCGAGTCGAAGGCGAACGGCAGATTCTCGAACTGCAGGTACTGGCTCGCGTCTTCTTCCGTGAGATTGATCGCTTCGAGCGTCACGCCCAGATGGTCGGTGAACTGATAGGCGACCTGTGCATCCAGCTGGCCGTAGTCGCGATTCCAGACACCCAGCGTGCGGGTGAGGCTCGTCGCATTGCCCGCTCCGTCGAACGTGGCATCCGGGAAGCCGAAGTTCGAATCGAATGACTTGTCGCGCCAGCCGTACGAGACGCGAGCTTCGAACCCACGGTTCTGGTAGTAGACCTGCGCGTTGATCGCATGCTCCGCCACACCAGGGATCGGCAGCTCCGAATCGTAGTCGTTCGAGAACGGCGACTCGGAATCGGAGTACGTGTAGTTCACGTTGAAGCCGAAGCCCATGTCGAACGCGTACTGGGCCGACAGTTCGATACCCTTGATCGAGCCACCCTCGCCGTTGACCGGCACCTGCACGGGGCCTTCGCGGCCGCCGGCCTGGTCCATCACGAAGATCGACTGCGTCTCGACCGTGATGAACGAGTCGACTTCCTTCCAGAAGGGCGTGACGGCGACGAGGCCCTGCGTTCCAAAGTAGTACTCGTAGCTCAGGTCGAACTGCGTAGCGCGATAGGGATCGAGCCCCGGATTGCCGGTGCTGCCGTTCGTGAACCGGAAGAGGTTGAACGTCGGGCTGCCCGAATCCGAGTCGCGGGTGAAGTTGGTCTCGAAGCCGCGGCCGAGTTGGAACAGGTCCTGGCGGGCAACGACCTTGGCGGTCGAGAAGCGGACCTTGCTGTCTTCCGTCACGTCGAGGACGATGTTCGCGCTCGGCAGGATGTCGGTGTAGCTGCGCTCGATGGTGCGCGTCTCGAAATCCTTCAGCACGCCGTTCCAGCTGTCCGTGCCCCAGTACGTCGGGTTCGGATTGGAGGCCGCGTTCTGATCCACCGTCAGTTCCGTGCGCAGCACGCGCGCGCCGACGTTGATGTGGTAGCGATCCGTGGACTCACCCACATCCGCCATCAGGTACGCCGAAGTGGTCTTCTCTTCGACACGGAATGTTTCGAGCGGCGAAGTGAAGAACGCGAACGGCGTATCCGGATACAGGTTCTGGATCCAGGCGACCGCATTGCCCATCTGAGCGCGATTCTGGACGAGCACGCTGCTCGTACCCGCATTGCCCGAGCTCCAGAAGCCGTTGATCGTCTGCACGCGATCCGGATTGCTGTTGAACGTCTGATACGGCGTGATCAGAGCGGGCGAATTGCCGAACCGCTCGCAAGGTGCGTACTGGAAGTTCGCACCAGCGGAGGCCGGGATTTCGCAGGACTTGTAGCCGATTGCGCCGTCCTGGAAGTAGCCGTACGGCGTCCAGTTCTGGCCGTACTGCGAACCATCGAGTTCACCCTTGCCCGAGTAGTCGGCGAGATAGCGGCCGAACTCGTAGTCGATCTCACGCGATGCGAGACGCACGCCGCCGGAGAAGGTCACGTTGCCTGCCTGGATGAACTCAGGATCGAACTCGATGTCGCCGCGGACGGCCCAGTTCTCAGCGTCGGTGGTGTCACCGAACACCCAGTGCGACTTGAAGAAGCCGTTCGCCGGATTCGTGTAGAGATCCTGGTTGCCGACGAGCGTGAACGACGGGATCGTGCCGTCGTTCGCATCGTACGTGAAGCGGTAGTTGGCAGGCGCCGCAGCGTTCGGCGCGAAGCCGACACCATTCGTGCCGCGCACCGTGTACTGCGTGTAGCGCACGTCGTTGTTCGCGCTCGTACTCTCCTGCTCGCCCTTCGAGTAGGCAGCTCCGGCACTCGCACGCCAGCTGCCGCCGCCATCGTACTTGAACGACAACTGGAAGTTGTCGGAGCTGATCTCCGTGTTCTTCACGAACGAGATCGCCTCAGCCGAGTTCGCGATCACTGTGCCGTGAATGAGCACGCCGTTGTCGTCGATCTCGTACGGCAGCGTCGTGTCGAGACCGGGACTTTCGGTGCCGAACGGGAATTTGACCGACGCTTCCTGAGTCAGGATGTCGAGATCGGAGTGGAACCACTGCGCGGTGAGTTCCGTGGACTCCGAAGGGCGGAAGGACGCTGCGATCGAGTAGCCGAGACGTTCACGCTCTTCTTCGCGGTCGGTCGCGTAGCGATATTCCGGAGCGAAGTAGTTCGGGACGGTCAGACGGTCGGGGCGATCCGAGAAATCCCAGTCGCCGCGGTTCTGTCCGCCGAGCACGTCGGTCTGGAAGAGCTGCTTGTCGTAGGAGACCGAAGCGATCACCGCAAAGCGATCGTTGAACTCGTGGCCGACGACCAGTGCGCCGAGCGGCTCCCAGCCTTCGCCGCTGTCGGCGTAACGCAGGTTGCCCGCGACGGTCGTGCCCTGCAGGTCGAACGGACCGCGCGTCTTCAGATCGATGATGCCGCCGAGACCGGTTTCAGCCTGCTTCGCGCTTGGCGACTTGTAGACGTCGATGCCGCCGAGCAGTTCAGACGGAACACCCTCGAGCGAGTCTGTCTCGCGGAAGTTGCCTTCCCCCTGCGTGTAGAGCTCGAGGCCGCTCAGGAAGATGTCGCCGTTCAGGAGCGTGACGTTCTGATCGAGGCCGCGAATGCGGGCCTTCGTGCCCTGACCGTTCGAGCGGTCGATCGAGACACCAGGCAGACGCTGCAGCGATTCAGCGACGTTCTGATCCGGGAACTTGCCGATGTCCTCGGCCGAGACGGATTCGATGATCTGGTTCGATTCGCGTTTGTTTTCCAGTGCATCTGCGAGCGATGCCCTGAATCCCGTGACGACCACTTCCTCGACGGTCTCGCCAGTGGCCGGCGTCGACGTCGTCTGGGCGTGCGCAGCAGCGATCGTGGTCAGCGAGACTGCCGCTGTCATCCACGATCTGCGCAGGTAACTCTTTCGGATCCGCATATCTTTTTCCCCCTGGTTGCAGTCTGAGTAGGTCCGTTGGAAATGCTGTCGGCAAACGTCTGCAACCGCAGGACCGCCGGCCGAACGCCTTACGCTCTCGAGCGGCCGAGGCCGCACAGCACACGAGGGAAATACTTGGAAAAACGCTGCGATCGCGCGTTTCACCGGATCTTCCCCCATTCCTGTCCGAGCTTTCGTCGCGCGCAGCGATACCCGCACTCCGCTAACGGGAGTGTCGGACCTCGCTGCAGCGCCTGATCTTTCTTTCATGCCGGCGATCGACGCAGTGCTCCCTAGCGTCCTCAGCCGACCATGGATGTGATCTTGCGACCGAATGTCCATCGCTGTCAATTGCTTTTTGGTGATTGCATCACATAGCAGTTATTGCGACCTAGGGAGCGGAAACAGCGACCGCAGCGGCTGCTACATTCCAGCCGCGCAACGCCACCGTTGATCCCGCAACAGGCTTTGCCGGATAGGCAATGACAACCTCGCGAGACTCGCCCGGAAGCAGGGAAACGTAGTTGTCCGCGTAGAACGCCGGCAGGATGCGCTCGCCCTTCCCATCGAGCAGCGTCAACTTGACGGCCAGCGCGGGCGCCGTCCCTTTGTGCTCAATCCTCAGGCGGACCCGCGTTTCGCTGCCGGCCTCCTCTGACACCGCCCATGCGGAAAGACTCTGCGAAGGCATTGTCGTGAGCTTCCGGTGCGCACCTGCATCACGTGCTTGCCAGTAGAAGTTCTCCGACACCAGCCGGCCGTTCTCGTCCGTGAGCTCGAGCTTCACTAGCACGATATCCTCGCGTTCCAGATGACTCGACAGCGTCAGCGGCTTCAGTGCAGTCACAGCATTTGCCGTAGCAATCACCTTCTCCCGCCGCTCCTCGAGCAGTCGGTTGTCCAGACTGAATATGCGCACGCGCAGCGACAGCCGGCCTGAGGCATTCCTGGTCGAGTTCACGATCGAGAGCGAATAGTCAGGCAGATTCATCTGCGCGTGGATCGGCTCGCATGCCTTGCGCACACCGTAGTAGGAAGCATGCGTGTCGTAGTCGGAGCTGTAGATCTGCCACGCATGGCTGGGCCATGCCGGGTGAGTCATCCAGAGCAGCCGACCGCTGTTCTTGGTCCACAAGTGAGCGTGGAAGCCTTCGAACATGGCGCGATGCGTTTCGTAGTTCATCATCTGCGCTTTGCGTTCGAAGTCCCCGAGGCTCGTCGCCGCACCGAACCTCTCTTCGAGGGTCTTCATGAACGTGGCGACGTCGCCGTTCCCGCCATGATGCCAGTCGTGATATGCGAGTACGTCGCTGATCGGCCATTGATCCTCGGGCGGCGTCCAGGCGCGGATCGATTCGAGCGTCGACAACGATGGCGTGCCGACCTCAACCGAGAAGCCTTCTGCCAGTTCGGTGAAGTACTGGGCAGGCGGACGATAGTTGTACGGGCCGCTGCCCTGCAGGTTCACTCGATTGGAACTGCCGGTGAAATGCCGCGTGCCATCAACCTCGGCCACGAGGTTCGCGAGGCCTTCATTGAGAATGGGCTGCGGAACCCCTTCGTTGCGCCCGAACCAGAGCGCGATCGATGGGTGATTGCGATATCGCAGGATCGTATCGCGAGCATTCGCGAGGAAGAGAGCCGGATCCTGCGGCTCGACCTGGAAATCCTGGGTCGAGGCCCAGAAGTCGCTGAGCACGAGCAGGCCGTACTCGTCGGCGAGATCGAAGAAAGCGTCTTCGTAGTTGAGGCCGACCCAGTTGCGGATCGTGTTGAGATTCGCCTCGCGGTGCAGCCGGAAGTAGGGTTCGAGCCGTTCGCGAGAGACGCGCTTGCGGGAATCATCCATTCCCCAATTCCCTCCCCGCACGGCGATTCGCACTCCGTTGACCTTGAGTGCGAGATGCGGCGTCAGTGCGTCATCATCGACCTGCCTAACGGCGGGCGACTTCAGCGCACCGGGATAGAGCGACGCGGCCCAACCCTTCGGACTCTTCTTCAGCGCCTCGTGGCGAACATCGATAAGGCGTTCGCCGCGGGAGCTGCCGAGCGCGGTATCGACATCGACTCGCCGCAGGCGACCCTTCTCGTCGAACAGCGAGAGCTCATAGGTGATTTGTCGAATGCCGAAGCGCAAGAGGCGACTGTCGGATCGCGTCGCTCCCTCGTCGAATGCGAGTTGCAGGCGATACAGCTCCTGCTCGCCGTAGCCGTTCGGCCACCACAGGCGCGGCCGCGAAAGATTCAGCTCGGCGAACTCCCGCGGTGAGAGCGTGATCGTGCTTTCGCCCGGCGCGAGACTCACCTGCTTGCTGATGCGAACCTGATCGAACGAAGCCGTGAGCGTTCCCGACACCGGGGCCGAGGAGAGATTCTGCAGCGGCACCCGAATGACGACGGAGGCTCGCGACGTGTCGGGGAGTGGCAATTGCGTTACCACCTGCGGATCCTTGATTCGCACGGATCCCGTGGCGCTCAGGACTACGTCCTGCCACAAGCCCGTGTTGCGGTCCCTGATGCCGGGAATCCAGTCCCACCCTTCCGTGGCGATGAACGTCGGACCATCGAGCGCCATTGCGCCGCCGTTCTCGCCGGGTCCGGCTTTGATCGACTGCTCATGCGGAATACCGGGATGCGGAGGCGGCGACACGCGCACAGCAAGCACGTTCACGGCGTCGCTGCGAACTTTCTCGGTCACGTCGAAGACACCGCGAACGAACGCACCAGTGATAGTCCCGAGCGGCGCGCCGTTCAACCAGACTTCGGCCCGATAGTTGATACCGTTGAACGTCAGTGTGAGACGTCGTCCGCCGACCGGAGCGGCGAACTCAGTCCGGTACCAGTAGTCCTGGCGCGCGAGCGTTTCCGGGATGGCCATATTGTTGAGGCCATAATCCGGATCGGGGTAGACACCGCGGTTGACCAGCGTTGTCAGCACAGTTCCGGGGACAGTCGCCGGATGCCATGCGGAAACGTCCAGGCCGGCGCTGGATATGACGCCGGGTTGCACTTGAACACGCGGCGCTTCCGCAAGGCGCCAGGCACCGACTGACCATGTGTTCTCCGTCAGCTGCTTGAGCGCTGGCGTCGGCGAGTCGACCGCCACGCGCGTCCCCGGAAACGCGGCCTTGCTGACCGGGAGCGTCCACGCCGATTGCGGCAATGAAAGTCCCGTCAGTTGTTTCAGCTGCCAGGGCCAGCCCACGGAAATGTCGGCGAAGCTGATTCGCTCGAAGGCGGGCCTGGCTTTGAAAAGGGCTTGGATCTCGGCGGCAGCCAGGGCGCGCGATTGAACTGTGTACGCCGCGATCTCTCCGCCGAAGTGGCGGCTGCGCGGCCAGGGCGAACTCGTCGGAGCAAGCTCCACGTACGCACCGGCTGCAGGAATCGCCTTTTGTGTTGAAGCCACAGCAGAGCCGTCGACGAAGAGCCGAGCCCGGCTGCCGTCGAACGTCGCGGCAATGAAATGCCATTCGGCCGCTGATAGCGCCGCGGCTCCGGCCATCTCCTCGCCTGCGAGTCGCAGGAAGGGCTTGCCGTCCCGCAATCCCAGATAGCGGCCGCTATCGTGCGCGGATTCACCAAGACCGCCGATGAGAACCGGCCCGTCCTGACGATCACTGCGCACCCATGCATGGATCGTCCACGAGGCGTGCGAAGTCAGGACGGGATTTCCGGCGTCGACAGCATCACGGATACCCTCGCCGCCTTCGAGGAAACGAGCGTGATACGGACCGATCTGGGCATGAACCGGCAAAGCGAGCCACAGGCTGCACGCGAGCACGATCTGGCCCAGCACCCGGTTGTGAGTCCCTATCATCCGCCTTCCCCCCGCAATCGCCCCCCGGCTGATGGCCGCGGGTTGTTCGTTCTACCCGGATTCGCGCTACATTAATAAAACGATTTTGTTTATTCGTCAAACGGCGGGAGTATGAACAGAGCGCTGTTCCTGGCGAGCATTGCAAGCGCGGCCCTGGCCGGGCTGCTGTTCGGCTTTGATACCGCAGTGATTTCCGAAGTGACCGCGGATCTGCGCAACGTGTATTCGCTGTCGCCTGCCGCCCTCGGCGCGACAGTGTCGAGTGCGCTGATCACGTTCCTGTTTCCACTCGTCGCGGCGCAGTCGAAAGCTGCGCTCTTCGGATTCTTCGCCGCAATGATGGGACTGCAGTTCTTCGTGGTGCTGCTCTACTTCCTGGAAACCAAGGGCACGAAGCTCGAGGACATGGAAGTGCTCATGCGCCGCTAGCCGGAATCGAGCGCTAGACCGTTCGTTTCAGCGTGTGCTCGAACTCCGCGATTGCACAGGCGATGTGATAGAACGAGCTCGCTGGCGCCGGTTCTTCGACGAAGCTGCCATCCGGGTTCATCTTGTCCCGCCACAATCCGCGCAGCGGCGTGCCGAGATACTTCTGCAGCCCGCGCGCGGCCACGACCGCCATGCCCCAGTATTCCTCCTGGCGCGTAACCTCAGCAGCGATACAAGCCGCTTTGAGACGTTCCGTCTGCGGCCAGAGGCGTGCGAGTGGATCGCGAACCGTTCCGTCTGAAAGCAGCGATGTGATCGCGACACCGCGACTCTGATCGACGCCCAGGCTTTCGCCGAACTGGATGATCTGCAACGCCGGTTCGCGCGCCCGCGATTCTCCGGTGCGTTCGACCCATCGCAACAGCAGCCAGCCCCATTCGAACTGATGCCCCGGTTCGACAATGCGGCCTTCGTCGCCGTCGACCGGCTGCCAGTTCGCGTCAAAGAACTCGCGCAGCAGACCCGAGTAAGGGTCGATGAAGCGCGAGAGTGCGAGCTCAACGATATCGCTGGCGAGACGCTGCCATCTCGCATCGTGATCGAGATCCATCCACGCAAGCGCGGATTCGAGCAAGTGCATGTGCGAGTTGGACAGCAACGGCAGGATGCGCGGATTGGATTCTTCGAATCCGCCATTGGAGTTCTCCAGCTGCGCCTGAACCCGCTCGAAGAGAGCACGGGCGGCATCTCGCAGCCCGTCATCATCGAGCGTGTCGTAGGCAGCGGCGAGGCCCATCAGCGCGAACGCCTGATCGTAGAGAACGGCGCGATCGTCGGCGACCGAGCCGTCGGCGGCGACGACCGTTCGCACCAGGCCATCGGGGCGAAAATACTTCGCGCGGAAGTAATCGAGCCCATGCCGCACTGCCTGTTCGTGCGGTCCGGCCCAGCCGAGCTCATCGGCAATGCTGTATGCGTAGATCTGACGCGGATGCAATCTTGCGCGACGGGGCTCGCCGGTGGGGCTGCCATCCATGCGCAGGCGTTCGTGAAATCCGCCTTGTTCGTGATCGGCGCCGCGGGACCACCACAGCGGATACGCATCCTCGAGCAGCCAATGCTTCAATGCTTCACAGATTTCGGTGGCTTCGGTGATCACGGACGACATCGACAGAACTCCCAGGCATTGGACGCGCCAGTTTACTGGAGCCGTTGCGCGGCACGGCGCCGACGGACGTAATGAACCGTCGAGCCTTCAAGTTCGGGAACCAGTCGATATTTTCAGCAGCCCGTCGGCACTTCGCGACGGGCGCGGCGGCCGATCCGGCCTGGCGTCAGCACCCGTTTCTCTAGCGCCACAAGCGCGCTGCACCACGCACGCCGGAGGAATCTCCCCAGCGGGCAGGTGCGATCTTCGCAGCCCAGACGTCCGAGAAGACATAGGGTCTGACCGCATCGGGAAGCCGCTCGTAGAGTTCGGCAACGTTCGACATCCCACCGCCCAGCACGAAAGTGTCGGGATCGAGCACGTTGACGATCACCGCGATCGCCCGACCGAGTCGGCTGATGTAACGCTCAAGCGCCGCACGGGCGAGTTCGTCACCCTCACGAGCCGCGCGAACGATGGACTGCGCATCGGTCGCTGCCCCGCCTGACTGCGCGTAGTCGCGTTGCAGCCCGCTGCCTGACACCCAGGTTTCGAGACAGCCACGCAACCCGCACCAGCATTTCGTTGCATCGAACTCTTCGCGCGTCGGCCATGGCAGCGGCATGTGCCCCCATTCACCGCCGATTCCGTTGGCTCCTTCGACGAGTTGCCCATTGACCACGAAACCGCCGCCGCAGCCGGTGCCCAGAATGATTGCGAAGGTCACACGCGATCCCGCCGCCGCACCGTCGACCGCTTCGGAAAGCGCGAGGCAGTTGGCGTCGTTCGCGAGGCGAATCTCGCGACCCAATGCTGCGGAGAGATCTTCGTGAAACCGGCGGCCGTTCAGATACGTGGAGTTGGCATTGCGCATCACGCCGGTGCGCGGAGAAATGGAGCCCGGAGTGCCGATGCCAATCGTGCCGCGCTGCCCGGCTTGCGACTCCGCGCTCGCGACCAGCTCGCACACGGCGCGGATCGACGCGTCATAGCTCCCGGGATTCGCGACCCTCACCCGCGCAAGGAAATTCCCCTGGGCGTCGAGGGCAGCGGCCTCGATTTTCGTCCCACCGAAATCCACACCGATTTCGATCAGGCGCGACTGGCTGTCAGGGGACTGCGATTCGCGGGTTGCGGGAGTGGCGGCGGACGACATGGCGCGCAAGGCTACGTGGGCACTTAATGAAAGTAAATTTGTTTATTAGCGCTAATCGAGTGCAGCCTTCATCAGGGCCGCCCGGGACGGCAATAACAGTTCGTTGAACGGCAGGATTGCCGCACCGATGGCAGGCGCATCCGCAGCCATCGCTGCGCGCAACACGGGTGCAATCGCGGGCACATCGCCTGCACGCTTCCTGAGCCGTTGGTTGAGATGATCAGCCAGCCGATCCACCAGGTCCGAAGGCAACCGGCCGCCGATGAAGACGGCTTTGGGATTCACCAGGCAGCTCACTGCGATCAGCGGATCGGTCAGATAGTCGGCGGCATCGTCCAGCCACGCGGTCACGGCCCCCTTGCCGGCCGTACTAAGGGCACCGAGTTGCTCGGGCCGCGTCACCTTGTGGCCCGCTTGCGCGAGTTGCTCATACAGCGCAGACAGCGACACGACCTGCTGCAGCGAGCGCATCTGGTTTCCCCGCCGCGTGCGCAGCGGGAGGAAGCCGATTTCGCCGCTGCGTCCATCGGCGCCGCGGAAATAATTCCCGTCGATCACGAGCCCCCCGCCGAGGGCGGCGCTGATCAGGATGTAGAAGAAGCTGGGGCTGCGCAGTCCGTGGCCGAACTGCAATTCGCCGATCGCGGCTGCCGCGGCGTCGTTCTCGACGAACACCGGCTGGGGAAGCACATCGGCGAACAACCGGTTCACATCCACGGTCTGCCAGACGCTGTATGTCGAGGGGCGGTGCGGGAGATCGATGCGACCGAGATCATCAGGCAGTGCGATGCCCGTTCCGATGATGCGATCGCGCGGCAGCGTGCGCGACTTGAAGATGCCGTCGATCGACTTGCGGGCAAAGGCAACGACGTCGTTCGGCAGCGCGAAATCGATCTCCTCCGCCGCTCGTGCCCGCACATTGCCCAGGAAATCGAGGACGACGAGCGTCACGTGATCGCGGTCGATGTTGACCCCGACGGAAAAGCAGCCGTCGGGATTGATCGCGAGCCGCATCGCAGGCTGTCCGCGACGCCCCTGCAGCTTGCCGACTTCGAGAATGAGATTCTCGTTCAGCAGCCGGTTCGTGATGTTGGCGATCGCCGGTGTCGTGAGCCCCGTCAGGTGCGCCAGGTCGACGCGTGTAATCGGTCCGTTGACACGGATCGCCTGCAGCGTGACTCGCTGGTTGTAGTCACCGGCGCGCTCGAGATTGGTGCCCGCGAGACTTCCTCCGTGAGCACGGCGAGCGCGACGTTGACGATCCGAACCCTGCATCGGGCAGCTCCAGGAAACAGAGTGCAGGTGGATGTTCTCGATTGCATCACCCGCGCGAAGCACGTACTTTGCCTGACGATGACTTTCGCGGCTATTCCCCACGTCACCGCTGACGCTTCGCTCGCCCTCTTTCTCGATGTCGACGGAACGTTGCTCGAGATTGCGCCGACGCCGAACGCCGTGGTCGTGCCGGACTCTCTCAAGGAGTTGCTGGCAAGCCTGTCTGTGCGCCTCGACGGCGCGCTGGCCCTCGTCAGCGGCCGCAGCATCGTCACGCTCGACAGGTTGTTTGCTCCGCTGCGACTCGCTGCCGCAGGCATACATGGCAGCGAACGTCGTGAAGCAAGCGGCTGCGTGGTCCGCCCGAGAGTCGACCTGGTACGGTTCGCAGCAGCGCGTGAAGCGCTCGCGGCCTGGACGAGCCGTCATCCGGGGACATTGCTCGAGGACAAGGGTTCTGCGCTCGCCCTGCACTATCGGCTCGCTCCGAATCTCGAAGACGAAGCGCATCGGGAAGCCCAGCTGGCGCTCGAACGTCTTGGCGGCACTCACGAACTGCAGCGAGGCAAATCGGTTGTCGAACTGCGCCCGGCAGGTCATTCGAAGGGCAGTGCCATCTCGGCGTTTCTGAGGGACGCCCCGTTCCTTGGCCGACTGCCCGTGTTCATCGGCGACGACGTCACCGATGAAGCAGGTTTCGCGATCGTGAACAAGCTCGGCGGCATGTCGATCCGCGTGGGTCCTACGGCAGCGACCGCAGCGGCGCATCGACTCGACGGTGTCGATGAGGTCATCGCGTGGCTGCAGGAATTCAACTCACGCTGACACCGGGAACGTCGGCCAGCGTTCGACGATGCTGCCGCTTTCGTAGACCGCGATATCCCCGAACTGCAGGAGCACCGCTTCGCTCTGCGTCGGCCGGAAGAAGACGTAGTCGTCCGGCTGCAGCGGGACCGACGCCGATCCGGTCAGCAACTCCTGATTGCTCGAGCGCCCGTACAGATCGCTGAACTGCAATCCCGGCGGAGACACGGGCTTCGCAAGCCAATGCCCGCCATGGATGAAGAACGCCCGTGCGGTGTTCGGATCCATGAAGCGCCGCAGTCCCGTGATCGACTCCAGGGCCGGAATCTGCGCCTGCGGCAACGACTTGATGACGGGTGTGGCGATGAAACTCGCCGGCACGTGATGCGCCAGCGTGTCGAGGTCGAAATCGGTCGGCTTCACGAACGCGGAGCCAACCGCGACCTCGTTGGCAGCTGTTCCCTTTGCGTGCATCGAGTAAGTCGGACTGCCCGCCGAGTTCAGCACGAGCTGTTCGAAGCGGTCTCCCAGCGCTCCACGCATCGCATCAGCCATTGCCGCGTAGTGCGACTGGCTGGATTTCCAGGCGCTTGCGACACGCGGCACCCGCGGAACATGGGCGTCATAACCCATCAGTCCGCTGATCTCGATCTTGGGTTCACCCTGGGCTGCCTTCACCATTGCGAGCAACTCTTCCGGTGTCGTTGCACCCCCACGATGAATGCCGACATCGATCTCGAAGTTCACGCGCATCACCCGGCTGCGCTCGCGAGCCAGTTGCATGTACTGCTCGAGCCTCGCGGGCGAATCGATCAGCCACTGCGGCTCAGCGAAGTCCACGTCACCTGCCTGCATCGCATCGTAGAACTCGCGCGCTGCCTGAACGGGCAGCGGTTTGCCGAGCAGCATGTCGGCCTCCGCACCGCGCAGCGCCGTCTCTTGCAACATGGCACCGTTGAAGACCATGAAACGATCGACGGCGAGCGCGGTTGAGATCTCGTCGATGAGCTTGGTACACGGCAGCGATTTGACGACGACGCGCAACGCGAGCTTCGTTCCCTCCAGCGTCTTCGCAACCGCCGCGACGTTCTGCCTCAACCGGGCCTTGTCGACAACCAGGACTGGCTGCGCAATGCCGGCGCCACGCAACGCCTTCGACAGATCCTGGAAGTACTGATCGTGCCCGCCGCCATGATCGGCTTTCCGACCGAGCACCACGCCCGCCGCGGCAAGCGCTCCTGCACCGATCAGCACATTGCGGCGGGTCAGAACGCGTGAGGTCATGACAGTACCGTCCTCAGGTAATCGTTGAGGAATCTGCCTTCCGGATCCAGTTCGCGACGAACGGCCATTGCATCCCGCCACCGCGGATACAGCGCCGCGAAATCGGCCGCCTTCAGCGTGTTCAGCTTGCCCCAATGGGGGCGGCCGCCGTGGCGACGAAGGATCGGCTCGATGAGCTCGTAGAGAAACTGGTAGTCGTCCTTGTACCAGGCATGCACCGCAATCGAGCCGCTCAATCGCCCGAAGAACGGCGACAGCCAGGCATCGTCGGCCTCGATGACCCGCACTTCGACCGGGAAGAACACATCGGGACGATGCGTTTCGATGGCCTCCATGATTTCGCGCAGTGCCTGCATCTGCGTTTCGAGCGGCAGGTGAAACTCCATTTCGTTGAAGCGGATCGAGCGGTCGTTGGACAGCAACTTCCAGCCTTCGTCGACGGCTTCCTCCGGCGGCAGATTCGCCATCGCCGACTGCGCCATCTGCCGGCGCACCCGATTGGAGAATCGGAACAGATCACGCAGCTGCTTGAGGCTCATCAGCCCTTCCGCATCCGTGTCGGGACCGCGCGGCTGAACTGGTCGATCCGTTTCGTCGCACGCGATCACGGCCGCGAGGCCTGTGAATGGCACGGCGAAGAACTCCACATTGCGATGCCTGGCGATCAGCTCAGGCCATTGCGCAATCACATCCTCGAGTTGTGCAACGTACGTTCGCTTCAGGATGCGGGTGAGAGGACGATTCTGCAGTTCGACGCGTGTGACCACCCCAAAGACACCGAGCCCGACGCGCGCCGCATGAAACACATCGGGCCGGATCTGCGCCGAGCAATCGATGATCTCGCCGCTCGCCGTAATGAGCCGCAGGCCCGTGATCTCGCCATGAATCGCCTTGAAGGTCCGCCCCGTGCCATGAGTGCCGGTGGCAATTGCTCCGCCGATCGACTGCTTGTTGATGTCCGGCAGGTTGGGCATCTCCTGTCCGATCGCGGCGAGCGCAGGACCCACATCGCCGAGGCGAGTGCCAGCGAAGATCGTCGCACGATGCGTGGCTGCGTCGTGCGAGATGAGGCCGGTGATGCCATCGAGCGTCATCAACGTGCCCGCCGTTGGGACGAGCGGCATGAAGGAATGCCCTGAACCTACGACGCGCACCGGCAACGGCCGTTGCGCAATTGCGGCCGCGAGTTCCTCTTCGGTCGCCGGCGCCCAGCGCTCCTCAGGGTACGAGGATTGGATGCCGGACCAGTTCCGCCACAGCAATCGACCCTGGGCATCGACTTCCGGTGGACTCGGAGGTTCCGGCGTTTCGCGTGTGCGCCAGCCAACGTAGCCTGCGCCGGCGCCGCCGGTGACAGCCACTGCACCGAGCGTCATGAACATCGCTCGCCTCGAGACCATTCGGGAATCCTCCCGTCGACGTTTAGTCGACGTTTACTTGTTCTCTCAATCGTCGGCGTGACCCGCCATGAACCGAATCAGCGCGTCATAGTCTTCGGGTGTGCACGCGAAGCACTGTCCCCCAGGCGGCATGCCGTTCAGTCCGCGGATCGTGCTGGAACGCAGCGTCTCGGCTCCCTTTGCCCACCGCACCTCCCACGCGGCGCGGTCGCCAACGATCGGCGCACCGCCGGCGCCGGTCGAATGACACGTGCGGCAGGACTGCTGATAGAGCGCCGCGAGGCGCTGATCGGCCGGCAGCGTCGAAGACGCTTGCGGCGGTGCAGCGTTCGTTGCGGGCGCAGCATTCTGCTTCGAGCATCCGCTGCAGAGCAGGACAACGCTCACAGCAGCGGCTAACCGGTGTCGCGCGATCGAAGGGAACGAGAATCTCATGTTGCGGCCCCACCGGCGGCTTTACAGTCCAGACGGTAGCGAATGCTATCGTTTGTCCCGGACCGGAGTCCAATCCCCATGCAATCCCCATGAGGGATTCCCGCCCTCCACGAGCACGTCGAGTTGTAGGGGGTTGATCCCTTACACTCAGCATCTCACTGGCCAGATGGTTCGCATGGCTACCCGAAAAGTCCGCTCCCGATCGCGGCGCGCACCGCTGCGCGCCGCCCCGCAACAGGCCCGGTCACTGCAGACCCGGGAACGGCTGCTCGACGTCGCCGGCGAATTGCTCGGCGAGGTCGGTATCGAGTCGATCACCACCAACCTGATCTGCGCGCGCGCCGGCATGACACCGCCTGCGCTCTATCGCTACTTCAAGGACAAGTACGCCATTCTCGAAGCGCTGGGCCGCCGGCTCATGGAACGGCAGAACGCCGCGCTGTTCGAATGGCTCGAATCCAATCTCGACAACATGTCGGCTCCCTCGGGCGACCAGGTCGAGAAGATCCTGCAGGCGACGGCGGATGTCACCGCCTCCGAACCTGGTGCTGTCTGGACGCTCCGCGCACTGCGGGCGGTGCCGCAGCTTGCCCATATCCGCATCGAGTCCCATCGCCTCGTCACCGACCGGCTGACGGAAGCGTTCGCGCCCATGTTCCCGCAGCTGCCGCGACCGGTGCTCTGGCGACGCGTTCGCATCTCGATCGAACTGGGATTCGCGATCGACGAGATGCTCACGGAAGAGGATCGCATCAAGCGCAATGACCTGCTCCGCGAGGCTGCACGCGTCATGCGCTGGTCGCTGATCGACCCGGAGGACTCGAAAGCGACGCCGAAGCGCCGCTCACGGTAGACCGCCAGGGCGGTCAAGCCCCCGCCGCGACTTGCCCCGCAGCATTCGGCGTCTTTCTGAAGGGGATGTCCGTTCGCATGAAAGTGGCGGATCGCCACACCCATTCGAGCGGACCGTAGTGGTGATGGCGGAACCACAGATGCGCGAGCCAGATCTGCAAGCCCCACAGGACGACACCCAACGCAGCGCTCATCGGTTGTCCGATCCACGCGTAGGCGCCGGCACCGAATCCGTAGAAGAACGGAACCAGCAGCAGCGACTGGAAAACATAGATCGACAACGTCATGCGGCCGCAGGGCGCCAGTAGTCGCAGCACTCGCGCGACCGACTCCGATCGATAGAGAAGCACGAGCCCCAGGACCGTCAGCAGCATCAGCGAGATGTTGATCCACGAATCCAGCAGCTGAGGCACGATCGGGTCCCCGAAGGCGCCGACGAGCGACTTCCTGAGCATGAGCAACACGCTCGCAAGCACCAGCAGCACCGCGAATGCGATCCGGTGCGTCGATTTGTATCGCTCGAGTTCGGTGAAGAACGCCGCCCGGCCCAGCACGAAGCCCAGCACCGACAAGCCGACGATGTTCCAGAGGCGGCCACTGCCGATCATGAAACCCCATTTGCCGAGCTGTCCTTCCCAGGTGTTCACACGCAGCACGTCTAGGAACGAACCGTTGGCGTACGCGTCCATCAGGGTGCCGTGTACACCTGGATTCCAGCTGAATTCGACGGCACGCAGGAGCATCGTCGGACCCTGCAGGGCGAAGAACGCAGCGATGAGAAGCAGAATCGCATTCCCGCAACGGTACAGCGGAACGAGCACCAGTCCCGTCACGGCGAGGACCGTCAGGATGTCCCCGCCGTACACCAGGCTGTGCAGATAGCCGACGGCGAGCAGCACCATCAATCGCCACACGAACCGCGCACGGAAGTCGACGCCGCGTCGCGCCTGTCCCTCCATCAGAATGTAGAAGCTGACGCCGAACAGCAGGCCGAACATGGCGTACGCCTTGCCGCCGAACAGAAAGAACATCGTCGAATTGACGCGGCTGGGGATGGGATTCGCCCAGTAGAGCTCGTAGTACTCCACCATGTGGATGAGGAAGAGTCCCATCAGCGCGTAGCCGCGCAGGGCATCGATCAGCTCGATGCGCTGTTGAGGACGGATGGCTTGCATGTCCAACCCTTTGTTGTGGTTATCGGCGCGCCATCAGCACGCGTGCTGTGCGCGATTGCCCTTGTGCTCGATTGCCATGTGCCGTCCCCAGCGGCCCGGACATTGTGCATGCGCGGCGACCACAAATCACGCCCCTCGGCTGAGGCAGTGCAGCGAACCGTCCACCGGATGCCGACGCACGTCCGGTCAATGGACCGGCTCATGGCGGTGCGATACCGTCGGCTACATAACCCTCGCACCGGACTGTTATGCCCGACCAGGTTTCACTGCCTCGCATGCCGCGCACTGCGAAAGCACTGCTGATGGCTGGCACGCTGATTCCCGTCGCGGTGTGCGCGGCGGATCGGAACCCGCCGAACCTGGAGGGGATCTGGACGGGCGGCACGCTGACGCCGATGGAGCGTCCGGCTCAGTTGCGCGACAAGGCGTTCATCACGCCCGAGGAAGTGGCGGCGCTGCAGACGAAGGCATCCGAGCGCTTCTGGGCGGCCGGCCACCAACCCAATGACGTCGGCCGCGACAACGACGCCTTCATCGACGATGACCTTGCATTGCTCGAATCGGGACAGACGTCCCTGATCGTTCGCCCGGCGACCGGCATCGCTCCGTTGCGCCCCGAAGCGGAGCAGCGTCGACAGATCCATCTCAATGGCGTCGACTCTTACGAAACGATGAGCCAGTGGGATCGCTGCATCACGCGCGCACCTACCGAGATCTTTCCCGTCGTCTACAACAACGCATATCAGATCGTGCAGACGCCGACACATATCGTGCTATCGGCGGAGATGATTCACGACACGCGGGTCATTCCGTTGGACGGAAGGCCGCATGTCGATTCGCGGATCAGGACCTGGGCCGGCGACTCACGCGGCCGCTGGGAAGGCTCGACGCTCGTCGTCGAGACGCGCAACTTCAATGGGCTTGGCTGGATCGCCACGGGCCAGACGGCGGGCCGCGTGCGCGGCGCGCCTTACAGCGAAGACATGCGAGTCACAGAACGCTTCACGCTGACCGATCCGAAGACACTGCAATACGAGATCACGATCGACGATCCGAAGTACTACACGGAACCGTGGACGATCTCGTTCCCACTGCATCGCGACGACTCGTACGTGATGTACGAGTACGCCTGCCACGAAGGCAATCACGCCATCGAACTCATTCTGCGCGGCGCTCGCGTGCAGGAGCAGCAGCGGCGGTGAACTGTGAGCAATCTACCTGGGCCCTGCCCTCCCCCGCGGAAGCGGGGGAGGGCATCTGTGCTATCTCGCTCCCTCAAGCCTGAACGTGATCGGAATCTGCTTCCACAGCACCACCGGCACGCCATCGCGAGTGCCGGGAATCAGCTTCCAGCGTTTTGCTTCGCGCATCGCGGATTCATCCAGCTTCTCGTGACCGCTCGATCGTTCGAGCCGTACCTCGCCCACGCGTCCGTTCTCGAGCACTTGAACGGAAAGAATCACGGTGCCTTCGAAGCCCGAACGGATGACTGATGCCGGATACAGCGGTTCACTCAACCCACGACGCGGATCGATCTGCGGTCCGACTTCCACTGGAGCCGGGCGCACCGGTTCCGATGGCATGCCGATCGGTGGCTGCTCGCGCGCCACGGTCGTGACGATTCGAGGCGCGGTGTCCGGCTGCTCGCTCACCGTTGGCGGCATCGGGACATCGGGGACGTACACGGGCTGGACGACCGGGTCTTCAATCCGCTGGGGAGGCGGTGGCGTCGGTTTCGGCGGCGCCTCGACGACAAACGCGTCGGTCACATGGTGCAGGTCAGTGATAACGGACCGCGCCAGCCCAGAAGTCAGCGCCCAGAAGAATCCGAGGTGAATGAGGGCAATGATCGCCAGCGCCCAGCTGCGCGATGAGTTGAAGGCATGAACCGGCGGAAATGCATTGATCGTTGTGGCCATGGGCTCTCCTCCCGGCGAGATCTGAGGTGCCCTGATACAAACGATGGCGATGACACGGCCGGGTTAGACCGGCGCGAATTCGACGGGGATCCGGCTCGGCGACGGAAGGGCCGGGACCTTCGACGGGGAGCGGCTCTCCCCGTGCAGAATCTTCTCTTCAGGCGCTGAGCGCGGCGGGTCGCGAAACCTGTTCCATCTCGTAGCCGAGCATTTCGCGGGTCACCGGATCGTGGATCGGATTGCCGCGGCGGAAAGCGCCGGTCTGGACCGACTGATGACCGAAGGTGCTGCGCAGATCCGCCCGCTGCGACGACAGCGCGCCGTCCGCTTCGCGAATGAACACTTCGGGCCGCTCGCCATCGACCAGCAACCAGCCAACCACTTCACAGTTCGTTCTCATGTCAGAGCCCCTTTTGCTTGACGCACCCTGAGGGATGCAACGGGTGTGCCAGTCAGACAATTGGCACTGGATCAATCAGTTGAACGCGCAGGCGACGGCGGGCGGGCATGACGTTCTTTGTCACATGGCGACGCAGGTATCCGTATTGTCAAATGGCGACGCCGAATGGAGACAGGGAACCCGGCTAGCTGGCCAACAGGCCAGCGGGCCAGAGATCAGAGGCGATCCACGGACTTCCATCCCCTTCTTCTGAAGGCGACTTCGCCCCTGGGCTCAGTGTCGAATTCCTGGGCGTAGCGGTGGCCGGAGTAGACGGCGTGCGCGATCAGGCCGGGAGCCAGGCTGTCGCCGATTGCGGTGACGGTCTCGATGCCAGCGTCACGCCACTGGCCTTCTGATGCGAGCAGCGATTGCTGCAGTTCGTCGTTGGGCAAACGCGCGGTGATCGTCAGAACCGAAGCGCATGGCACCTGCTGGATTCGATCCGTGTAGACGCAGCTGAGCAGCGCGCCTTCGGGCCCGAACGATTTCAGGTTGTGCGAGGTGACGAGCCGGACCTCGAGCTTGCGCAGGCGCTTCTGGATATGCCGAAACTCGTGCGTGTAAGCCGTCCAGGAAGCGACCGCATCATCCGGTGTTACGTAGATCACTTCACGGCCCGCGGCGCGGAGCACTTCAGCGAGCACGCTGCCCATATAGAAGTAGTCGTCGTCGAACAGCAGCACGGGTCCCTCGGGAAGGACGCCGTGCATGATGTCGTCCGGCGTGAATACATTCGGCCCTTCGAGGCCGGCGATGCCTGAGCCGTTCGATCTTCCATAGCCGTCGCGTCGCCAATGACAGCCCGTCGCAAGCACGACACGCGGTGCTTCGAACCCAAGGATGTCGTCGACGGTCAGGCGGTTCTCCCGATAGATCGCGACGTTCGCCATCTTGTTGATCTGCGACACGCGCCAGTCGCGGACGCGAGCCCATTCGGCAAGTCCGGGCAATCGCGCTTCGCGTGTCACGCGACCGCCGAGTTCGCGATCAGCCTCGGCGAGATGCACTTCATAGCCGCGCTGCCCGAGCGCCCTCGCCGCTTCAAGCCCCGACGGTCCCGCGCCGACGATCAGCACTTTTCGATCGCTGCGTTTTGCTTCGATGCGTTCCGGATGCCAGCCTTTACGCCACTCCTCGCCCATCGTCGGGTTCTGCGTGCAACGGATCGGCGTGATCGTCATGTCGCCGGTCACGCAAATGTTGCAGCCGATGCATTCGCGAATATCGTCGCCGCGACCTTCCTCGATCTTCTTCGGCAGGAACGGGTCGGCGATCGAGGGACGCGCCGCACCGATGAAGTCGAGCACCCCGCGACGGATCTGGCTTGCCATCGTGTCCGGCGATGTGAATCGACCGACGCCGACGACAGGTTTGCGTGTGATCTGCTTCACCCAATGCGTAAACGGCTCCTGGTAACCCTCGCGAGCAAATCGCGATGTCTGCGAGTCCATGTACCAGGCCGCGATGTTCACGTCCCAGAGGTCCGGCAGGTCGGCAAGCAGATGCACGATCTCCTTCGCTTCCGACTCGGTCACGCCGTCCGCCCCCTGGAACTCTTCTGTCGCGAACCGGACTGCAACGGCGCACTTGTCGCCGACAGCATCTTTCGTGTCTTCGATGAGTTCGCGCAGGAGGCGAATGCGATTCTCGAGCGTCCCACCGTACTCGTCGGTGCGCTTGTTGCGCCGGCTCTGCAGGAAGTGCATCGCGAGCGAGAGATCGTGCGCCGCATAGATGTAGACGATGTCGAAACCCGCGCGCTTCGCTCGAAGCGCGGCGTCGCGATGCCACCGCCGATACTCGCGGATGTCATGCAGCGTCATCGCACGCGCCTGGTGCGGATAGCCGTACTTGAGCGGCTGATGTGACGGTGCGATCGCGACTTCACGCGAATAGAGATTCGATGACGTCGGACCGTTGTGCGTCAGCTCGATCGCAGCAAGCGCTCCATGCGCATGAACGCGCTCGCACATGAGGCTCAGCGCGGGAATATCCTGGTCGTCCCACAGTCGCGCTTCGACGTAAGGCGATACGTCCCCTGAGGGATGAATTTCGCATTCTTCAGTGCTGACGACGGCCCAGCCCCCTTCTGCCTTCATCTCGCGCATCGCCGCATGCGCTTCAGGCATCGCATGCCCCATGCCGTTGCAGTGGGGGACTTGATAGAAGCGGTTCCTTGCAGTGACGGGACCGATACGAACAGGTTCGAAAAGGATGTTGTAACGCGGATCGCGCATGGCTCGAGTTTTGACCGGCAACGATGCCGGTTCAGGCAGGAGGATCGGAAAGGGTGCTGGATGCAGCGATGGGGCTGCGACGCCATTTCATCCAGAAATAGACCGGGAGTCCACCGGCAAGAAGAGCCATGCACCACCCGACGGCCTCGGCGCCGGCGCCGTAGAGCGTCCAGAGAGAATACGCCGCTGCGAGAGTGGCAACGACCAGCAGCACGACGAATTTCGTCCCTCGCACACCGAGCTCTCCGCGCCACGCCAGTTTGAGTGCCGCGAGAGAGCACAGCAAATACATGACGAGAAAAGCCGCGGTCGCGATGAGGATGATGAACGTGAAGATCTTCACCATCGAATCGCTGTAGTTCATGAGTACGACGGGAGTCGCGAGCGCACTCGTAATGACGAGAGCCGCGCCCGGCGTCCCGTACTTCGAGTTCCTGGCGAACACGGCGGGAAAGACGCCGTCGCGCGCAAGCACCCTCGGTATTTCGCCCTGCACCAGGATCCAGCCATTCAGTGCACCGACGCCGCTGATGAATGCGAACAGCGCCAGCGTGCTTGCTGCCCGATCGCCCCAGAAAATTCGTACCACGTCGGCGAATGGCGCGTTGGATTCGGCTAGTTCGGTGCCGGGAATCAACAGGATCACCGTGGTCGACGCGGCGACGTAGACGACGGCGGCGATCAGCGTGCCGATGATCGTCGCGCGAGGAATCGTGCGTTGCGGATCGATCACGTCGTCGCTCGGCACTGTCGCCGATTCGAGCCCCAGCAATGCCCAGAGCGTCAGTGCGGCTGCAGCCGCGATCGCCGGGAAGCTGAAGGGCTGCGGTTCGACGCGAATGACAGCCGCGTCCTGATCGATGAAAAGACTGCAGCCCAGGATGATCACAGCCGTCAGCGGCAGCAGCTTCAGAACCGTGGTGACGATCTGAAACGCACCGGCGTACTGGACCCCGCGCCAGTTGAGGAACGTGAGGAGCCAGATGAGAGCGCACGCCGTGAATGCCGGCGCTCCGACGGTTGTCTTCAGCGCGGGAATCAGCTCAGCCAGGCTCGCGACCGAACCGATTGCGATCGCGGTGTTGCCTACCCACGTCGACACCCAGTAGCCCCAGGCCATGAGGAACCCTGCGAGCTCGCCGAAGGCAGCTCGGGGATAGACGTATGGTCCGCCCGCTTGCGGATACGCCCGGGCCAGGCGTGCGAACACGTAGGCAAGCAGCAATGCACCAGCGGCCGTCATCATCCAGCCGAAAACGCTGTTCAATCCATAGGGCGCCAGGGACGCCGGCAACAGGAAAACCCCCGAACCGATGATGTTGCCTACGACCAGCGCGAGGCACATCCAGAAACCCATTTTTCCCGCACGGGCCGACTTGTCGTTCGAGTTGTTCATGTTCACCGCGCGCCGCGCTCATGCTTCAATGAAGCCAAGGAGACCGTCATGAACAAACTAACCCTTGTGGCGCTCGGTGTCGCCTCTTTTCTACTGGCTGCGACGACGACGGCGGATCCCATCCGCGCACGCGGACTTGGCATCGCGTTCGACGGAACGCCCGGCGTATACAACGCGATCACGGATGTGCCTGGTGTCATCGTGGGTTACTCGACGCTCATCGACGGCTCAGGCGAACACGCGGTGCGCACGGGCGTCACTGCGATCCTGCCCCGAGGACGCGCCAGCAGCGAAAAGCCTGTATTCGCAGGCGTTTTCAGCCTGAACGGCAACGGTGAGATGACGGGCACGCACTGGATCGAGGAATCCGGAATGCTCGAAGGTCCGGTGATGCTGACGAACACGCACAGCGTCGGTGTCGTGCGCGATGCCGTCATCTCCTGGCGCATTCGTCAGGGCGGCGCCGACCCTTCCGGATACTGGTGGTCGCTGCCGGTCGTCGCCGAAACCTGGGACGGCGAGCTCAACGACATCAATGGATTCCATGTGAAGCCCGATCACGTCTTCGCGGCGCTGGATGCTGCGAAAGGCGGGGCGATCGCTGAAGGCAACGTCGGCGGCGGCACCGGCATGATATGTCACGAGTTCAAGTGCGGCAGCGGTACGAGTTCGCGCGTCGTCGAGATCGAAGACGCTTCGTACACCGTCGCCGCATTCGTACAGGCCAACTACGGAATCCGCAGCGAACTGCGCATCGCGGGTGTACCGGTCGGCAAGCACCTGCAGAACGACCTGGTCTGGTCGAAGCCAAAGGATCAGGGGTCGATCATCATCGTCGTCGCAACTGATGCGCCCTTGCTGCCGCATCAGTTGAAGCGGCTCGCCCGGCGCGCCGCGATGGGCCTGGCACGCAACGGTAGCTACGCAGGTAACGGCTCCGGCGATATCTTCGTCGCGTTCTCGACTGCGAACGAAAGTGCCAGCCCGGTGGCCATGAGCAATCTGCGCTCGCTCGGCAACGATCAGATGGATGGACTCTTCCTCGCCACGGTTCAGTCCGTCGAGGAAAGCATCATCAACGCAATGGTCGCCGCGCAAACGATGGTGGGCAGGGAGGGCAACAAGGCGGTGGCCATCGATCACAAGGAGCTGCAGCAGGTGATGAAGAAATACGGGCGGTGAGGATTTTCGTCGCGGAAGAAACCCCCTCCCTGCCCTCCCCCGCAGAAGCGGGGGAGGGAGCTCTGATCCCTTCCCCGCTCTGCGCGGGAGGGAGATCTGATCCCTTCCCCCGCTCCGCGGGGGAAGGTTAGGAAGGGGGTCTTCTCTCAAAGCCTCCCGCGAAACACCTCGCGTGCCGCGCCGAGATACTTCAGGGTCTCTTCCTTCTCTTCGTTGTCGTTGTAGTCGTCGCGAGCTTCGGCGGCGTCGATGACCCGATCCATCCATTGCAGGAAGTACTGCGCGTCCTGACTCGACTTCGGTGACTGGCCTGCAACGTCAATGTAGATCGGGCTCGTCGTTGCGTACGGATACAGGTCAAGGATCAGCGGGTCGGCGCCTTCGTTCCACGCACGCAGCACCACCCAGCCGCTTGCCTCGACGTCGATCTCGCCTTGCATGTCAGCTCGCGTTCGATCCCTGTCGAAGCGATGCGACGCAACGACGCGGCCGTTCTGCACGATCTCGAGATGCTCGATCGGCACGATGGAACGCATCGAGGCCCTGTAGCGAAGTCGATGCTTGCCGGCCGGCAACGAGATCACGTCACCTATGTTTCGCTGTTCGATCTGCAATGCGAGCTGCGGTCCGTTGCTTGCAACTGTACGGCCCGCCTTCACTGCCGCTTTCAGCGCCGCTGGTGTCGTGGCGCCATCAGTGTGGAGGTACGCACGATTCATCCCGACCGGGCCGCGCAGGCTCGCATAGTTGGTCATAGCGTCAGTACCGGACCCTGTGGGTACGCGGAACCCGAGATTCAGCAGGCGGTACCACACTTCCGCGGTCGACTTGTGATCGGCGAACCCGACGACTTCGACGTAGTCCGCCTTGCCGAGCGCCACGTCGGCCGGGAACGTGTGAGCAAGCGTCTTCTCCTTCTCCGGCACGATCGGCCAGTCATACGGATGCACATAGCCGACGATGGCGTTCTGCGCATGTGCAAGATCGGCGATCACTCCGTTGTGCGGATAAGGAGAGGTCAGCGCACTGTGTTGGTACGCGCTGAAGCCCGGTGTCAGATAGTGGTCGTCGAGATGCAGCAGCGCCATATGTCCCCAGAAGCTCGTGTGATACTCCTGCGACTGGTAGACGATGGTCCTGCTGTCGACGAACGGCTTCGTCGTGAACAAGCTGACGTCAGGAACGCGCTGCTCCTTGTTCACGATCGTGTTGTAGACGACGTCGAGGTTCTCGGCGCGCGCCTGTCGAGCGAGCGTCTGCAGCTCACTGCGATAGTGCCCGCCGTAGTTCATGTGAACATGCATGTCGGCGGTTACGCTGTGCGGTGCCCACGCTGGCAGGCGCAATTCCTCGAGTCGCAGCGCCAGCTCGTTTGCGTCGGAAGTGCGCACCTTGATCGTCCGGTGAGCTGGTGCGTACTGCTGCCCTCGCCATGCGGTCACCGCAACATCACCCGCAGGCACTTCGACTTCACAGACATCGAAGCAGTGAAAGTATCTGGTCTCCTCTCGCTGCTGCTGGGGGTCGAAGCCGTCGTCCGCATGAACCCATGCGTCGACGGGTGCATAGGCACGTGCATCTGGTCCGACGACACTCAATCGGCCAGGAACATTCTTTCCGGATGCATCCGTGATGCGGACCTTCAGCAGCGCGACAGGGCCGCGATGCTCGCGACGGACCGCACGGATCATCGTGCGCTTGCCGCCCACCACTTCCTGCACCCACAACGACAGGTTGCCTTCTTCATTGCTGACGTATGCGATCCGCCGGCCATCCGGCGACCAGCGTGCCTGCGTGATATCGAAATCGCCGAAGGTCAGCGGCAACGTCGCGTCGCCTGAAAGCGTTGTCAGCCAGAGCTGATGCCACTGTCGCCCCTGATAGCTGCTGTACAGCACGCGATCACCATCGGGACCGACCTCCGGCTGCGCCCGCCAGCTCGTCTCTTCATTGTTGAAGCAAATCGGTGCCGCAGTGCCGCCGGGCTCCGCGACACAGAGACTGCCGCTTCCATACGCGATCTCGCGATTCGACACGAAGACGACCCGCTTGCCATCGGGCGTCCACGAAGGACTGATCGAGTGATCGTACGTGGAATAGTAGTAGCGTGAGATCGCACTCTCCCGCGGCGGCAGTGCGAACTTCGGGGCCGACAGGCCCTGGTCGGCGATCTGCGCCACGAAGAGATTGAAGTGCCCCGTGTCCTTCGTCGACACGTAGGCCAGCTGCCTGCCGTCCGGTGAGTATCGCGGCTGCAGATTCACATCGCTGCCGCCGGTGAGTTGAAGCTCCTTGCCGGTCGCAACATCCAGTCGCACGATCTGGATCGCATTCGCGTTGTGACGGGTGAATACGATGTGCCGGCCATCCGGCGACCAATCCGGCTGATAGTCATAGCCCGGTCCGCGAGTGAGTTCGTGCGCGACATCGGCACCGATCGCCTGGCGCCAGAGCGATCCGGCCATGCTGTAGACGAGCGTCTTCCCATCCGGCGAGAACGCCACACTCGAAGGCCCGCTCGTGAGCTGCGGCAACAGCATCTCGCGGAAGTAGTAGTTGTGCGGCAACTGGATCTGCTTGAGGACCGCTTCTCTGGCGGCAAACGCAGGCTGCAGAGCCAGCAATCCCATCGCCGCAATCGAAACTGCCGACCTCACGCCCACGATTCTTCTCCTTCTTGTATGGAGCCCACTTCTGTCACTTCCGCGGAAGCGGGAGCCCATCCGGCGGATAGAAGATGGATCATCCGCTTTCACGGGGATGACATTCTCTCCAGCTGGAGGCTGGCTACCGGCCGATCGCTTCTTCCATCGATCCCGCCAGGATCCCCACCGCCTCATCCACATTCGCCTTCGTGATCATCAGCGGCGGCATGAATCGGATCGTGCTCTGTCCGCACGACAGCAACAGCAGGCCGTTGTGGTACGCGCGCGTGATGATCGCGTCCGTGAGCTTGGACGCCGGCACCTTCGTACTGCGGTCTTCGACAAGTTCCATCCCGAGCATGAGCCCCTTGCCGCGCACGTGACCGATGCACGAGAAGCGGCCCTGCAGGTCGCGCAGCTGGTTCATGAAGTACGTGCCGACCTCGGCCGCATTCGCCATGAATTCCTTCTCGACGAGATCGATCGTGGCGAGCGCCGCCGCGCAGCACAGCGGATTGCCGCCGTACGTGTTGCCGTGCGCACCGCGCTGCCACTTCTCCATGATCTTCTTCTTGGCGACAACCAAACCGATCGGCAGTCCCGAACCGAGCCCCTTCGCGAGTGACATGATGTCGGGCACCACGCCGAAGTGCTCGCTCGCGAACATCCTGCCCGTGCGGCCGATGCCCGATTGCACTTCGTCGAAGATGAGCAGGATGCCGTGACGATCGCAGAGATCGCGCAGGCCCTGCAGGAACCCTTCCGGCGGCACCAGGTAGCCGCCCTCGCCCTGAATAGGCTCGATCAGGATCGCAGCGACTTCCGCAGGCGGCACATTCGACTTGAACAGTACGTTCTCGATGTAGTTCAGCACCGCCGCACCCTGATCCTCGCCGGCGAACAGCGGGCGATACACGTTGGGATACGGCACGTGCGTCACGCCCGGCATCGTGGGGAAGAAGCCCTTCTGCTGCGTGTACTTGCTCGACGTGAACGAAAGCGATCCCATCGTGCGGCCGTGGAATCCGCCGATGAACCCGATGAAGCGCGGCCGACCAGTCACGTAGCGCGCGAGCTTCAACGAGCCTTCGACCGCTTCCGTGCCGCTCTGGCAGAAGAAGCTCATCGTCGGCTCGCGCATCGGACTCAGCGCATTCATCTTCTCCGCGAGCGCCGTCTGGCGTTCGTGCCAGTAGTCGCTCGAGATATGAATGAACTCGTCCGCGGCGTCCTTGATTGCTTTGACTACGGCAGGATGGCTGTGTCCCGTCGAGCACACCGCGATACCCGCGGCGAAATCGAGAAAGCGATTGCCATCCACGTCCCAGACTTCGGTGCCCTTGCCGTGCGACATCGCGAACGGATAGTCGCGCGGATAGGAGGGCGAGGTGACCAGCGCATCACGCTTCAACAGTGCTTGCGCCTTCGGGCCAGGAAGCGGGGTCTTGATGTGAGGAGATTGCATGATGGTTCATTCAACGATGGTTTGCGATTGCTCGCGCATGTACTGCGCAAGGTAATAGAACGATGCGATTGCCTTGCCCGTGTTGCCGGAGCCTTTCCAGCCGCCGAACGGCTGGTAGCCCGGCCATGCGCCGGTCGTCGCGCCTTGCGGGCGGTTCGCGTAAGTGACGCCGGCTTCGATGCGATCGAGGAAGGACTTCACTTCCGCATCTGAGCCGTAGACACCTGCCGTGAGACCGAGATCCGAATCGTTCGCGAGCGCGACACCTTCATCGAGATTGCGAATGCGACGCCACATCAGGATGGGCAGGAACATTTCCTCACGCCACAGCGCGTGATCCGCCGGCGCCTCGGCCAGCGTCGGAGTCACGAAGTACCCATTCGCGAAGGCGCCCTGCGTGAGAACCTCTCCTCCTGCAGCGATCTTCGCGCCGCCGGCACGGAGCTGCTCGACGTATCGCGCGTAGTCGCGCTGCGCCTTCTCGCTGACGACGGGGCCGAACCAGTTCTCGACACGCGTAGGATCACCTATGCCGAGTGCTGCGATCTTCGACTTCAGTTTCGCCACCAGCTCATCGGCAACCGCATCTTCCACGTACAGGCGCGAGAGGGCGGAGCACTTCTGTCCGCCCATCCCGTAGGCGCTGCGAACGATGCCGGCCGCCGCTCGTTCGAGATCTGCCTTCGCAGTCACGACACACGCGTTCTTGCCACCCATCTCCGCGATGCAGGGGCGGGGATAGCGGCCCTGGATCATCTGCCGCGCGATCTTCATGCCGACATCGTAGGAACCAGTGAAGGTAACGCCCGCAGTGTGAGGATGCTGAATCAATGCATCGCCGATCGACGCGCTGGGACCGCTCAGGTAGTTGAACACGCCGGGCGGAAGACCGGCATCGCGCAGACAGTCCGCGAGCAGACGTCCGGCCCACGGCGTCTCGCTCGCACCTTTCAACACCACGGTGTTGCCGGTGACCAGTGCTGCCGCGACCGGGCCACCGGCCAGCGCGAACGGGAAATTGAAGGGAGTGATGACGACCCACACGCCGTACGGCTTCATCACGCTGCGATTGCGCGAAACCGCATTGGGCAGAGGATCGTTCGGCAGGACGTGATCGAAGGACTGCTGCTTCTCGAAGTCGTCGCAGTACACGGTGAAGAAATCCGCAGTCTCCTGTGTCTCACCGAGCGCTTCCATCCGGTTCTTGCCGACCTCGAGCGCGAGCGCCGCACTGATCTGATAGACGCGATCTTCGATGAGCTGCGCGACCTTGCGAAGCAGCCGGGTTCTCTCGGCAGCCGGCGTCGCTCGCCACCTCGGCAGCGCCGCTTTCGCCGCCTGCATCGCACGATCCGCATCCGCAGCCGTCGCTTGCGAGAACGCACCGAGCACGACATTGCGGTCGATCGGGCTTCGCTTGTCGCGATGCTCCTGCGCCTGCACGTCTTCGCCGTTGATATGCAGCGCGTGCTTTGCGCCGAGCTGCGAGCGCACTTCTTTCAGTGCCGCATCGAAACGCGAATGCATTTCGGGCGGCGGATCGAACATGGTGGAGTAGGTGAGTTTGTACATGGGGGCGAAGTAACGGGTGACGAGTGACAAGCTGCTGGTGATGAGCGGGAAACTTGCGAATGGCTGCAGCGCGTCACTCGTCGCCGGTCACCCGTCACCTCGGCTTCATTTCTCCAATCAACACATCCAGCAACGACACCGCGTCCTGCAGTTCCTTTTCCTGAATGACCAGCGGCGGCGCGAGCAGAATCAGGTTGCCGCGGAAAGCGAGGGAGACGTTGCGATCCAGCGCCGACTTCACGAGCTGCTTCAGCGCCGGGTGCGCATCGGGCCATGCGCTCAGCGGCTCCCTCGTGGTCCGGTCTCGCACCAGTTCGATGACAGCGAAGAGACCGTCGCCACCGCGAACGTCGCCGATGATGGCATGCCGCGCCTGCAGCCCGCGCAGCGCCTCGAGCAACTGTGCGCCGAGGGTACGCGATCGCGCAATCAGGTTTTCATTCTCGTACGTTTCGATCGCCGCGACGCCCGCGGCGCAAGCGAGCGGGTGTCCACAGTAGGTCAGCCCGGTATACAACATTTCGTTCTCGAGTCGCCGGGCGATGCCCGCGGACAGCACGACTGCGCCGAGCGGCAGATGTGCGCCGGTGAGACCTTTAGCGAGTGTCATCAGGTCGGGGCGCCCCGCTTCACCGTACCGCTGCCACGCGAACCACTCGCCGCAGCGACCGAAGCCGCTCATGACTTCATCCGCAACCAGGTACACGCCCTTCTCGCGGGTTCGCGCCCGAAGGAGCGGCCAGTAATCGGGCGGTGCGACGATGCCGTTCGTTCCTGCGTTCGGCTCCATGAGAACAGCGGAGACATCGCCATGGGCGTCGATCGCTTCGACTACTGCACCTACCGCGCGGTCCGCGCACTGTTCCGCAGTCGTACTGCCGAACGGACAGCGATACGCATACGGAGGCGGCACATGCATGACACCGAAAGCTTCTGGATTGACCTGGTGCCGCGTGCGCGTGTCGCCGGACAATGCCATCGCTGCATAGCTTGCACCGTGATACGAGCGATCGCGTGTAATGACCCGACCGCGGGGTTTTCCCGACGCCTGGCGTGCGAACTTCACTGCATTCTCGTTCGCGTCCGCGCCCGCCAGCGTGAAGAAGACGCGTCCGCCTTCGAATCCCGATTTCTCGAGCAGCATCTCGGCCAGTCGCGCCCGAGGCTTCGCGCCCCATGCACTCGTCACGAAGCACAACTGCTCTGCCTGTGCGCGGATTGCGGCAATGACGTGAGGATGCTGATGGCCGAGATTGCTGCACTCGGCCAGACTGCTCATGTCGAGAATGCGCCGGCCATCCTCAGCATGCAGCCAGGCACCGGTGCCGCCGACGATCGTCGGCGCCCACCACTCGGATTGCTTGCACCAGCTGTGCAGAACAGTCTGCTGTTCTGGATACATGAAGGCCCCGGACGCGCGGCAATGATGTGTTGCGGCGCGACTTCGGAGATGATTGCGCTCGCGACCGGCATCATAGGGCCTGTGGCGTGATTTTTCCTCCTGGGCGATGGAATCTGGGGCGGCGGAACAAGAATGAAAGTTCTCATACTCGGCAGCGGCGTGATCGGCGTGACCTCGGCCTGGTATCTGGCAGAGGCCGGCCACCAGGTCGAAGTCATCGATCGGCAGCCCGGGTCCGCGCTCGAAACCAGTTTCGCGAATGCGGGCGAAATCTCCCCGGGCTACGCGTCGCCGTGGGCGGGCCCCGGCATGCCGGTGAAAGCGCTGAAGTGGCTGTTCATGAAGCATTCGCCCCTGGTCGTGCGACCGAGCTTCGATCCGGCACAGTGGCGCTGGATACTGCAGATGCTTCGCAACTGCACGCTCGCGCGCTACCAGGTGAACAAGAGCCGCATGGTGCCGATCGCAGAATACAGCCGCGACGCGCTTCGCAAGCTGCGTGCGGACACCGGCATCGCTTATGACGAGCGGTCGATGGGAACGCTGCAACTGTTCCGGACACAGAAGCAGCTCGATGGATCCGCCGACGATGTCGCCGTTCTGAAGGAACTCGGTGTTCCCTACGAAGTGCTCGATCCAGCCGGTTGTATCGCAGCCGAGCCTGGGCTCGCCGACGTTCGCAACATCATCGTCGGCGGCTTGCGCCTGCCCGAGGATGAAACCGGCGACTGCCATCTGTTCACGCAACGCCTCGCTGCGATGGCGGCGCAGCGCGGAGTCAGCTTCCAGTACGAGACGACCATCGAAGCCATCGAAACAGAAGGCGAACGCATCGGCGCTGTTCGCACATCGAAGGCCCGACTCCAGGCGGACGTCTATGTGATGGCCATGGGCAGCTTCTCGACGCCGATGGCGCAGACGCTCGGCATCCGCTTGCCGGTGTATCCCGTGAAGGGCTACTCGATCACCGTACCGATCACCAATGCAGCGAAGGCGCCTGTCTCGACGATCATGGACGAGAGCTACAAGGTCGCGATCACGCGGTTGGGCGATCGCATTCGCGTCGGCGGTACCGCCGAGCTCTCGGGTTTCAACCGTCGATTGCACCCTGCACGACGCGAGACGCTCGAGCTTTCATTGCGCGGACTCTTTCCCTCCGCCGGCAATGTCGGCGAAGCCTCGTTCTGGACCGGCATGCGCCCGATGACACCGGACGGCACGCCGATCGTCGGCCCGAGCCGCTATCGGAATCTCTTCTTCAACACGGGGCACGGCACGCTCGGCTGGACGATGGCGTGCGGATCGGGTCGCGTGATGGCCGACATGATCTCGGGACGCAAGCCCGAGATCGATGCGACGGAGTTGAGCCTGCAGCGGTATGCGTGACGGCCTACATCTGCGCGTAGCTCCCCATCACCGCCTTCAGCTCCAGAAACTCCTTGAATCCTTCGGCACCCCACTCGCGCCCGTTGCCTGACTGCTTGTAGCCTCCGAAAGGTGCGTAGAGATCGCGCGCCGCGCCATTCAGGTGGACCATGCCGGTCCGCATTCTCGCTGCAACACGACGCGCGCTATCGAGATTGCCTGAATGAACGTGGCCTGACAGCCCGTAGACCGAGTCGTTGGCGACGCGGATCGCTTCCTCTTCCGTCCGATACGGAATCATCACTAGCACCGGCCCGAAGATCTCCTCGCGTGCGATCGTCATTTCATTGGTGACGTCCGCGAAGATCGTGGGTTGCACCAGGTAGCCGCGATCAAATCCTGCCGGCCGGCCCACTCCGCCGATCACGACTCGCGCACCTTCGTCGATGCCACGCTGAATGAGCGCCTGGATCTTTTCGAACTGCACTTTGTTCGCGACGGGGCCCATCGACACGCCCGGTGCTTTCGGATCCCCCACTACGAGCTTCTGCGCCGTCGCTCTGGCGATCTCCACCGCCTGCTCATAGAGCTTCTCCGGTACGAGCATGCGCGAGGGTGCATTACAGGACTGCCCGCTGTTCGCCATCATCCATGTGACACCGCCACCGACTGCGGCTGTGAGGTCTGCGTCTTCGAGAATGATGTTGGCGGACTTTCCGCCCAGTTCCTGCGACACACGCTTCACAGTATCGGCGGCCGCTTTCGCGACCAGCACGCCTGCGCGTGTCGACCCCGTGAACGAAACCATGTCGATATCCGGATGCCGCGAAATCGCCTCGCCGACGGAGGGACCATCGCCATCGATGAGATTGAACACGCCGCGCGGCACACCCGCTTCAGCAAGGATCTCGGCAAGGATGTGTGCCGTGACCGGCGCCGTCTCGCTGGGCTTCAGCACGACCGTGCAGCCCGTCGCAAGCGCCGGCGCTACCTTGCAGCTGATCTGATTGAGCGGCCAGTTCCACGGCGTGATCAGGCCGCAGACGCCGATTGGCTCCCGCAGAAGCTGCGTTGTGCCCATGCGCTCCTCGAAGGGAAACTCCTTCAGGATCGCGAGCGCCGTCGAGAGATGCCGCAAGCCGCTGCCTGCCTGCGCTTGCACCGCAAGGTCCATCGGTGCGCCCATCTCGTCGGACACCGCCCGGGCGAGTCTCGGGATGGAAGCCTCGTATGCTTCGACGATTCTCTCGAGCAACGCGATCCGTTCATCGCGCGACGTTCTCGAATATGTCTCGAACGCAGCACGCGCCGCTTTGACTGCGGCATCGACATCCTCCGCGTTACCGCAAAGGATCTGCCCTGTGAGCTCTTCCGTCATCGGGTTGACCACTTGCAGCTCGCGGCGGCCGGCTGGCGACACCCACGATCCGTCGATGAAGAATTTCCTGCAGTCGTACATGAGAATCTCCGGAGAATCCGACGGACGCACGCATCCGCTCGCTCGTTTATACGCGTCGCAGGCAGCGGGTCGGTTGCCAACGGAGGTGACAGCGGTGTGCTGAGAACACCGCGCGATCGGAACGGCGGCTAGCTGGGCACCGAGGCTATGGCCTCGAGCCGCTTGCGCAGCTCGTTCACGGATTCCTTCATCCTGGGATCGTCCTCGAAGCGCCGGATGTGCCGCAATCCAAGGCGATAGCCGATGCCGAAGCGGCGGCGCTTCACAGAGAGCCGGAAGAAGAGCGTCTGCTGATAGTGGAGCACCAGCGCGTCATCCGCGACCGGCCAGTGTGCGTTCAGCAGGAACGTCTCGTACCAGACGAGCAGTTGCCGATGAGCGATTTGGCGGAACTGGCGGTCCAGCAGCACGAAGTCATTCGACTCCTCGAACGGACAGTCCTGCGACGTGATGATCAGATAACCGGGACCGAGCTCGTACTGCGCCTCGATGATGAATCCTGGAATCGACGTTCCGGTGAACTCGCCATCGAAGAACAAGCGGGTCTGGCGCGGCCACTTCTCATAGGGCCCCGAATGCTTCTCCAGAGAGAATGACTGCGTGTTGCGCATGGGTGACGGCAGTGGACAGAGTCGGCGGCCGTTTGTCTACTACGCCTGCGTCGCAGCCCAGGTCGGAACTTGCGGGCTGCGAACGTCTTTATCGATATCCCTTCGCTGGCGAGGACTCATCATGGTTGCGCGCATTTCTACGTCGCTCGTGAGCTTGTTCGTATCCGCATTGGCCCTTGCACAGACTCCCGTCAAACCGACGAACCGCGCTGAAGCCGTCGCGATCATCGCCGACGCCCGCAGGATCGTCACGCCCGCAGGCGTCGAGCGGGTCGAGAAGCTGCGCATCGGCGGCATCGATCAGTGGGTCTCAATCCGCGGCGCCGATCGGCGCAATCCCGTGTTGCTCCACATTCACGGCGGGCCGGGCTATGTCTCGATCCCGATGAGCTGGTGGTTCGGGCGGGGCTGGGAAGAATACTTCACCGTCGTGCAATGGGATCAACGCGCAGCCGGCAAGACGCACCTGCTGTCGGATCCGAAGGCCATCGAATCCACCGTGAACCGCGATCGCATGATCGCCGATGCCGAGGAAATGCTCGCCTGGGTCCGCAAGGAGTTCGGTAAGGAGAAGGTCTTTGTCATGGGCCACTCCTGGGGCAGCTACCTCGGCCTCGAACTGGCCCGGCGTCATCCGCAGCAGCTGCACGCATATATAGGAGTGACCCAGATGGCGGACGCTCCCGAGAGCGAACGCCGCGGCTGGCAATTCGCCATCGACGCTGCGCGGCGCGAGGGAAACGCAGAGGCCATTCGAGAGCTCGAGGCCATCGCACCCTACTCGCCGCCAGGCACTGTCGTGCCGCTGAAGGATCTTTACACGCAGCGCAGATGGGTCGGCGTTTACGGCGGCGTGATGGCGTATCGAAAGGACAACTCGGCCGATAGCGCGCTCGCACGCCTCTCACCCGACTACACGGATGCCGAGGTCACGAGAATCTGGGAGGGCAACAATTTCGCCGCGCCCTATCTCCTGCCCGAAGTCGTCAGCCTGGACATGAGCGGCATCAAACGACTCGACTGCCCGCTGATCCTCTTTCTCGGCCGCAAGGACATCAACGTGAACTCAGAGGTTGCAGCTGAATGGTTCGCGAAGGTCAAAGCGCCACAGAAGCAGCTCGTGTGGTTTGAGCATTCCGCGCACATGCCGATGACGGAGGAGCCTGGGAAGTTCCTGGTATCGCTGGTGACTCATGCGCGGCCGATCGCGGAGCGTGCGGGGGATGTTGCACGATAGCGGACTGGCGGAAGGCCCCCCTTCCTAACCT